>Ga0247784_1000015_pt1 | contig 66645 bp, 61 predicted proteins | sample UWRJL169409R5_FD_179909 | JGI IMG/M metagenome (GOLD analysis project Ga0247784, IMG submission 179909) | Plant litter microbial communities from Arlington Agricultural Research Station in Wisconsin, United States - UWRJ-L169-409R-5 | ecosystem: Environmental > Terrestrial > Plant litter >...
ACGCGAAGGCGTATGAGCAGCATGGTTTCGTGCGCGGCATCTCTGCCATCGTTCGACACCATCTCCAAGCATGAATTTTTGATTATTGCCCGCGCGCCGAAATGCGTTACCGGGCGGTTTGCTCGCAATCGACTCTGTTGTTACAAACGGCACGCATGAAGCACGTCCACGGTCACATTGAAATTTTTTCAGCAGTGGGCGAGGAGCGACGACGTCAATGGATGCTGGGGACGTTGTGCCTCGGAGCACTACTCAGCGGTCTGAACTCCACGATCGTGAACGTCGCACTACCCTCGATGCGCCTCGATCTGCGCTTCACTGAAGCTGCGCTGGTATGGGTCATCAACGGCTACGTGGCCGCGCACGGCGGGTTCCTGCTGCTTTCCGGGCGTCTCGGGGATTTATTCGGCGGGCGGCCAATTCTGCTGGTGGGAATTTCGACCTTCGCCGGCGCATCGTTGGCAGCCGCGTTGTCGACATCGCAGTTGACCCTGGTGATAGCGCGATTGATTCAGGGACTCGGCGGCGCTGTCCTGTCCGCCGTCGGATTGGCTGAGATCATGAAACTTTTCTTCGACACTCAGCAGCGCTCGAAGGCCATCGGTCTCTATATATTCGTGAGCGCGATGGGAGGCAGCATCGGACTATTGCTCGGGGGCGTTCTCACGAGTGCGCTCAGCTGGCGATGGGCGTTCCTCATCAACGTGCCGGTCTGCGCGATCATGTTTCTCCTGTGCTCCTCCCTGTTACCTGCTTATCACCGCTCGTCGAGTGAGAGCTCCCTGGACATTGCCGGTGCGCTGACCAGCACCCTGTCACTGTTGCTCGCCAGCTATGCGATGCTGCACGCGAGTCAGTCGGGCTGGAGCGCTGTGTCGATCGCTATGCTCTTTGCATCTGTTGGACTACTCGTTACATTCGTCCTTATAGAATCACGAGCGCCGGCACCGCTGATCCCATTGAGCTTGTTTCGAAGGCGCAATCTGGCTGTCGCCAGCATGGCCGGTGCATTGCTCGTCACCGCATTGCTTGCCTGGCGGCTGTTCGAAGCGTTGTATCTGCAGCTGGTGTTGGAGCTGACGCCGATACAAGTCGGCATGGCATTCGTACCGGCCAACGTGATCATCGCGGTGATCTCTCTTGTCGCCCTGCCCGCGATCACCAAGCGATTCGGTCTGCGCTGCCCCATCGTCACGGGGATGCTCGTCACTGCCATCGGCCTCGCCATGCTCGCAATAGCTGATGCCCGCGACGGCTTGGGTCCTCACGTCATCATCGGCATGCTGCTAATCGGGCTGGGCGTCGGACTGGCACACAATTCCCTGCTCCTGATCGCCATGCATAACATCACCGCGACAGAGGCTGGCGCTGCTTCAGGAATCGCCACCACGGCCATGAACATGGGCAGCGGGCTAGGACTCTCGGTGCTCGGCGGGATCGCCGCCGCCCGAACCAACGAGTTGCTCTTGTCCGGAGTCATGCATCCGAGCGCGTTGAATTCTGGCTATCAACGGGCGTTTTGGATCGCGGCTATCGCATTGACCATTGGCACCCTCGTCGCTCGCTTCCGGCTGAGCGATGGCAAAGACTGATGGCGCGACCTCACGCTGCTAAACTCGGTCGATGCCCACGCCTCCGATCATCTACGGCACCGCCTGGAAGAAAACCGACACCGCCGCTCTGGTCGAGCTAGCCCTCCGGCAGGGTTTTCGCGGCATTGATACCGCGTGCCAACCCAAGCACTACCACGAGGCCGGCGTTGGCGAAGGTGTGGCGTCATGCCTGAGCGAGACGTTGACTCGTGCCGGTCTTTATCTGCAAACCAAGTTCACACCACTGGCTGGACAAGATCCGACGCGCGTTCCTTATGATCCTAAGGCCACGTTGTCGGAGCAAGTAGCGCAATCCATCGCCGTCTCTCTGAAGAACCTGCGGACAACGTATGTAGATTGCTTGCTGCTGCACTCCCCGCTCGCGAACGCGAAGCAGACACTGGAGGTCTGGCGAGCCATGGAGTCGCTTGTCGACAGCCGCACGGTTCTACAGCTCGGCATCAGCAACTGCTACGCATTCGAGTCGCTGCAAGCGCTGCATGCAGCAGCGCGGATCAAGCCCAGCGTCGTCCAGAATCGGTTCTACGATCAGACCGGCTACGACCGCGAGATCCGTGCGTTTTGTCGATCGAATCGGATCACTTATCAAAGCTTTTGGACGTTGACTGCCAATCCGCACATCCTCACGCATGCGACGGTCAAGAGACTAGCCACTCAATACACTCGTACCCCGGAACAAATTCTCTTCCGCTATCTGACACAGATTGAAGTTGTGCCGCTGACCGGCACGCGCTCCGAAGCTCACATGCGCGAAGACCTGGAAATCTTTGACTTCGAGCTGACGAACTTGGAGCGCGCGGCGTTGGATGGGTTGTTCTAAGAAGCAGGCGTACGATGAGCGCCTTTGGGTAGAAACATCGCCACCACGCCCAACAGCGGCAGATACGCGATGGCGTGATACACGAAATCGATGCTGGTCCGGTCGGCGAAGATACCCAACACCGCGGCACCCAGGCCGCCCATGCCGAAGGCGAAGCCGAAGAACAAGCCCGACACCATGCCCACCTTGCCGGGCATGAGCTCCTGCGCGTAGACCAGGATCGCCGAGAACGCAGAGGACAGCACCAAGCCGATCACAACGGTCAACGTCGTCGTCCAGAACAGATTCGCATACGGCAGCAGGAGCGCGAACGGCGCGACGCCGAGAATCGAAACCCAAATTACCGGTTTGCGCCCGATGCGATCGCCGATGGGGCCGCCGAGCACTGTGCCCAGAGCGGAAGCGACCAAGAAAAAGAACAGATGCAACTGCGCGTTCTGCACCGTCAGGCCGAAACGCTCCATGACGTAGAACGTATAGAAGCTGCTGAGGCCCGCCATATAAAAATACTTGGAGAAAATCAGCACCAGCAGCACCGCGATGGCACCGATCACTACCTTGCGAGGATATGGCGACACGATGGCGCTCGCCTTCTTGCTACCGCCAGCGGCAACATGATGAGTCGCATACCAACGACTCACCTGCCACAGCAAACCGATGCCGAGCACGGCGGCGATGCCAAACCAAGCCACGCTGCGTTGTCCGAAAGGTGTGATCACGGCCGCTGCGAGCAACGGGCCGATGGCAGTACCCAAGTTGCCACCCACCTGAAACACCGACTGCGCGAAGCCATGCTGACCACCCGAAGCCAACCGCGCGATACGCGACGACTCCGGATGAAAGATGGACGAGCCGATGCCGACGAAGGCGGCTGCCAGCAACACCGTGCCGAAGTTCGGCGCAAGAGCCAGCAATATCAGCCCCGTGAGCGTCGAGCACATGCCTACAGGTAACGAATACGGCTGCGGACGGCGGTCGGTGACCAACCCCACCACCGGCTGCAACAGCGAGGCGGTCAGCTGATACGTCAGCGTGATCAATCCGATCTGGGTAAAGCTGAGCGAGAACTGGCCCTTCAGGATCGGATACATCGCGAGAATCAACGACTGCATCATGTCGTTGACCATGTGCGCGCTGCTGATGGCGCCTAGGATGCCGAAAGTAGGCTTGGTCTGCGCTGGACTGGCGATGGCTGCTTCGCCATTGCCGAACGTTGCTATCGCGGAATGCTTCATAACGGGGCTTTCACGGTGGAGCCCCCATCATGCGAGGACCCAGCCTATCTGTGCAAGCCGATTGGCGCCGGGGCACGAGAGCCCCAGCGCCTTTGCCACGATGTTTCGGCGTCAACTCTGAGCGTCAGAACTCTTTTCTGAGGACCAGGAAGGCTTCCCGCCCGACATAGTCGTAGCCGCTGTAGAGCGGCGCATTGCCGACGCGATTGTAGAAGCCCTGCGAGATCGTCGGCGGTTCCTCATCGAGCAGGTTGCGCACGCCGGCTGTGACCTGCCAACCGCTCAGCGAGTAACGGACCGACGCGTAGTGCTCGAAATAGTCACCCACTTCGAAGTCGAAAATCGTGTCGGCCGGATCCTCTTCGAGATACGCGTAGCTATCCATGCTACCGATCCAGTCGACGCCGTAACGGAAACGCCAGTTCTCCAGCGAATAGGTGAGCTCCAGGTTGCCGCTCCACTTCGGATAGCTGATCGTGCCGTTCAACTGATCCGCCGCATCGTCGACGAACAACTGCTGCAGCTGTGACTTGTATTGCGTCACTTGCGTGTTGACGCGGAACGAGCCAGGGCCGAGGTCGTGATCGAAGCGCACGGTGTAATCGATGCCGCGCACAACCTGTGTGGCAATGTTTGTATAAGCATTGGACACGGTGAGCCCGTTGGTCGCCGAGCGGGTGACGAGTCGGCACAAACCGCCGCCGGCACGGAACTGCGGATCGTCGTAACAACGCGGCAGAATGTTGGTCGCACCCGGCTGGTCGACCCCATTGTCGATCTTGATGTCGAAGTAGTCGACCGCCACCGACAACGCGCCGGCATCGCCCAACGAAGGCTGCAGGATCAAACCGAACGTGATGTTCTTGGACGTCTCGGCTTCCAGGCCGGCGGATGCGCCGCCCAGGCTCAACACGCGGATGCTGTTGTTCTGCGTGAACGTCGGCACTCCGGGCAACTCCGCCGCACAGTTTGCGAAACGGATCGGGTTGGTCGCCTGTATGGCGCCGTAGTTGTTACACGGATCGTTGGCCTGGCTGAGGAAACCGCTGGTCGCGCCCTGATACTGTTCGTACAACGCCGGCGCGCGGAACGAGGTGCCTTCCGTAACACGCAACGACACCCAATTCAACGGGCTATACAGCAGTCCGAGTTTGTAAGTGGTATCGGAACCGTACGAGTCGTACTCCGTGAAGCGGAACGATCCGTTGAACCTCAGGTCGTCCACCAGCGGCTGATTTCTCGCCACCGGAATTTCGATTTCCGTGTACGCCTCGGTGACATTGTCTTTGCCACGCGTGGGCGTGGCACTGGTCAAGTTATAAAGATTGCCGGCGATGCTGTTCGGATCCGGCGTGTCGTCAATCTCGGCGCGCCGGTGTTCGAGGCCGAACACGCCCTGGATATTGCCGGAAGGCAGCGAGTACAGCGGACCGTCGAAGATCGCGCTAACCACCGTCTCGTCGTACTTCGTGTTGCCCTCGACGTCGCGGAATATGTAGTTCGAGAAGTTGCTTGGCAGATCGCCACCGATGACCGCGGCGGTGAGTGCCGGAAACGGAATGCAGCGCTCACCCGGGTTGGTGAGGTTCACCCGGCAAGTGAGACCGTTGACCACCAGGCCGGAATCCAAGCCCGCCGGCGCGGCGACCACGTCGCTGGCCATCGTGACTTTGTCGGTGAGGAACGATTGCTGCCGATACTCGGCGTCGGACTTCGAGTGGCTGAGGTTGAAGTCATAACGCCAGTCGGAGCCGAACGGCAGATCGCCGCGCAAACCGATCGTCGGCTTGTAGAAATCGACGGTCTGCTCGCTGTGATCGTTGCCGAAGCCGATGAAGGCTCGCACGCCGACGTTCTGGCCGCCGCTGGTGCCCTGGTCGACGCCGAAATTGCTGAACGCGAGATTGGCCGGAATCACCGGACTGCCGCGGCGATAGTCGAGCGTCAGCTGCCGATAGCCGGTCTGCTCGGAGCGTCGCTCGTTGCCCAGGAACTCGAAGTAAATCTCGGCATCGCCGAGCGCCTGCAGATCGTACGAGCCCTGCACGAACGCCGAGTAGACCTTCACCGGCGAGATCAAGCTGCGATTGAGCGTGTCCGGATCGAACGTATCGCGGACGTTCAGATTGTTGGTGCCGCCACCGACACCTTCGAAACCGACGACACCCGTCGTCACGGCTGGGTTCGGACGCAGGCGATTGAATGTCGTCGTAACAGCGCCTGTCGCGGGCCGGGCAGCGACGGTGGACGTGCCGATCGTGTTGATCGTGACGCCGTTCGAGCCGGTGCCGGTGATCGGATAGCACTTCGGCCGTCCGGTCGTCGGATCGACGTAGTCGAGCGAGCGGCCCGAAGCGCGATCGAACAGCTTATCGACATTGCACTTGGTGAAGTCGCGGTCGGCGAGCGTCAGGTCCTGGCGCTCGTAATATTCCAGCGACCCGCTCACGTTGAAACGATCGGTCGAGAAGCCGTCGACGACCGAGAAGCGCATCTGCTCGCCGCCGTCTTCCAGCGGCTGGTTGTAGTGGGCCTCGAAAGCCAGATCCACATTCTTCAGCGTGACGACGTTTGCCACGCCGGCAACTGCATCGGAGCCGTAGATGGAGGACGCGCCATCGCGAAGGATTTCGATGCGGTCAACGAGTGCGCTTGGCAGCACGTTCAGATCGGCTGAACCGACAGCACCGCGCGTACCGGCGGGAGCGATACGTCGACCATTGATCAGCACCAGCGTTCGCCCCGCGCCCAGGCCTCGCAGCGACAAAGTATTTGCGCCAGGCCCGCCATCGGTGACGAAGCCGCCGTATGCGTTGTTGATCTGGGCAGCACCCGTCGTCACCGCCGTGCCTTGAAGCGCATCGGTGGTCGAGTTGAAACCCGCCATCGTTGTTTCTTCGCGAGTGATCACTTGCACTGGCGACGGTGAATTGAATGTATCGCGACGAACGCGCGAACCAACGACAACCAATTCCGTGATCTCTTCGGAACGCTGCGCGCCGCTCTCGGCGGCATCCTGCGTCCACGCCGGAGTCGCGACCAGAAAGGTCAGGCAGCCCAGTGCTGCCGCACTCGTTCTTCCAAGCAATGCCCAGCGCACAGCGCTGCGAATGGCATTCGTGCCCGTCGTCATTGTGATGTTCCTTGTTGCCCCAGGTCCGTGATTCATCATGGGCGCCCGGCCTTGCGAGCCGATCGGCGCCTGACTCCCTTCCCGAGCACGATTTGCTACTCGGGCGTGGCAACGAGGATACAGTTGCAAATATAGCTTTTGAAGGATTTATTGCGACTGTATGAAAGTGGTGCAGACTCCGCTGTAACCTGCCGTAAGTTGGGGCAATGTTCCTGAACGGCGGGCGCTTGTCGACAAGCGCGGCCGCTATCGACTGTGACCTGTATGCAACAGGTGTTCGTAATGCAAGGTCACTTTGCCGCTCGCGGTTGGAAGTGTCGCAAGCAGCGCGTGAGCGACCGATCGAGCCTGAATGGGTCGGTAGCGCTTGGGGAGCACAGGGGTCAGCAGTTTTAAAATCGGCGTCGCGAGCTTCTCGCCCAAGCGCGAGGGCTGATTCAACGCCTCTCGATTTCCCAGCAACAGCGACGGCCGCGCAATGACCAGCGCTGAAAGATTCAAACTCGCAAGCGCTTCTTCCAATTCGCCTTTGACTTTGAGATAGAACACCGCCGCACGCGCATTGGCGTCGGCCGCACTCACCAAACCGATGCGTCGAGCGCCGCTTGCGATGGCTGCTTTGGCGACGGCGAGATTCGCGTCGAAGTCGACGGCGCGAAAAGCTTCCTGGCTGCCGGCCACGCGGATCGTCGTCCCAAGCGCGAGGTAAACCTCATCCACTTGGGGCAATGCCGGCAACTGCTTGAAGTCCACAACATGGGGCCGAAGCTTTGCGTGAGTCATGTTGAGCGCGCGACGGGCCAGCACGTGAACTTCGGCCACAGTCGGATCGACCAGCAGCGCCTGGAGAATCTCCCCACCGACGAGACCCGTTGCGCCTGCGAGCAGAACTTTGCGTTGACTCATGAGCATTCCATGGAGCGGCCGACCCTGCCGCACAGATTGCCCGAAGTCGCCGCGTTCAGGCTACCGAACGTGCGCGATTGCTCGCCAACCGCTCTCCAACGCGGAATAAATGCCGCGTTGATACACGGGCAACGCTCGACGACCGGCTGCGCCTCGACCTGTGGCAATCGTCGCCCCCGAGTTCGCGGAGACCGGCACTTGATGCTGGATCAAATAGATCATCACCAGGTCGTGCACCGGATCGGCCTGCCACCAGGTGCCGAAGATTCCAGGCCAGGTGATCGAACCGGCAGAGCCGCACGCATAAGGATTGCCGATCAACTCCTCGGCAATCGACAGACCCAAGCCGAAACCGGATTTCTGCCACAGCGGCATGCCGGCGAAAGGAACTTCGCGCTGCGCATCGGTCAGCCGGTTCGTCTGCATCAAACGAACCGTCTCCGACCGTAGCAGACGAACGCCGTCGAGCGCGCCTCGTCCGAGCAGCATGCGTGCGAAGCGATGATAGTCCACTGCGGATGAGATCAAGCCGCCGCCGCCTGGTGTATAGGCCGGCGGCTCGTCGTACATGTCCGGCTCGACCTTCGTGAGTTTCCCCACCTGCTCGTCATAGGTGTAGAGGCTCGCGAGGCGGCTGCGCTTTTCGTGTGCAAGCCAGAACTCCGTATCGACCATGCCGAGCGGAGCAAATATTCGCTCCTTCAACACCTGCCGCAGCGACTTGCCTTCGACACGGCCGATCAAGAATCCCAACACGTCGGTGGAATGGCCGTAATGGAATCGCTCGCCCGGCTGATACGCCAACGGCAGCGTACCGAGCGCAGCCAACCACTGATCCGGCGTGAACCGGTTCATCGCCGGATCGCCCAACGTTTGCTCGTAGGCTTGCCTGAGCGGGCCTTCCGAGAAGAAGCCATATGCAATGCCCGCTCGATGCGTGAGCAAGTCCTCGACCGTGATTGCGCGCTGGGCCGGCACCGTTTTGTCGAGCGATCCCTCGGCTTCCCTCAACACTCGCACATTGGCGAGCTCCGGAATCCAACGCGAGATCGGGTCGGTAAGTGCGATCCTGCCCTCCTCGATCAACATCAAGGCCGCCACCGAAGTGATCGGCTTGGTCATCGAGGCGATGCGGAACAGCGTGTCGGACCGCATCGGGAGGTTTGTTTCGATATCGCACCAGCCGATCGCATCGGCCTGAACGATCTCGCCTCGAAGCGAGGTGAGGGTCACGATTCCCGCGAGCTCGCCATCGTCTACGAATGTCTGGAGCGCCGGCCTGACCAGGGCGAGCTTCGCGGGATCCATGCTCAAAAAGTTTTTCTCAGATTGAGAGCAACGAAGCGCCCGATCGGGTTGTAAGCGCCGCCGATGCCGTCGGTCGCAGGAAAGAACGGCGGATCTTCATCGAACAAGTCGTTGACCTGCAGCGCCAGCTCCGTTCCCGTCGCCAATCCTGTATTCGGTAACGTCCACGTGATACGCAAATCGACCGTCGTATAAGAGTCCGCCTTGAACTCGCTGACGCCGGTGGGCGTGTTGAATGCATTGGTCACGCCGTCCCGATAATTGACGAAGCTCGCCACACTGACCGGACCCGCCTGCACTCCGACCGTCGCCCTCAGCGTCGTTTCAGGAACCCCGAGTCGCAAGCTGTTCGCTACCGGGGCCGAAGGCGAGAGTCGCGTGTCGAAGTCGAAGATATGATTGCCGGCTACACCTGCGAACACCGCGCCGAACCCCGTCGCGCGCCGATAGCTGATATCGAAATCCAGGCCATTGGTCTCGCGCACGCCAAAATTGCCGAGACGCTGATCGAGCACGTTGCCAATCGGCGGCAGAGGAGTCGGCAAATTCACCGGCGTCGCCAGAGCCAGCAAGGCTGCGAGCTGCGCCGGAGTAGGATTGCGATAGACATTGGTGGCGAACGTCGGATCCGTGAAGATGAGCGCTGTCGGCGGCGTGCCGATCGCCTCGGTGAACTCGATGTCGTAGAACGTCACGCTCGCGCCAAAGTCCGGCAGGAAGCTCGGCAGCCAATCGAAACCGAACGAATACGTGCGGGCTTCTTCGGGTTGAAGATCGCGATTGCCTCCGATCAGCTGAATCGTGTTGATCTGCGCCGCACCTCGCGTCGGATCGCGAGCAACGACACCGGCAGTCGCCGCGTCGTAGAAAACCGAGCCGACAGTGGCGCCAATTTGCCGCACGCCCGGTGCCCTGAACGAACGGCCGTACGTGCAACGCAGAGTGACACTCTCCACCGGATCCCAATTAAGGCCGACCTTCGGATTGGTCGTCGAACCGAAATCGCTGTACTCGTCGTAGCGACCCGACAGCGACAGCGACAGACGATGCAACAACGGTGCTTCGTTGGCCGCGCCAACAATCGGCACAAACAGCTCGGCAAAGGCGGAACGAATGTTTCGGCCCAAGCTCTCCGGCACTGGCGTCGCTCCGACGAACCCGCGCTGATCGAATGTTTCGCGCCGATACTCGGCGCCCGCGGCCACTTTCAATTGTCCGCCGGGCAGATCGGCCAACGGTCCGTCGACCTTGACGGCGCCCAGCGAGGTCCGTTGCCGGATGGAAACATCGGTCGAAAAGTCGGTGATGCTGGCAACCACTGCCGGATCGGTGCGTTGGCCGAACGGATCCAACGCCGTGGCCGTCGAAGTTCCGGCCGCTGCAATCGCCAGCGCGACGGGATTGATCCTGGGAATGAACGCATCGTTGCTCGCCCAGCCGAAGGTCCCGTAGACACTCAACTTCAGGTCGCGAGGTAATTGCACATCGACGCCCGCCGACGAGTTGCCGACCTTGGTGCGATCGGTGTTTTCGAGATGATCGGCGCCGTAGAGATTGTCGGGACGAAACAGCACCGTCGCTTGAGTCGCTCCGCTACCCGGCGGCGCGACGAAGAATGGATTGGTATTGCGGATCGTCACCGTTTGCGCGGGTGCCGCCACTCGAATTTCATCTGCGCGATCCGAGTATAGAACGTCGCCCCAGACAGTGAAGCGATCGCCCAATTGCTGCTCGGCCGTTAGAAACACGCTATGCAGGCGGGACTTGGGAAACAGATCGGCGACGGCGCCGTTGTCGCAGTAATTGGTTGTATTCGGCGTTAAGTTCGGTGCTGCATAAGTGAGCACGCCGGTCTGCGGGATCACGACATTGGGCGAGGGACAATTGATCGACCGAGTATCGACGCCACCGAACGGCCGGAAGTCTTGAACGCGATAGTCGCGATCGCCGCCGGTGATGTTGTCGTTTTGCGTGTATTGATACGCAAGCAGCGCCGATCCACGTCCCCAATCCTGGCCGACCAATCCACTTGCATAGGTCGAGTAGTAGTCGTCACCCATCCCGTAGCGGACAGAAGCTTCGGCGCCCGAAAAGCGTTTGCGGGTGACAAAGTTCACCACGCCTGCAATCGCGTCCGAACCATAGATGGCCGAGGCGCCGTCGGCGACGATCTCCACGCGCTCAATGGCCAGACCAGGGATTTGCGGATAATCAGGATTTGTTTCATTCGCCGCCGCGCCGACCAGCCGGTGACCGTTCATGAGCACCAGCGTCGCGCTGGTCGGCAAACTCCGCAGGCCCGGAGCAAACGAACCAAAACCATCCAGGCTGGCCTTCGGCGCCGTGTTGAAACTATTGAGCTGCGGCACGCTAGCTAACAAATCCGGAGTCGTCGGCGCGCCGATGACCTGGATGTCTTCGCTGGAGAGGCTGACGAGATTCGAGCCGGTCGGCGGCACGCCGCGAATACTCGACCCGGTGACGATGATCTCCTCCAATTCTTCCGATGGCGGCGTTGCCGCCGAGGCCGCGGAAGCACCCATGGTCAGCCACACCACTGCCGAAGCGGACGGAACGAGCCTGGCAACTGCGATCATATTCATCCCCCCAAGAGCGTCCCGTCCGTTCTGCGGCGAGACGGATTTAATTTAGTGCTTAATCAACGAATTTCTGAACAGGCTGCGGCCTGTGGCAAAATGTCCTCGAAAGTCAGGTGGTTCGCGGCTGCGAATTACATTGATTTAGTGCTAAGTAAATGAAATGTAGCTCACCGGAACACCCATGGCAAAAATTTCTCGCGCGCCAGGCCGTCGCTCGACTCGGATCGCCGCTCAACCGAAGGATCGGACTCGCAGTCCCACGCCCAATTCGCCCGCACCCGCAAAGCGGGAGGCAGTGGCGACAACATCGAAACCCAGGGGGCGCATCACACGGGCCGAGCAGCGAGCAGCGAGCGTCAAGCTGATCCTCGATACCGCCGAGGAACTGTTCTCACAGCTCGGCTACTTCGGTGTGACGATCAAGGATGTGGCCGACAAGATGGGCATCCACGCAGCGCTGATTCACTACTACTTCGACGGCAAGCAAGCGTTGTTCGATGCTGTTTTCGATCGTCGCGCGGACTTCGCAGTAGCCACGCGAACTGCCGGATTGGATGCCTATGAAGCAGCGGCCGGAAATCATCCCACTGTCGAGGGAGCGCTGCGTGCGTACTACGACGGCGCGTTCGATGTATATATCAACAAGGACGAAGGCTGGCGCAACTTCGGCCGCATCTTCGCGCAAGTAAACAACGCGCCCGGTTATGGCGCGGAGAAGATGGACACCTATTTCGATCCGCTGGTGCTGCGACTCATCGGCCTGCTGAAAAAAGCACTGCCGGAAGCGACACCCGAGGATCTGTTCTGGAGCTTTCAGTTCACTTCGGGCGCGTACACGCTGATCCTGTCGCGAACCGGCCGCATCGATCGCCTGTCGAACAACGTGTGCGTGTCCGACGATTTCGAGGCGGTGCGCGACCGGTTTGTGACTTTCATGGCCGGCGGTTTCGACGCCCTCTACAAGCGCGGCAAGCGCAAATCGAAATAAGAGCGCCCTACTCTCTCATCGCTTCAGCCGTGCGTCGCGAAGTGCAGCTCGCCGCACCTTGCCCGCTTCGTCACGCAGTGGTTCGCTGGTGAACTCGATGCTCTTGGGCAATTTGAAATGCGTGAGCCGCTCCGTGACAAACTGGAGCAGCTCCACGTCGTTCAGAGACGCGCCTTCGATGGGCTGGACGATCGCATGCACGCGCGCGCCCCAGTCCTCGTCCGGCAGACCGATGACCGCGCTGGTGCGAACCGCCGGATGCGCATCGATCACCGCTTCGACCTCGGCCGGATAGATGTTTGCTCCGCCGGAAATGATCAGGTCGTTACGGCGATCGGAGAGATAAAGGTAGCCCTCCTGGTCCACACAGCCCAGGTCGCCAGGCGATTCCCATTCGCCCCGGCGCCTGGAGGTGCTACCCAGATAGTGATAAGTCGAGCCTGGGCCCGCGTGCGGGCGAAAATAAACTTCGCCGACCTCGCCGACCGGACACTCGTGCCCGACCGCGTCGAGGATTTTCATCTGATACCCCTCGCGAACACGGCCCACCGAACCGCGATGGGCCAGCCAGTCCGTGCCGGAGATCATCGTCGAGCCCGTGCCCTCGGTCGTTCCGTAGTATTCGTAAACGCGCTCGCTGCCGAGCCAACCGATCCAGGCCTCCTTGAGCCAAGCCGCACAGGGCGCGGCCATATGCAGCATCATGCGCAGACTGGGCAGCGTGAAGCGCGATAAAACATCCGGGCCCAGGCACCAGATCCGATGCATCATCGTCGGCACCATCGTCACCCAATTCACTCGATGAGCTTCGATCAACTGCAACGCTCGTAGCGCATCGAACTTGCCCATCTCGACGATCGTGGCGCCGGCGAATATCCCTAAGTTGATACAGTGGAACGGCGCGTTGTGATACAGCGGCCCAGGATTGAGGATCACGTCGCCAGGTTGCTGCCCCAGAGCGCCCTCTTGCGGATTCCATTTTGCCGGCATGGCATCCACGATCACTTTCGGCCGCCCGGTGGAGCCGCCACTCGTCATCGCTTTCCAATGCGGCGAAACGACTTCAGGGAGTGCGTCGGCCGAATATCGATCGAGCGATCCCTGATCTGCGGCCAGCGAAGGAATGAGATGGTTGGGTGGGGTGCCGACGAACAGCTTGGGCCGAACGATGTCGAGGATCGCTTCCATCTCCGGACGTGCCAGCTTGGATGCGACGATATTTGGAATCGCGCCCAGCTTCCAAAGGGCGAACGTCGTCTCGTAGAAATCGAGGCCGTTAGGAAGCGCGACCGTGACGAAATCTCCGAAGCCTACGCCGTGCTCCGCCAGCATCCGTGCGCGCCGATTCGAACGCGCGTCCAACTCGCCATAAGTGACCAGAAAATCGTCGACGATCAACGCAGCTCGGGAAGGAGATCGACGCGCATGGTGGTTCAGGATCGAGCTTAGTGCGACGACACCTTCGTTCGACATTGCGACACCGCCCCTCTAACCCCCTCCGATGGCGGCGTACATTAACTTAGCACTGAATGAATGAAAAGAGGCGGTTCAAGGAAACCGCTGCAGCCAAGTCGCGAATGCCTGCAAGTAGCTCGTCATGAACTCGCGCGTCTGTGGATTCTGTAGTCGACCGGTGGCGTCGAATAGTTCGGCGACCGCAGGAATGTAAGCTTCCGGATGAGGCATGGCCGCGAGATTCACGGCCAACATCACCTGCCGCAAATGATGTGCGGCAGCCATACCGCCGAGTGCGCCGGGGCTCTGGCTGATCACTCCCGCAGGCTTGCCATCCCCACGCACTCCTGCCCCACGGGCGCGAGCCGACGTCGAGCGCGTTCTTCAGTGCACCGGGAATACTGCGATTGTGTTCTGGAGTAACAAAGAGAATTCCGTCGGCGCTAACTACCTGTTGCCTGAATCGTGTCCACTGCGCCGGCGGCGAGCTTTCCAGATCTTCGTTGTAGAGCGGCAGGTCGCCGATGTCGATATCGAAGAACTGCAGCGATGGGGGCGCAAGCTCCGGCAGCGCATGCGCCATGAGTCGTGTGAATGCGCCTTTGCGCAGGCTCCCAACGATCAACCCTACCTTGGCCATTTGCTCCTCCCGATTACATGACTGCGCTCACGGCCATCGCCGGCTGACTCGAAAATAAACTATGCAGCGCTTGTACATATGCGTTCGGATCGTCCAGTGCGCCGAGATGACCAGCGTCGCGCAATACCTTCAGACGCGCATCTGGTAAGGATTGGACCATCCGAACTGCGATAGATCGACGTTGCAGAGAGTCGTGCTCGCCGCTGAGAATGAGCGTCGGAACATTCATGCTCAGCAAGTCACGTTCACTCAGCAGCGGCAACTGTGGCTGCTCGTTCATCAGCAAATCCTTCGCCGGATACTGGACGACGATCTCACGTAGCAACGTGTGCGCACAGGGCAAGCGCGTATGCAGCTGCATGAAAGGATGCTGCAACCACGTGCGGCGAAAGGCATCGACGCCTTCGCGGCGAATCCGATGGCGGTAGTCGTCGATGGGAATCTCCTTCGCACCGATCGATTGCGACCAACCTTCCGCCGGCGGACCATCCAGCACCAGGCACGACGCTCGTTGCGGATGTTTCATTGCCCAGCGCAACGCGACCCGCGCTCCCTGCGACATCCCAACAATCGCCGCATGCGAGATATCCATGCAATCCAACAGGCGATCGATGTCGTTCACATCCTGAGCGATGCTCGGTACACCGGACGAGCGACCGAAGCCACGCCGGTCGAACGCGATCACGCGATATCGGTCGGCGAGCAAATCGATCTGTGCTCGCCACATATCGAGATCGAGCGCCCAGCCGTGCACCAACACGACGGCAGGTCCTTCTCCGGCGCTGCGCACCCGCAAGGAAGCGCCCTCCACTTCGATGTATTGCTCGGCGCTCAGTGCCGTCCCCACAACCTGCCCGAGGCGATCGCCGCACCTTCCGACAGCGACCTCAGCTTGAGATAAGCCACATCGGGATCGACAGGGCCGAAGCCCGCGAACGTGCCGAAGCCGCAATCGGTGCCAGCCATCACACGGTCGCGCCCGACCACATCGGCGTAGCGGCAGATGCGTTCGGCAACCAGCAACGGATGCTCGATATAGTTGGTCGTGGAACCGATGACGCCCGGAATAAGCACTTTGTCCTGCGGCATGCGCTGCTCACGAAACACCGACCATTCGTGTTCGTGGCGCGGATTGGCGCCTTCGATCAGCAGCCCCTGCACTCTCGCCGCGAGTACCACCGGCAGCAATTTCTCCAGCGGCACATCGTGATGATGGGGGCCTTCGTAGTTGCCCCAACATACATGCATGCGCACGCGCTCGGCGGGAACGTTACGCAAGGCATGATTCAGCACTTCCACATGACGTGCGGCGCTAGCGAGGAAGTCATCGACAGTGTGGTGGCGATACATCGTGTGCCGACCCATCGCCAGATCTGGAGCATCGATCTGCAGTAGCAGGCCGGCGCTCGTGATCAACTCGTATTCGGGGCGCATCGCTTCGGCGACCGCTTCGAGATAGTCGTCCTGCGTGCGGTAGTAATCGTTCGGCTGAAACAGCGCGATCACGCCCGGCGAAGCTGCATTGAGAAACCCTTCGGCCGGTGCGGACGTATCGATAGCCGCTTGCAGATTATCGACATCGGTCTGCGCGGGACGCAGATCGCTCACACGAATTTCAGCCACACATCGAGGACGCTGGTATTTAGCTGTCGCGCCTGTCTCCGCAAGCCGTTTCAAGATACGTGGGAACTCGACCAGGTCCTGACCTGGCTCGCGTGGCGTGTCGCCGGCGAATCCCGTCAATCGATTCTTGATGTATGTGGCATAGCTGATCTTGCTCATCTCGCCGTCGCTCACCACATCAACGCCGTTCGCCACCTGGCGGCGGACTGCGTCCTTCACTGCATCGGCGATGGTGGCACGTGCGACGGACTCATCGAGCGGCTCGCCGCGCTCACGAGCGAACAACACGTCGGTCACTGCCTGCGAACGCGGCAGACTGCCGACGAGCGTGACCAGGATCCGTTCCGTGCTGGTCTTCAAGGCACTCTCCCGATCAGCGAAACATATTGTTGGAGCGATGGTTGCCCGCCAACCAACGCTGCAGCTCCGCATGAGCATCGGCGCGTCGGGTGGCATTGATCTTCTCCACCTCTGCATGATCGACAGTGAACTCGACAATCATGCCGTCCGGGTCGACCGCATACAGCGAGCGGCAATAGCCATGTTCGAGCACATACATCTTCGGTTCGGTATAACCTGCTGCCCGCAATCGCTGCTCGATGGCCTTCTGCACGTCCGTATCTACTTTGAGCGCAACGTGATGAAACGGCGTCTCCGGCATCTTGGGGCCGAATAGCGCCTGATCCTCAGCCCGCGCGAATTGGAAGAACGCCAACGCGCTGCCGTCGCCGAGCCCGAAGAACAAATGACAATACGTGCGCTCGGCACCGAACAGCTCGTCGGACTCGCACCAGGCCGCCATCAACGGCAGCCCGATGACATCCTCGTAGAACTGGCGCGTCGCCTCCAGATTCCTGGAAACATACGCGGTGTGATGCAGCCGGGACGGCAGTTTGTGAGTCGAGGCCATGTCAGTGCTCCTATTCTCCATTAGAACCGATACGTCAGATCCACGCCCCAGCGCCGCGGCAGCGCTTTAAACACAAAGTTATTGGTGTAACCGGGGTTCGGGAAGAACTGCGGACCCGGCGACCACTCCGCATTGTATTCCTCGTCGGTGAGATTCTTGGCCCACAGCGTCGCGGCCCACGAACCGCCATCCAATCCCAGCCTCACATTCAACAACTCCACCGGATCGCGCTCGGTAAAGTTATCCGGATAGAACCACGTCGGCCCGATCGCTTCGAAATCCGTGCGCACCAGCACGCTCAACGCGTCGCCAATCGGGCGCCGATACTGTAAGCCGAGATTCGCACTATATTCCGATACCAGCGGCGCCTGGTTGCCGACATCTGACGCCGCGCGGTCGGACTCCTTGATCTCGCTGTCCGTGTAGCCCAGGCCGAGGAAGGCATCGAAACCATCGGCGAGCGCAGCCTTGAGCTCCAGCTCGATGCCCTGGTAGTCGACGCGATCCAGGTTGCCTAAGTTCTGCGTGCTCGTGTTCGGATCGAACACGAAGAAATACGAACCTTCGGCACGAGTGTAGTAAGCATTCAGGCTCGCACTCAGCCGACGCTCGAAAAACTCGGCCTTGGCCCCTACTTCATAGGTGTTCGCGGTCTCCGCATCGAACAGGTCCTGGATGCCCGCAATGCCGGCAGCGCCGACACCTGTTTGATTGAAACCGCCACTGCGAAAGCCGCGGCTGTAATCAGCGAACAGCATCGCATCGTCCGTCGGCTTGTAACGGAACGTGAGCTTCGGTTGCCACTCGTCCCAAGTCTGCTTGCGAACCTGTCCCGGAAACGCGATGCCCACCAGTTGCGCGGGAATAAACTGAGCCGGCGTTTCGGTGGTGTTCTCGCGCTCGTCGCGGTCGTAACGCATGGCAAGCGACATTTCCACGCGAGGCGTCAAATCGACATCGACATTGCCGAATACCGCCCACGCGAAGTTGTCCTGCGAGTCCGCCAGATAGGTGAACTGCGGGTTGAACAGCGGCAATGGCTGCCGGCGCACCTGTGGCACTACGCCAGTGCCGAGGTCGAATACGTTGCCGGTGGAAATGAAACGATCGGTCGCGATGCCGTACGCACCGGCAATCCAACGCACTCGCTGCCCGGCGGGCGATGTAAAACGCAGCTCCTGGCTGATCGCTTCGACATCAAGGAATTGGTGCTGCGCCTGATCGGCGCCGAAGAATTGAAACAGCACTGATTCCGGGATCGGCAGAAAGTTGAACTGGTCGCCGGTGAGAATCTCCTCGATCGTGTCGTATGAGCTCACCGAGGTAAACGTGCCGGCGCCGGTCTCGTAATCCAGCTTCAACGACACGCCATACATGTCGCGCTCGTTCACTCCCGGATTGTTCACGCGCACCGGCAAGCTAGTATCGTTGACGCTCTCGGTGATGTTGAAGTACAGCGCCTGCGTATCGACCTGCGACGAATTGAATCTCAAGTCGGCGGTGAATTGTTCCGACGGTTCCCAGAGCAAGCGCACGCGCGTCGAGACATCGCGGAACGGGTCCGCCTCCTCGTCCAGGAGTGCATTGTCGATGTAACCATCTGTTTCGAAGTACGAAGCAGAAACACGGTACTTCAACGTGTCGCTGATCGGGCCACTGACACTGCCGCGCAAACGCTGCCCCGGCCCGGATTCGTAGCCGGCGGTGATGCTACTTTTGAACGTATCGGTGGGCCGTTGCGTATTCACGATGATCGCGCCGCCGATTGCGTTTCGACCGTAGAGTGCACCTTGCGGCCCCTTCAGCACTTGAATACTTTCAATGTCGACCAGCTCCTGGTTGAACTGCGATGGATTCACCATCAGCACGCCATCGATGAGCACGGCCACCGACGGCTCGCTATTGCGCGCTTGTGAGATTCCCCGCACAGTCACGAACGACGTGCCTTGATTCTGAGTCTGCACCAGGCTCATGTTCGGCGTGAGATCGATGAAATCCTGGGGTCGCTCTATGCCCGCTGCTTCGATATCGGCGGCCGTAAATACATTGATTGCGACCGGCACGTCGAGCACGGATTCATCGCGCTTGCGCGCCGATACGATCACTTCTTCGAGATTGGAACCTGCGCTCTGCACCTGTTGCTGATCCTGAGCCGGCAGATCGAACGGACTCATGCACAGCGCCGCGGACGCACCGGCTAACACCAGCCCTCGTCTCTTGGTAGTCATCGCAATCCCCCCTGCTCGCCGTTAACTCGTCTCGGGCCAGCCTCCGCTTATCGCCAAGGCACGACGAATCGCCGCGCCGTGCTCATCGAGCTGCGGCGCCGATGTCACTCGTTCTGACTTCATTCCATCGAATTGCACGGCCGGTCGGACGGCATACGCGCCGCCTCTTGCCGACTCCACCGGCACGATCAAACCGAGATGGCGCACCTGAGCGTCTTCAACGACTTGATCGATACGATTGATCGGTGCGAACGGCACGTCGTTGCGTTCGAGCCGGTCCATCCAGTGAAGCAGCGGCTGACGTGCAAACAGTCGGTTCAGCTCGACGCCCAACGCTTCGTAGTGTTCGATGCGACCGAGTCGAGTGCGGAAACGCTCGTCGGTGCTCAGCTTCTCGCTGCCCAACGCAGTGGTGAGCCCTTGCCAGAATTTTTCGATCGACGACAAGTGGATCGCCAGCAGCTCATCATCGGCAGTGCGAAGGATGTACGCCTGTGCCAGGCGCGGACGATCGTTCGACTTCGGCACCTGGTTCAGCGCAAAGAAAGCAGCGAACGGCTCGACCGCGAAATGAGTCATGGCTTCGAGCATCGACACTTCGACGTGCCGGCCGCTACCGGTGCGCGAACGCTCGAATAACGCGCCAAGAACACCGAACGCCGCGTAGATTCCGGTAATGGCATCGGCAAGCGCCGGCCCCAGGAAGCGCGGACGTTCCTGATCGACGACGACGCTGAGAAAGCCGCTTAGCGCCTGCGCCACCGAATCGTAACTCGGCCGGTCGACGTACGGTCCGCTCGATCCGAAGCCACTGATCGAGCAATACACGAGCCGCGGGTTCAGCTCGTGCAGCCGACTCACACCAGCGCCGAGGCGCTCGGCAGTGCCGGGTCGGAAATTTTGAATGTAGACATCCGCGTTTCGAACCAGGCTCTCGAATGCATCTCGGTCCGCTGGCTGCTGCAGATCGAGGGCCACACCGCGTTTGTTGCGGTTGTAGGCTTGGAAGTGCGGGGAGAACTGCCCGCCTTGATAGCTGCGATATGGATCGCCCGTCGGGCTTTCCACTTTGATCACATCGGCGCCGAGATCCGCGAGCATCATGCCGGCGCACGGCCCTGTGATAAACGTGCCTTGCTCGACGACACGGATGCCAGAGAGAACAGACCGCATGATTTCTCTAGTGCTCCGCTACTGGTCGGCCGCCACAAAACCGTCCGGCTTCGGCCCGTCGTATTCAATTGCAGACGCGCCGGCATGCGAAAGAACAAAGCCGACCGGACGAGCGCGCTCCTCCAGCAGATGCGCGATGAGACTCGCCGTGCGCGCGAGCAGCGGTGCGCCTTTAAGTGCGAGCAGCGGATATCCCGCGTCCAAGAGCGTCGCTGGAATGGCACCGGAAACGTTCATTGCGAGGGGCTTGCTGGTGATCTCCGGCAGTATGCTCTCGATAACTTCTGCTGCATCGGAGTAGCGCCCGCGAGTACCGGCTTCTTCAGCAACTGCAAGCAACCGTCGTGCGCGCGGGTCGTAACTTTTGTGAAGCGGATGGCCGAAGCCCGGGATCGCTCGTTGCGCGGCTCGATATTCGCCAACAATCTCGCTGGCGGCCGCTCGCATCGAGTTGTTTGATGCCGCCCGCGTTACCACTTCATGCAATAGGCGACCAGCATCTTCGGCAGCACCCAATATCACGGAGCCACATCCGAGCAACCCCGCCGCCACCGCTCCTTGCAACGCCTCCGGTGCGGCTGCGAGCGTCATGCGAGCCGCCTGCACGCTCGGTACCAAGCCGTGCTCGGCTATTGCGACCAGCACAGCATCAAGCACGCGACGCTGCGCCTCGCTTGGCAGCTCTCCCGTCACCAGCAACCAGACGTGCTCGGTGAAAGAAATTCGTCCGATCAACTCCTCGCACAGATCGCGCCCGCGCACGAGGATAGTTGCCTCGTTCGACGTGGAGATCGCCGACGCGCGCTGAGTCTGGCGGCCGATCTTCATGCGTGAACCTGGATATTTTTTCGCATATCGAATAAAACTTCGTGATACGAATCCATGCTGGAGGCCGGTGCCAGGGCTGTCAATCGAGATCGCTGCGTTTTTTCGCTAACCGAAAAAGAGCGGGTTCATGAAGAAATCCACTGCGACTACGACCGAATCGAATGCACGGCGCGAAGCCATGGGCGGCCTCGCGAAGGGACTGGAGGTCATTCGCGCCTTCACCTATGACTCGCCTTCGCTGACGTTGAGCGAGATCGCGAGCAGAGCGGGACTACCGGCAGCCACAGCGCGGCGTTGTTTACTCACGCTCGCGGATCTCGGCTACGTGATGCAGTCGGGACGAAACTTCCTGCTGCGACCGAAAGTGCTCGAACTCGGCGCGGCGTATCTCGATTCCATGAATATCGAGGTGCTCACCAAGACCTATCTGGAAGATCTCGCAAGGCAGACCGGCGACTCGGCCGCGCTCACCGTGCTCGACGGTACCCACATCGTGTATGTGGCTCGCGCGTCGGTGCGCACGTTGATGCGATTGGAAGCTCATGTCGGCAGCCGGTTGCCGGCATATCCCACATCGATGGGACGCGTGCTGCTCGCCGGCTTGTCGCCCGAAGGGCTCCGGCACTATTTCGATCGGGCAGAGATCAATGCGCTGACCGAGCGCACGGTAACGGATCGCACGAAGTTACGAGGACTGATCGACGAATGTCGACGCGTCGGTTACTCGGCTGTCGAAGACGAATTGGCGTACGGCGTGGTCGCTGTCGCCGTCCCGGTGTTCGACCGGGCTCGCCGAGTCGTCGCTGCGCTCAACAGCTCCAGCCACTCGAAGAGGACCACGCGAGCCAAGCTTACGAAGGAGCGGCTGGCGCTCCTTCAAAGCGTGAGTGCGCAAATCTCCCGAGAGCTGCAGCGCGTGCCCGGCTTGTCGCTCAGCGCGCAGACTTGAATGCCGCCGCGCTCACAGCGGCGACGGTTGTACGAACACGCCGGCCGTGCCGACGATGAACACATTGCCGCCATCCGGCGTCAGAGTCATGGCGATCACACCAGTGCCGCTACCGGGGCTGAGCGGGACACCTGTACCAATCGGAGCATAGGTCTGAGTGGACGGGTTCAATCTCGCTGTTACATCGTAAGCACGCAGCTCTCCGTTTTCGGTTCCGGCTGGCGCATCGAATGCGTAAACGCGAGTTCCGTCTGTATTGAACACGGTGGCTCGTGTCACGACCGGCAACGAGCCGCGTGCCGAGTAGTCCGCACTAACGACAGTCGGTATCGGGCCATGGACAACGATCTTCGTGCCTGCGACCACACCGTCTGCCTCCCAGACTGCCGGCTTTGCCGAACGTCCCGACTGGGAACGATCTTTATCGGTGAATGGCGAGCTCGGACTCGCGAACAGACTGCCTCGCTGGCTTTGGGTCGCGGAGTAGAGATAGAGAAAGGGCCTCGTGACGAGATTGGGCAACGCAGCCGCAGTGCGTGGATCCTGTGAAAGCACCGCGAGCGATCCATTGAGACTCACTCCGACGTTCGCGAAATAGAACTGGGAAGCTGCTCCACCGAAGGTGCCGTTGCTTCCCGCCGAATTGATCGTGGCGAAAGTGTGCGTCGTCGGGGAATACAACAGCGCATTGCTGGGATTCGCGCCACCCGTGGTGACGATGGCGTAACCATCATTGACCACTGCGATGCCTTGGATGTACGCGGTGCCGGCGCGAATCAAATCGTCCGACGCAGAGTACGTTCCTTTCGGCGCAAGCGTCGCGACATCGAGCTCGACGACCGAAGTGTCCGTAGCTAGCAGAACGGTCGATCCATCCGCGGACAACGCGACGTCCTGCAAGCCTGCCACTTTCACCGCAGCCGGCGCCTGCCAGGCGCTGCCGTCGTATTGAAACTTGAAGAGCGTATTGGCTTGGCTATCCGCGTATCGAGCAGCGACATAGATCGCGCGACGCTCGGCGTCGTAAGTAATGCCGCCAATTTCCTGCGGAGTCGATGGATATAGCAGCTGCGTCGCCGCGAAGTTCGGTCGAGCGACTGCCACCAACGATGCGGTGAACGGAATCGCTCCCCCATTGATCGTGAGCGGATATGTTCCCGCCGCCAGCGCAGGAAACTTCGCGCGAACCTCATTGCTGTTGAGACTGCTCACGCTCACGTCGGTGGCCGCAACGCCGCCGAAGCTCACCTGCGTCGCCCCGGAAAGACCGCGCCCGTGAAGAATCGCTGTCCCCGGCTCGCCGGCCGTAACGACGCGCGGCCCGACGACATCGCCCTGAGCGTCGGAACGAAGCGTGTAGGTCACATTGATCGTCTGCGGACTGCCGGGAAGTTGACCCGTCGCGCACGTCGAATCATTCACGCAAGCGGTGAGCGTGATCGTCGTTGAGTACGTTCCCGCCAGCAATGTGCTCGAAGCTGCTGGTGAAACAAAGGCGTCTATCGTCGGCTGCTGACCGGAGCCGCCGGTGTAGGTCATCGAGGCGCTGGCGAAGGTTCCGTTGTCCGAGCTCGACTGCAGATAAAGCGTGCCGTTCACAATACCGTTGATGGACATCGGAATGCGCTGGGAAGCCGGTGTGACATTCGGATGCTCTGAAACAAAGCTGAACGTGGTGCCAGAGACGCTGAACGTCGGCAGAGGTCCAGGCGGCTGCTGCTGACCGGGAGGCGGCGTTCCTCCGGAAGGAGGCGGTGTGGACGATGGAGTTCCGCTGGAACCGCCTCCGCCGCCGCCACAAGACACACACCAGAAAGTCACAGAGACAACGCACAGTGCGCGTCCGATTCGCGTTAGATACATTCAAATCGTCCTTGCATGAATGGCCGCATTGTAACTGCTACAGCATGACCAGAACCAGCGTCTGAGTTCTGCGACGGAACTATTGTTCTATTGACTGAAGCAATCGCTCCTGAACGAAGCGGCGGCTGTCACATTGCATACAGCCGTGAGGGTGAGGTGCATGTCCACGCGCCCCCTCCTCGGATATCGCACGACAGCTCAGTCCGTATGCTCGCTGAAACAGGCGAGGCACCGGAACGACGGAGGGACATCATGCGCCAGCCGATCAGCGCGACGCGTGAGGCGCTGCGCCGATTGTTCTTTCAGCGCTGTTTCTATTTGTTCATCACGCTGCTGGCATTCATCGCGCTGGCGCCGTTCGTCGAAGTCGGCTCCCGTGGCATCGTCATCAGGAACCTGACGAACACGTTTGTCATTCTCTGCGCCGTGGCAGCGGTCGGCCGGTCCTTACTGTCGTTCCTGCTGGTGGTCGCTCTGGCCCTGCCGACATTGGTCCTGCGCTGGCTATCGCTCGAATCGGGCAGCTCGGCGCTCTTCGGCGTGTCGCTGTGGTTCGACGCCGCTGTTTATCTTGTGACGATTTCGCTGCTGCTACGTTATGTGTTTGATCGGGAGGTGCTCACTGCCGACCGGTTGTGGGGTGCCGCCGCGACCTATCTAATGATCGGCGTGTTGTGGAGCTTTCTCTATGCGATCGTGGATCGCACCAGTGCCGCGTCGTTCTCGATTCGCGGCTCGACGCAGAGCCTGCAGTTGGAGGACTTGATCTACTTCAGTTTCTCGACGCTCACAACCACCGGATTCGGGGACATAGTAGCGATCACGCGGCTGGCGCGCTCCGCCACGATCATCGAAAGCATCATCGGGCAACTGTTCCTTGCCATTTTGATTGCGAGACTGGTCGGCGTGTACCCGCAGCAGCGACACACCGCGCAAACCACGCAATGACAGCCGACCCGCAAGCACCCAACGAGATCGTGCGCAATATGTTGCTCATGATCATCGTTGGGTTGTTGTTGGTGGGCAGCTTCTGGACGCTGTTACCGTTCCTCGGCGCGCTCGCATGGGCGACGACAATCGTCATTGCGACTTGGCCGATTCTCTTGCGCGTGCAACGTTGGACGAGCGGACGGCGTGCGGGCGCGACAATGATCATGATCCTGGTGGCGCTCATCACTTTCGTCGCGCCGTTCGTTGCCACACTGAATACATTAATCGACGCAGCTCAACACAGCCCGGCGCTGTTGCGCGATTTCGTCGAGGAAGGACTCGGACCGCCCCCGGCCTGGGTCGCCAGCACACCCATCATTGGCGAACGCATCGCTGTGCACTGGCAGGAATTGTCGGCGGGTGGACCCGACGCGCTGGTCAACGCCTTGCAGCCCTATCTGAAACAAGCAGCGAGCGCCGCGCTCGATCTCACCGGCAGTCTCGGAGCCATGCTCGTGCATGTGCTGCTAACGCTCATCATTGCTTCGATTCTGTATGCGCGAGGTGAGCTTGCTACGCAGAGCGTGTTGGCGTTCGCTCGTCGAATCGGCGGCGAGCGAGGCGAAGCGACTGTGCGACTTGCGGCACAAGCAGTGCGCAGTGTGGCTCTCGGAGTCATCGTCACTGCACTGATTCAATCTGCCCTCGCCGGCCTAGGCCTGTGGATCTGCGGCGTCTCGCATCCTGGCGTGCTCACTGCGATCGCGTTCGTGCTCGGCGTCGCCCAGCTTGGGCCGCTACTGATCCTCGGCCCCGCTGTCGCGTGGCTGTTTTGGACCGGCGAGTCGGGATGGGGGTTGGCGCTGTTAGTCTGGAGCGTCCCGGTCATTGCGCTCGATAACGTGCTCCGCCCAATCCTGATCAAGCGCGGTGTTTCGTTGCCGATGCTGTTGATCGTCGCCGGCGTCATCGGCGGCCTGCTCGGATTCGGTGTCATCGGCCTGTTCGTCGGACCGGTGGTACTGGCGGCGACCTACACATTGATGCGCGCATGGATCGCCGACGCCTAGTCGCGTGGCCAGTGGTGTATATTCCGCGTCGATGACATTCACCGAGCTGCAGCTGGCGCCTGAGCTGATCGCCGCGCTGGAAAAGCAGCAGATCAGCGATCCCACGCCCATCCAAAGCGCGGCGCTGCCGGTTTTGATAGCCGGCCACGATGCGTATCTACACGCCGAAACCGGCACGGGTAAGACGCTCGCGTATCTGCTGCCGATTTTCTCTCGCCTGGACATCGATCAAGTCGCCACTCAAGCGGTGATCGTGGCGCCGACCCACGAGCTGGCGCTGCAGATCCATCGTCAATGCTGCGACCTGGCGCAAAATGCCGGACGGCCGGTGCGTTCGCTGCTGCTGATCGGCGGCACGTCCACCGAGCGGCAGATCGACAAGTTGAAAAAGAAACCGCACCTGGTGGTCGGTTCGCCAGGCCGCATCGCCGAGTTGCTCGCCAAAGGCAAGCTGAAGGGGCAACATGTTCGCAGCGTCGTCGTCGACGAGGCGGATCGGCTGCTGAGCGAAGAGAGCCTGCTGGCCGTTCGCGCCATCATCCAAGCCTCACCGGCGAACCGGCAGCTGATATTTGCCTCGGCGACGCTGGAACGTCAAAGCCTGGCGACCGCCAAAGAGTGGGCGCCGGAATTGCACATGCTTCAAGCGGGCGCCGCCGCGGTCAACGAAAACATCGAGCACTACTATCTGGTTTGCGACGAGCGCGACAAGCCCGACGAGCTGCGTAAACTTCTACATGCGCTCGCGCCGGAACGCGCCATCGTGTTCGTCCATCGCAACGACGTCTCCGAGAGGATCGCCCTCAAACTGGCGCACCACAAAATCGCTGCCGCCGACTTGAACGCAGCGCTCCACAAGGAAGAACGAAAACTGTCGATGGATGGTTTTCGCAAGGGAACGATTCGAGTGTTGATCGCCTCGGACATCGCAGCACGCGGCCTGGACATCAAAGGCGTCACGCACGTGTTCAACTTCGACGTGCCCACGTTGAGCCAGGCGTATCTGCATCGCGTGGGCCGCACTGGTCGCGCCGGCGCCAAGGGGACGGCAGTTACGTTGATGACCGAGATCGAGGAGAGACTGGTGCGACGGTACCAGGAAGAACTTGGCATCGACCTGCACCGAGTGCGCATGCGCGATGGCCTGATGCAAAGTGCCGAGCGGCGCCCGCCCGATTGATTATTTCAAACCGCCCTGCTCGCGCAGCTTGTCTTTTTTGCTCTTGCGCTTGCCTTTGATGCCGCCCGTCATCGACGCTGGCTCAGCCGTTTCCACCGGCTCGAATCCCGCAACGATCTCGCGCGTCAGCATCATCTTGTGACGTTTTTCGATCAGCCTGAAATGTGCCTCGGTGCTCACGCTGACGAAGCTCACCGCCACACCCGAGTGGCCAGCACGCCCGGTGCGGCCGATTCGATGAGTGTAATCATCGGTGGACCGCGGCAAGTCGTAGTTCACGACGGCGGGCAAATTCATTATGTCGATGCCGCGAGCCGCCAGGTCGGTCGCGACTAAGACCTGTAACTGCTGTGCTTTGAAATCCGCCAACGCTTGAGTGCGTGCGCCCTGGCTCAGCTCGCCGTGAATCGCCGCAGCGTTGATTCCCGCCCGTCGCAACTTCTCCGCCACGTGCTCGGTCGAATATTTGGTGGCAACGAAGACCAGCACCCGAGTCCAGCCGTGCTCCCGAATCAGTCGAAGTAACAACTGAGTTCGCCGAGGCGCATCCACTTGGATGGAGCGCTGAGTGATGTCCGGCACGGTCGCCGGTGTGGAGGGAACATCGGCTCGCAACGGGTCGCGCAACAGATTCTCTGCAAGCACGTTGACCGCGGGCGGGAACGTCGCGGAGAACAGTAGATTCTGACGGCGCTCGGGCACCAAGCTCAGCACCTTCTCCAGCTCATCGGCGAATCCGAGGTCCAGCAACCGGTCGACCTCGTCGAGCACCAACGTTGCGACGGACCGCAGACTCAACGCGTTGTGCTCCACCAAGTCCAGCAGTCGACCGGGTGTCGCGACCACGATGTCGGCACCGCCTCGCAACGCCATCATTTGAGGATTGATGGACACGCCACCGAACACGGTTGCCACTTTGGGCGCATCAGACAGATAGCGCGCGTAACTCTCGATCGATGCCCCGATCTGTGCGGCCAGCTCGCGCGTCGGCACGAGGATCAGCGAACGAATTCGCCGCGGCGTTTCGTGACCCGCCTGCGAATATCGCTGCAGTAACGGTAAAGCGAACGCAGCCGTTTTGCCCGAGCCAGTATGAGCGCACGCCCAAACATCGCGCCCGCTGAGCACACCTGGAATCACTGCACTCTGAATAGGCGTCGGCGCGGCGTAATTTTTTTCTGCAACGGCACGAACGAGTTGCGGGGACAGCGCGAGAGAAGCAAAAGTCATAGCCGCGCCCGTCATCCGATCTTCCGAATCCTGAAGGTGCGTCCTTTGATCTTGCCAGCACGCAGCCGCTGTATCGCGAGATTGTGCGACGATCGCTCGATCGCCACGTAAGTGCGCGTGGGAAACACATCGATCTTGCCGACGGCAGTACCCGGCAGGCCGGCGTCGCCCGTCAATGCACCTAGAAGGTCGCCGGGTCGCAATTTATCCTGACGCCCGGCATCGATCGCCAATGTGACGAACGGTGCCGCCCAAGGTTTATCGTCGGATAGTGGCGGTAATGTGCCCCAGGTGAGCGCTTCGCCGAGCCGATCTTCGATGACTCTGGCCCGAGTCGCTTCGCGCGGCGAACACAGACTAAGAGCGATACCACGTCGACCGGCACGCCCGGTCCGGCCGATGCGATGCAGGTGAGTATCGGCGTCGCTGGCGATATCGAAGTTGATCACCATCGCCAGATCGGCGATGTCCAACCCGCGCGCGGCGACATCGGAAGCCACCAAGATCGTGCAGCTTCGATTCGCGAAGCGCACCAGCATCTCCTCGCGCTCGCGTTGATCCAACTCGCCATGCAAAGCCAGCACCGAGAAGCCGCACTTGAACAGATCGTCGGCAACGGCACGCACTTCGTTGCGGGTGTTACAGAACACCACCGCCGACTCGGGCCGATACTTCAATAACAGGGTTTCGAGCGCATGTAGTTTCGATTCGGCCGCGACCTCGAAGAACGTTTGCTCGATGGTCGCGTCGTCCGCTTCGCTGGCGATCGTTACGGCCACGGCCTCGCGTTGAAATTCCCGGCTGATCTCGCGAATCGATTGCGGGATGGTCGCAGAAAACAGCAGCGTCTGCCGCTGCTCCGGCGTGGCCTGAACGATGGCGCCGATGGCGTCGGCGAATCCCATGTCGAGCATGCGATCCGCTTCGTCGAGCACCAGCACCTTGATTGCTTGCAACGGCAGCGCTTGTTTCTCGATCAGTTCGAGAATGCGGCCCGGCGTGCCTACCACGATGTGAGGTTCGTGCGCGAGCGACGCCAGATGCGGACGCAAGGGCACGCCGCCACACAGCGTCAGTACTTTCACATTCGGTATGAAGCGCGCGAGCTTCCGGATTTCGCGACTGACCTGGTCGGCGAGCTCACGCGTCGGGCACAACACCAGGCCTTGCAGCCGCACCGCTGTCGAGTCGAGCGACGACAACAATCCGAGCGCGAATGCGGCTGTTTTACCGCTGCCGGTGCGTGCCTGCGCGACGACGTCGCTACCGGAAAGGATGGCTGGCAGGCTCGCCTCCTGCACTGGAGTCATCTGCGCGTAGCCCACTTCCGACAGCGCTCGCTGCAGCGGCTCGATCAATGTCAATTTGGAAAACTCAGTCATGTCGCCATGATCGCACACACGCCGCAGGGCGTATTACACTGCGATCGATCATCCTCCTCACTTGAAGAATCCCTTGAACGTTCCGTCCGACGAAGCAGTCATCGCCGCAACCCGCGTTTGGCTCGAACGAGCCGTGATCGGCCAGCAGCTCTGCCCGTTCGCCGCGGCTCCTTATTCGCGCGAGCGCGTGCGTTTTTTCGTTAGCACACAACAGTCCCTCGTCGGGCTGCGCGAAGACCTCTGCGACGAGCTGGAGCGATTGCGAGATACCGACCCGCTCGAATGCGAGACCACGCTGCTGATTCACCCTCACCTGCTAACCGACTTTCTCGACTACAACGATTTTCTCGACGAATGCGACGCGGTGGTCGAAGCGCTGGGCCTGGAAGGCGAGCTGCAAGTCGCGAGCTTTCATCCCAACTATCAGTTCGCCGGCACCGAGCCCGACGACATCACGAACTTCACCAACCGCTCGCCTTACCCGATGCTGCATTTACTGCGCGAGGCCAGCGTCGCACGCGCGGTGGCGAGCTTTCCGGACATCGAGCAGATCGGCCCCAGGAACATGGAGACCCTGCGCCGGCTCGGCCACGAAGGCTGGCGGCGACTGTGGCTCGATCAATAAAACAACAGCGCGTCGTCGAAACGCGACGCCCGGCGCAGAAACCGTTCGAGTCGTTGATCGAATAACGATCAACGACCACGTATCCGCGGAGAGTTCACCATGCCAGACGGCACAGCCCCGGCCGTTACCGGCGATCAGCCCATCCTCGTCACCCTGCTCAACCGCCTGGAGCAGGCGTTCATGCGCGACGATCGCAACGCTGCGGTCGAGCTGCTGATGGCGGCCAAGGTCGTGCTCGCCAAGGACAGCGAGTTCGGCCAGGTCCCCTCGCTCGAAGAACATCTGAACGACGTTCGTCAACAACTGACCGACAGCATGGCAGTGGTCGATCTGGCCCGGCGCGCGATCAGTCCCGACGACGACTGGTACCTGCATCATGCCCTGCAGGTCGCCATCGACCGGATCGACGGCGCATGCACGACACTGGAGCTCATCGCCGGGGAAGCACGCGAAGCGGGACAATCGAACGATCGCCCGCACATCAGCGAACCGGGTGCGGAGTAAACAGCGAGCCTTTCAGCGACGCAGAATCCGCAGCACTTCTTCCAGCTCGGTGCGGATCTGACGCACGATCTGCTGCGCCTGGGTGAGATCGTCGCGCGCTTCGTCGCCTTGCAGGCGATTACGAGCGCCGCCGATGGTGAAGCCCTGTTCGTACAGCAACGAACGAATCTGGCGAATCACGAGCACATCCTGTCGCTGGTAATAACGCCGATTGCCACGCCGCTTCACCGGCTTGAGCTGGGGAAACTCCTGTTCCCAGTAGCGCAGCACGTGCGGCTTCACGCCGCACAGCTCGCTCACTTCGCCGATGGTGAAGTAACGTTTGCCGGGGATCGCCGGCAGCTCGCTGTTATTGCCTGCTTCCAGCATAGGCCTCGACTCGGGCTTTCAGTTTCTGGCCGGGGCGGAACGTGACAACGCGACGGGCGCTGATTGGAATCTCCTCGCCGGTCTTCGGGTTACGCCCGGGGCGCTGGTTTTTGTCGCGCAAATCGAAGTTGCCGAAGCCGGACAGCTTGACCTGCTCGCCCGTGGATAACGAGGCGCGCAGCTCTTCGAAAAACAGGTCGACCAGCTCGCGGGCTTCACGTTTGTTGAGACCCAGCTGATCGAACAACGCTTCGGCGATCTCGGCTTTGGTCAGTGCCATGCTGTCTCGTCCCGCTCATTTATCCCGGAGAGTGGCGTGGTGCTCGCGGCCCAGTTGTGCGACGACCTGCGCCACGAGGGCGTCGGCTTCGTTGTCCGTGAGCGTGCGGGAAGTATCCTGCAATTGCAGTGCTAAGGCTATGCTTTTCTTGCCATTCTGCAGCTGGTGCCCGCGGTAAACGGAGAGCACCGTCAAGTCCTTCAGCAAGCCGCCGGCGGCGGCACGAGCGGTACGCAGGAGCGCCTCGACCGGCAAAGCTTCGTCGACGATCGCCGCAATATCGCGCCGGATGGCGGGGTATCGGGAGATCTCCTGGAATTCGGGCACCACCGCCGCAAGTCCAGCCGCGGTTTCCAATTCGAAGACAAACACCGGATATGTCAAATCCAACCGGCGAATCTGCTCGGGATGGACCGCGCCGATCCAGCCCACAGCTCGCTCACCCCGGTAAATTCGTGCGGACTGGCCGGGATGGAGCGCCGGATGCTTTTCGGGAACGAAGCGAAATTCCTTCGCGGCACCGGTTAACGCCAACAACGCTTCAACGTCCGACTTAACGTCGAAGAAATCGAGCTTGGTCGGCTCGCCGCCCCACTGCTCCGGCAACACCGAACCGGTCGCGACGCCCGCGATCACCTCGGTCTCGCTCGTGGCCGAATAGCGGCGGCCCACTTCAAACAAACGAACGCGCGACTGCTGACGACGCTGATTGCTGCCGAGTGCCTGAAGCAAACCAGGCCATAACGAAACGCGCATGACGCCGAGCTCAGCTGAAATCGCGTTGGCGAGCGCGACTCCCGACTCCTGACACAACGCTGTTTGCGCGGCGCCTTCGGTGAACGCGTAATTGATCGCTTCCTGATAACCGCGATCGACCAGCAAGTCGCTGGCGCGTTCGTTACGAACGCGAGTCTCCGTCCAGGGCGCAATGTCGTGCGAACCGAACTCCGCCTGCTCAGGAATATTGTCGAAGCCGAACAAGCGCGCGACTTCTTCGATCAAATCTTCTTCGATGCGAACGTCGAAACGCCACGTCGGCGGCGTCACCTGCCATTCGCCGGCGCTACCTGTGACTTTCATACCGAGGCGCGTCAACAGCGACTGCACATTGTCTGCATCGATCTTCACGCCGAGCACCTGCTGGACGCGCTGATGACGCAAGCGAATCGGCGCCGGCGCGGGATAGTTCTCCTTCGCGCGAGTGACAACCATCGGGCCGGCCTTGCCGCCCGCACTGTCGAGAATGAGTTGAGTAGCGCGCTCGATAGTGCGCTCCTGCAACTCCGGATCGACACCGCGCTCGAAACGTTGCGAAGCGTCGGTGATCAAACCGTAACGACGGCCTCGACCGGCGACGACGTTGGGATCCCAGAATGCGCATTCGAGCAATACATCGGTCGTATCGTCGGCGATACCAGAATGTTCGCCGCCCATGATGCCGCCCAAGCCGACGATCGAGCGGTCATCCGCGACCACCAGCACATCCGGCGTAAGCTCGATCTCGCGGCCGTCGAGCAGCTTGAGCATCTCCCCTGCTTTCGCGAATCGAACGATGACTTGTCCGTGCAGCTGGCGCAGGTCGTATGCGTGCATCGGCGCGCCGAGCTCAAGCATCACGTAATTGGTGACATCGACGATGGCACTGATCGGCCGCAAACCCGCACGACGCAGACGCTCTTGCATCCAGAACGGCGAGGCGGAATTGGGGCGCACGCCGCGAATCACGCGGCTCACAAACTTCCAGCAGCCAGCGCCTTCGAGCCGCACCGGGAATGTTTCGTTGATCTCGGCTTTGACGGCGCCGATCTTCGGCGGGTGCAACGGCTTGCTGCGAGCGGCCGCGACTTCGCGCGCCACGCCTGCAACACTCATCGCGTCACCGCGGTTCGGCGTGAGATTGACCTCGAACACGGTGTCGTCGAGCCCGAGTGCCGCGACCAGTTCCTCGCCAACCTTCAACTCTGAGGGCAGATCGAACAAACCCGATGCTTCGTCGTTCAAACCCAGCTCGCGAGCCGAGCACAACATGCCGAACGACTCGACACCACGCAGCTTCGCACGCTTGATCTCGGTACCGTTCGGCAGCTTCGCGCCGATCGTCGCAAGCGGAGCCTTCATACCGACGCGAACGTTCGGCGCGCCGCAGACGATCTGCAGTTGTTCGCTGCCGGTCGAGACGCTGCAAACATTCAACTTCTCGGCGTCCGGATGTTTGGTCACGGACTTCACTTCGCCGACCACGATGCCGCTCAACTTCGGGCCGGCGGGATGAATGCCTTCGATTTCCAGGCCGGCCATCGTCAAGGCGTGCGCCAGCGCCGGCACGTCCGTGCCGGTATCGACCCAATCGCGCAACCAGTTGAGGCTGATCTTCATGCTTGGAGAATCCTGCTAAGTTCAGTGCACGCCGCGCTCAAGCGAATTGCTTGAGGAACCGCAGGTCGTTCTCGAAGTACAGGCGAATGTCGTTCACGTTGTAGCGGAGCATCGTGAGACGGTCGATGCCCATGCCGAACGCGTAACCGGTGTAGCGCTCGGGATCGACGTTCACCGCTTTCAGCACATTCGGATGCACGACGCCGCAGCCGGCGACTTCGACCCAACCGGTTTGTTTGCAGACACGACAGCCGGTGCCGCCGCAGGAAACGCACGAAATATCCACTTCCGCGGACGGTTCGGTGAACGGGAAGTAAGACGGACGCAGCCGCATCTTCACGTCTTTCTCGAACAGCTCGCGCATGAATCCGTGCAGCACTGCCTTGAGATTGGCGAACGTGATGCCCTCGTCCACCACCAGGCCTTCGACCTGATGGAACATCGGCGTGTGCGTCATATCCGAATCGTTGCGATACACGCGACCCGGCGCGATCACGCGAATCGGCGGCTTCTTCTGCTCCATCGCACGTACCTGCACCGGCGAGGTATGAGTGCGCAGCAGCCGGCCGTCCGGGAAATAGAACGTGTCGTGCATGGCGCGCGCCGGATGATTCTCCGGAATATTCAACGCGCCGAAGTTGTGCCAGTCGTCTTCGATCTCCGGACCGTCGGCAATCGTGAAGCCCGCGTTACGGAAGATTTGTTCGATACGACGACGCACGCGAGTGACGGGGTGCAGCCCGCCGGTCGCCTGGCCACGGCCCGGCAATGTCACGTCAACGGCATCGCTTGCGAGCTGTGCAGCGAGCTTGTCTGCTTCCAACGCCGAACGACGCGCGTCGAGAGCTGTCGTCAGCGCTTGTTTTGCTTCGTTGATTTTCGCACCGGCGGCGCGCCGGGCTTCCGGATCCATCGCGCCGAGCGACTTCAGCAGCTCGGTGACCGAACCTTTCTTGCCGAGCAAACGAACGCGAATCTGCTCCAGGTCCTCGATGCTGGCGCTGGCGGCGATCTCTTTGAGAGACGCCTCGACGAGCGAAGACAGATCTTGAACCGGGTCGGTCATGGCGATTAGAAACTCTGTTATCCGCCGCGCGAGCGGCGATGATCACATAAATCAGGCTTCCGAGACGAATCGGGCGCCCTGTTGGACGCCCGATTCACTCAACACTTTGAGCGGCCCATCCGAAGACGGACCCGCCCGCGCAAATCAGGCTGCTTGTTTGAGCAGGCTGTCGCGCGCCTTCTGTGCGATGACCGCAAACGCCGCCGCATCGTTCATCGCGATGTCGGCCAGCACCTTGCGATCGATCGACAGACCGGCAAGGTTCAAGCCCGCGATCAGCTTGCTGTAAGACAAGCCGTGAACGCGCGCTTCGGCGTTGATGCGCGTGATCCACAGGGCGCGGAAGTTACGCTTGTTGGTCTTGCGATCGCGATAGGCATATTGGCCAGCCTTGATGACGGCCTGCTTCGCGGCGCGGAAGACTTTGCGACGGGCGTTGTAATAACCCTTCGCCTTCTTGAGAATTTTCTTGTGACGGGCGCCCGCAATGACGCCTCTCTTAACGCGTGCCATGGTTTATCTCCTCACTTCGCGTTCGGGAGCAGCTGCTCCATGCGTACCAAGTCCTGCTTCGAGACCATCGACGGCGCGCGCAGCTGCCGCTTCCGCTTGCTCGGCTTCTTGGTGAGGATGTGACGGCGGTGCGATTGGGTTCGTTTGAACCCTTTGGCAGTCTGGCGAAAACGCTTCGCCGCTGCCCGGTTGGTCTTCAACTTAGGCATCGAACTTTCCTACTGATTGTTAGCCTTTTAGGTACCGGCCACGTTGGTGGCTGGCCCCTGCAGGCGGGACAGCGCCGCTTCGTCATCGAAGCATTGCTGTTCGCTTGTCGCGACTCATTCAAGAGTCGCTTATATGTTCGTCGACCTACTTCTTCTTAGGTCCGAACATCATCACCATCTGCCGCCCTTCCATGAGCGGGTTCTGCTCGACCGTCGCGTACGGCGCCAGGTCGTTCTGCACTCGGCTCAGCAACTCCCGGCCCACTTCCTGGTGAGCCATTTCACGGCCGCGGAACCGCATGGTTACCTTGGCCTTGTCGCCTTCCTGCAGGAAGCGGATCAGGTTGCGCATCTTCACCTGATAGTCGCCCTCTTCGGTGCCGGGGCGAAACTTCACTTCCTTGATCTGGATCTGCTTCTGCTTGCGCTTGGCTGCGTGCGCCTTCTTGTTCTGTTCGAACAAGAATTTGCCAAAGTCCATAATTCGGCAGACCGGCGGCTCGGCCGTAGGCGACACTTCGACCAGGTCAAGCTCGGCTTCCTGCGCCATGCGTAGCGCTTCGAAGCGGCTGATGACTCCGATCTGCTCGCCAGCAGCATCGATCACCCGCAACTGGGGCGAGGTGATTTCTTCATTGCGCCGGACGCGCTTTCCTATGGGAGCAGCGATGCGTTATACCTCCAAAACAGTCCGGCCGCGGCTCGTGACTTCTTCGGCAAGCTTCTGAGCCACCGCCTCGACAGGCATGGCCCCGAGATCTTTGCCATTACGGGTGCGTACGGCCAGAGAATTTGAACCTGCTTCGCGGTCGCCAGCTACCAATAGGTACGGCACCCGCTGCAGGGTGTGTTCGCGAATCTTAAAGCCGACTTTTTCATTGCGCAAGTCTGAAGTTACCCGAAGCCCCTGATTTTTCAGGGTTTCAGTAACACTCCTGACAAACTCCGCCTGGCCGTCCGTGATATTCATCACGACCGCCTGCACTGGCGCGAGCCAAGTCGGCAGCTTGCCCGCGAAGTGCTCGATCAAAATACCGGTGAAACGCTCCAGCGAGCCGAACATAGCCCGGTGCAACATCACCGGCGTGTGCTTCTGCCCGTCTTCGCCGATGAAGGTCGCGCCGAGGCGGCCCGGCATGTTCAGGTCGACCTGCAACGTGCCACATTGCCAGTCGCGACCAATGGCGTCGCGAAGCACGAATTCAAGCTTCGGGCCGTAGAACGCGCCCTCGCCTGGATTCAATGTGTATTCCAATCCAGCCGCGGTGACCGCTTGTTTGAGCGCGGCTTCGGCCGTGTCCCAAACTTCATCGGCACCGACACGTTTCGGCGGACGATCCGAGAACTTGATGCGCACGTCGGTGAAGCCGAAGTCGGCGTAGATGCCGAGAATCACCTTGGTGAGATTGACGGCTTCATCGAACAACTGCTCGACGGAACAGAAGCTGTGGCCGTCGTCCTGCGTGAACGCGCGAACGCGCATCAAGCCATGCAACGCGCCCGACGGCTCATAGCGATGCACTTTGCCGAATTCGCAGAAACGCAGCGGCAGGTCGCGATAGCTGCGCAAACCCTGGTTGAAGATCTGCACGTGGCCCGGGCAGTTCATCGGCTTCAAGCAGAACTTCCGCTTCTCCACCTCGGTGAAGAACATGTTCTCGCCGAAGGTCGCGAGGTGGCCCGACGCGTCCCACAGCTTCACGTCCATCACTTCGGGACCGCTGACTTCCTGCCAGCCACGCGCACCTTGATAGGCGCGCATATAAGCAATCAAGGTCTGGAACAGCGTCCAGCCTTTCGGGTGCCAGAACACGGCGCCCGGCGCTTCTTCCTGGAAATGGAACAGATCCTGTTCCTTGCCGATCTTGCGATGGTCGCGCTTCTCGGCTTCTTCCAGGCGCGTCAAATACGCCTTCAACGATTTCTCGTCGCCCCACGCGGTACCGTAAATGCGCTGGAGCATCTCGTTGCGATGATCGCCACGCCAATAGGCGCCGGCGACTTTCATCAACTTGAACGCTTTGAGCTTGCCGGTGCTCGGCACGTGCGGGCCGCGACACAAGTCGACCCAATCGCCCTGACCATACAGGCTGATCGGTTCGTTCGAGGGAATGCTCGCGATGATCTCGGCTTTATAGATCTCGCCTTGATCGCGGAAGAACTTCACCGCGTCGTCGCGATCCAGCACGCGGCGCGTGACTTTCTGGTCCGCCTTCGACAATTCGTACATGCGAGCTTCGATGGCCGCGAGGTCTTCGGTCGTGAACGGGCGCTTGTATGCGAAGTCGTAATAGAAGCCGTCTTCGATCACCGGGCCGATGGTGACTTGCGCTTCCGGAAACAGTTGCTTCACCGCTTGCGCCAGCAGGTGCGCGGCGGAATGACGAATGACGTCCAGACCGTCGGCATCGCGCTCCGTGACGATCGCGAGCTGCGCGTCTTTGTCGATCAGGTAGGAGGTGTCGACGAGCTTGCCGTCGACCTTGCCCGCCAGCGCCGCTTTCGCGAGCCCGGGACCGATGTCGGCGGCGATTTTCTCGACCGAAACCGGCTCCGAATAGCTTCGCTGGCTGCCGTCGGGCAGGGTTATTACGGGCATGACACGCGAGTCGTTAGGTGGTGCGCGCAACAGGGATCGAACCTGTGACCCCCACCATGTCAAGGTGGTGCTCTACCGCTGAGCTATGCGCGCCGAAAAAAGGCCGGCAAGGATAGCGGCGTGTCGCGACGGTGGCAAGCGCGCCATCGCCTTGGTGTTGGTGGCCCGCAACTATCTGAATCAACCCGCCTTGGTGGTGGGCAATCCGAGGCTGGCCTGGCGCAACTGGGAGATCTGGTCGCGCAGTTTGGCGGCCTCTTCGAACTCCAGGTTGCGCGCGTGCTTGAGCATCTCCTGCTCCAGCTTCTTGATGCGGCGAATCACCTGATCCGGCGTCAGGGTCGAAAAATCCGGCGTGGCGTCGGCCACCTTCTTCACCGGACCGCGGTTCGCTTCTGAATACGCGCCTTCCAGAATGTCCGTCACGGCCTTCTTCACGCCGCGCGGGATGATGCCGTGCGTCGCGTTGAATTCCAGCTGCTTCACCCGGCGACGGTTGGTTTCGTCGAGCGCCTTGCGCATCGAGCCGGTCACCCGATCGGCGTACAGGATCGCCCTGCCGTTCAGATGGCGCGCGGCGCGGCCGATGGTCTGAATCAGCGAGTTCTCCGAGCGCAGGAAGCCTTCCTTGTCGGCATCGAGAATCGCGACCAGCGAAACCTCGGGCATGTCCAAGCCTTCGCGCAGCAGGTTGATGCCGACCAGCACATCGAACTTGCCCAAGCGCAGGTCGCGAATGATCTCCATGCGCTCGACCGTGTCGATGTCCGAGTGCAGATAGCGCACCTTCACGCCGTGCTCGTCGAGATACTCGGTGAGATCTTCGGCCATGCGCTTGGTGAGCGTCGTGATCAGCACGCGCTCGTCCTTCGCGGCGCGCAGCTTGATCTCCGACAACACATCGTCGACCTGCGTGCGCACCGGGCGAATCTCGACTTCCGGATCGACCAGGCCCGTCGGACGCACCAGCTGCTCCACCACCTCGCCCGCCGAATGCTCAAGCTCATAACGACCCGGCGTCGCCGAGACGAAAATCGACTGCGGCGAGAGCTTTTCCCACTCTTCGAACTTCAGCGGTCGGTTGTCGAGCGCGGACGGCATCCGGAAACCGTATTCCACCAAGGTTTCCTTGCGCGAGCGGTCGCCCTTGTACATGGCGCCTAGCTGCGGAATCGTCTGGTGGCTCTCGTCGATCACCAGCAACGCATCCTGCGGCAAGTAATCGAACAAACACGGCGGCGGCTCGCCGGGATTGCGGCCCGACAGGAAGCGCGAGTAGTTTTCGATGCCGTTGCAGTAGCCGACCTCTTTGATCATCTCCAGGTCGAAGCGCGTGCGCTGTTCCAACCGCTGTGCTTCCACCAGCTTGCCGGCGTTCTTCAGATCGATCAGGCGGCCGTGCAATTCGTCGCGAATCTGATCGACCGCGGCGACGAGACGATCGCGCGGCGTGACGTAGTGCGTCCCCGGGAACACCGTGTAGCGCGGAATCTTGCGTTTGATCTCGCCGGTGAGCGGATCGAACAACATCAACGAATCGATCTCGTCGTCGAACAATTCCACGCGCAGCGCTTCGCGCTCGTTTTCCGCCGGGAAGATGTCGATCACATCGCCGCGTACGCGATACGTACCCTGCGTGAGGTCGAGCTCGTTACGCTTGTACTGCATGTCCGTGAGACGACGCAGGATCGCGCGCTGATCGATGTGCTCGCCGCGAGACAGGTGCAACACCATCGACAAATATGTTTCCGGCGCACCGAGGCCGTAGATCGCCGAAACGGTCGCGACGATGATCGAGTCACGGCGCTCCAGAATCGCCTTGGTCGCCGACAAACGCATTTGCTCGATGTGCTCGTTGATCGAGGAGTCCTTCTCGATATACGTGTCCGAGGACGGCACATACGCTTCGGGCTGGTAGTAGTCGTAATACGAGACGAAATACTCCACCGAGTTTTCGGGGAAGAATTCCTTGAACTCGCCGTACAGCTGCGCCGCCAGCGTTTTATTGTGAGCGAGCACCAGCGTCGGGCGCTGGATCTTCTCGATCACATTCGCAATCGTGAACGTCTTGCCGGAGCCGGTCACGCCGAGCAGCGTCTGGTGCGCGAGCCCGGCCTCGATGCCTTCGACCAGCTTGGCGATCGCCGTGGGCTGATCGCCCGCGGGCGCGAATTCGCCTTTGATCTTGAATGGGATCTGCGGTGGCTTGTCTGTCATGGTGACGAGGGACTTGGGGTGGACAGACATAGGGATTGCTGGGGGGCCATTCAAGGATAAAGTGGCAGGGCGTCGGGTAGAGCCGGCGGGCGATTGCCACTACAATCCCACGAAAACGTCACGGCCTCTGTCAGGGATTTGCCATCCTAGTGAGTTTATGAGCTTACCAGTTTCCAAGCGCGTCCAACGCGTCAAGCCCTCACCCACCGTCGCGCTCACCGGCCGCGTGGCGCAGCTCAAAGCCGAAGGCAAAGACATCATCGGCCTCGGTGTCGGCGAGCCCGATTTCGACACGCCGGCGCACATCGCCGACTCAGGTGTGGAAGCGATTCGCAAAGGCGTCACGCGCTACACACCGGTCGAAGGCACCGCCGAGCTCAAAGACGCGATCATCGCGAAGTTCAAACGCGAGAACGGCCTCGACTACAAGCGCAATCAGATCCTGGTCTCCACCGGCGCGAAACAGACCATCTTCAATCTGATTCTCGCCATCATCGACGCGGGCGACGAAGTTGTGATTCCCGCGCCGTACTGGGTGTCGTATCCGGACATGGCGTTACTCGCAGATGGCGTGCCGGTAACGATCTACGCCGGTCCCGAGCAAGGATACAAAGTCACACCGGCGCAATTGAACGCGGCGATCACGCCGAAGACTCGCCTGTTCATTCTCAACAGCCCGAGCAATCCGACCGGCGCTGCGTACACGGCAGCGGAGTTGCGCGCGCTCGGCGATGTGTTGGTGAAACATCCGCAAGTCGTCATCTGCACCGACGACATGTATGAGCACATCTATTGGGCCAAGGAACCGTTCCGCAGCCTCGCGAGCGTGTGCCCCGAGTTGTACGACCGCATCGTCACCGTGAACGGCGTTTCGAAAGCGTACGCGATGACGGGTTGGCGCATCGGCTACTGCGGCGGCCCGGTCGAGCTGGTCACTGCGATGTCGACGATTCAGAGCCAGAGCACGTCGAATCCTTCGTCGATCGCACAGCGCGCGGCGGTCACTGCACTCAATGGCGATCAAGCGCCGGTGCGCGAGATGAACAAGCATTTCAAGCAGCGTCACGATTTCGTCGTCGCCGGTCTGAACAAGCTGCCGGGCGTGACGTGCCTCGAAGGCGCGGGCACCTTCTATGCGTTCGCGCATGTGGAAAAGGCGATGCAGATCGTCGGCGCGAAAGACGACAACGCGTTCGCCGAACACCTGTTGATTCATGGCGGCGTCGCTGTCGTGCCGGGCAGCGGTTTCGGCGCGCCCAATCACATGCGTTTGTCTTTCGCGTGCAGCATGCAGACGCTCGAAGAGGCATTGAAGCGCATGGACAAGACGCTGCGAGCGGCACAAGCTGCCTGACTCGCACGTGGGGCTTGACCTAGAGTGCGCTCTAGGGCTTAAAAAAGCGGTCGCCCAACTTCAAGGAGCGACCGATGACTACGACCGAACGCAATCGAACCACGATCACAGCCATCATGGAGGCGCTGTCCCGCGGCGATACGCGCCCCTTCGGCGATGCCATGGCCGACGATTTCACCTGGCGCATGACCGGCACGACCGCGTGGTCCGGTAACTACGTCGGTAAAGCCGACGTGCAAGGACGCATGCTGAAAGCCCTGCGCCAACAGTGGGCCAGTCAGTACACAAGCACACCGAGCCGCATCCACGCCGATGGTGACTATGTCATCGTCGAAACGCGCGGCAATGTGGTCACGCGGACCGGCAAGCCCTATAACAATACCTACTGCTTCGTCATTCTCATGCGAGACGACAAAATGGTGGAGTTGACCGAATACTTCGACACCGAGTTGGTGACCACCGCGCTGGAGCCGCCACCCTGGGCAGCATGAACAGGAGCAGCGTGACCGCTCGCTTCCACATCGGCCGTCTCGCTCGCGAGACGGGCCGCAGCGTGCACACGATTCGCTGGTACGAACAGCAAGGCCTCATGCCCGGCGTCTCGCGAGACGCCGGCGGCCGTCGCGTTTACACCGAGCAGCACATCGGCTGGCTGCTATTTCTCGACCGGCTGCGTTTCGCGGGCATGTCCGTGCGCGACATGCGTCGTTACGCCAGCTTGGCGGCTCAAGGGAAGAAGACGATACGACAACGCATGGAGCTGCTCGAAGCGCATCGTGTGCGCACCTCCGCAATGATCGACGGGTTGCAAGCAGCGCTGCGCCTGATCGAGCGGAAGCAGGCGTACTACTCACGCTGGTTGGACGAAGGCCATCGCCCCGGCGAATTCGAGGTCTCCCCCGCCCTGGACCGCCCGCGCGAAACCTCGATTGCCGCGAATTCGACTGCGGCGCGTAGGTAGCCCACCGCTTCAGCTTTAAGGGTTCGTCTGCCTGGTTCCTCGGGAACCGACGAGCTGCCGCCATGCGCCCTTGAAGTTACCGTTACCGTCCTCGATCGAATAGCGGTAACAGAGGAAGCCCTGATGTCCCACCCCGCCCCCAAGCCGCCGTCGGACTATGCCCTGCAAGTCTGGAACATGGTTGCGCGCCGTGGCATGACCCCGGCCCTCGCCGCTCGCGCCCTCCACATCAGCGCCCGGCGCGTCGAACGCATCCTCATCGGCGTGAGCCGGCGCAATGCCCTCCGCTGGTACGCCTAACCAGTGATGCCGATCAAAGTTCATGCTCCACCCGCAGTCATTCCTTGACAGGGTGGCGGCGCATTACGCAAAATCCCGCGCCTTCGATTTGACCCCCTCCTAGTGTTCCCCGGTAGCTCAGTGGTAGAGCGACGGACTGTTAATCCGTTGGTCGCTGGTTCGAGTCCGGCCCGGGGAGCCATCTCAGGATCCAGGATGATCCAGAGACATCCGCAAAACGCCGCAAAAGCCTGTTTCCTGATCCGCAGAGATCTTCAGCGATCCGTTTACAGCGGATCACACCTGGGAATACTGATGGGGGTATCCATCGGAGTCCTCGGAGTGGTACCTCCAAATGCCGCCGCTGACCGATACCGCGATTCGCAGCCTCAAGCCAGGTGAAAAAGTCTGCAAGCCTTTCGACGGCGGTGGGCTCTACCTATTAGTCAAACCGAACGGTGCTCGCTGTAGCGGATGAAGTACCGCGTCGATGGTCGAGAGAAGCTCATCAGCTTCGGTCGGTACCCCGATGTGCCACTCAAGGTTGCTCGCGCACGACGCGACGAAGCGCGACGATTGATTGCAGTTCGCGTGAATCCGAGCGCGAAGCGGCAAGCAGAGCTCGCGGCCAGCTCCGACACGTTCGAAGCGATCGCACGCGAATACCTCGATCTGAAGTCAAAGAGTCTCAGCGCGCGCACGTACATCAAAAAGCTCGGCCGTTTCGAAGCGTGCGCCTTCCCTTTCATCGGCAAGCTGCCCATCACATCGATAGCGGCACCAACTACTGACGGCCTTGCGTCGGATTGAAGAACGCGGGAATCACGACACGGCGCATCGGGTACGTGCCAAATGCGGCGAAGTGTTCCGCTATGCCGTCGCGACCGGCCGTGCTGAACGCGATCCGACTACAGATCTTCACGGCGCGCTCGCGCCAGTCGTCGTTCGTAACCATTCGGCCATTACCGAACCTATCAAGATTGGTCAGCTTCTGAGAGCCATTGAGGGCTGCCAAGGTCAGCCAGCGACGGAATATGCGCTGAAGCTTCTTCCGCTCGTGTTCGTCCGGCCGGGTGAACTGCGGGCTGCCGAGTGGCGTATCCCCGGCAGTCGCATGAAGATGCGTGAGCCGCACATCGTGCCACTCTCACAACAGGCTGTTGCCCTCCTCCGCAACCTCGAACCACTCACCGGTTCCAGACGCTAAACGAACAAGGCTGGCATCCGGATTTAATCGAACTTCAACTTGCGCACTCGGAACGTAACAAGGTCCGAGCGGCATACAACCGCGCAACTCGACTAAGCGAACGGCGCAAGATGATGCAAGCATGGGCGGATTATCTCGACACATTGCATGCTGGTGCAGAAATTATACCCCTTTGCCGAGTATCGGCTTGATGAGGCCAGAAGACCAACCTCGTTGAAAGCGCCGGCACCCCTGGCCATACATCAGCTCTATGGTCTTTAGTTGTGCTCGACCGAGCAGCTCTTGTTTGTCCCAACTGACAGACTAGAGAGCCCGAACAGCGGGTCCGGCGCGCTCCAAGTGTAGGTGACGGTACCAGTAGAACTGTCATACGTACGAGTTGCGTGTCCTCCAGCTACGGTGACGCCGTTGCAAGTCAAATGGAGGAGATAGCTGACTCCGGGATTGGATGTAAAGCCCGTGATACGAAAGGTCGTAGAATTAGGAGTTCCGTTAACCGCGAGCTCATACAGAGTGACGACGGAAATACCCCCACCTAAACTGGTGGGCGAGTACGATCCATACGCCCCGCTACTATAGCCCGAGAAATCAAGAGTGAGGCCAGGCATTACTGGTATTGTTTGACGACCTATCGTTAGCGTCCCGTTGTTAATAGTAGCGAAGGCAATCAGCGGAACGATAAGTAGTGCCGCCAATGCGAGCAACGATCGTGGTTTCAACAACGATTGTGTATTCATGGGAGCTCACCCCTGCTGCGCGTGATGTAATCGTTAGAGGCTGGGGAATATCCACCTTATAAAGGCCAACATCTGTTGGGGTATCACTCAGAACTGCATCGGTCAATGTCACATTTCTCGGCAGGGTTGCTCCGGCGGGCGTGCACGGTCTATCGCCTGATCTATCATGGAAAATCGCCGATGCATTTCGCGTTGACACGACTACGCAGAGCCACGTCGCTGTTCGTCTCTTTGTAAAGCGAAGAGAATTCAGCGCGAGGGGGGCCAAGCGAAAAAGCGTCATCACCGAGAGCGCGGTGGTATCTCTTTTCGAGCGCTGCTGATTTACCTTCTCCTCAGGGGCGGAGCTGCTCCACCACCTGAACTTAACAGCCTCACAGCAGCACGTGCCGATGGCATGTGCTGCTGCTCACGCGTGGGCGTGAGATCAAGGCTGCCCTTGGCGGGCCGCTCGCGGTGGCTGACATCGACGGAAGGAGCTTCGTTGCGAAGCTTTGGTTGATTGCGTCCGTTGCGGACGCGGTGTCACATGCTCGGCGTCGGCGAGATACGCTGCTGTGACAAGAGGTTGCGGCAGTGGGCCGTGTGCAGGAATGCTGCGTTCAACGCGGTTTTATATATTGGCGTTGCAGTAAGAATGATTGCCGCAGGGATACGACCGCTGGACAGCGGATAAGGAAGATGGGCGTCGGCGCCCGCAGTGATGAGTCAAGACCACAGCCTATCGACTGCCGCAGCTCTGTTTGGTCCGGGAGCTGCTGGGGTGTCTGCTTAGCAGACCGGGTTACGACGATGCCCTCGTCGCCAGAGAATAGTCATCGGCGAGAATGCCGCGAGCGCGGCCGTGAGACAAGTTACATCGGTCGCGTCGCCGTCTCGTCTGTTGAGATCCAGCAAGATCTGCTGAAGAAACGGCCGACGCGATCCTCTTTGCCCGCATACCGATGACGCGTCTACTGCGTACCACTACGAGAGCGCGAGTGCGAGTGCGAGTGAACACGCAGCCGCCGATTTCCAGCCGTGTTCACCGTTGATGCGCAAGGCCGGGGCACCTCCCGCCCCGCCAAACAGCTCGCATGCTTTCCTTCCTTGGATAACCCTCTTGTCTCGGCGGCGGACCGCAACGAGTGCCGCGACCCGTCGGGTCCAGCAAATGTCAATTCCACGAGGTTTGGCAAGGGAACAGCGCCAACACGTCACTTTTCGTCGAAGTCGGCTGTGAACCCTATGCCACGGCGGCGCGGCGCCGGCGGGTTCATCAACTCGTGGATCGTTTTGAGGATTCCCGTAATCGCCTGATCGTGAGTGGCGAGCTTGCGTTCGAGCTCTGCAAACTTCTGAGTCAGTTCTTTATTTGAGGCCAGCAGGTCGCGCAATTGAACGAACGCCCGCACGACGTGTATGCCCATTGTGACGGCGCGCGGTGAGTTCAATACATTGGCTGCCTGAATCGCTCCGTGTTCTGTGAAAGCATATGGCAGATGCTTCACGTTGTAGCCCCGGCCCGTCTTCAAGATCGCAATTTGCGATCTTGAACGTTCGGCCTCCTCCCTGGTGAGCTGGAACATAAAATCCACCGGAAACCGATCCGCGTTGCGCTTGACGGCCTCGTTGAGACGGCCGGTCTTCACTCCGTAGATTTCAGCCAGGTCGCGGTCCAGAATGACGCGCCAGCCTCGTAGAAAGAGAATCGACGAGCTGATTTGGTCGATCGGCACGAGCGCCGTGCCTTCGTTGTGAATCATTCACGACTCCTGCCCTTCACGAGGCCACTCGTACAAATTTCAGCACGCTCTCGTGGGCTGCGGAGGGCAGATAACAGGGGAAACCTTCGGGTTAACCTATTTCGCATTTCTCGGGTCTGTGATTTGTTCATTTGTTCTGGGTCGGCGCGCCGACCCAACTGCCAGAGCCTTCCTGTTCACAGACCGCCATCACTGCGGCGGAAAACCCTCACCCATCGCCCTTCTTTCTTTGGTTTGCCCCGTGACGGTGCGCGCGGCTACCGCGGTGAACATTGCGCGAACCACCGTGACGGCATCCGCGAGATCAGGCCCGACGTCGTTCTTGTATTCGGCCGCGCACAGGATGTACGCGAGCACTGCCGCGGCCTTCTGAATTCCCGTGACGTCCGCGGTGAGCTGCCACGGCAGGCGAGCCTTGTGACCGCTGCGAGTATTTGCGGGGGTACTGCTGGGGGTATTCAGATCGGAGCCGCCAGCAGAGTTATATCAGATCAACAGGTTATGCATCATTGTGCGTCCGGCCCGGGAGCCACTCCTAGTCCAACAAGGACGCACGGATCTGTGAGCCCGGACAGCGTCCGCTTGGTTCAATGCGGCTGCCTTGGGGAATCCCGAGTGATCGATTGCTGTAAGCGGGATTGCGCGCCGGCGCTTGCTTGCCGACATGCTTCGGTACCGCACGCACATGGCTCGTCTCGTTTGCTACCGTTCGGCCTGCAATGCCGCTTTCCAAACGATGGCAGACGAACGCTTGCAAATGTTTGCCGCCAATCTGCGCAGCGGAGTGAATCCCGCAGCTCAGCTCACGCATTACTCTGGAACGTATTAAACGTTTTGCTCCGCCCCTCTCGCGTTCCATGCGAGCGACCCAATAGATAGCCGACCCGCTGATGATCCGCTTGAAGCTCTGTTTTTCTGCCTCGATCTCTACCTCGTCATTTCGATCCTGCACAGTCACTTCGATCCGCACATCCGGGCATTGCCGGCAGGAAACATTCCTGCCTTTCTCCATCGCGAGCGGCCGGATGTGCATCGAATCCGGTCGGTTGAGTTTCGTGGCCTCACAGCAGCACGTGCCGGTGGCATGTGCTCCTGCTCACGCGTGAGCGTGAGATTGAGGCTGCCCCTGGCGGGCCGCTCGCGGTGGCTGACATCGACGGAAGGAGCTTCGTTGCGAAGCTTTGGTGGAGTGCATCCGTTGCGGACGCGGTGTCACGTGCTCGGTGTCGAGAATGCCGCGACCGCGGCCGCGAGGAAGGCACACTCAAGCTCGCCACGCTGAAGCACATCGTGCTTGAGGTCATTTCGTGCCGCTCCGCTTAACGCCCACAACATATGGGACATTGCGTGCCTCGTCCGCTTGATGCTCAACCTGGATATGGTGGGTGTGGGCGTTAAGCGGAGAGGCACGGGTCATTTCATCGCGGACGCGGCATCGAACCTCTATGCCGAACAACTTTTATGCCGAACAACTTTTCCGCATTCCGGAACGCAATTTTTTCCTTGGCTTTACGGGGCAGATCCACTGCCCGAAACCAGTCGGTCTGTTGCTTCATGTCTGCAAACGGGTAATCGGTTGCAAACATCACCCGATCTATACTGACGTGCTTCAACAGAAGATGAAGCAGGGCACTGCGGGGGAATGCGCTGGTTGTGAACCAGAAATTGTCAGTGAAGTATTGCCCGATCGGCTTTGCTAGTGAACTTCCGGTCACCTCGCCCAAATCTTCCATGATGCGCTCGAAGTAAAACGGCAGGCCCTCTCCCATGTGGCCGATAATGATCTTCAGCTTAGGGAATCTGTCGAACGACCCAGTCATGATCATTCGAAGGGCCTGCGTAAGGACTTCCTGGTGCCATCCATATCCTGAACCACTGAAAATGTAGTCCTGGTTATCTTCGTTATATCCTGGCCGCGTAATGCGATAGTAAATATCGAAAACTTCTTTGGGCGGGAAGCCTGGATGCAGGTATATCGGCACTCCAAGCGCTTCGGCACGCGCCAGCACGGGCTCAAAATCGGGATGATCGAGGAATTTTTTCCCGATGTGTCCGTTGGTCATGGCTCCCACAAAGCCATCCTCCCGAACGGCGCGCTCCAATTCGTCCGCTGATGCCTCCGGGTTCTGCAGCGGCAAGGTTGCAAATGCCTGGAACCGTCCCGGATAGGTGACCATCGGGCCATTGGCAATCGTCTTGTTGAGACGATACGCAAAATCGATGCCTTCCCGACCGGGGATGTTCTGCACGCCTGGCGTATGTACGGAGAGGATTTGAACGTTGATCCCCGCGTTATCCATGGCGGCGATGCGACTCGATCCTAGTTCGGCAAGACCAAGTGACTTGAGGAAATTCGCGTGATCATCGTTAAAGGCGATCTTCGCGATCAGTTCGTCGGTGGAATAGGTCTCTTCCGCGCCGATAAATGGCAGGTCCTGGTCGCGCCATGCGATTTCCGCAGTCTCTTCCATGGCGGCGCGGGAGGCAATGGCGGGCGCGGCCAATCCGGCACCAACACCAAGTGCAGCTGCGCCGCTTAGAAACTTGCGGCGCTCCATCAAATGTTGCTTCAAAGGTTTTGCGGTCGGTTTCATGTCAGCTTCTACTCCGATGTTTGAGAGCGGCAAGCGGCAAGAATCGATTCAACATGGCTGGTTCCTCCAACGGTTGAGCGTCATCGGCAACCAAGCTAGCAATCGAGTCTGGCGCGAAACTTGCGACCGGCGCGGAAGTTGAGATTTATGAGATCAACAGGTTATGCATCGTTGTGCGGACAGTCCGAGCCATCTGATCATCCCGCAACGTTCCGCGAACACCTGCTTGAAAAAACACTGGAATTCTCGGCTAATCCGGTCCCTCGGCATTCGCTCCTCACTGTACGCGGGGCAGAACCGTCGCTGACGAGGGAGACCCCGAAGGGCGTTTACCGAAGCCGACCGGTGGGCCGATCCGTGAGGTGGAGAACGCCAGCTCGTCAATCACGAAGTAATTCTCCGGGTCTGCCTTGGCGTTGCCGCGGTTCATGTACCCGCCCAAGATGTCCATCATCGCGAACGTGCCACCGGTGCTCGTGCTGGTTTCCAGCTTAAGCGTGCGGCGATTCGGCACGTCGATGTAAAGCTTTATGGCGCCCGTGCGTGCGTTGGCCTCGATCTCAACGCAGATCCACTGATTCGCAATCCCCGTCGTGCCGTTGCCGATACGGAAGGTTTCGCGCCCGTTCGGCCAGTAGTCGCCGCCCTCGTGACGGCAAACCGTTCCGTTACAGGGAGCAATCGAATCCCAAACGTTCACGCCGTAGTTCGACGGATACTCGCCATAGATCAGCATCGGTCGGTCGCGGTTGCCTTCGCGATTCAGAATCATCAGCTTGCCGCCGCCGGACAATTGGCTCCAGGCGCGGCCGTGATAAATCAGAAAGCGTACGTTTAGCTGCGTGGGCCGCAAGTCACCACCCAGGAGCACCTGTCCGATGCCGGAATACCCTTCCGCGTTCGGCGGCGTGAACTTCGCTCCACCGCTGCCATTCCATCCGCCAGTTGGCAGCCAGGTATGCGTGGCGCCCTGCGTGACCCACACTAAGTCGCTGTAATCGTTTGCGTTGAAGCTTTCGCTCCATGGCAACTCTGTTACAGACCGACCGGCCAGTGCCGGCTGCGCCAGCACAAGCAGTCCAAGCGCCAGTAGAAACACGTTTGTTTTGTTTGTCATTGCACTTCCTGTGATTGGATGTTGCTCAACGGACTGTCGTTGCCGCCGCCGAATTCGATGACCGCAAAATACCAAGTTCCTGCCGCGGTAACAGGCACTTCTTGGCTATACGCGGTCTCAGCGCCCTCCTGCCGTCTACAATGCGGACGAAGCTTTACCGAGTATCGAAGATGACTCCTACGTCGATCGTTTCCGCAGCCCTGCCGCGGCCGCCCGATTATTCAGCCGAGTTCACCGCTCGGGTGCAGGCGCTCGCGAGGCTCCTGGAGCCCGCGCTAAGCATGCCGTTGAAACACGACACGAATATGAATTACCGGGCCGGACAACATTTGTCGTGCAGGCTGAAACTCCGCGGCAAGGGTGCGGTGGAAATCAGGTTCTACATCTCATCGAAGGGGCCGCTGTTCGCAATCTATATGCTCGACAGAGGCGGCACGCTGACGCAACTGAGCCAGCTCGGTCATCCCATTGCCGAAAACCTGCTTCCCGATGAGATTGCGGCACCACTCGATGCCGCTAGAAAAATATTGAGCGATCAAGGCTACACGGAAGTCCCGTCCCGGCTGTTCGACACGCCGGCGCCAGGCTGCACCGCGGAGTTGGACGACCTGCCCGCCACCGTGTTTCAGTGCCTCTTCGCCGAAATCATCTAAAGACGAAACGAGCCAGCAAGGTGTCCAAGTTTTCTTCTGCATTTCGACCCCTCTCTATGCAGAGGGGTTTTTCAAAATTGCAGAGGACGCATCCATGGCTAAGTCGTTACCCATCATTCTTCTTGCTTCGGGATGGCTGCTAGCCGATCCCGCGTCGGCGCAGGCCGTCGATCCTGGAATACGCACCGTGGGCCTTCCCGGGGACTTGGAGGCCTTGCCAGGCGTCAATGCCACGGAACAGGAATTGTTCTTCAGCGGTATCGACGGGTTCGGCCAGGGGTGGGAGCTCGTCGATGGCTTCGGCCCGCGCTTCAATGCTTTCAACTGCACGAACTGTCACATCTCACCGAAAATCGGCGGTTCCTCGCATCCGACCTCCAATATCCAGGAGGGCATTTTCCAGACGATTCAGAACGGCGGCGGTCGCAACGTGCTGCCGCCATTCATCAGGAATGGCGGTCCGATGCTCGAAGCGCGCTTCAAGCGCAAACCGGACGGCTCGCCGGATGGAAGCGTTCATCAGTTGTTCGTCATCAGCGGTTACGTGCAAGGTGCAAACGATGCGTCCAGCTGCGACATCCCTCAGCCTGACTTTCAAGCCGAAGTAGCGCGCGGCAATGTTTCGTTGCGGACGGTGCAGCCGGTCTTTGGCCTGGGACTGGTCGAGCAAATTGCGGAAACCACGATTCTGAGCAACATCGCGGCCGATGCCTCACGCAAGGCGGCGCTCGGTATCTCCGGCAGAGTCAATCGCGGGCCCAACGATGACCGTATCGGGCGCTTCGGTTGGAAGGCGCAGAACGTTTCTCTGCAACTGTTCTCGGCGGAGGCGCTTGCCGTCGAGCAAGGTCAGTCGAACATGACCTTTCCCAACGACAGCGACGAATCGCCGGGATGCGAATTCGCCCCGTCGCCAAATCTCCCTGTGACGCGGTCCATCGATTTCACCCAGTCCGCCACACTGTTCATGAAATTCTTGGGGCCTTCGCGACCACACGCGACCGTCCCGGGTGGAGCGGATTCTATTGCGCGAGGACGAACGGCTTTTGCAACAGTGGGCTGCGCGACGTGTCACACGCCGACGATGCGCACACGAACCGGAACGGACTTTCCCGTGCTCTCAAATAAAGACGTGAATCTTTATTCGGATCTGGCGTTACACAACATGGGTCCGGGACTGGCCGACGACATCGCGCAAGGCCTGGCAAAGGGCGACGAATTTCGCACCGCGCCGCTGTGGGGCGTGGGGACCCGAGCGTTCTTTCTACATGACGGTCGCACGGGCAACCTCATTGAAGCGATCCGCGCTCATCGCAGCGTCGGCAACAGTAGTTATGGCCCATCCGAAGCAAATACCGTGGTTGCCAACTACGACGCACTGCCGGTCTCTCAACAGCAAGACCTCCTGAACTTCCTGCGTTCGCTTTAAATCAGCAGGTCGCGGTGGGGACTGCTCTTACGAGCAGTCCCCTACCGGCGATCCAGCTCGCGTAGTGGCTCTCGGCTCAACACCTGTACCTTCGGCTCACACGTCGGGCAGATCTTGAGGACGATTCGTTCGGCACCGTAGCACCCGAGTCCGCCAAATTTGCATTTGTATCGTGACGACTCGACCAACGCCTCAGGCCGACCGTCGCGGTCTGTGTCTTCAAACGACAGCACGGCTTGATCTGCGCCAACGGGTTCGGCAAGAAGCACATGAGGCTCGCTGCATGTCACAAACGAGTACTCGACATACCGCGAGGTCGCCCCTGGCCATGCTTCGGTGAAGCAGATGCCATCGGCCTCGTAGGGATTGTCGAAAGGGCCATCGAACGTGCCCACGATCGCGAGCCAATGCACGAACAAAGCAGCGAACAGCGCCAGTCCGAGGCCAGCCGTTACTTGCATCGAGATCCGAAGGAAGCGCCCGAACGAGTGCATGATCCCATCATGCAAGCGGCATGTGGCAGCTTCATGCCTCGATTCGGGCGAATCGTGTCCTCAAGCGCGTCTCACCTTCCGCCGCGCCAATGTCATTCCAACCAAGCCGACAAGAAACAATCCGATCGTTTCCGGCTCGGGCACGTTGTGAATCGTGAAAGTCCCCTGCCAGTTGGAGCCGAACGTCAGCGCGTTGCTGAACCAGCTGCCGTCCGACAAGTAGCCGGTCAACCAACCGTTGCTATAGACGAGGTCGCGGCCGAAGATGCTGAAGCTCATCAGGTCGTCGATCAGGAATCCCTGCCCGGCGCCTGCGTAGCCGAACTGCCCGCCCCAGATTTCGAGCAGCCCGCTCTGGCCGACGGAACCACGCTCGCTGGCGAACTGGAACAACCAATTGTCGAGCGAGGTATCGAACTGACCGCCGGTAATGCGCAGATCGCTGCCGTAGCGACTCGCGATCAAGACGCCGTCATCGATGCGACCACCGCTGATTTCTCCGCGAACCGTGGCACCCGTCCACAACCCGCCATCGATGGTTCCGCCAGTCATATGCAGATCGAGGTCGCCCCAGATTCCGCTCACGCCTCCAAGAATGGTTCCGCCGTCCATATTGAGCGACATCGCATTGCCGGCGCCCAGATGCACGGCACCGGTAACGAGCCCACCCCTCATGTCGATGCCGATGTTTCCATTGACGGCATTCCCAATGCCTCCGCGAACGATCGCTTGATCCTGGATACGCAGGTAGCCGCTATAGTTGAGGCCGCCGTCGACCATCGACTGATCCTGCAGGAATAGCTTGATGCTGGCGGATTCGTCCTTCCAACCGAACGACAGGTCGGAGAAGAGCTCGCCGGCGACGGTCGCCTGGTCTTGAAGCCGAACCGTCGTACTGCCGCCTCCCAACGTCATCGCCCTCGGACGCAAATGCGAGATGGGTGGCGGGTTCGGCATCGCTATCACTCGACCGGTGCCGATGACATCCACTTGTCCGGAGCGAACACGAACAGCTGGACCGGCAGCGTGCACCACCCCGCCCGTCTCGATAATCAACTTTGCGTCAGGGTCGTCGATCTCGATATTGTCGTTCAAGACTTCGTGCAGGGCCCACGTACCCGGAGTGTCATAAATAACCGTGGCGCCGGCCGTGGCGAAATTGAATGACAGACAGAGTGCAAGCGTCCGTGTGCAGATCCTTGTATTCACGCTATTCCCTCGCGTTGTGGCTACTTCCCACGGCAACGCAAGTTCTATACCGACGCTCAAGAACGTTGCTTAAATCCAAATGTTAGAATCGCCGCTCGTGGCGTCGTGCCGAAGGGATGTAAGGAATGGCGACGTACGCTTGATCTGGATCAAGCCGCCCACCCAGTATGTGTGCCTATACTTGTGATCGCCCAGACTTCCCCCACACGGAATTAGATGACCGACACCGCCCTCTCCGATGCCGAGCGCCGAGCACAGGTCGTGCAGCGGGCGCGAGAAGAAACCGGCATCGACGAAACCATGATCGAGCAGCTGGTTCGCGGCTTTTATGCGCGCATCGGCGCCGACGAGCTGCTCGGGCCGATCTTCGCTGCACGCATTGTCGACTGGGAACCGCATCTGCAACGCATGTGCGCGTTCTGGTCATCAGTCGTGTTGCAGAGTGGCGTCTATCACGGTCAGCCGATGCGCATGCATCTGCCGCTGCCGGTGGATGGGCAGCACTTCGATCATTGGTTGCGACTGTTCGAACGAACAGCGAAAGAACTGTTCAGCGAACCGATCGCCAGGCAGTTCATCGAGCGAGCGCGAAGAATTGCGCGCAGCCTTGAGCTGGGAATTGCGACAAGTCAGGGCACGCTGCTTACGCCCGGTGAGAGATATAAACGCGCGTGACTCAGGGAGATTCTTCCATCGCGCCGGTTCGTCTTGTCCTGCTCCCTGGCCTCGACGGCACTGGCGAGCTGTTCGCGCCATTGATCGATGCGCTCGGCAGCGCCGCGCAAACATCAGTGGTCCGTTACACGTCGGAGCGATCATTCGATGATTACGTGAACACGGCCGCAAACGCTGTGACGTCGGCGGACACCGTACTAGTGGCTGAATCGTTTTCCGGTCCGGTCGCGCTCGCGCTGTGCGCGCGACAGCCGGCGAACATCAAGGCATTGGTGCTGTGTGCGACGTTCGCCGAAAGCCCGTTCCGTTCGTTACTTCGATTGACACCGTTCGTCCCGAGCGCGCTGTTCGGGCCGAGCCCGACACAGCCGCTGATGTTGAAACATGCCTGTTTGAACGGTGAGCGAGACGATGAACTGCTGAAGCGGGCTGTATCCGTGTTGAGAAGCGTGCACGCATCCACGATGCATGCTCGCCTCGCTACATTGGCCGCGATCGACGTGAGAGCACTGTTGTCGTTGGTGCGAGCGCCGACGCTTTATCTTCGAGCGGCGCGCGACCGAGTCGTGCCAAAACGACTCGGCTGCGCACTCACAAACAAACTTACGAACGTGCGAATCGAAGATATAGACGGTCCGCACCTGCTCCTGCAGGCACGGCCGCGAGAATGCGCCGAGGCGATCCTCCGCTTCCTCAAACCTTGACCGCTTTCCCCGTCCGCGCCGACTCGTAGATCGCCATCAGCAGCTTGATGTCGCGCAAACCTTCCTCGCCGGAAACCTTAGTCGGTTTGTTTTCAATGATGCACCGGGAGAAGTCGTCCATCTCGGTCGCGAAGTGATCCGTCGCCGGGAATTCGAGCGGCTTGCCGTCGCTGCGGGAGCCTTTGATGCCGCCGTAGTTGAAGGCGGGATCGAGGCCGAACGAACCCTTCTGGGCGTAGGCACGAATGCGGCCCATGCCGGCCGAGTTGAAGGACGTCGTGCAGTTGCCGATGACACCGCTCGGAAACTTCGCCTGCCAGGTCATGGTCTCGTCGACGTCAACGAACTTCTTGGGGTCGGTCTTGGTTTCGAAGGCACTAATGAGCGTCGGCTCTTCGCCGGAGATATAACGCGTTGCCTGCAGAGAATAGATGCCCACATCCATGAGCGCCCCGCCGCCGGACAGTGCCTTCTTGATACGCCATTGAGTGGGATCGCCCAACGGGAAGCCGAAGTTGGACTCGATGACACGGAGGTCGCCGAATTCCTTCTCACGCGCGAGGCGGACCAGCTCCAGGTGATGCGGTTCGAACCGGCAGCGATAGCCGACGCCGAGCTTGCGGTCGGCGGCCTTGCAGGCATCGATCATCTTCTGGCATTCGTCGACCGACACCGCCATCGGCTTTTCGCAAAACACATGTTTGCCGGCCTTGGCGGCGGCGATTGTTTGCTGAGCGTGCTGCGCGTTCGGCGTGACGACGTACACGACGTCGATGTCCGGGTTGTCGGCCATCTTCGCCATCGTGTCGTACGTGTAAACATTGCGCTCAGGGATATCGTAGCGCTCGCGCCAGACCTTGGCCTTCTCGGGCGAGCCGGTGACGATGCCGGCGAGCCGGCTGTGCTGCGTCTTCTGCAGGGCCGGTGCGATCTGATTTGTGCTCAAGCTGCCCAGGCCGACCAGCGCCCACCCTAACTTTGGTTGGGCCTCACGTGCGAGGGCCCGGGTCACGCTGGTGCTGATGAACGGCGCCGCCACCAGCGCTGCCGTGGATCGCCGAATGAATTGCCGACGCGAAGCTGAGCGCATTCAATCCCCCGAATCTTAAAGGAATACGAATCGCGCCCGAGTCTAGGGCAAACGGGAGATCACGCGCTACAAATGTCGTTTATGCGCGGAGTCGGCAAGAAGCGGCGAGCGCTGCGAGGCCGATGGGTGACGGCACGTTGTCCGCGCCGGAATACAGGAACGTGCGACGGAGTTGAAGCGCGTCGTCCAACACGATCACAAAGCGGCGTCCGGAACTGCGATAGGCCGAGACACACTCGGCGTCGCTACAGTGGCTGACGATGCTGTCGAACGTTCGGGGGCTGATGAAGCAACCGCCGACGGCCGTGATCCATCCGTCATCGTCGCCAGGTGCGCGCGCACTGATGGCCACTGCGGCGATCGAGTCGCCGTCCAAAGCCTCTTTCACTTGACCGATCCAGCGATCCGCCTCGAACCCGTAGTTGGCGAAATCGTCGGGATGCGAGAACACCAGCGCCCAGCGGTCCCGCAACCAGCGTCGCAACAGGAACCGTGGCAGCGACCAATTCGACGGTTGCGGCCGATACTCTCTCGCAGCGGTACTCAGCATCAGCATGGCGCCTCCTGGCCTGGTTCCCCGGAAAAGTGAACGCCAGCATGGCCAGGAGCCAGTTTGATGTCAGTCGGAACCCAGTGACGTAAGGGTTACGGGCCGGCAGTGCTATGATTTCCCTGGGGATAACTTTCGTCATGACACTCACCGAACTGCGCTACATCGTCGCCCTCGCCACGGAGCAACACTTCGGGCGCGCGGCCGAGCGTTGTAATGTGAGCCAGCCGACCCTCAGCATCGCCGTGAAAAAACTGGAAGACGAGCTGGGAGTCACGCTGTTCGAGCGTGGCAAACAGGGAGTGCTGGTGACGCCGCTGGGTCAGCGGATCGTGGCCATGGCCGGCGAAGTCCTGGAAAAAACCGCTGAAATAAAGGACGTCGCCGCGACCGACGCCGATCAACTCGCTGGGCCGCTGGCGCTGGGCACGCTGCCGACCATCGGTCCGTATTTGTTGCCGCAGTTCATTCCCCTGCTGAAAGAAATGGCGGCGGATCTGCCGTTGTATGTTGAAGAGGCAACGCAAACCGACCTGATCGCCAAGCTGCGCAACGGCGACCTGGATGCCATCCTGGTAAGCACCCCGTGCAACGAAACGGACATCGTCACACAGGAGCTGTTCGACGAGCCGTTTGTCCTGCTGATGTCCGCCCGGCACCGGCTGGCGAGCAAACATTCGATCGAAGCAACCGACCTCGATCCGGCCGAGCTGTTGCTCCTGGATGAAGGCCACGCGTTTCGCGAGCAGGTTTTAGCGGCGTTTCCGCACCTCCGGCCGAACGACACCCATGCTCTGAACCGGCGCGCACCGATGAGGGGCAGCACCCTGGAGACGCTTCGGCACATGGTCGCGTCCGGGCTGGGCCTGACCATCCTGCCCCAAACCGCCGCGCACACTCCTTTATATGCAGCGAATCTGCTGCTGACCAAGCCTTTTACAAACCCGGCGCCGAAGCGCACCCTGGTGCTGGCCTGGCGGGTCAGCTTCCCCCGCCACAAGGCCGTCGATATGCTCCGCCGGGCCATTCAGGCCAGCAGCGCCGCGTATTGGAATTACAATACGGCGCGAGAGCCGGAGGCTTCCGGCGTATTGCTTGAGAACCGGGACTGGTAAAAAAACAGCTCATGCAGCCGTTGTCGAAAATCGTGATCGTGGGTGGCGGCACCTCCGGGTGGCTGGCGGCGGCCATGCTGTGCCAACACCTGAAGCGCGAGCTGTGCCAGATCGAGCTGATCGAGTCGGACGAGATCGGCACCATCGGCGTCGGCGAGTCCACCGTGCCACCGTTCGTCGGCCTGATCCAGCGGCTCGGCATCGACGAGCAGGATTTCATTCGGGCCACGCACGCCACTTACAAGCTCGGCATTCAGTTCGTCGGCTGGCAGAAGCGCTCGACCAGCTACTTCCATCCGTTCGGCGTCATTGGCAAACCCATCGGCACGCACGATTTCTATCAATGCTGGCTGCGGGCCCGCGCGTCGGGCGATACATCGGAGCTGCACGACTTCTCGCCTTGCAATGTCATGGCCGAGAACGGACGTTTCTTCCCGCCGTCGCGTGCACGAAACACTCCCATCGGTGGGGCCAACTATGCGCTGCACGTCGATGCCACGTTGGTAGCTCGATATCTGCGAGGCTATTCCGAAGCGCGCGGACTCACGCGAACCGAAGGACGCGTGGTCGAGGTGAAACAACGCGAGGACGGTTTCATCGACAGCGTCGTGCTCGACAGCGGCCGGGAAATTCGCGGCGACTTTTTTCTCGACTGCACCGGCTTCCGCTCGTTGCTGATCGGCAAGACCCTCGGCGTCGAAAACATCGATTGGTCCAACTATCTGCCCTGCGACCGGGCGATTGCCGCGAGAAGCGAAAGCCAGGACCCGCTCGTGCCCTACACGCGTGCGACGGCGCAGAGTGCTGGATGGATGTGGCGCATTCCTTTGCAGGATCGGCTCGGCCAGGGCTACGTTTATTCCAGCCGCTTCTGCAGCGATGCCAACGCGAAGTCGACCCTGCTGCGCAATCTCGGCAGCCCGTGTCTGGAAGAACCTCGCATCATTCCCTTCACGACCGGACACAAGCGCCAGCTGTGGAAGCTCAATTGCTTGTCGCTGGGTTTGTCGTCGGGATTCATCGAGCCGCTGGAAGCGACGTCGATTCATCTCATTGCCCGTGGCGTCGAGCTGTTCCTGCGTTACTTCCCCGCGCGAGATTGCGATTCGGCGCTGATCCGCGAATACAACCGTCGCATGACGGCCGACTTCGAAGAAGTGCGCGACTTCATCGTGCTCCACTACAGCGCCACGCGTCGCGACGATTCGCCGTTCTGGCAATGGTGCAAGACCATGCCGATTCCCGATTCGCTGCGGGAACGCATCGAGTTGTTCGCCAGTCACGGCGCGACGCGCGAAGGCGTCGATGAATTGTTCCGGGCGTCGAGCTGGCAGTCGGTCTTCGAGGGCATGGGCATCCATCCTCGCGGCTACTGCCCACGCGTCGAGAACATCGATTACACACAAATCGCGGCGACGCTTCGAACCGCCAAAGCCGCCATCGCCGGCATGGTCGAGCACCTGCCCACTCACGAGCAGTTCCTCAACAGCCAGGCCGCGGGCTGATTCAGACCCCTCGATAGCGAGAATCAATCGGCCACGCGTTGTGGCGGTTCTGACAGCTGCTTATAAAACCCGGCAGCAATAACAACGACTCACGCTTCCGGGGACAAAGTCAGTGGCCAAGCTGTCGATCGCCTTTTTCCTGCAGATGTTCGTCATCCTGGCCACCTGTCGCCTGGTCGGCTGGCTGGGCCAGAAATATTTGAAACAACCGCAGGTCGTGGGCGAGATGATCGCCGGTGTGCTGCTCGGCCCGTCGTTGTTCGGGTTGTTCCTGCCGGAAATCCAGAAATGGGTGTTCCCGACCGAGACCAAGGGCATCTTGTATGTGGGCGCGCAGTTCGGCGTCGGCTTGTACATGTTCCTGGTCGGCATGGGTTTCCGCACCGATCATTTCAAGAGTAACGTTCGCAAGGCGGCCGCGGTGTCGATCTCCGGGATGGCGGGGCCGTTCTTGATTGCGATCGTCGGCACACCGTGGCTCATGCAAGTGCCGGGCTTGTTTGCTCCTACAGCGACGCGTTTCGATGCGACGTTGTTCATGGGTGCGGCCATTGCGATCACTGCGTTCCCCATGCTCGCCCGAATCATTCACGAGCGCGGCCTCAGCCACACGTCGCTCGGCACGCTCTCGCTGTCGGCTGGAGCAATCGACGACGCCGCAGCCTGGTGTGTGCTCGCTATCGTGCTCGCAAGTTTCGGCGCGGGTTCCGGTGTCGCGATCACTGCCATCGTGGGCGGAATCGTGTTCGCGACGTTCATGATTTTCGTCGTGCCTCGCCTGCTTGCTCCGCTCGGACGCATGGCCGAGCGGGAACAAGCAATGACTCAGGCCCTCAGCCCGACGCTGCTTTCCATCGTGCTGATGCTGTTCATGCTGTCGGCGTACACCGCCGACGCGATCGGCCTGCACGCTGTGTTCGGTGGCTTCTTGCTCGGCACGGTCATGCCACGGGGTGCGCTGACTGAAAATCTACGACGGTTGCTGGAGCCGTTCACTGTGGTGCTGTTGTTGCCGATGTTCTTCACCTATTCGGGGCTGAACACCCAAATGTCGATGGTGAATAGTTTCGAGTTGTTGTCGATCGCGTTGGTCGTGCTCGCCGCTTCCATCTTCGCGAAGTTCGGTGCTTGCTGGGCGGCCGCGCGGCTCTCCGGTCAGGACAATCGCACGGCGCTAGGCATCGGTGCGCTGATGAACTCTCGCGGACTGATGGAGTTGATCATCATCAATATCGGCTTGCAGGCCGGCGTGATCGGCCCGGCGTTGTTCTCGATGCTCGTGCTCATGGCCATCGTGACCACGCTGATGGCGTCGCCGCTGTTCGAATATGTGTATGGACGCGAAGCGCGTGCGAAAGGTGAGCTGGGCGCGTTGGAAAACACGGCTAACTAGCGCGAAAAAATCGAGCCCGGCAAGTCCCCCTGCCGGGCTCGACCCCACTTCAGTTGGTGGGCACCTGGATGCGTACCACATCCTTGAGCACGCCTTCCAAGCCGCCGAAGACCGTGAGCTTGTCGACCTTTTCGGTCACCTTCTCCAACGTCTCCAGCTCCTTCAAACGCATCAGCGTCGGGTTCTCGTCCATGAGCCGTGCGGTGTTCAGGAGCGAACGCGTTGCCGCGGTCTCTTCCCGACGCTTGATCAGGTTCGCCTGCGCGACCTTCTCCGCTTCCACCACCCGGTTGAGAATGTCCTTCATCTCACCGGGCAGAATCACATCCTTGATACCGACGCTCTTGAGCGCGATGCCGTGCTGGTCGATGCGGACGCGCGCGGTGTTGCCGATCTCGCGATCGAGCTCGCCTTTCGCCCCCAACATCTCGTCGAGCGTCCGCGCTCCCACGGCCTCGCGCAGCGCGAACTGCAATTCCTTGTAGATGTACTCCACGAAGTTCTGCAACTCGCCTCGCGCCTTCACGGCGTCCTCGACCTGCCACAAAGCAGTGAGGTTCACGCGCAAACTCACCTTGTCGCGAGTCAGGATGTCCTGACCTGCCACTTCCATGGTCTGCACGCGCCGATCCACCAGCTCCGCCTTCAACGCGCGCTGATATTTCCAAAACACGCGCAAGCCCGGCTCCAACAGCTTCATGAACGCGCCGTCGACGATCAGCAACGCCACCGACGTATCCGGCACTTCCACCGTCGTCACTGCATCCGCAAGCGCGCCCGCAAGCGGCGGCTTGGCACGAGCCATGAGCTTGGCGAGCGACGCCGGCACTTCCGGATCGGTGGCAATGTCGATCTTGGTCACGCTCACTGCCACCGGACCTTTCCAGTACAGCTGCCGCTTGCCCGGAGGCAGCACGCCGGCGAGCTTGCCGTTCTTGTAAACGACGCCGACTTGCTGCTCGGTCAGCTCGACGATGTCGAAGTGACGTTCCATCTCCGCCCGCGCCTCTTTCAACAGCAAATCGATCCGCGGGTGCTCGAACTCGGGCACGGTCATGTCGTACATCTCCACGGCGACCTTTCCGAACGGCGTGCAAATCCAACGCACGCCCGGTTCCAGGATGCCGGCGAACCGCTTGCTCTTCCAAACCAGTGCCCGCTCGTATTGAGCGATGATCAAACGCGTAATCGTCATTGCCGTTCTCCTTCTTCTATCGTCCCTTACGCCCACCCAGGGCGAATGTCACAAATAAATCCGAAGCCACCCCGCGTGCATCGCGCGGACATCGCGGTCTTCGCGGCCGTCGTCGGCAACGGCAGCGATCGTCATCACGCGCTCACATCGCACGCGTGCGTATTCGATCCAACCTTGCCGAGCCAGGCACGCGTCGAGCGTCGACGCACTAGGCGCGGTGCGCGCTGCAGCCTTTCGCTGCCGGGGCGCTTCGGTGCGGAACTCGCGTCCCGCGTCGATGCATCAGCATCACAAGAACCACGTTGCCGGTGGTTCCAAGAGAGGGAGTTGAACCCTCGCCAACAGAGATCAATCTGTCGCTCTACCTCTGAGCTATCTTGGTTCGCTAAAGAGCACGACGCGTGCGGTACACACGAACGGCAGCGCCGTTGCGCGCCGGTGCGGCGAATGAACCGCAACCACTAAGCACGAATCGCTCTCTCCAACGTCGGTATCGACGACGCGCTCGCGCGGCCGTCGAAATTCTTCAGCTGCGTAGGAAATCTCCTGCGCAAAAGAAAAGCCCCAGTCGGTGACACCGACCAGGGCTTTGTATGGAAAACCTGGAAGGCGGCACCGCCTTCCAGCTATTTATGGAAGGCTTAAGTCGTCACACCCGTTTCGAGCGAGCGCGCAACGTCGCAGCACTGCCGAGGCAGCGCATGGGCAAAACGCGCGCTCTGCGCGTTCGCAATCGAGTTGTTTGCTGGGGTATGTTTCATGACAGCGCGAATTCTATGCGGTGATTTTTACAAGTCAACACTCATTCGTAAAAAATGTTTGACAGCCGGAGAGTGCCGAGTAATATGCGCGCCCCCGGGACAAACACCGGGATTCAACTGGAGCCCGACATGCACGCATCGCAAAATCTTGCCTCGAATATGAACAACGCGCGTTAGCCCCGTAAGACGACTTGCGGAGCACGCCCGCTCCCAAGTCAGGTGCGTAGCTTATGGCTCCGTTATAAAACCCCTGGCTGGGACACCCAGCCAGGGGTTTTTCGTTTTGGATCGAAGAACTGGCCCTGGCTGGGAGACCCGCCAGAGGTTCTTCGCTTTGAAACGCAAACCCACCTGGCAGGAAACCAACGAGAGTTTTACGTTTCTTTATGCCAGTACAAATCGTTCTAAACAAAGGTCGCGTGCCGGTGAAGGTGTTCACCAAGGACATCGAGCACGACGCGATTCAACAGCTCGTCAATGTGGCGCAGCTGCCGATCGTTCACGGCCATGTCGCCGCGATGCCCGACGTGCATCACGGGATCGGCGCGACCGTGGGCAGTGTGATTCCAACCAAGCAGGCCATCATTCCCGCCGCTGTCGGCGTCGATATCGGTTGCGGCATGAACGCGGTTCGCTTGAGCCTGCATGCCAAGGATCTGCCGGACAACCTGGCGAAACTTCGTAGCGCCGTCGAAACAAACGTTCCGGTCGGCTTCGAGCAGCATGCATCCGACAAGGTGCGTGGCAGCGCTCACGCCCGGCAGGGCCGCGTGCTCGACGACCGTCTCGATAAGATCGTCGGCAAGCATCCCGGCGTGATGAAGATGCAGCGGCGTTTTGCCCAAACCTGGGTGTGTCAGTTGGGGACGCTCGGTGGCGGCAATCACTTCATCGAGCTGTGTCTCGACGAGGAACAACGCGTGTGGGTGATGTTGCATTCCGGCTCTCGCGGAATCGGCAACGTATTCGGCCGTTACTTCATCGCTGCCGCCCGCAAGGACATGCAGCGTCATCGGATGAACCTGCCGGATCAGGACCTCTCCTATCTCAGCGAAGGTTCCGATCTGTTCGACGACTATGTCGAAGCGGTGGATTGGGCGCAGGATTACGCGCTCTTGAATCGCAGCATGATGATGAAGCTGGTCCTCGACGGGCTGGCTGCGCATCTGCCGCCGTTCAAGACCGACGGCGAGGCAATCAACTGCCATCACAATTACGTGGCGGTCGAACATCACTTCGGCGAAAAGCTGTTCATCACCCGCAAGGGTGCGATCAGCGCGCAGCAGGGACAGCTCGGCATCATTCCGGGCAGCATGGGGGCGAAGTCGTTCATCGTGCGCGGCAAGGGCAATCCGGATTCGTTTTGTTCCTGCTCGCACGGCGCCGGCCGTCGCATGAGTCGCACGGAAGCTAAACGCCGCTTCAATCGCTTCGACCTGGCCAAGCAGACCGAAGGCGTCGAGTGTCGCAAGGATCGCGGCGTCGTGGACGAGATCCCGGCCGCGTACAAGGATATCGACGTGGTGATGGAGAACCAGTCGGACCTGGTGGAGGTGGTTCACACACTCAAACAAGTGATGTGTATCAAAGGCTGAAGCCTCGGCTAGACTGACAGCTATGTTGCTCACAATAACGACGACACATCCTCCCGCCGCCGACATCGGCTATGTATTGGAAAAGCATCCCGCCCGAGTGCACGAATTCGAGCTCTCGGGCGGGCGTGCCTTTGTGTTCTATCCGGAGGCGACCGACGCACGGTGCACGGTCGCTCTGTTGGTGGACATCGATCCGGTGGGGCTGGTCCGCGGCCAGAAGTTCGAGAGCGGGGTAGATCAATATGTAAACGATCGCCCTTACGTTGCATCGTCGCTGCTGAGTGTCGCACTCGGCACAGCATTCAAGTCCGCCCTCGCCGGCCGCTCGCGCGCCCGCCCGGACCTGGCACTCACACCACTGCCGCTGGAAGCGCACATTCCCGTGCTGCCCAGCCGTGGCGGCGAAACATTCCTACGCTCGCTGTTCGAGCCGCTGGGTTACGAGGTGGAAGCGACAGAAATTCCACTCGATGCGAAGTTCCCAGACTGGGGCCGCTCGCCCTACTTCCGTGTCACGCTGAAGTCGACCCGCACGCTGCAATCGTTGCTCCAGCATCTTTATGTTCTGATTCCGGTGCTCGACGACGACAAGCACTATTGGGTCGGCGATGCTGAAGTCGAAAAGTTGCTACGCCATGCCGGCGATTGGCTCGGCGAGCATCCCCAGAAAGAAAAGATCTCGCTGCGCTATCTGAAACATCGCCGCAGTCTCGCGCGCGACGCCCTGGCGCGCCTGACGGCGGAGGAAGAATCCGACGACACGGAAGCCGAGAGCACGGCCCCGGAACCGCAACTTCGGGAACAGCGACTCGAAGAGAAAACCAGTCTCAACGCTCAGCGTATCGCCGCCGTCTCGGCGACGCTGGAGGCATTGGGCAGCAAAACCGTCGTCGATCTTGGCTGTGGCGAAGGCAAAGTCATGGCCGCGCTCTTCAAGCTGAAACAATGGGAGCGCCTGGTCGGCATGGACGTGTCGCTTCGATCCCTGGAGCGCGCGCAGGATCGCCTCAACCTCGATCGCCTGCCGCCTAAACAGCGCGAGCGCATCGACCTGTTGCATGGCTCGCTGATCTATCGCGACGACCGGTTGAAGGGTTTCGACGCGGCGACCTTGATCGAAGTCATCGAGCATCTGGACGCCGACCGTGTGGCCGCGTTGGAACGAGTGTTGTTCGAGTTCGCTCGTCCCAACGCCGTCCTGGTAACCACACCGAATCGCGAATACAACGTGCGCTTCGAATCCTTGCCGGCGGGACAATTCCGTCACGGCGACCATCGCTTCGAATGGACGCGAGCGGAGTTTCGCGAATGGTGCGAACGCCAGGTCGCGCGCTTCGGCTACAGCGTTTCGTATCACGGCATCGGTGAGGACGATCCGGAACTGGGGCCGCCGACGCAAATGGCCATCTTCCAATTGGCCGTCGCGTCCTAGGAGGCTTCATGGACATCAGAATCCCCGAG
>Ga0247784_1000016_pt1 | contig 65417 bp, 64 predicted proteins | sample UWRJL169409R5_FD_179909 | JGI IMG/M metagenome (GOLD analysis project Ga0247784, IMG submission 179909) | Plant litter microbial communities from Arlington Agricultural Research Station in Wisconsin, United States - UWRJ-L169-409R-5 | ecosystem: Environmental > Terrestrial > Plant litter >...
CAACACATCGCGAGACATCTTTCCTTTTAGCGCGCCAGCTTCGGTACGCTTTTCCGACCAGTCAGTAGTCATTAGTCACTTCGATCCGGAACTCACTTCAACTTGCGGATGCGTTCGGACGGCGAGATTACGTCGGTGAGGCGGATACCGAATTTCTCGTTGACGACGACCACTTCGCCGTGTGCGACCAGCGTGCCGTTAACGAACACATCGAGCGGCTCGCCCGCGGCGCGATCGAGCTCCACGACCGAACCTTGGTTGAGTTGCAACAGGTTGCGGATCGGAATGCGTGTGCGCCCCACTTCCATCGACAACGTCACCGGCACGTCGAGGATGACGTCCAGGTTCACGTCCCCGGTTTGCGGAGGCGGCTCGGGGGCTCGCGCGGGCGCGTTCTGCCGTTGCTCACGCGCCAGCAGTTCTTCGAACTGCGCAGCTTGTGCCGCTTCCATCGCTTCTTTGCTCATACCCATGCTGAATCCCTCAAACCTTGCCGTTCAACGCGTCGATTGCACGCGGACGGATACGTGTAATACGGTCTTCGATCTGCACGGCCTGCTGGCCGTTGGAAATACCGAAAGTGCCTTTGAAAAGCGGCACGTCCTCGGCCAGGACGGTGGCGCGGCCGGTGAAATCGCAGGGCAGGACGTCGCCGATTTTCATTTCCATCAGCTGGCGCATCGTGAGCTTGGCCCGGCCCAGCAGCGTTGTCAGTTCCACGTCCGCATCCTCGATTTCTTCCTTCAATGCAGTGACCCAGCGCTCGTCGTGCTCGACGCGATCGCTGGCCACGCCCGCGTCCAGCAGCTCGCGCAGCGGCTCGATCATGGCGTACGGCATGGTGATGTGGATGTCGCCGCCGCCGCCGTCGAGCTCGACGTGGAAGCTGGTGACGACCACGATTTCCGTCGGGCTCACGATGTTGGCGAAGTGCGGATTGATTTCCGAATTCAAATATTCGACGTCGAGCCGTTGCACGTGCGACCAGGCTTCCTTGACGTCGGCGAAGATATGTTTCAGCAGCATGTGGATGATGCGCTGTTCGGTCGCAGTGAACTCGCGACCTTCGATCTTCGCGTAGCGGCCGTTGCCGCCGAAGAAGTTATCGACCGCGGCGAACACCAGCTTCGGATCGATCACGACCAGGCCGGTGCCCCGCAACGGCAGGATACGAATCAAATTCAAGTTCGTCGGCACGTGCAGCGAGTGCACGTATTCGCTGAACTTCTGCATCTTCACCGGCGCGACCGCGACTTCCGGCGTCCGGCGCAACAGGTTGAACAGGCTGATACGGAACAGGCGGGCGAAACGTTCGTTGATCATCTCCAGCGTGGGCATGCGCCCGCGCACGATGCGAACCTGGTTCGCAAAATCGTAGCTGCGCGCCTCGCCCGGAGTCGCGGGTGCATCGGTCTTGACGGCGCCGCTGTCTACGCCATGTAGCAGGGCATCGATTTCGTCTTGATTGAGAATGTCACTGCCGGACATGTTGTTACGACCTTGCGAAGTGCGGTTACTGCATCACGAAGCTGGTGAAGTACAACTGTTCGAGGTTCTCGGGCTTGCCGCCCTCGGCGCTGAGCACGTCCTGCACGGCCTTCAGCGCCTCACCGCGCAGCTTCTCCTTGCCTTCGCGAGTGCTGATGGTTTCGTACGTCTGGCTACCAAGGAGCATCAACAAATCGTTACGCAGCTTGGGATCGTGCTGGCGGATCAGCTCGGCCGTGGCCGGATCGCGCGTCATCACTTCGATGCTCACCTGCAGGAAACGCATCATGCCGCGGTTCTCGAAATTGACGACGAACGGCGGATCGAACTTCAGATAGGCCGCGGGCAGCTTGGGCGCCTCTTCTTCCTTCTCGTGACCTTCCTCGGCTGCGTGCTTGTCGTCGCCCTTCTTCCCGGTCATGAAGAACACAGCGCCGCCGGCCACACCCGCTGCCAGCACCGAGCACAGAATGATCACCAACATTTTGGATTTGGCGGGTGCCGCGGGGGCATCGGCAGCAGGAGCATCGGCCATTGCACATTCCTCGAAGAGACTTCGTCGCGCTCGGGAATGAGCAAGCGACGTGCCACGCTGTGCGAGGAGCATGCAAGTTGTTAATTCGGCGGAGAAATACGCGTAAGACACAGTGTGAACTGCGTCATGCCGCAGGGCTGCGACAGAATCTTGGCGCGAGCGATTGTGACGTGCTCCACAAGCGCCGGGCGCCGCTCGCTCCGACGCGTCAAAGCACAGGCGCGCTCACGACGCGTCGGAGGTGTGACGCAGTTCAACCGTCGACGGGATTTCGCGGTGTTTGCAACGTCAGCTGATAGAACGCGAGATCCAGCCAGCGACCGAATTTGTAGCCGGACTCGCGAATGGTGCCGGCGTGCACGAAGCCCAACTGCTCGTGCAGGGCGATGCTGACAGCATTCGTCGCATCGATGCCGCCGACCATCACATGCAAGTCTTGCTCGCGCGCCGCGACGATCAGACGTTCCATGAGTACCTTGCCGAGACCTTTGCGACGATGATCTTGGTGGACGTAGACCGAATGCTCGACGGTGTACTTGTACGCCGGGCGGTCGCGAAACACGCCGTAAGTCGCAAAGCCCATCAGCTCGCCCGCTTCGGTCTCCACGCCGATCACCGGAAAGTTCTTCGCCTCCTTGGCTTTGAACCAGTTCGCCATCCAATCGGGCGGGCGCGGCACATATTCGTACACGGCGGTGGACGTGCGGATCTGCTCGTTCAAGATGTCGAGAATCGCCGCCCCGTGCGCCGGCAGAGTACAAGTCACAAACTTCATCGCTGCTCCTTCAACTCACACGCTGCGCGCGGCGAGCCCATAACCCAACCAGGCGACGATCAATCCGATCGTGACGCTCAAGACTACATTCGCAATCGCCACGCCTGCTTCGCCTCGCTTCAACAACAACAGCGTCTCCAGGCCGAACGCCGAAAACGTCGTGAAGCCGCCCAGCAGGCCCGTGAACAGGAATACGCGTGCTTCTGGCGTGAATACATCCTGCTTGACCGCCATGCCCGCGAGCGCGCCGGCGATGAAACAACCGATCACGTTCACCACGAACGTGCCTACCGGAAACCGCCAATTGGTCGCCTGCTGCAACACCCAGCCCGACAGCTTGAAGCGCGCCACCGAACCGATGGCACCGCCCAGCGCGACCAGCAGAATCGATTTCACGCTTCAACCTCGTAACGACGCATCTGGACCACGATGTTCGGATACTCATTCCAGCCGACGATGGCCGTCATTGTACGGTGAGTGTGGCAAAGTGGCAGCTCGAACGCAGGCACACGGGTTCAGCATGAGCGCAGGCAAGTTGGGCGACCTTTCGATGGAGCAGTTGGATGAGATCTACGAGCGCGTCACCAAGGACGCGGCCGAAGGTCGGGAACAGGAAGTCCAGGCGGGCCTGAAGCCATTGCTCCGAGCCCTGCGCCAGCAAGAGAGCGCCGCGCTGTGCACGGTGGCGATCGTCGGCGATGGGCACTTGCCCGAACAGCTGGCATTGGACCTGTTGGGACAGGTTTACGAAGCCCACCGGCACAACCCGAAAGTGGCGGCGTTCATCGGCGACACCATGGAGCAAGCTCGCGACATCGACATGCTCAACGATCCGCCGCCGGAACATCCCCTGTTCGAGAAGGTGATCGGCACGCTCGTCGCTTTCGCCGCGCAATTGAAAGGCAGCGAGGATGAGCGCGACGTCCTCAAAGGGCTTGCTACAACGGCACGCATGATGGGCCGGCAGCACGACCGGTTGGCCGAGGATTGTTATCGACGCCTGATCGAGCTCGATCCGGACGACAGCAGCGCCCACTACAACCTGGGACTGTTCTGCAAGACGCGCGGCCGCTTCGACGAAGGCGTAGCCGCCAATCGAACTGCCGCCGAGCTCGCGGACGAACCGAGCGAAGCGTGCCAATGGAATCTCGGCATCTGCGCCACCGGTGCCGGGCTGGGCGAGGTTGCATTGAAGGTATGGCGGGAGCTCGGGCAGAAATTGAAGCCCGGTCGTTTCGGATTGCCCGAAGGCGGCTATCCGATGGTGAAAGTCCGGCTGGCCGAACGCCCGCTCGCCGAGCGCACCGTCGCTGCCGACAACCCAGGGCAAGAAGAAACGATCTGGATCGAGCGGCTGAGCGCCTGTCATGGCATCGTCCGCAGCGTTCTGTATCAGGATCTCGATGTGAACTACGGCGACGTGATTCTGTTCGACGGAGCGCCCATCACCTATCACACCTATGGAGACAAGCAAGTGGCGGTGTTTCCTCATCTCGCCACGCTGCTACGAAGAAACTATCGGTTCTTCGACTTCGCCGGCACGCAGGAGCAAAAGGGCCAACTGAGCGACGTCAGCGACGAGCTGGAGAACGACGCGCTGGTCTATTCCCACACGGAGAACTTCGTCCACCTCTGCGCGACCTGCTGGCGCGACCGCGAGGTCGATCACGAGCACAAGGAAAAGATCACCAAGCACGTCATCACGGGACGCATCGCGGCGCCGCCGGAACTGGACGTAAAGGAACTACTGCGACAACTGGACGCCGCGATAAGCAAACGAACCGACTGCCATCTCTATGCCCCGGATCTGTGCGAAGCAGCCGGACTCAAAGAGCGCGCGGAGGTCGAGACACGCAGATTCAATATGATTCGCAGCGCGAGCGAGTGACATGGCGGCAACACAGCCGCCGCCATGCCACCATCTCTCTATTACGGCTTGATCAAGATCTCTCGTTCTTCGACCACGCCATAGTCGTCGCTCACACGCAAAGTGTAGGGACCGGCTGGAATGTTTTCGGTGCTCAGGCGATGCGAGTCGCCGGTGAACATCCCTTCTGCCCACAACAGTCCGCTTTTGTCGAAGACTGTGACTCGCGCCGTACCGGACGCAGGCTTGGCTAACGCGACGCTGATTTCCTGCGTCGGCGGACTGACCAGTACTTGCAGCGGCGACGCAGCGACGGCTGAAGCAGCGCTCGTCGCAGTGAGGCTGGTCGAAGAACTCACGAACTCGAACGCCCACTGCTGGTTGAAGCTGATGTTGTCGTACCAGAACTGCATGACCGCGCCGTCAGCCGTCTGACCGCCCGTATCCACCGCCTTGCCGTTCGCACGATTGATGAGCTTGTAGTACGAGTCGACGGCGACCAGCGTCCACTGTTGATTGAAGTTGGGACTATCGGCCCACTGCCCGACGGCCGAACCGTCGGCCGTGCGATTGACGCTATCCAAATATTTGCTGCCGGTCACGGCGCGCAGCCGGGAATATCCGCCGGAAGTCGTCAGCACCCAGCGCTGATTCAAGCTACTGCTCGATGCCCACTGCGCGACATTCGCACCATCGGCGGTGGCACCGAGGTTGTCGAGATATTTCCCGGTCGAACGATTCCGCAAGCGATACGTTCCGTTCGCGAGCGCCCCGCCCTGCGACGGCAGGTTCACACCGGCGGCCACCGGCCAGCCGTTGCTGAAACTCATCGTGGTCACTCTGAGCTTCGCCGCGCCGTTGTCGTTGCCGTCGTAGAAGTGATACGTCAGCTGGCCTTCGCCGTAGCCTACGTGGCCCGGCCCGATGTAACGGCCGTCGCGGTTGGGCAGAAAGACACTGCCGCCGCCGCTCGAAACATTCGCGCCGTTCTTGTCGAGATATGGCCCCGTGACGCTCGTGGAGCGTGCGACGACGGTGTAGTACGTGCTGTTCACACCGTTGCAACACAAGCCGCGTTGGAAGAACAGATAGTAATAACTGCCGTTCTTGTGCAGATACGGCGCTTCGACCTGCCCGGGAACCAGATCCCAACGACTCGAATTGAGCGGCTTGCCGTTCGAAGTATTGAGTTGCAACAGGTCGATGCCGGTCTGCCAGTTGCCCCATGTCAGCCACTGCGCGCTGCCGTCGACCAGCGGCGCCGGATCGATCGCGTTGTTACCGGCGACGACCAATCCTTGATCGGTCCATGGGCCGGACAGATTAGTCGCGGTCGCAAGCCCGATCGCGGCCGCCGCGCCCTGTCCTGCGCAGGAATAATAAAGACGATATTGCCCGTTGACGTTGATAACGTCCGGTGCCCAGAAATGTCCGCCGAACCCGGTAACGTAATTGTCGATCCAGCTCGGCCAGCTACCGATCGGAAACACCGTCGGCTCCACGCGCCAGTCGGTGAAGTTCGCGTTGCTGGCAGACATCGCGAAAATGCCGTTGCCGGTGGTGAAGATCCAGTAGCGACCGTCGACGTTACGAATCATCCGCGACGGATCGTGACTCGGCGCCACCTGTGCCGACGCGGTGTGGCTCAACACGAATAGCGATGCAATGAGACAGAGTAGCCAGGACGCAGCCTTCATTGGACTCTCCTATGCGACAGGTTCCATGTCGAGGGCGCGCACAGCGCTGAGCGCGCCCGGTGAGTTCGTCCGGACGGTTTTTATATTGTATGAGTATTTAAAACTTGGCAAGAGCGCCCGACGTTATACACTGGTGTGCATGTCGCACACTGAATTCGTCATCGTCGGCGCCGGCGCAATCGGCTCCATCCTCGCCGCTCATCTCGCACGGGCCGGCCGTTCCGTCACCGTGTTAGCGCGCGGCCGACGCGCACAGCACATTCAATCGGAGGGCCTGCGTATCAAGGGGCTGAGTGAGATATCCACGCCGATTGCTGTAGTCACCGATGCTGCGCAACTCAGCTCGGCAGGCGCGCTGATCATCGCCACCAAAACGCCGGGCTCGGAAGAATTGCTTCGACAGTTGCGTCACTTGCAAGTAGACGCGGCGCTGTCGATTCAAAATGGTGTGCTCAAGGACGAATTGCTTGCGCGCACCTTTGGAGCGAACCGAACATTCGGCGCACTCGCGGATACGAGTGGAGAGTTGCTCGCTTCGGGCGAAGTGCTGTTCACACGCAATGTGAATTTGTTTATCGGCGAGCTCACCGGCGAAATGAGCGCCCGCGCACTGAGTGTCGCGAAGACTATCGACGATGCAGGAGTGCGCGCGAGTGTCGTCCCGGACATCGTCTCCCGCGAGTGGAGCAAGTTTGTTTGCTGGCTGGGATTCTTCAGCCTGTCGCTGACTACTCGCGTATTCACGTGGCGCTATTTGTCCGACCCGGACGCGGCGCTACTCGTCGTTCGTTTCGTTCGCGAGCTGGCGGCACTGGCCAAGGCGCAAGGCATCCCGCTTACGGACGATCGCGCACTTCTGCCGATATCCACTGTCCTCAACGGCTCCGATGAGGAAGCCGTCGCGGCCGTTCACAAGGTCGGCGCCCAGTATCGAGCCAACGCTCCCGAGCACCGCATGTCGTCCCTGCAAGACCTGCTCGCCGGCCGTCCCCTGGAAATCGAAGAAACATTCGGCTACGCCCTGCGCAAGGCCCAGGAGCTGCGCGTCCCGACGCCGCTGCTTGATACGTTCTACCACGCCGTTCGAGCGATCGACCGCACGCGCGCGTAAACGTCAGGTCGAGGTCATTGCGTGCGTTCGCGTTCGGGGGCGGCTCTCGACAACACCAGTAGAAACAGCGCCAGCACCCAATGGAACGCGACGGGAATGCCGCCAGCGGCGATCACGTCGTCGGCGCCTCTCAGGAACTGAACGATGAGGCGCAGTAGCATAACCGCAAAATAGACTAGCGAAGTAATTGTCAGCCAGGTTCGCTCACCGACGAAGCGGCGTCCGCGCATCTCTCGAACGACCAGGCCGGTCATCAGCATGAGCAGCAGGATCTGCGCCGGCAGCAGCAGCGGGTAAGGCAACAGGCCCGAGTACCATTGCTCCATCGGGGGCAGCCAGGCAGGTGCGATCAATACAACTTCGAGCTGCCCCAGCACGCGCAGAAGAAACAAGCCGATGCACGTCCAGAGAACGGTGATGCGCACGCATGGGCTCATAGCCGCTCCGAGAACATATCGCGATAGTGTCGATACCAGTCGCTTTGAAACGTCTCCCGCGGATCGAGCTGTCGCTTGGCCGTTAGAAACTCAGTGAATCTCGGGTAGCACGCATTCACCTGCTCCGCCGTCGCGTGACGGTGATAAGTCAGGAAGTAATTGCCACCGTAATGAATGGCGATATCGATCAACCGCCGGAACGCAGCAGCCGTCGTCGCCTTGCCTCGAACATCGTGGTCCACGTGCAAATTGAAAATCACGCACGCGAAACGCTCTCGCGCCCATGCGAGCACCGTCTCCGTATCGGGCTCGATCAGGCGCACGGTCCCATACACCAGATCGACCCGGTGCCGCAGAAAGTCCTTGCGAACATCGGCCATGAACGCCGCCAGCCGTTCGCGAGGCACATACAGCTCGGTGATCATCTCCGACCCGGACACCGGCGCCTGCATCGCCGTGTCGAGACGCTCGTGATAATCGTCCAGGTACACGCTCAGCTGGTGCGTGTCGCTCCAATAGATCTGTCCCGACGATTGCAAATAGAAGTCCGCGAATTCGTTGAACGCCCGCATCTTGTTTTGATGCGCGAGATACAGCAGCCGGCGCCAGTCAGCCGGCGACAAGCGAATCTGATTCGGCGGAATCGGCATGCTCGGGTCGACCGGTCGATAACAAGAGAACACGCCGCGCGACAGGAATTCCCGATCCTCACTCGCGGTCGAGAATTGAAAGTCACCGTAGAGATAGCCGTCCGCGATCCGTTCGTTGAAGCGATCGACGATATGCTCGACCCGCTGCAGCTCGACGATTCGCGCCACCTTCTGGCGCGGCACGAGACGCAACTTCACCGACGTAACGACACCAAACAACCCGTAGCCGCCCACGACCAACCGAAACAACCCGGCATTGCGTTGCCGATCGCATTCGACGACCTCGCCGCCGGCCAGCACGACTTCGACCGACTCGATATCGCCGACAAACGGCTGATACGTCAGCCCTCGCCCGTGAATGTTGGCCGCGACCGCGCCGCCGAGCGTCAACCGGTCCGCGCCGGTTTGTTTCTGCCGAATGCCCCACGCAGTGGCGCCGTCGCGCTGCTCGACCACGTAGTGACGCATCAAGTCCGGCCACGTGATGCCGGCCTGCGCATGAATGATTCCTTTGTCGCGATCGAAGCCGAGCACTCGATTCATCGAGCGCATATCGAGCAGCCACGCATCCTGCGCGAACTGCTGCCCGCCCATGGCGTGACAAGAACCGGCGATGCTCATGCTCTCGCCGCGATGATGCAGGCCCTTTACGGCCGAGGCGACATCTTCGACGGTCCGCGGCACGATGCGACCTCGCACGCTGGTCGGATTGAGGTGCGAATGCCGGTCGTTGCACAGCTCGCGCCCGATCGAGGGTTCTCGATCCAGCAGCTCCAGGCATCGCTTCGCCGTGGCACTCATTCGAAAGGCTCCATGCTCGCTATAGAAGGTGCGGCGAGCCTGCGGAGACGGCGCACATCCCGCAACTGAACTTGCACAAGTCTCGAAATGCAATACTCTGCGGATTGTTCGATTCGACCGCCCGAGGATCCGATGAGCGAATGCGCGCAGATCGTTGCCGTTTTGAAACGCAGCTTGAAGGCCAGAGGCACCACCTACCGCGACCTGGCACAGTCGGTGGGCCTGAGCGAAGCGTCGATCAAGCGCATCTTCGCGGAAGAAACATTCTCGCTGACGCGCCTGGAGCAGATCTGTACTGCACTAGGTTTGAGCATCGCCGAAGTTGCGAAGATGGCCGCCCAGCATGCGACGACCGGCGGTCAGCAGCTGACGATGGAGCAAGAACAAGTGCTCGCCAGCGATTGGCACCTGCTCGCTTGTTTTCATCTGCTACTCAACGGACATCAACCGGCCGACATCGGGCCCGAGCTCGACTTGCCGGAACGTCCGTTGCGAGGATTGCTCGTGAAGCTGGACGCGGCGAAGTTGATCGAGCTGCAACCGAAATCGAAAGTGAGATTGCGTACTTCGAATGTCATCGCCTGGCGCGGCGACGGCCCGGTGCGGCGCTTGTATGAGCAGCAGGTCAAAAGCGAATTCCTGCAGGCGGAATTCAGCGGCCGCCACGAGCTCATCAACTTCGCTTCCGCCGAGCTCTCCGACGCGTCGGCAAAAATATTGAAACGCAAGACCGAGCTGCTCGCGCGCGACTTCGCCGAGCTTGCCGCGCTCGACGCCGGGTTGCCCGATAAAGAGAAGCACAGCATGGGGTTGCTGCTGGCGTTTCGGCCCTGGGTGTTCTCGATGTTCGATGGGCTCAGAAAAAAAGTATGATTCGGTAACTCACGACGGAAGCGCGGCCGATCACACGGACTCAAGTGCCGCGCCTGACATAAGAAGGGTGCCGAATGGTTCAGTTTCGACGTTTGCTCCTGTGCGGCGTGAGCCTGCTGGCAGGATTGGCCGCTCAAGTCACATCGGCGGGCGTCAACAGCCTGACTCGCTTCGGTCCGTACGGCGGCAGCGTGCTCAAGGTCGCCTACCATCCGGCCAACCCGTCGATCGTGTACGCGACCACCAGCGCAGGCTTCTATCGATCCATCGACGGCGGCGTGACCTGGCAGATCGTTAACGACCGCATTCCCAACCAGGCAAACGGCCTGGCCGTGCATCCTTCGCAGCCGAATCTCGTCTTCGTCGCAACGAGCGCATCCGGCGTGTTCGCCAGCACCGATGCCGGTGGCACACTCACTGTGCAGGACTCGTCTCGAAACATCTACGCGTCCGGCGCACCTCTCGAATACAGCGCCGACGGCAGCGTTCTGTATGTTTCCACGGGTCGACAGCTCTACCGCACGACCAACCATGGCGCCACCTGGCAGCCTGGCGGAGTCATCACTAGCGCGACCGATACCCTCGTCGAGAATCTCGCGGTGGATCCAACCGACGCGAATCGCTTGTATGTGACGATGCATCCCGGTGGAGGCTTCCAGAGCGCCGACGGCGGCACGACGTGGCAACCATGGGCGGTGCCTGCCGGCTTGATCAACGACATCGCAATCGCCAACACCCAACCGCTGCGTATTTGGGTGGCAGGCTACGGCGGCACCTGGTTCACCGACGATCGCGGAACAAACTGGACCAGCGCGTCGACGATCCCATCGACGGCGATCGCACTCGATCGCAACGATCCAAACATCGTCTATTCCGGCGGCATGCAACGCGGCCTGCTGGTCAGCCGCGACAACGGCGCCACGTGGAGCGAAATCCAGAATGGTGCTCACACCGGGATCATCAATTGCATCACGCCGCATCCCACCGATCCGAATCGGTTGTTTGTAGCCGGACGCGCCGGGCTCGCATTTACCTCGACTGCCGGCAATACCTGGGCGGCACGCAATCAAGGCATCGACGGGCTCAGCGCGAACGAGCTTGTGAGCGCAGCTGCGTCCGATCGGATTTATATCAACTCGCTGTTCGACGGCGTGTACGTCATCGATCCGGAGTCGTCTGCAACGGTGCCGGCGAACAATGCGAGCCTGCAGGAATTCGGTCCGAACCTTGGGTTCTATGGGCTGGGCATGAGCGTCGTCTCCGGCGAGAACGACCGATTGTTCCTCGCGGCGTCGGAGAGCGTCGTGCGTTCGCTCGACGGCGGCAACTCGTGGAGCCAACACAGAGTCGGGCCCGACGGGTTATATCGAGTGGCGAGCGTATCGGCCGACGGATCGCGATTGCTCGGCACCGGCACGAACGGTGTGTACATCAGCACCGACGGCGGCGATTCGTGGGCGGTCGGCCCCAGCTTGGCCGCGCGAGATCTGGTCCGGGCGGAGAGCGCTCCTTCGAATCCGCAAGTCGTCTATATGTCCGGTCGAGTGCCGAATGCTTCGAACGACATCATCCTGCGCTCGCCGGACGGTGGCGACACGTGGACGACGCATGACTTCCCGGAGGCCAACGCGCTGTCGATCGCGATCGATCCGAGCAACGAACAAACGTTGTATGTCGGCGGCTCGGGCAAAGTACTCAAATCGACCGACGGCGCGCGCACTTGGACGGCGCAGACCGTAGTGCAAGCCGGCAATGGCATCCGCGCGCTGGCCATCGATCCGCAGAATCCCCGTATCCTGTACGCTGGTGGACTCAGTTATATCGCACGCTCCGTCGATGCAGGCGCGAGCTGGCAACAGGTGTTCAACGACACGGAACGATTGTTCGACATCAGATCAATTGCAGTCGACCCGCTACGGCCCCACTCGGTGTACGTCGCCATGAGCGGCAAAGGCGTGCGACAGATCGAATTCGCTCCCGATTTAGGGATCACTGCCACGGTTGCGGATCTACCCACCCCGTATGGCACGGTCGCGTCTTATTCTTATCGCATCAGCAACGCAGGCCCGTTTGACGCTACGAATGTGCGCGCACGCATCGAGCTGCCGGCCGGTGTAACTAATATTGAAGCTGCCGGCCCCGGAACGACCTGCACGGTTGCAGGTACGATTGTTACCTGCGTGGCGCCGGTCGTGCGAACCAACGGCGGCGTGGACATCGTGATCGATGCGACCCATCCGGCCGCTGGGAATGTCACCGTCGTGGGCACAGTCGAAGGCGACCAGCCCGACCATACGAGCGACAACAATCGCGTCGTATCGAATGCGACGATCGCGGAAGTCACCGACCTTTCAGTGACGCTCACCGGTCCGACCGGAATCCTCGGGCGCACGCTACCTACCGCGTTAACCTTGCGGGTAACCAACGCCGGTCCGAACGTGGCATCGATGGTATCGGTAAGGTTGGAGCTCGCGGCGGGGGTCGAATTCTCAACCTTTGCGCCGAACGACGGCACAGTCTCGTGTATCAGATCGACCAACACTGTTGTCTGCACTGTGCCGCAGATAGCCGTCGGCGCTACCGTTATGTTTTCTATCTACACCGCCAACATCAACACGGCCGGAACCTACACGCACATGGCGACGGTGACTGCGAGCGGAACCGACCTCGGATTCGGAAATAACGTAGCGAGCGCCGTCACGACGGTAGGCGAACATATTCCCGGATCCGGCGCGAATACCCCGTCCTTCAAGGGCGGTGGTCGTGGCGGCGGCGGCAGCACATCTCTGTGGATGATCGCCGCGCTATTCCTTCTGTCCCGGATGCGAACGAAGCTAGGCGTACGCGTCGAGCAGGCCTAGCTTGACTTGAACCGCCGCGGCCGAACCCTGCTCACCGCCCTCGGATCCGAAATTACCCGAGGAAGACGAGGGCTGTGTCGGAGGTTGTTGCTGACGCGGCGGTTCGCGATGCACGCCGGCGTCGGCCAGCGACAAGCCCTGCGCAGCAAACATTTCACGCAGCTTCGGCAAAGCGTTTTCGAGAGCCGCGCGAGTATCGGCGTGCGCGGCGCCGAAGTAGACCGATGCCTTATCGTCATGCATTGAGATCTGAATTTCGAGCGGACCGAGATGTTCGGGCGACAAGCGCAGCGAAGCGGTGTGCTTGCCCTGCTCCACCATCATCGTGAGACGCGAGCCGATGTCTTCGGACCAGCCCGGGGTGCCGACGGGCGTATGAACCGGTCGCGCCAGGACTGCGTCTGGCTGCTTCACTTGTGAATTCGGGTCGGCCTGCATCGTGGTGGTGAGCTGCGGAATCTCGAACTTCGGCAGGCCAGACTGTTCGGGTTGAATCAAATCGGTCAGCAACTGCGCTTCGGGCGCAATGGCATCGCCTTGAGCCTTGCCGACTGTAGCGGTCACACCGAGCATGGTTTGTAACTCGGCGCCCTCGCCTTTCACATCCACCGGCATGACGGGCAGAGACAACGGCATCATGCCCACGACATCGGTCGACTCCGGTTCTTTCTTGTCCAGCTCCTGCAACTCTTTCCACGCAGGCAGACCAGCGCTCGCCTGCACAGCGGCGTTGGTCGGCGTGGGAGCGACGCTCAGCTGGCCGAGCATGGCCATGAAATCGACAGCAATGGACGCCGGCGCGTTCGCGGCGGAATTCGCGGCCGGCGCGGTCGTCGGTGCTGAAGTGTTTGCTACGGGCATCGGGGGACCTGCAATGGAGAGACTCGGGGTCATGATCGATCGAATTTCCTCTGCGCGCGCTCGTCGCTTTCGCGTTGATCGCGCCGGTCGTTCATCTGTCGTTCTTCGGTTTGCCAACGCTCGACCACATGGCCGAGCGCCTTGGAGCGCTTCAGCGCTTCCTGCCATTTCACGCGTTCGGCTTGGTGCTCGGAACGAGCGCGAGCCACCAGTGCCGTCTGCTGTTTGATGGCCTCGGACAACCGCGCCAGGAAAGCCTGATAGTCGCGCAGATCGGTCGCACCGATGCCACGACCCGCACGCTGCGAAAACTGTTGCTCGTACTCGCCTTTGTAACGCTGCAGTTCCTGCAGTTTCGTTTCGGCATCGAGCACTCGCTTCTCGAACGCGGCAACGCTCAGCGCCAGACGACGTTGCGCGTCATCGACGATGTGTTGTACCGGTTCGAGACGTTTCGCGCGCTTCATCTAACTCAGCCGCCTCCGATCATCGCCTTCAACGAGCCGAGGCTGGTCGCGAAGTCGACGGATTCGTGCACGTCCTGCTGCAAGAACTTCTGCATCGTCGGCCATGCGGCAATGGCTGCATCGATGCGCGGATCGCTGCCCTTGTTATAGGCGCCGATGGCGATCAAGTCGCGGTTCTGCTGGAACGTCGACAATGTTTGCTTGAACACGCGCGCCATGGCCGAATGCTCGTGTGGCACGATCTCGTGCATCACGCGACTGATGGACGCTTCGATGTCGATGGCCGGATAGTGCCCCGCCTCGGCGTAACGACGCGTCAACACGATGTGACCGTCGAGAATGGCGCGGGCCGAATCGGCGATCGGATCTTGTTGATCGTCACCTTCGGATAGCACGGTGTAGAAGGCAGTGATCGAACCCGAACCTTTATCGCCATTACCTGCTCGTTCCACCAGCTGCGGCAATTTAGCGAACACCGACGGCGGATAACCTTTCGTTGCCGGCGCTTCGCCGATAGCGAGGCCGATCTCACGCTGTGCCTGTGCGAAACGGGTGAGCGAATCCATGATCAGCAGAACATCTTTGCCTTGATCGCGGAAATACTCCGCAATGGCAGTCGCACGCCAGGCGCCATGCATACGCATCAGCGGCGGATTGTCCGCAGGCGTGGCGACGACGATAGATCGCGCCAGACCTTCCGGCCCGAGAATGCGTTCGACGAATTCTTTCACTTCGCGACCACGTTCGCCGATCAGGCCGACGACGATAACGTCGGCAGTCGTGAACCGAGCCATCATGCCGAGCAACACGCTCTTACCGACGCCGCTGCCGGCGAACAAACCGATGCGCTGGCCGCGACCGACGGTGAGTAACGAATTGATCGCACGCACGCCGACATCGAGCGGCTCTTCGATCGGCTGACGCGTCAGCGGATTGATCGGCGAGCCGGTGAGACGAATGCGATCCTCACAACCCAACGGCCCGAGCCCATCGAGCGGATTGCCCGCGCCGTCGATGATTCGCCCCATCAACTGCGGACCCACTGCCGCCATGCCGGCACCAGTGCGAGGAATCACGCGAGCGTTCGGCTTCAAACCGTGAATGTCGCCGGTCGGCATGAGATACAAACGATCGCCGGAAAAGCCGACGACTTCCGCTTCCACGCGCGTGCCGCCCATGCCCAATACTTCGCAGCGGTCGCCGACCGCCGCCTGACAACCCGACGCTTCCAACGTCAGGCCGATCATGCGAGTCAGCACACCTTCGACAGGCGGTGGCTCGATGCGATCGACGGCTCGCGTCGCGCGCTCCAGTTGCTTGGCCCAGTTCGGGCCGCGTTTCAACTGAAGTACGCTCATGCGTGTCCCGACTCGTCGCCACGAACCGCAGTCACTCGCTCTTCACCCAGCAGCGCACTCACGACGGTGCCGATGCGAGTTTCCAAGCGCGCATCGATCTGCGCGGTATCCGTGGTCACACGACAACCGCCGCGGCTCATCACCGGATCTTCGACAATCGTCCACACGCGCTCACCCGTCGGCGCAGCGAGCTTTTCGCGAACGACCGTCGCATCTTCAGGATGTAAATGGACTCGCACATCGCGCGTCGTCGCCGGCAACAGCGCAACCGTTTCGCGCACGATCGCGATCACCTGCGACGGATCGATGCGCAACTCACGACGCACCAGGTGACGAGCCACTGTCAGTGCCAGCTGCACGAGCTGATCTTCGACGACGGCATCGAGCTCCTGCAGCGGCCGAGCCAGCGTGCCCACGATGGAATCCAACCGTTCGATACGCGCCTGCAGCTGTTGAAGCTGCTGACGCATTTCTTTCTCGGCCAACGCCAGTCCTTCGGCACGACCTTTCGCATAAGCTTCGTCGTACGCACGTTTCTCGACATCTTCGAGCTCTTGCACGGTCTTGCCGGCGCGGCGTGCCTGCACAGGCATGCCGCTGATGCTCGGCAATTCGTAGCGAGAGTGCGTCATACGAATTCCTCACCCTTGCCGCCGAGCTGGATGGTGCCGGCTTCGGACATCTTACGAACCATGGCAAGGATTTCTTTCTGCGCGCCTTCCACTTCGGACAAGCGCACCGGGCCGCGCGATTCCAGATCGTCCTTCAACATTTCCGCCGCACGCTGCGACATGTTCTTGAAGATCTTCGACTTCAACTCTTCGTCCGCGCCCTTCATGGCCAGCAACAGTTTCTCGCCCGGCACCGCGCGCAACACTTCCTGCATGCCGCGATCGTCGATCTCGACCAGGTCGCCGAACACGAACATCAAGTCCTGGATCTTGCCGCCGAGCGAATCGTCCACCTTGCGGATCGAGTCGATCAGCGCGCTCTCCTGGCTCGAATCCATGAAGTTCATGATCTGCGCGGCCGTCTTGATGCCGCCGAGCACCGAGGTCTTCAATGCACCGGTCTTGCCGGCGAATTGTTTCTCGATGACTTCGTCCAGCTCGTGCAACGCGCTGGGCTGAATGCCGTCGAGCGTCGCGATGCGCATGATGATGTCCGCACGCAACCACTCCGGGAACTGCGCCATGACTTCGGCGGATTGATCCGCGTCGAGATATGCGAGCACGATGGAAATGATCTGCGGATGCTCCTGGCGGATCAGCTCGGCGACCTGCCGCGAGTCCATCCACTTCAACGCTTCCAGGCCCTTGCTGGAACGGCCGAACAGGATGCGATCGATGACGCCGCCAGCCTTGTCTTCGCCCAGCGCGGTGATCAACACCTTGCGCAAATAGTCATCGACGCCCACGCCGAGCGAAGTCTGACCTTCCAGCTTCTGCGTGAACTCACTGATGACGTCAGTCACTTCGGCGCGTGAGATGTTTTGCAGCTGGGTCATCGCCGCGCCGATTCGCTGCACGTCTTTCGCACCCATGTGCTTCATGACTTCGGCAGCTTCCGATTCGCCGAGCGACAGCAACAGAATCGCGGCTCGCTCCGTGCCGTTGCGCTGCTTGTCCCCGTCTCTCTTACTCATCGTCGCCAACCCATGTCTTCACTACCTGCGCCACGCGGCCGGGATCTTGCGTCACCAATTGACGAGCTGCGGCGATCTGGCCGTCGTAGTCCAACGGCGCCGGCGCCGAAGGATCTGAGGCCATCGCAGCCGGCAATGCACCCGCCGCTTGCATCGGCGACGCTGTCAGCTGATGCATCGGACGCGGTGAACCCAACAAGCCACGCAGCAGCGGACGCAACACCGAGAACACCAGCACCAGCAGCGCAATCAAACCCACCAGCAGCTTCGCGATGTCGCGCATCAGCGGCTGTTCCCACAACGGAATCTTGTCGGCGATCATTTCTTCCGGCTTGGTCTCGCCACGGAACGATGCATTCACGACGTTGACGCTGTCGCCGCGAGCTTCGCTGAAGCCGACCGCATCCTTCACCAGGCGAGTCATGTTCTCGATCTGTTCCGGCGTGAGCGCCGTTTCGGTGACCTTGCCCTTTTCATCCGTCGCACGCAGGTTGTCCACCAACACCGCAACGGTGAGGCGCTTGAGGCGACCGGCCGGCAGCTTGGTGTAAGCAACGGTGCGATCGATCTCGTAATTACGAGTCGCCTGCTTGGACGTGTTGTCCGGCGGCGCGATGGCTGCAGGCGCATTCGGCTTCGCCGGATCGGCAGGAGCAGCCTGAGCGGTCGCCGGCGCCGCAGACGAACCCGGCGGTAACGCTACGCCCGGTGCAGGCGGCTGATTGGTCAACGCACCCGGCACGCCTTGCGAAGCGTTCGCGCCGTTGCGGCTGGTCTCTTCGGCGGTCTGCTCGCTGCGAATGATCTGGCTTTCCGGACGATACTGTTCGCGCGCTTCTTCGGTCGTCGACATTTCGACGTCGGCCACCACCTGCGCGCGCACGCGATCCGAGCCGATCATGGGCGACAACAACTGTTCGACGCGCTGGGTGTAGCGTTCTTCCAGCTCGCGCGCGATCTCCATTTGTTTCTCGCGTTCGGCGACTTCGCTGTTGGCGTTCGGAGAAGACAACAGGCGACCCTGCTGATCGACGACCGTGACTTGCTGGGCTTCCAACTCGGGAATGCTGGAGGCGACCAGGTTCACGATCGCGGTGACTTGTTCGGATTCCACGCGACGGCCCGGCTTGAGCTGCAGGAACACCGACGCGCTCGGCTTGCGACGATCGCGCACGAACGCCGACTGTCTCGGCAACGCGAGGTGCACGCGAGCGCCTTCGACCGCCTGCAGATTCGTGATCGTGCGAGCCAGCTCGGTCTCCAGCGCATGCTGATAACGCGCGCCTTCCATGAACTGGCTGACGCCGAAGCCCGGCTCTTTCGACATGACGGCGAAACCGCCGTCGCCTTCGGGCAAGCCCTGGCCGGCGAGTTTCAAACGCGCGTCGTGCACGCGATCGGCGGGCACGGTGATGGTGTTGCTGCCTTCGAGCTTATAAGGAATGCCGTTCGTATCCAGCGCCTGCGCGATCTGCGCGGCGTCCTGCTGGCCGAGGTTGCCGTACAACAAGCTGTACGTCGGCTCCTTGGACCACAACACGATGCCGACGCCGGCTGCGACCGCGGCCGCAATGCCGATCAGCATCACCAGTGGCTTCAATCCCGGCGGAATGAGCGAAGGCGTCGAGCCCGACGGCAACGCGGCTGCGTCAGCGCTCATGCCTTACTCCGGATGTCTTGAACAAATCGCATAAACCTCTCACCTGACTTTCCGAACCAATCACTAGTCAGTAGTCACTGGTCACTTCTTAGATCGGCATGTTCATGATCTCCTGGTACGCGCTCACGAAGCGATTGCGCACTTCGGTGACCGCGCGAAAGGAGACACTGGCTTTTTGCATTTCCAACATGACTTGCGGCAGCTCGACTCCGGGCACGCCCTGTTCGAACTTGGTCGCAAGATCCGAGGCGCGCGATTGCGCCTGACTCACGGAATCCAATCCTTGTTTCATCACGTTGGCGAACGAGTTGGTCGGCGCCTGCACGGCACCGTCCACGCCCGCGACTTTCGCCACGTCGTTCTGCGGAGCGCCGACGCCCTTGATCTGCGACTGCATGGCGCGGATCTGCGAGAGCACGGCATCGATTTGCAACGAAGACATGAGTGCTTACCTCAAACCGCCGGCAACACGACGCCTGCTTCGCGCAGGCGCTGCAATTTGTAACGCAGGGTTCGCGGGCTGATGCCGAGGCGCTTGGCAGCGGCCTGGCGATTGCCGTTGTCGGAGCGCAGCGCTTCGATGATCAGATCGCGCTCGGCGGTGGATAGCGAATCGGACAAGCCGCTCCGCCCGCCGTCTCCGGCGACATTGACATTCGCAACTCGGCGAACACTTTCCGGAACGACGCGACGCGGCTCGGAAACAAACTCGCGTGCGGCCTTACTGGCGGCGGCCAACGCAGCCGGCAGCGAATCGAGACCATCGATCTCCAGGTGCACGTGCTCGGGTTGAATGACGGCACCGTTCGCAAGGATCAAGGCGCGCTGCATGACGTTGTCCAGCTCGCGCACGTTGCCCGGCCACGGATACAACAACAGCATGTGAGCCGCATCCGCACTCAACGCAGGAATGCGCTCGCCGGCACGGCAGCGCGCTGTCAGCAGACGCATCGCGAGCGGCAGCACGTCGTCGCGACGTTCGCGCAACGGCGCGGTCGCGAGAGGAAACACATTCAATCGATAGTAGAGGTCTTCGCGAAACCGTCCGGCCGCCACCTCGGCTCGCAAGTTACGGTTCGTCGTCGCGAGCACACGCACGTTCAACGTGATCGGCATGCGGCCACCGAGACGCTCGACCTCGCGTTCCTGCAATACGCGCAACAGCTTGGCTTGCAAGCCGAGCGGCATCTCGGTCACTTCGTCCAACAACAACGTGCCGCCCTGCGCCTGCTCGAACTTGCCGGGATGGCTGGCATGCGCACCGGTGAACGCGCCACGCTCGTAGCCGAACAGAATCGCTTCCAGCATGTTCTCCGGAATGGCCGCGCAGTTCACAGCAACGAAGGCGTTGTTGGCGCGAGGAGAATGACGATGGATGAAACGTGCCAGCACTTCCTTGCCGGTGCCCGACTCGCCCGCGATCAGCACCGTGCAGTCGCTGGCGGCGACGCGACGGGCGAGATCGGCGAGACGGCGCGAAGTGTCGGCGATGGCGACCATGTCGTCCGAAGAAGTGACTAGTGACTGGTGACTAGTGACCAGGCCGGAAGCGGCAGCGTCCGCGCCGGTTTCTTCGGCGGCGACCTCATCGAACTCGATTTGTGACACTGCGCTCATTTGCTCTGCCTGGACGTTTCGTTCGCTTCTGCAGGCATAGAGGAGCAATTTCTGTTCCAGCCGTGCCACAGTCATCTGAGGCGCCGTCCTGGCCAATCAATCCTGAGGATCCCATCACAACGGCAAGGGCTTGCCGCGGCATCCTCCCACTAGTCACTTCTTCCGCTCCGTCAAAGTTCCGACGCCGCAGCCTCGTTGAGCATGTGAAATTTGCGCAGCTTCTCTACGAGCGTGGTCCGGCGCAGCTTCAACAATCGGGCCGCATGCGCGACCGTGCCGCCGGCGCGGCTGAGCGCTTGTTGAATGAGATCGCGCTCAATGGTGAAGAGATGATCGCGTAGGTCGATGCCGTCGGGCGGCAACTGCACCATGGCTTCGCCCGGCTCGGTGTGCGTGAGCATGGAGACGGCGTCCGAATCGTCCTCCAGCACCTCATCGTCGATGTCGAGATCCACGGCCTCGATGGCCTGTTGTTCGAGCTCAGCGCTCAGGTCCAGCTCGGCGAGCAGATCGGCGGGTCGATATTTCAACGGCAGGTCGGCCACGTCGACAGCGCGGTTCGGGCACAGGATGGACAGGCGCTCGATCAGATTACCCAGCTCGCGCACGTTGCCCGGCCACGGATAGTGGCTCAGCACCTTCAATGCACGCGCTGTGGGCTCGACGCGGCTGCGGCCTTCCGCCAGGTTGCGCTGAGAGAAGTCGCGCACCAGCATCGGCAGGTCTTCGAGGCGCGTACGCAGCGACGGCATCTCGATGGGGAACACGTTGAGGCGATAGAACAGGTCCTCGCGGAACGCGCCCTTGGCAATCGCCGCTTCCAGGTTACGGTGAGTCGCCGCGATGATGCGGACGTTGCAACGGATCGGAGTGTGATTTCCGACACGTTCGAACACTCGTTCCTGCAACACGCGCAGCAGCTTCACCTGCATCGGCAGGCTCATGTCGCCGATCTCGTCGAGGAACAGCGTGCCGCCCTCGGCGATCTCGAACCGGCCCTTGCGAGCGGCAATGGCACCCGTGAACGAACCTTTCTCGTGACCGAACAGCTCGCTCTCCAGCAACTCGGCCGGAATGGCGCCGCAGTTGATGGCGACGAACGGACGCTGACGGCGCGGGCTGGCGTCGTGAACCGCGCGGGCCGCAAGCTCCTTACCCGTGCCTGACTCGCCCAGGATCAGCACACTCGAATCGTGAGCGGCCACTTGTCTTATGAGACGCGTCACATCGCGAATCGCCGCCGACGAGCCGGTCGGCATCGTGGCGTCGTTCGTTTCGGCTTGTACGGCTTGCGCCGGAATGCGCAGCGCGGTGCCGAGCACCGAATGTTTGAATGGAAATGTGAGACGGCGCACACGCGGACCGACGGCAGCGATCAATTGATCCGCCACCGCCGCCGAACCGTAAGCCACCACCGGAATATCGCTGAGCTGTTGGCGAAGCGCGGCGCCGAGCTCTTCCCAATCGCAATCGGCGACGTCGCCGACCAGCAGCGCGGGCGGATTATGTGGAGCCTGGATCACCGCGCGCATCAGTGCGCTGTGATCGATGAGCAGCGGTTCGAGACTCAGTTCACGCAAAACACCCGCAACCTTCTCGGCTCGCCCCGCATCGCTGTCATAAACGACGGCTTGCTGGATGGTGAGAGATCGAGCTGCGGTTTCATTCAATATCATTTCTACGCCTCGCGCCGTGAAGCCGAGTTCTTGTATGCCTGACAGGCATTCTGTGCGTAGCTGTGAAACGCTCTATCAGGCTCTCCCTGAACACCGCGTGCGCGTGAACTGCTGCCAGAAATTTGGCGCTGGGCTCAGGGATCGGCTGAGTTAACCATGATGCAAACCGCAAAAAAATGCGGACTGGCGCGCACTTTTATCGCGGCTACGCAGCAGTGCTAGTGCGACATATTTCTGTCGCGCGCAAAACGTGCGCGAAGTAAGTCACATCGCCTGTTGAGTTGTTTTATTTCTTTGGCTGGCGAACGCCGGCAACCTGACGGCGATGCTTGCGAAATGCAAGTTTCTCCAGCAAATCGGAAATGTTTTCGCCAGGAGGCACGAAACGCACCTTGATCTTTCCGTCAGGACTTACCGAAGCGATGCGACCGAACAAGCGCAACGGATCGGCGATGCTCTCGCGCAAGTAGACTTCGAACACACCCTGGTTACCGAGCGGCGGGAACGGGGCGATGCCCTGCCACACTCCGCCCAGCGCATTGAAACGAACTGCAGCGGCACGAGGACGCGGACGGCTGGCGATGAGCAGCGCGCCGACCATGTCGAGCAGCAGGTTTACTTTCATTTCCAAACGGAGGATGTCCGCGGAGTTCGGCGAGTTGTCGTCGGGCTTTTCGATCTGCCCGTGCTCGTCGAGCGCGGAGACCGCCTGCAACACGCGCAGGTTGCGATCGGCGAAGCTACCGACGATGGCGGGATCGAAAGGCTCGGGCAACGGCCTCCATGCCACCGGCAGCACGTCCTCGTACGCCAGCTCCTCATACAGAATGACTGTATCTAGTCCTTCATACATACGCGCTATCTGCTCTTCTTGAGCATCTCCATCATGCTGTCGACCATTGCGGTATTCGGCACTTGATCGCCGGTGTGCGCGACTCCCTGAGGGGCCAGGCCCTGAGTCTGCTCTGCCGGTGCGGCCGCTGCCATCTGGGCAACTGCTGCGTCGGATTCGGCCATCGCCTGCTGTAACGCGCCCAGCCACTGCCGGTCTTGCGGCGAGGCCGAGGCGGACAGATTGTTGAGCAGCTCACGACGTTCCTGCACCGTCTTCGGCACGTCCTGCCACTGGCCGGTCATGGCCTGCTGGACGAGCTTGTGAGTGGCAGCTAACACGCCATCGGCGATAGTGCTCATCTGCTACGAGCCTCCGGAGCAATTGCCAGCCATGCGCTGCGAATGTCATGCAGTAGCGTGCTGACTTCATCCAGCAGTTCGATCTTGTTGTCCGCGGTCGCTTGCAACAAGCGGCGGCACATGTATTCGTAGAGCTCGGCGAGATTGGCGGCGATCTGGCCGCCGTTGCGCAGGTCGAGGCTGTTGCGCAGCTCGCCGACGATGGAAACAGCGCGATTGATGAGGCGAGCCTTCTCGGCCTTCTCGTTCCGCTGCATGCAACCGCGAGCGGTGGCGATGCGCTCCAGCGCGCCGTCCATCAACATGACGATCAAACGATGCGGGTCCGAAGCGGCGACGCCACCGTGCGCGGCTGCGCTCTGATAAGCGGCGAGATTCGAAGACCTTGCATGACCCAGCATATTCGTTGCTCCATCGATCCTTGAAGTGGGTAACGGCGCGCTGCGTGCTTACTTGAGCCGCCCGTCTATGACCTGGTCGCCACTATTTGTTGTTCGACAGGGCCTCGATCTGCTGCGACAGGTACGCCGAGGTCGACGACAGGCTCGACAACAACGTGTCCAGTCGCGTGAACTGCTTCAGATACGCCTGCTGCACGATCTGCATGCGCGTATTGATGTCGGCTGTCTTCTTCGCCAGCACTCGCTGCTCGGCCTGGAGGCTGTCGTTGCGCTGGTCGATGCCGGCACCGTCGGCGAGGCGAGCGGTCACCTGATCGTACAAACGCGCGGCCACGCCAGTGTTGGCTGTGCCGAACAAACGCGCGACGCTGTCGAAGTTGCCGTTCAACGCGCTTTCAAGCTTGGTGTCGTCGACTTTCAACGTGCCGTCTTTCTGCGTGGTCACGCCGATGTCGGCCAATGTCTGGATCGCCGTGCCGGCGCCTTCCACCGGATTGGACAGCGTGCGGCGAATCTCCGAATCGATGCTGCTCAGGAGCGAATCGCCCAGCATCGGCCCTGCGGTCTTGGATGCAGAGTCGTATCCGCCCAGGCGAGTCATCATGCCGCGCAGTGTGTTGTAAGCGGCGACGAACGCGCTGACCTTCTGTTTCGCGGCGGTCTTGTCGAACGACACGTCGATGCTGACGGTCTCGCCCGGCTCGGCCGACACGAGATTCAGCGACACGCCTTCGATCACGCCCTCGATGACGTTGGTCGAGCTGGTCGCTTCGTACTGTCCCGCCAGGTACACGCGCGAGTCCTGCGCCGGGCGCAGCTGGGTGTAGTTGTCGAGGTTGCCAGTGCCGTACGTGAGCGACGCGAGGCCACCGTCGCCACCGCTCTGAGTCACTTGAATCGCATTGGTCGCACCGGTCTTGCTCGATGTGAGCACCAGGTGCGCGCCGTCGGCGGCATTGATCAAAGTCGCGGTCACGCCCGGATTGTCGGTTGCCGCGTTGATCGCGTTACGAATGTCGGCGAGCGTGTTCGCGGGGCTGGCGATGTTCACGCTGAAGCTGCTCGCACCCAGCGAGATGTTGAGCGTGCCGGTGCCGACCACTTGCGTGCTGCCTTGAGCGAACGCATCGGAGGAAATCTGCTGCGCGCTCGCGAGTCGATCCACCACCACATCGTAACGACCCGGCACGGCCGACGTGCTCGCGCTCGCAGTCAGAATCGAAGTGTCGGTGCTCGACGTGGTGCGCGAGCTGAAAGCCGTCGTGGTCTTCAAGTTATTCAACGAAGACTGGAACGACGACATCGCGCCGAGCAACGCGCTGGTCGCGGAAATCTGTGTAGCAACTTTGGTCGTGGCGCGCGCCACCTGGTCGTCGAGCGGTTTGCGCTCGGCCGCCACCAGCTGCGACACCAATGTCTGGACGTCGATCTGCGAGCCGCCTGTTACGCCGCTGGTTGCCATGATCTTTGCCTTGTTACGCTGTCTGATTCAGCAGGCCGGTACGGCCCTTGCCACCGAGGTTGTGTGCCAGCCGCATCACTTCCTCGCTCGGAATCTGCCGCACCACTTCACCGGTCGATTTGTCTTTGACCGTGACGATGGTGCGACCACTGTCCTGGTCGACTTTGAATTCCAAATAACGGTTCATGCTCTCCATGAACGTTTCCAACTGTCGTGCGGCCTGCTTCACCTCATGCATGGTGGGCTCGGGCTTGACCGCCGCCTGCTCGGCTGCTTGCGCAACCGCGTTCTTGGCCGCATCGATTGCAGCAGTCGACGTGCTCGCCGCCGGCGCGCTCACCGGCGAAACGTCATTCATTGCGCCCAGCGCTTTCAGCAAGTTGACCATGACGGCAACCTCGCCCACGCCATGAAACAAACAAATAAGGGCGGGCGGCAGAGCCCGGAAGCTCTACCGCCCGCCTCGACTCGACTTGCGTCAAGTCTGCTCATCTCACCTACTCATTAACCGCGCAGCAGCGACAGGACGTTCTGCGGGGCCGAGTTCGCTTGCGCGACCATCGCCGTACCTGCCTGCTGCAGGATCTGGGCTTTGGTCATCGCCGCCGTTTCAGACGCGAAGTCCGCGTCCTGAATTCGGCTGCGCGAAGCCGTCAAGTTTTCCGCAGTCGTCTGCAGGCTCGACACCACCGACGAGAAGCGGTTCTGAGTCGCACCGAGCGTCGCGCGGGCGCCAGAGACCTGGCTCAGAGCGGCGTCGATCGAAGCCAGCGCGCTGCGGGCGTTGTCAGCAGTCGACACGTTGATCGCGGAGATCGCGGTGCCGGTCTGAGTCACAGCGTGGGCGCCAGCGCCCAAACCAGTCGTCAGCGCGCCACCGAAGGTGACGCTGTTCGTGCCGGCCGGAGCCTGATACGTCAGGTCGAACGTGCTGGTGTGGTTGCTCAGGCCGCCGAGGCCGTAAGAAGCCAAGTTACCGCCGGTGCTGCCGGCAGAGCCGAAGGCCACGGAGATGTTACGACCGTCGGCCGCCGTCAGGCGCACCGTGCCGCCCGAGTCCACCGCCGTCACGCCAGTCGTCGCCGACTGCGCGTTGATCGCGGTCACCGCGTTCGTCACGTTGGTCGCGGCAGTAGTCGTGCCCGCGATGCTGATGGTCGTGCCGTTCAACGTGATCGTGTCCGTACCAGCAACCGTGATCGCGTTGGTGGTCGTGCCCGTCACAGTGTTGACGTCCGCAGTCGCCTGCAAACCGCTCACACCCGAGTTGTTGATCGCAGCGGCGATCACTTTCGCGTCGGTCGCGATGGTGCCGAAGTTCACCACCTGGCTGCCGCCGCCGGCGGAAGCGATCGTGGCGTTGAACGCCTGGTTGGCGGCGTTGTAGGTCACCGACACGTTCTGCTGGTTGTAACCGTTGTACGCACCGAGCGAGCTCGAACGCGCGTTGGTGATCGAGTCGACCGTGATCTGGTCCGAGGAAGTCGCATTCGCGCCGACCTGGAAGACCTGAGCCTGGAACGAACCGTCCAGCAGCTTGACGCCGTTGAACGAAGAGGCCTGGGCGACGCGGTCGATTTCCTGCGCGAGCTGCTGAACTTCGGCGTTCAACGCGGCGCGGTCAGAGACCGAGTTCGAAGCGTTGGCGGACTGGACGGCCAGTTCGCGCATGCGCTGCAGGTTGTTGCCGATCTGGGCGAGGTCGCCTTCGGCCGTCTGCGCAAGAGAGATACCGTCGTTGGCGTTACGAGCAGCAACCGTGAGGCCGCTGATCTGCGCCGACAGACGCTCGGAAATGGCGAGACCGGCGGCGTCGTCTTTCGCGCTGTTGATGCGCAGACCGGAAGAAAGACGCTGCAGGGAGGTCGCCAACTGGTTGGCGGATGTCGACAGGTTACGCTGTGCGTTCAGCGACATCACGTTCGTGTTGATAACAAGTGCCATGAAACTACTCCTGGTAAGTACGTTGCCGCCGGACCGCACGTCCGTAGGCTTTGCATCTCAGCACTTACGGCATGATGTGCGCCGGACTGCTGTTCAAGTGCTGTATCGGTGGCACTCGGCGGAACTTGAGATGCGGTTTTCGCAGTGTTGAAAATTGAGGACCCGGTCACGGACAGGGGGTTACCCCTGCGACGGGCTTCGCGGAATTTGCAAAACAATGCCGCAAAAGCCCTACGAACACCGCGCAAATAATTCGCGCGGTCAAATCAGAGCAGATATCAACGCAGATAATTGAAGAGCGACAGGCCGGAGATCTTGGTGTACGACAGCTGCGCTGCCTGCAAGCCGGTCAGCTGCTGATTCATTTGAGTGATCGCCTGCGCGTAATCGAGATCTTTCAGATCCGACAGCGCACTGGCCATATCGACGTCCCTCGCTTCGCGAGAAACATCCACCGAATCCAGTGTCGCGAGCCGCACGCCGATCTGCGCGCGCACGCCGAGGAAATGATCGTTCGCTTGATCGAGTTGTTGTAACGAACCGGACAGCGCCGACGACAACTTCGCATTCGCGACCGCATTGCCCGCCGGCTGGCGCAGCATCGACACGACATCGCCGATGGTCGAGAAGATATCTTTGCTGCGGCTTTGGTCGACACTAAAGGTGTCGCCGGCCGCGGGCGCGCCGGTGACGGTCACGCTGACGCCGTTGAATTGAATCGCACTGCCGGCTGTGTATGTTCCGGTGGTAACGACATTAGGCGTCGGCGTCGCGCTGTCCGTGACTTCATAAGTAGTCGCGGACGTGAACGTGATCGTGTAATCGTCGGGCACCCAGCTGGTGCGATTGATGACCGAGCCTACATCGATGGCGCCGGAGCCGATGTTGGACCCGCTCACCGCGGTGGAAAATGTGCCGTTGCCTTCCGGAATGCCGACGAACACATCGAAACCGTTGTGACTGTCCGCCACGCGCTGCGTGGTGGAGATCGCCAGCTGCCGTTCGCCTTGATCGGCCACGTAGCTGATCGGCGAACCGTCGCCGCCAGAGAACGGCTTGGTCTTGGTCGAATAGCCGGAAAACAAATATTCGCCGTTGCCGTCCTGGCGATTCGCGATGTCCTGCAACTCGTCCAGGCGTGCCGCCATTTCGGTGGCGATGGATTCGCGGTCGCTGTTGCTCAGCGTACCGACGTTACCCGCCTGCAACAGCAGTTCGCGCACGCGCGTCATCACGTTGCCGACGTCGACCATCGACTGCTCTTCGAGGCTCAAGCGATTCTTCGCCAGCGTGCTGTTCTTGGCGAACTGCTCGGATTCCGACTGCGCGCGCTGCAATTCGAGAATGTGCACGGCCGCGATCGGATCGTCGGCCGGCGACGTGACGCGCGAACCGAGCGCGACCTGATTCTGCAGCTTCGCGAGCGCCGACTGCTGGGTCAGCATGGCGTTCATCGAGCCCATCGAAAAACCGAGACTGGACAGGCGCATGATTGATTACCCGCGTGTAGCGTCGAGTACCGACTGGAATACGGTATCGGCCACTCGAATCATTTGTGAAATCGCCATGTAGGCCTGCTGGTAACGCAGCAGGTTGGCGGCTTCTTCATCCAGGTTCACACCCGACACGGACTGCATCGAGGCCTGCGCTTCGTCCGCGACGACCTTCTGCGCGTCGCGCGTCACCTGCGCCTGATTGGTTTTCACACCCACGTCGCCGACGAACTGGCCGACGCCCTGGCTCAGCGAGGTGCTGCCGTTGTTCAACACCGGGTCGGACATGAAGCCGGCCATCGCCAAGGCATTGCGGTTGTCACCGACACCGTTGCTGTTATCCCGCACGGTGAAGGTATCGCCGGCCGAGGGCGTGCCGCTGATCTGCACTCGCCAGCCGTTCGCGTCGATATTTGCTCCCGGCGTGTACGTATACACGGTGGGATCGCCGCTGATCTGATACTGCGTGGCGCTGGTAAACGTGATCGTGGCGTTGTTACGCAACGCCGGATTCGACGAGTTCAGCACTTCGCCCGCGGTGATCGTGCCGTTGCCGCGATTGGTCGTGGTCGCAGCGCCGACGATCGGGGCCGCCGCCGCGACATCTGCCGGGTTCGTGACCAACACACGCATCGGGCTGATCGCACCGGCGGTCGGCTTGATCAACAAACGGTCGCCGACGCTGGGCGTGCCGCTCAGGACAATCGACATGCCGTCGGCCACGAACGGATCGACCGCCGTGCCCGTACCTGTCATTGGAACGTTCGCGCCTGTGTCGGTGCGTCGCAAGCTCCAACCGCCAGCGGTCGACACCAACTCATAATCGCTGGTCGTGAGTGCGCCGGCATTGGTGCGAGTTACAGCAGCGGCCGCCGTGCCGCCGTTATTGATGTTGCTGCGAACTTCCACGCCGCCGACGGAGAAGAAATCGCCGCCCAGATTGCCGTTCAAATCCATGCCGGCGTTGTGCTGCTCGTTGACAACATCGGCGAGCGCGACGCTCAAGCGGCCAATGGTATTGCGCGCCGGATCGAGCATTTCCGAGCGGAACTGCAACACACCGCCCAGCGTGCCGCCGCTCAACGAGTTCGTGATATCGATCGTGCCGACGCTCGACTGCATCGACAGACGCTTGCGCGTCGGATCGTACGGATCGGGTGTGCCGACCACAGTCGCGGCTTCCGCGCCAATGACCAGAGGCTGGCCGTTGCCGATGAAAACGTTGACCGAGTTGTCGTTGGCCTTCACCACGTTGACGTTGACGTGCGCGGCCAGGTCGTCGATCAACTTGTCGCGCTGATCGAGCAAGTCGTTCGGCGCTTGTCCCGTCTGCGCATAGCCGGTCTTGATCTGGGTGTTCAACTCCGCGATGCCCTTGGCCAGCGACGTGATCGCATCGCCTTCGCTGCTGATGGTCGCGTTCACCTGCGCGTCCAGATCGCGGAAGCTGGAATCGTAACTCTTGAGGCGCTCGACCATGCTCTGCGCCTGGCTGAGCATGGTCTGGCGCGCGGCGATGGAATTCGGCGAATCGGCAACTGCCTGCAGCGAGTTGACGAACCCTTGCATCGTCGCGGTCAAGCCGGTCTTGGAATCGCCGAGCAAGTTACTGACGCGACCGGCCTGGGTCGCATAAGTGTTCGACTGGTTGAACGCGCTCGACGCACTCCGCGACTGGGTCGACAAGAAGTTGTCGTAGGCACGATTGATGGTCGTGACATCCGCACCACTGCCGACCCAGGCACCGCCGAGAAACTGCGGCTGGCGAGTCGCGAACTGCGGCAACTGGCGGCTGTAACCGACCGTGTTGGCATTGGTGATGTTATGGCTGGTCGTATCCAGCGCGCGCTGAAACGCGAGCAAGCCGGAAATACTGGTGTTTAATAAGTCAGCCATGACGGATCACCATGCGAGCGTTATGCGACATCACAGCTGTCGCAGTCCGCCTCTTCCGCCGTTTGTCGGCTTGACGCCGCCGAACTTGAGCGCGTCGTCTGAGGCAAGGTTGTTGGTCAATGCGCGGACTTCGTCAGCCACTGCGACGATCTTCTGCGCGTAATTGGGATCGGTGGCATAACCCCCGTCCTGCAATGCCGAAGCGAAGGTGGCCACATCGCCACCCGCGCCTCGCGCATTTTCATAACGAGAGTTGCCACCGATGAGCCGGGCATAGTCGTTGAAGCTGTCGGCCGGTGAGTTGTAAGCGCGGAAGCGCTCAACTTTGCGCACCGGCACGCCGTCTTCGAATTCCAGCGTGGGGACGTGCGCGGTGGCACCCTCCCAGCTCGAACCCGCTTTGATACCGAACAAATTGAAGCTGCTCGAACCGGTCGTCTGCGACGGAACCGCCCGGCCCCAACCGGTTTCAAGCGCGGCCTGGGCAACCAGCGCGCTCGGATCGACGCCGAGTGCATTACCGGCACGCTGAGCGTGCGGCAGCATCATGCGCACGAAATCCTCTTTGGATTTCGCGAGCGGCTGGTGGTCGGCAGTAGAGGAAATCTTTTGCGTCGAGGCCGGCGCTTGAGCCCCCGTCGCTGCGTCGGCTGGTTTCACCATGCCCGACTGAGTCAGCTGTTGCACGAGCATGTCGGCCAGGCCCAGGCCCTTGCCCTTCGACAGGTGCATGGCGATCTGGTCGTCGAACATGTCCTGGTAGAAATCGCCCTGCTGGCTGCCGAACAACGAATCTTCGCCGAAGCTGCGATTCGCGTCGCGCATGCTCTTCATCAGCATCTGCGTGAACAAGCTTTCGAACTGCTTGGCCACTTCCTTCAGCGCGGACGGATCCTGCGCCTTGGCATCGTTACGCAACGACGCCAGGGCGGAGAAATCGAACGAAGCATTGATGGGAGCGGTCATGCGAGCACCTGTCAGATGACGATGAGCTCGGCGCGCAGCGCGCCTGCTTCTTTCAGTGCTTCGAGAATCGCGACCAGGTCGCCCGGTGCGGCGCCGACCTGATTCACAGCGCGGACGATCTCGTCGAGATTGACGCCCGCGTTGAATACAAACATGCGCGCTGCGCCCTGATCGACCTTGATATCCGAACGCGGGGTCACGACGGTCTCGCCGTTCGACAGCGGGTTCGGCTGGCTCACATCGATACGTTCGGTGATCGTGACCGAGAGCGAACCGTGCGCGACAGCTGCCGGCGTCACACGAACAGCGGAACCGATCACAACCGTGCCGGTGCGGGAATTCACAATCACGCGGGCCGGCGCTTCGCCCGGTTGCACTTCAATGGCTTCGAGCGTCGACAGATAAGCAATGCGCTGGCTCGGATCCGTCGGCGCCTGCACGCGAATCGACACAGCATCCATCGCTCGCGCTGTGTCCGGGCCGAGCATGTTGTTGATGCCATCGCTCAGACGCGCCGCTGTTGTGAAATCCGGCGTGTTGAGATTCAGCACGATATAGGGCTCGCTCGCGAAGTTGCTCGGCACCGAGCGCTCGACCGACGCACCGTTGGGAACGCGGCCCGAGCTGGGCACATTCACCGCGATACGCGAACCGTCTTTGCCCTGCACACCGAAGCCGCTCACTACCAGGCTGCCCTGACCGATCGCATAAACCTCACCATCGATACCGCGCAACGGAGTCATCAGCAGGCTGCCGCCGCGCAAGCTCGTCGCGTTGCCGATCGAATCGACGGTGATGTCAATCGTCTGGCCCGGCTTGGAGAACGCCGGCAGATCCGCGCGCACTGTCACCGCTGCCACGTTCTTGAGCTGCGGATTGACGTTGGCGGGAATCGTCACGCCGAATTTCGCGAGCATGTTACGAATGCTCTGAATCGTGAACGGTGCCTGGCTGGTCTGGTCGCCGGTGCCGTCGAGGCCGACGACGAGACCGTAACCGACCAGTTGGTTTCCACGTACGCCGGCAACCGACGTCAGGTCTTTGACGCGCTCGGCGTGCGCCGAGGTGGCGAGCACCGCGGCAAACACTATTGAGGCAACAACTTTGGTGAACTTCATCACTGTTCCGGTCTCATCGATCAGAATGGCAACCAAGGAACATTGAAGAATCGTGCCAACAGGCCCGGCGTGTTGGCGTCGTTGAGCGCGCCTTTGCCGCCATACGCGATTTGCGCGTCGGCAACTTTCAAAGATGAGATGGAGTTATCAGGATCGATGTCGATCGGGCGCACGATGCCCTGAATGCGGACATATTCCCGGCCCTGATTAATTGTGATCCATTTCTGGCCCCTGACCAAAAGATTGCCGTTCGGCAGCCGCTGGGCAACCGTGACTGTGATGTCGCCCTGCAATTTGTTGCTCTGGCTGCTGCCGCCCTCGCCGTCGAACTTCGTGCTGTTCTCGACCTGTGCGTTGAGAACCTCGGTGCCGTGCACCGTGACCGGCCGGCCGGCAATCGCCCCCGCCGACATATCGACGTTGGTGGACTTGCTGGTCGAGGTGCTGGAGCTCTTGGACGCGTTGGTTTGCTCGTTCAAACGAATCGTCAGCGTGTCGCCGACGCGGCGTGCGACCGAGTTCTCGAATAACGCGATGTCGTGCCCAGCCTGATAGATCGCGCCATTGCCCGCCTCGGGCGCAGGTGCCGGCTCCGGCCACGTCGCGGAGTAATCGGGCTCTTTCGGCGGCGTCACGCAACCGGCGAGCGTCACGCCCACAGCGATCAGCGCTACGACCTTAAACATTTGCCACATCTTCATCTCCGACCAGTCACCAGTCATTAGTCAGTAGTCACTTCAAAGCTGCTGCGTGAGGAACGCCAGCATCTGGTCGGTCGTGGAGATCGCCTTCGAGTTCATCTCGTAGGCGCGCTGGGTTTCGATCATGTTGACCAGCTCTTCCACCACGTTGACGTTGGAAGCTTCCAGCGAGCCCTGCTCGATGTATCCCAGGCCGTTCAAGCCCGGCGTGCCGGTCTGCGGCGAGCCGCTCGCGGCGGATTCCATAAACAAATTTTCACCGCGCGGCTGCAGGCCGGACGGATTGATGAAGTCGACCAGCTGCAACGAACCGATTTGCGTCGGCGCGGACTGGCCGGCCACCTGCACTGTAACGACGCCGTCTTTGCCAACGGTCACGCTCTGTACGCCATCGGGAATCTGGATGCCCGGCTGCACGCGATAACCACTGCCGACGGTGACGAGCTCGCCCTGCGCGTTGACTTCGAAGTTACCGTCGCGCGTGTAGCCCATCGTGCCGTCCGGCAACAGCACCTGAAAAAAGCCGCGGCCGCTGATGGCCATGTCGAGGCTGTTTCCCGTTTGTGACAAGTTGCCCTGGGTGAAGCTCTTCTCGGTTGCGACGATGCGCACGCCGGTGCCGAGCGACAGACCCGTCGGCGACATCGTGTCCTGCGAGGTCGAGCCGCCGACCTGACGAACGTTCTGATACAGCAGGTCTTCGAACACCGCGCGGCTCTTCTTGAAGCCGGTCGTGCTGACGTTCGCGAGGTTGTTGGATGTCACGGACATGCGCGTCTGTTGCGCATCGAGTCCGGTTTTGGCGGCCCACAAGGCTGGATTCATGGCGGATACCTCAACTATTCAATCTGGATCAGGTGCTACGCAGCAGCTGGGCCGACGTGGCCGCGGTTTCTTCGGCCGTCCGCATGGCCTTGGTTTGCAGGTCGAAGCGGCGCGACAGCTCGATCATGTTGACCATCGCATCGGCGACATTGACGTTGCTGCTTTCCAGCGAACCCGTCATCAATTTCACGCTCGCATCCGGCGGCAGATCGGCACCGGTGGTGCTACGAAACAGGCCGTCTTCACCGCGAGTCATTTCCGCATCGGGCGGATTCACCAGCTTGATACGACCGACCATCGCAGTCGTTTCCGGCCCCTGGCCGAGCGGAATGACGGAGATCGTGCCGTCGCCGCCGATGCTCACCGACGTGTTCGGCGGCACGGTGATCGGGCCGCCCTCGCCCATCACTTGATGGCCAGCGCCCGTCATCAGAAATCCATTGGTATCGACTCGCAAATCGCCCGCACGCGTGTAAGCCTCGCGACCATCCTTACCCATCACAGCGATCCAACCCGCACCGCTGATGCCGACGTCCAGATCGCGGCCGGTCGACGTCAACGCGCCTTGCGTCGAATCCCAACCGGTCGTCGAGTTGGTCGCGTAGGCCCGCGATGCATATCCCGATCCGGCGACTTCGCGCGTTTGGAACGCGCTCATGTCGGCGCGAAAACCGGTCGTGCTCGCGTTCGCGAGGTTGTGGTTGTTCGCCGTCTGAGCGCGCAAGGTCTCCTTGGCGCCCGACATCGAGATGTATAGGAAACGATCCATGATTTTAGAAGTGACTAATGACTGGTGACTAGTGACTGGTCAGAACGGATTAGCGGATGTTGATGATCGTCTGGGTGATCTGGTCGGACGTCTGGATCATCTGCGCGTTCGCCTGGAAATTACGCTGCGCGGTGATCATGTTGACCAGCTGCGCGGTGATATCGACGTTCGAAGATTCCAGCGCGCCCGACTGCACCAGACCAAAGCCCGAGTTGCCGGCCTGGCCGTTCAGCGGCTGGCCCGAAGCAAACGTTTGCGCCCAGTTGGTGTCGCCGAGCTGCTGCAAGCCCTGCGGGTTCGAGAAGTTCGCGATCGCCAGCTGACCGAGCTGCGTCGAACGGCCGTTGGTGAAGCGCGCCTGCACGACGCCGGTCGAGTCGATATCGATGCCGATCAAGCGACCGGTGGTGAAACCGTCCTGCGTGATCGAGGTCATCGTGAACTGATCGCCGAACTGCGTGGTCTGGCCGAGATCGAATGTGAGATTGAGCGGGGCGGCTCCGGTCGACAGGCCCGCGGCCGCATCGTAAGTCGGCATCACAGCCAGGCCGTTCGCAGGCGACGTCAAGCGACCGTTCGAGTCGTACACCAGCGGCTGCGTGGCGATCTGGTTGCCGTCGATGGAAACGTGCACGTCCCAGGCGTTCGTGGCCGTCTTCACGTAGTACATGCTGGTGGTGTGAGCGGCGCCCAGCGAGTCGTACACCGTCATCGAGCGGGCCGTGTTGTAGCTCGACTCGTCAGCCGCGTTGAACGGCGTCGTGGTCGGCACCGAAGCGGCGGACGGCAGGTTGAACACCGTCTCGACGTTGGCAGTCGCCTGCGGCGAGCTTTCGCTGGTCACGAGGCGCAGATCCGACAATGTGCTGGTGTTGAAATTGCCGGTGGCCGACGGCGGATACACCTGCAAACGTTGCTGTTGAGCATTCACGACGTAGCCGTCGTTGTTCACCTGGAACGCGCCTGCGCGCGAGTACACCGACGAACCGCCGTCGCTCAGGATGAAAAAGCCCTGGCCGCTCAGCGCCAGGTCCATGCTGTTGCCGGTCGTGTTGATGTTGCCCTGGGTGAACTGCTGCGCGACCGACGCGACTTTGACGCCGTTACCGTGCGCGTTGCGATTCACACCGTAGGGAGACACGGCGAACAGTTCGGCGAATTCCGAACGAGACTGCTTGAAGCCGGTGGTGTTCGAATTCGCGATGTTGTTCGCGGTGACGCTCAAATCCGACTGAGCCGCGTTGAGACCGCTGAGCGCAATGCCGAATGCCATGAAAGTGCTCCTGAAACCTTTGAATCTATGCCTGGATGAAAGTGAGTTACATCACGCGCCGCACGTCGGAAATATCGACGGCGCCGAGCGCGGGAGTGTTCAACATGAGATTGGTACCGACGATGCTGACGCTGGACACGCGTCCCGCCAGCATCACCGGCAACGAGCTTGCTTGACCGGCGACCGTGGCGACGGCTTCGATGTCATAGGTATCGGACTCGGCCGGTTGGCCGTTCGTCTTCAAGCCGTCCCAAGTAAACGAACGCGTGCCTTCGGCCGTGTCCAAAGTCACTTCGCGCACGACCGCGCCGGTCGAATCGGTGATGCGGACCTGCAGCTGAGTCGTGCCGGCCGGAACTTCGAGCTCGCCGCTCACGGTGCCGCCCTGCGTGTGCGTGAGGCTATCCGCTTCGACGAGAATGTCACGACCCAGCATCGTCGAGCCGTTCAACGTCTGCGTCGAGCGTAGCGATGAAGCCAGCAGCTCCATCGACTCTTTCATTTCCTGCACGCCGGACACGGTGCCGAACGTCGCCAGCTGAGAAATGAACTCGGTGCCTTCGAGCGGCTTCATCGGGTCCTGGTTCTTCATCTGCGCCGTCATCAGCGTCAGGAACTGCTCGATGCCGAGCGTCTGGTCTTTCTTACCGGCCTGCGCGGCGGCCAAAGCGGCCTGCGTCTGCGCGGCGTAGGAAGCAATCGGGTCAGTCGTCGTAGTCATTGATCAGCTCCCAAGCAATCGAATAGTTATTGGCCGAGCCGCAGCGTGGCCAACATCATGTCCTTCGCGGTGTTCATCACTTCGACGTTGTTCTGATACGAACGCGACGCCGAGATCATGTCGACCATCTCTTCCACGCTGTTGACGTTGGGCGCGTAGACGTAGCCGTTCGCATCGGCGAGCGGATTACCCGGCTCGTAGCGCGCGGTCGCGGGCGCTTGGTCTTCGAATATTCCTTTCACTGCCACGCCGGTCGTGGCCGTGTCCTTGCCCAAGCCGTTGCGAATCGCTTCGAACAACGGGTGCTTGGCCTTGTAAACAGAGTTCGCATCGCCGCTCACGCTCTCGGCGTTCGCGAGATTGCTGGCCGTGGTGTTGAGGCGCACCGACTGCGCGCTCATGCCCGAACCGGCGATATCGAAAATCTTGAAAGAAGACATGATTCAGGCCTCGCCTTATTGCCCTGTAATCGCAGTCATCAGACCGCGAAACTTGGAGTTCAAGAACGACAGTGTCGCCTGGTAGCGAACGTTGTTCTCCGCGAACGCCGCCTGCTCTAATTGCGCGTCGACGGTGTTGCCGTCGAGCGAAGGCGCGAGCGGCGTGCGGTACTTGAGTTCCGGTGCGGGTGCGCCGTTAACAAGCTTGGGACCGATGTGACCGGCGTTCGTGGTCTGCAGGCTCACAGCGGGCGTCGTATTAGTGGTGCCGCTCGCCTGCGCCAACGCAGCCTTGAAGTCGATGTCGCGAGCGCGATAGCCCGGCGTATCGGCGTTGGCCATATTCGCGGCGAGCAACTCAGTGCGCTGCGAGCGCAGGTTCAGCGCCTGCGCGTGCACTCCGAGATACTTGTCTAAACCGATCGGCATAACTGCATCCGCCAGAAAACTGTCTGCGAAAGACTTGTTGATCAGTACAGAGCAAGGCGCGTGCCACCTGTTGAGAAACCGCGCCGTTCCTGGGGTTCCGGCGGATCGAGTGCATGAGCAAACAAAAATCCCGCGACACACGTCACGCGCGAGCGGCAACGAGTTGCCGCCCGGCAAGTCGCATGAGCCCGCGCCGGCATGCACTCGGCGGAATGTTTGCAACGACCTATATGAGATGTGTGGTGACGGCGGCGATGTCACATCGAGGTGATTTGCTGCACACGTCACAGTTCGCGCGGGGAGTTGCCCACATCACGCCTGAAGCAGCGATGTGCGTGATTCCTGGCATTTCCCTTGCTTTGTTCTAGGCAGCGTCAATGAGACGACATTCTTCGACCGCTAATGTGATCAGCCATCGTTTTATTCTTGGAGCTCTCGCAGCGTTGCTGTTCGCAGCAAACGCCAGCGCCGCCGTGCAATCGCCCGACGCGATTCAGGCGGCGGCTGAGTCGTTCGTACGCGCCTCCCTGCCGGAAAGCTCTGCCAAACATTTTGTGACTGCCACGCGTCTCGACCCGCGCTTGCGTTTAGATGAGTGCGCGTCCCCGCTCGAAGCCTTCTCACAAGGCACAGGCATGACTAGCGCGCGTATGACCATTGGCGTGCGCTGCCCGAGTGGCAACACTTGGACTATTTATGTGCCCGTCACCGTCGAGGTCGAAGTCTCTGTGCTCGTGCTGCGCCGGCCTCTGGCTCGCCGCGCGCGAGTAGAGCTTGCCGACGTCGAACCGCAAATTCGTCGCATGCCCGGCTCTGCGTCGGCATTCGTCAACGACACTTCAAGCTTGCAGGGCCATCGCCTGAAACGCGCCCTGCCTGTAGGAACCGCGCTGACAGTCGAAATGCTGGTGCCGGACGTGCTCGTGCGTCGGGGCCAACAGGTCACCCTCATCGCTGCCAACGGTCCGGTGCAGATCCGCGCCCAGGGCCAAGCCCTCACCGAGGGCGGTGCCTCCGATCGCGTGCGAGTCCAAAATGTGAGCTCGCTCAAGATTGTCGAAGGTGTGGTGGAAAGCGACAGCGTAGTGCGAGTCGGTTTGTGAACGTGACTTCACGAGCGCGGCGGATTTCTGACACTCGGGGTTTTCCCGGTGGGTCGGTGTGCGACGGCTCACAAAGATTTGTCGGCGCATCCAACGGCGCAGGAGAGCTGAACGACCGGTGATTTGACCTATTCTCACGTCGGTGGCCCGGATCTGCGAGATCCCCCTAAGCCACCTCTGAGGCCGTGGCCGACGAGGTTGCTAAAGTTCTCAAAATTGCGGCCGCTAACCTTCTTGCGACGCGGCGTTGTTGTCGCCGCAGCCGAAAGACATGGAGCTTTTCGGCCCTTTGTGAGGAGAACTGGACGTGACGACCAAAATCACCGGTTACCAGAACCCTGCTGTGCAGATCGGCACCGACAAGTCGGTGTCGCGAGCACGCGATGGTGCGACCAATACTGCCGAGGTGGCGGGCAAGCCTGCCAATCCCGTGCAGATTACCGACCAGGCTCGCCAGTTGGCGGCGCTGGAACAGACGGTGAACGGTTTGCCGGTCGTGAACGAGGCGAAAGTCGCCGCGATCCGCACGGCAATAGAGAACGGTAGTTACCAGGTGGTGCCCGAGCGCATCGCCGACAAACTGCTCCGCATGGATCGGGACCTGGGAGCGGTTCTAAAGTAGGCCAGTCATTTAGGAGTGAGGATTCGTGGATCCGGTTGTCTGTCGCGATACGCTCGATAAGTTGATCGCCGAAGAATCAGGCGCGCTCGATCAGTTGCAACTGCTGCTCGATCGCGAACACGAGTCGCTGGTCGCAAACGACGTCGACAGCCTCGAAAAGACCGGACACGAACGCCAGACTTGCATTGGCGTTTTGATGCGAATCGAAGACGACCGGCGCGCGCTGTGCCGAGCGTTGAATGTTCCCGCCGATAAACATGGCCTGGACCGCATCCTCGCCTGGTGCGATCCGACCAAAGCCTTGCGGCGCCGTTGGGCCGTTTGCGCCGAACGTGCCGATCGTTGCCGCCTGGCGAACGATCGCAATGGTGCCTTGGTCACTGCGCGTTTGAATCGCGTGCAAGGCATGCTCGATGTCGTCACCGGCCGCGCCGGTCAGCCGAAAGTCTACGGACGCCAGGGCGCGTTCGAAACTCAGCCGCGAAGCGCTCGCGTGCTGATCTCGGTCTGAAGCGACACCGCCAGATTCAATAACGCATTCGCTATATATTCGCGCTGCGCGAGCGGTACATCGCACAGCGCGCCCTGAATTCGTTGCATCACCAATTGCAACTGCGCGATCTCCACGCCGTTGTCGTCGTCCGTCATCACCCGCGTCAGGCAGCGGTTGGACAGGAATACGCTCATCGCAGATCTCCGATCGTCGTCTAGCTTCATGATCGAAAGTGGCCGAAGGGCCCTTTCGACTAAAACCACACGCGCATGACTTCGCTCCACGCCTTCAATCCGACGACGATGGCGAGCACTGCGCTGACGTAACTGGGAAACGAGGGGAGCGGCACTCGTAGCCAGCGTTGGCGGGGCGAGGCTGAATAAACCAGCGCAATGGCCAACAACGACGTTGCGAGCGCGAAAACAAACATCCATAACTGCGTGGACACAGCTACCTCGCTCATGTGAAGCAGCTGGCTGCGTCGCGCGAACGGCGACGCTGGCGGGCTTATCAATACTCGGGATCGGGCATCCTGCCACGACCCTCGTGCGAGCTGAGCAAAAAGCGTGGCTTTTACTCGCTCGCCGCCGCCTGCGGCGGCGCGGGTACATCCTGTACCCGACAGAAACGTCGGTAGCTATTTCGTCAGGATGAGCTTGTTACTGTGAGTCACGCGCAAGCGGTAAAACCCACCGCTGTGCGCGATCAAAATTTCCCGCGCCTTGCCGAACAGTTCTTCGGAACGCAGTAAAGGAATCGCCGGCGCGCGAGCGACCTCGACGGCCGGCGATCGAACCTCCGCAGCGCGGAGAGGGGTTTTCGGTTGTGTGTGCAGCATGGGCGCAAATGATAATGCTTCTCAATAACAAAGCAAGTCCATTTTTATGAATGTCCGTTTTTTGCCGATTGTTTAGGCCGTAGCGCGGAGTTAGCGCGTCGCGCCCATGTTCTTGAGCGCATCGCGAATGACGGTCGAGCTCTGTTCGCTCGCCTCGGCGCCCTTCTCCGTGATGGCATCGGCCTGCGCGAATAGCGGATGAAACAAACCGCGTTTGTCGACCGGCCCATTCAATGTGACTTCGCCTTGTTTGCTGAAAACCTGCGCCCACGCATCGCGCACCTGGTCCCAGAATTGTTTGGTTTTGCCGTAGTACTCATCGGCCTGCGCGAAATCCGCCTCACGAATGCGCTCGTAACGAGCGACTCCATATTCGCGTGCAACATACGGACGTGATGGATCGACAGCGCGAGCTTCCGTCAGCGCGGTTTTGAGATTGTTTTCTTCCTGGACCCAACCCGTCGGCGAGACCGTGTGACGATTGGTACCGACGAGCACTTGGTAGTCGTCGCGCACGCTCCACTCACGCCGCGGCAACGGTCGCCAGGTCTCGCCACTCAACCAAGTGGAAAAACTCGCCGAATGATCCCAGCGTCCGACGCTCGCATAACGCGGCGACTCGTCGACTTGATACACCGTTTGCAGCCACGCGCCCTTTGCTTGCGAGGCGTCGAGCTTGCGATGTTGCCACTGATCCCGCCCGCGATATTCGACGATGTGCGTCGGTTCGTATTGCCAATCCTGGCGCCAATGTTTGGTCACCATCGGCTCACTGATCGTGCCGTCCTTCTGCACGATGCGCATTTCGAGGATATGCACGAGGCTGATGGATTTGCCGTCGTCGCTATCGACGTAAACTTTTTCCGTGCCCCAGGACTGATACGGTGCGACCGGCTTGTCCTGCACGGTGTACGGCACGACTTCAAGGAAATCAAACGTCACTCGATATGTGCCAGCCATTGCAAGAATGGCTCGGCGATCGCGCTCCTGCGCCGATATTCCTTCCGCGCGCAATTCGTTCCATTGTTTGGAAGGTTCGCGATCCAGCGTCACCGGTGGCCCCTTGGTGGTCCCACCACGCGGAGCGATCGTGTTCGCATCCAATGGCCACGAGAATGTATAGCGAGGCGCGGCTCCTGTTTGTTTGCCGCCGCTGTAATCGTCGGTGGCATGTGAGCTCGCCACGCACAGCACCGTCGCGATCAGCGTGAAGTAGCGCTCGGTCCGTTTCATGCCCTCAATCCTCTTTACGCGTACAGAATCTCCCGTATAGCATACGCCTACTTGGGAATAATTCTCGTTTACCACCGTCCGGGCTTCAGCTGCCGCGAGCGCCCCCTCACCAGGAAAGGCCATGCGCGTCCGCTGTTCACCAAACCCCAAAGTCCTTGTTCCTGCAGTCATTTTCGCCACCAGCGTCGCCTGGTCGGGGGTCAGCCTCGGGCAGGACGAAGCTGCCGGACAGCTCGACACCATCACCGTCACCGCGACCAAAATCGAAACCTCGCTCCACGAGACGCCCGCGACCGTCAGCGTATTCACCGAGGAGAAGATCGAGCAATGGCTGGTGAACGACATCAAGGACCTGGTCCGATTCGAGCCCGGCGTATCGGTTAGATCTTCGCCGCCTCGCTTTACTGCCGCCGGCGCATCGACAGGTCGCGACGGCAACAGCGGATTCAACATTCGCGGCATGGAAGGCAATCGCGTGCTCATGCTCGTCGACGGCGTCCGCGTTCCGGATGGCTATGCATTCGGCGCTCAAGCAGTCGGTCGAGGCGACTACGTCGACCTCGATGTATTGAAGTCGATCGAGATTCTGCGCGGCCCCTCTTCCGCCCTTTACGGCAGCGACGGACTCGCCGGTGCGGTTTCTTTTATCACCAAAGATCCGGTGAACTATCTCACCGACGGTCGCGAATGGGCCGCGCGAGCACGCGTTGGCTACGACTCCTCAAACGAGAGCTTCACGCAAAGTATTGTCGGTGCCGGCCGCGTCGGCGATTTCTCGGCGATGCTGGCGTATTCACGACGTGAAGGCGAAGGCCAAGACACCAAAGGCACGAACAACTCCGCGAGCGTCAACCGCACGACGCCGAATCCCGAAGACAACGGTTCGAACGCGGTGCTGCTCAAGACACTTTATAACCTCAACGATTCGAATCGGATTCGCCTGACCTGGGATCACCTGGACTCGGATATCGATTGGCAAGTGTTGAGTGCGGTGAACGCAGCGACCGCATCGCTAACCGCCTTCGACGACATGGAGCGCGACCGACTTACGCTCGATCATCGATACGAAGGCAGCGGCGCGATCGAGCAAATCGATACCGCCGTTTATTACCAGGATAGCCACACTCGGCAGTACTCCAGCGAAGATCGCACCACCGCTGCCGATCGCATTCGTGACGCGACGTTCGACAACGTCGTACGCGGTATCAACTTGCAACTCCTGAGTGGATTCGAGACCGGCTCGGTGCAGCACCGTCTTGTGTACGGCGGCGATTATTCCCTGACAAAGCAAGAGAGTCTGCGCACCGGCACCGTGCCGCCCGCGGGCGAAACGTTTCCTTCGCATGCGTTCCCGACCACGGAGCAGACCCTCGCCGGTGCGTTCATTCAAGATGAACTCACGTTCGCGAGCGGCAGAGTGTCGGTGTATCCGGCGCTGCGCTGGGATTACTACAAGATCAATCCTGAGAACGATCCGCTATTTGTTTCTGGACCAGCGACCGGGCAGGACGATTCGGAGATCTCCCCGAAACTCGGCGCGGTGGTACGCATCACCGACGAGTTGAACTTCTTCGTCAACGCGGCGAAGGGCTTCAAAGCGCCCGCACCGTCGCAGGTGAACACCGGCTTCACGAACCCTGTGCAAGGGTATCGCTCCATCTCCAACCCGGATCTGAAGCCGGAAACCAGCGAAACCATCGAGGCGGGCTTGCGCTGGTCCAGCGAGCGCGTGGACGCCAGCTTGGTCGGATTCGACAGCGACTACGACGACTTCATCGAACAAGTCACCGTCGGCGGCGGCTTCACGCCGCTCAATCCGGCGATCTTCCAATTCGTCAATTTCAGCGGCGCGAAGATTTACGGAGCCGAGGCGTCGCTTGAACTGCGACTCGGCGCGGGCTTCAAAGTGAACACCGCCGCTTCGTTCGCAAAAGGCGATGCGACGAATAATAGCGGCGTTGAGCAGCCGCTGCCGAGCGTCGATCCAGTCAAAGTGGTTTCGGGGCTGGAATGGCGCGAAGCGACCAACCGCTTCGGCGCCCAATTGTTCGCCACTTATTCCGACAGCAAGTCTCCGTCGCGGGCGGGCACGTGCTCGCCGGCACCGTGTTTCTTGCCCGACAGCCTCGTCGTATTCGACATGGTGGGCTGGTGGAAGATCACCGACGCGCTCACAGCGCGCGCCGGTGTGTTCAATCTATCGGATGAGAAATATTGGTGGTGGAGCGATGTTCGCGGTGTGTCGTCCACCATCACGTTCGTCGATGCTTACAGTCAGCCTGGACGCAACACGAGCGTATCGATTGCGATGCAGTTCTGATCAGCATTCTGGGAGGTTCACCGCCAGGCCACCGAGCGATGTTTCTTTGTAGCTATCCTGCATGTCGGCGCCGGTGCGGCGCATGGTCTCGATGACGCGATCGAGGGTGACGTGATGAGAACCGTCACCCAACATCGCGAGGCGCGAGGCATCGACTGCCTTCACCGCGCCGGTCGCGTTGCGCTCGATGCAGGGAATCTGCACCAAGCCGCCGATGGGATCGCACGTCAATCCGAGGTTGTGCTCCATGCCGATCTCGGCGGCGTTTTCGATTTGTTCGTTCGTGCCGCCTTGAGTCGCCGTGAGACCTGCGGCCGCGATTGAACAAGCGACGCCGATTTCGCCCTGACATCCCACTTCCGCGGCCGAGATGCTCGCGTTGGATTTGTAGAGCGAGCCGATAGCCGCTGCCGTCAACAGAAAGGTATGTCGACCCTCGCGCGTACCGTTACAGAAGCGGTCGTAATAACGTAGCACGGCGGGCACGACTCCAGCCGCGCCATTCGTTGGCGCTGTGACAACTTTGCCGCCTGCGGCATTCTCTTCGTTGACCGCCAACGCCCACGCATTCATCCAATCCATCGCGATCAAACCATCGGCGGTCTTGTTCTGCTCGCGTTTTTCCAGCGTTGCACGCAGCTTGGCTGCACGCCGCTTCACATTGAGCCCGCCGGGCAACACCCCTTCCTGACGCAAACCGCGATCGGTGCATGAGCTCATGGCATCGCAGATTCGATCCAGGCCGGCGAGCACCTCTTCTTTCGGACGACGCGCGCATTCATTGCGCATCATCAATTCGGCAATGGTGATGTGATTGGCCTCGGCCACTTCCAACAGCTCAGCACCATCGGAGAACGGGAAAGGAATATCGACTGTCTGGGCCGCGGCTGCAGGCGCATTCGCCTCGTGCTCGCTCACGACGAAGCCACCGCCCACCGAATAGAACGTCGCCTGATGCAGCACTTCACCCGCCGCATCTCGCGCGAACAGCGTCAAAGCATTGGGGTGATACGGCAGGCTCTCTTTGTATTTCCAGTGAATATCGCGCTCCATGCGAAATTCGATGCGCTGCTTGCCGGCGAGCAACAACTCTCCGTGCTGGCGAACGTCTTCGATCAGCTTGGCCACGACATCGGGATCGACTTCAGCAGGCAACCAGCCGGCAAGTCCCGTCGTCACTGCCGTGTCGGTCGCGTGACCCTTTCCGGTCAGCGCCAGCGATCCGAACAGGCTCACCGTTACTTGAGCGACTCGCGGCAACAATCCCTGCTCTTCGAGAGCCTTCGCGAAACGATAGGCGGCGGTCATGGGTCCCATGGTGTGCGAGCTCGACGGGCCGATGCCGATCTTGAACATATCGAAGACGCTGACGCTGGCTGCGGTCAAGACAGTTCCCATGCGAATCCAAGAGGGCGGCAAATATACGCGCTAAAACGGAGCGTTAGTGTGTCAGCGGAACGCATAACTCCATCATTGGGGCCAATGCGGTCGACGACAACGCTGCCAGAACTTTGCCAATGAGAACCATTCTCACTATGATGGTCGCCCATCGACGGCTGCTCGCGTTGCCTGCTTGTCCTCAATAACCGAAGCCCCCCGCGCCTCCTCGGCCCAGGCGCAGAAAAATCGGGCCTTCTGGCTGAAACATCTGCATCAGTGGCATTGGATGAGTGCCGCTGCGTGCATGATCGGCATGCTGTTGTTCAGCATCACCGGCTTTACGCTCAACCATGCGTCGTGGATCGGAGCCAAGCCGAGCGTCACGACGCGAACCGCCGAGTTGCCATCGACGTTGCTCACGGATTTACAGCAAACCTGGCAAGTATCAAACGCAGAAAAGGCCGCGCTGCCTAAACCGGTCGCAGATTGGCTCGCAGATACATTGTCCGTGCGCGCCGAAGGTCCTGAGACCGAATGGTCTGACGACGAAATATATCTCTCGCTCCCGCGGCCGGGCGGCGACGCGTGGCTGACGATCAACATGAGCGATGGCGCGGTTACGCACGAGCTAACCGATCGAGGCTGGCTGTCGTACTTCAACGATCTGCATAAAGGCCGCAACACCGGACCTGCGTGGAGTTTGTTCATCGATGTATTCGCATTCGCGGCGCTGATCTTCGCGACCACTGGCTTGTTGCTATTGAAGATGCATTCCGGCCACCGCCCGGGAACGTGGCCCATGGTCGGGCTGGGATTGGTGTTGCCGCTGCTGCTCGCACTGTTATTCATTCACTAAGGATTGTTATGCGTTTTGCTGTACTGATGTTGATTGGCTTTTCCGCGCCAACACTCGCGGCGGAGCTGAACATCAAACTGGAAGTGCCGCGTCTCGACGTAGCTGAGTACCACCGTCCATACATTGCTGTGTGGGTCGAGAATCAGGATCAAAGCACCGCCACACACCTGGCTGTCTGGTATCAAACCGAATCGAAGAAGGAAGACGGCACGCAGTGGTTGAAGGACTTGCGTCAATGGTGGCGTCGAGGCGGACGTGAGTTGGAAATGCCCGTCGACGGTGTCACCGGTGCCACTCGCCCCGTCGGCGTGCACTCGTTGAGCTTCAAGAGCACCGACAAGCAGCTCGCGAAACTCGCACCAGGCAAATACAACCTCGTGGTCGAAGCGACGCGAGAAGTCGGTGGACGCGAGCTTCTGCGCGTGCCGTTCGAATGGCCTGGCACTCAGAAACAACAGGCGAGCGCCAACGGTAAGACCGAGCTGGGCGCCGTCACACTCAACGTCACTCCATAATTCCAAACGTTCGAGGAGATCTCATGAAGACCGCACTTCGAGCCGTCGCGCTGACGGCCGCACTGCTCGCGCCCCTGGCGAGCCATGCGCATAAAGCCTGGCTGCTACCGTCGTCGACCGTGTCGACCGTCGACCAGTGGATCACCGTCGATGCCGCTGTTTCCAACGACCTGTTTTATTTCAATCACGTGCCGCTGCGTATCGACGCGCTCGTGATTACAGCACCCGATGGCTCGAAGGTTGCGCCTGAGAACGTGAGCACAGGCAAATACCGCAGCGTGTTCGACCTGCAGCTCAAGCAGAACGGCACTTACAAAGTTGCCATCCTGAATCAAGGGCTGTTCGCGAACTACGAGGAGAACGGCGCGCGCAAACGCTGGCGTGGCACGGCCGAGAAGTTCGCGACCGAAGTGCCGGCGAACGCCAAGGGCTTGGAGGTCAACGAATCGGTCGGACGCATCGAAACCTTCGTCACCGCCGGCAAGCCGAGCGAAGCGGCGCTCAAGCCCAGCAATGTCGGGCTCGAATTGATTCCAGTCACGCACCCGAACGACTTGTACGCGGGTGAAGCGTCGAAGTTTCGCTTCCTGCTCGACGGCAAACCCGCCGCCAATCTCGACGTCGTCCTGCAAGCGGGCGGCACGCGCTATCGCAACGAACAGGAACAGCAGAAGCTGAAAACGGACGCGAACGGCGAGCTCGCCGTGACCTGGCCGAATCCCGGTATGTACTGGCTGGAAAGCTCGCTGCAGGACCAGAAGACCTCGGTGAAACAAGCCAAACAACGTCGCGTCAGTTACGTGGCAACGTTCGAAGTCCTGCCGCAATAACGCACGATGTCGGATGTTTTGGTGGGCATTGGCGAAGCACGCGTGATTGCCGCGTGCGTCGTTGTCGTTCTGTACGTCACGACCTGCGTTTACTTCTTGCGTCCACGCCGCAGCTCGTTACCAACGACTGCGTGGTCTAACGACTCCCCGCCGACACTCATCGCGTTCGCCAGCCAGACCGGGTTCGCGGCTGAGTTGGCCAATCGCACGGCCCAGTCGATGCAAGCAGCCGGTGCGCCGGTGTTGCTTGCATCCTTGCAAGACGTCGACGAACAAATCCTGCGCAACGCGAAAAGCGCGCTGTTCGTCGTCAGCACAACCGGCGAAGGCGACGCGCCCGATCCGGCGGCGACGTTCGTGCGCAACGTACTCGACAGCTCAATAGCACTGAAAGATCTGAACTACGGCGTGCTCGCATTGGGCGACCGCGAATACGACAACTACTGCGCCTTCGGTCACCGACTCGATCAGTGGCTGCGGCATCGAGGCGCAACTGCATTGTTCGACGTGGTCGAGGTCGATAACGGCGACGAAGGCGCGCTCCGTCACTGGCAGCATCAGCTCAGCGTGCTCTGTAACAGCCCGGACCTGCCGGACTGGGAGCTGCCGCGCTACGAACGATGGCGATTGATCGCACGACGTCTCATGAATCCTGGCAGCGCTGGCGATGCCTGTTTTCACATCGAACTACATCCGCAATCCAACTCGGCCACTTGGCGAGCCGGAGACATCGCCGAGATTGATCCTCGCAATTCGACCTGGAATCCGGGCCTGCAAACCCTGCCCCATCGCGAATATTCCATCGCCTCGCTGCCGAGCGACGGCTCAGTTCATCTGCTCGTGCGTCAGATGCGACGACCCGATGGTGAACCGGGACTTGGCAGTGGCTGGCTCACGGCTGGTGCGAAAATCGGCGACGACATCGCACTACGCGTGCGCGCGAACTCGAACTTCCATACGCCGCAGGCCGATGTGCCGATGATCCTGATCGGTAACGGCACAGGCATCGCGGGTTTGCGAGCCCTGCTGAAAGAACGAATCGCGACCGCGCGCCATCGCAACTGGCTCATCTTCGGCGAGCGCAACGTCGCTCATGATCGATTCTACGGTGATGAGTTAGAACACTGGCGCGCGACAGGCCGGATCGAGCGCATCGATTGGGTGTTCTCGCGAGATCAAGCGCAACGACGCTACGTGCAGGATTGCATTCGCGAATGCGCCGATGACATCCGACGCTGGGTCGGCGAAGGCGCAGCAATTTATGTTTGCGGAAGCTTGCAGGGAATGGCGCCGGGCGTCGATGCCGCACTGAGCGACGTGCTCAGTGCGGCGTTATTGGAATCGCTAGCGACCACCGGCCGCTATCGCCGCGACGTGTATTAGACGCCCAGTTAGACGCCCCAGGTGCGATAGTCCGGGTACGGTTCGCGCCGGTCGAGGTAGCGCAGACCCTTCACGCAGCGGACGATCCACCATATCGCGATCACGAAGAACAGCACGAAGCCGATCAGCACGGCGCACAGAATGCCCGCGATGATCGAGTACAAAACCGCGATCCAGAACGTGCGGATCTGCATTTCGTAGTGCGTGCGCAGCCAGTCGGGCGCTTCGTCGCGATACATGTACGCCATGATCACGCCGACGATGGCCGTGATGCCGGAAATCAGCGTCACCAGATACAAGACATAAACGACGGTGGGAATTCCCGTGTTCGCCGGACGCTCGTTGATGACTTGATTCACCGTTTTCTCCTGCCCAAACAGCCGATTAAGGCACACCGAAATTGTGCGATTCAGCGCGCTTACGCTCAACCGCTTTCACCGGCGGAATGCCGCAACTCGCCGCAAACCGTCGGCGATTCGTTCCGGGACGGAATCAATTACATGCCGCCCGGCCCGATGATGACTGAACGGCGTCCGCGTAATCTGCACCCACAGTAGAGAACGGACGAAGAGAATAAGGAGCACGATCATGCTCGACATCGAAACCGACAACGTGATTCACATGCCGACGTCGATTCAGACGACCCTGCCGGAAGCGGCAAAAACGCTGGAGCAGGCGTGGCAGCGTCGACGCGAAGAATTGGCGAACTGGCAGCCTTCGGGCGGCTGGCTGGCGGATCAGCGCAAGGCGCAGCCTCTCGCTCGCGTACGCATCGGCGCTCGGTAATATCGCGCTCGTCTCAACCCACGGGCGCGACGACGAACGACGGATCGACGTCCTTCGCCCACGCCAGCAACCCACCTTCGAGATGAGCTGCATTCGTTAGCCCGGCGCGTGTCGCGATGGCAGATGCCGTCAGGCTACGCGCCCCGCTCCGGCAAATGAAAACCGCGAGCCGGCCGGTGGGAATCTCAGCCACACGCTCCTTCAACTGACCCACCGGAATATTCACCGCCCCTGGCAGGTGAGACACGGCGAATTCCTTCGGCTCACGCACATCGATGATTGCGACTTCTGGGAGCATCGGCCAAAACTCCGACGGCGCCAGCCGGCGCACCTGATCCATCACTTCGGTGCTACACAGCTCGACCATGTCGGCGGGCTCACGAATCGACGGTTGATCGCCGCACACAGCGCAATCCCGCCGCCGACTGAAACGAAACTCTTCGAAGCGCATCGACAGCGCGTCGTAAGTCAGAAGCCGGCCCAGCAATGGCTCGCCGACGCCGATGACGAGCTTGATCGCCTCGGTCGCTTGAATTGTTCCCATGACCCCCGGTAACACACCGAGCACGCCCGCCTCGGCGCAGTTCGGCACGACACCGTCCGCCGGTGGCTCAGCAAACAAACATCGATAGCACGGCCCGCGATCTGGGACATACGTCATCGCCTGCCCTTCGAAGCGATGAATCGCCGCGGACACCAGCGGCTTGCGCAAGATCACGCACGCATCGTTCGATAAATAGCGAGTGGTGAAGCGATCCGTGCCGTCGAGCACGATGTCGTAGCGGCTGAAGATGTCGCGCACGTTGGCGGCACGCAGCTCGACCGCATGCGAGACCAGCTCGATCTCGGGATTCAACGCCTGCAATCTTTGTTTGGCCATGTCGGCTTTCGGACGGCCGACGCTTTGAGTGTCGTAGAGCACCTGCCGCTGCAGGTTGGACACATCGACCTGGTCGTTGTCGATCACGCCGATCGTGCCGATACCGGACGCCGCCATATACAGCGCCGCCGGCGACCCCAATCCACCCGCGCCGACCAGCAAAACCTTTGCAGCCTTGAGCTTTTGTTGACCCTCGATACCGACCTCTCGCAACGAGAGATGGCGGGAATAGCGGGCGAGATCGGCGGGGGTCAGCGAAGGCAGAGACATGACTTCAACATCACACTTGATCCCGGCGCTGTCAACCCGCTCGCCGGTTGTGGCGAAATTGCCAATCGCAAATCGCGAGGGGCCCGCGCCCGATCCGCGGAACGACAGCCCTTTCGGCCAAGTTGTTCACCTGTCGATAGTCAGGCACGCGCATTTTCAGCAATCCGGCACGGACATATTAAGCCCGGAGGCAGCACGATCGGACGCCAGACACGCACGGGCGGAGCACCCAGAAGGCTATGTCGCGTTGTATCCTCGACGCAGCAACAGGTGCGGGAGCTCTCCGATGAACGCCACCAGCAATCCTCGTCCCCCCGCCACCCCGGCGAGCCCGACCGCACGCTCCACGATCAGCGCTGCGATCAATAATTTCGCCGCCGGCTTCACCCGCATCGAAGCCAGACCATACGCCATCGTCTGCATGCACATCGGCCCGTCGGTGGAAGTCACGTGTGAACGAGGCGGCAAGCTACGTCACGGTCGCGAAGTGGCCGGCGATCTCGACATCATTCCCGCCCACACGCCGGCTTCCTGGGAAACCAAGCAAGGTGGCACGACACTCGTCATGCGAGTACCGGACGAGCTGCTACGCACGGTCGCGGTCGAGCTCGACATGGACCCGAACAGCATCGAGATCGCCGATCGCTTTCAACTGCGCGATCCGTTTATCGAACACATCGGCTGGGCAATCAAAGCGGACATCGAATCGGGCGGCGCCGGCGGTCGTCTGTTTCGCGAAAGCCTCGGCACGGCCCTGGCTGCACGACTTCTGCAGCGACACAGTCGCCGTTCGCTGCCGATGCGCGATCCTCAAGGCGGCCTGAGTGCCTGGAAGCTGAAGTTGGTGATCTCGCACATCGAGGACAACCTGGAGAGCGAGCTGTCGCTGGCCGAGATCGCGCAGGTTGCGAGCGTCAGCGTGTCGCATTTGAAGACGCTGTTCCGGCGCTCCACCGGCACGCCGGTGCACCAATACATTCTGCGCCGGCGAGTGGAACGCGCGAAGCTGTTACTGCAGGATCAGAATTTGTCGATTGCCCAGATCGCGTTCGCTACTGGCTTTGCACATCAAAGCCATCTCGCGCGACACATGCGAAAGATTCTGGGCGTCACACCAGCCGTGGCCCGCAAAGACCTGGTGCATGTCGCTGCGAATGTTTGAGCAGGAGTCTACTCGGCGGTCGAAACGAAGCGCGCGTGCTCCCGATCCTTGCGCACCTGATCGCCACGAAAGACTTGCCCGCTCATAGCGACGTAGACACCCGGCGGCAAAGTCTGCACCGCCGCCACCGCCATCCCCAGGTTGAACATCGCATCGCTCTCGGCAAAGCGCGCCGGTGATAACGCACCGGTGAAGACAATGGTTTTCCCCGAGATGGCGGCGAGCACTTTGGCCGATTCGGTCATCGTGTCCGTGCCATGCGTGATCACGACTCGATCCGTATCCAGCGCCGCCACGGTCTCGAACAACGCTTTTCGATCCTGATCGGTCAGGTCGAGGCTGTCCTTGCGAAACAGCTCGACGACTCGAAACGGCAGAGTGACGTTGGCCATGTCGAGCATTTTTTTCACCATGGGCTCGCCGATCTTGTACGCGCTGAGCGCGTCGAAGTAGGCCTTATCGATGGTGCCGCCCGTGGTTATGACCACGATGGGTGGAGTGACTTTCTGCATGGCGCGCACGATACCGCAAATCAGCCGTGCCCCCAATTCAGCAGTTGCTGCGCTATAAAGTGCCCTCGGCTTTTCAGGCTTTCGGGAGACTGGCGATGGAATACAGGCGACTGGGTGGTTCGGGATTCAAGGTTCCGGTGTTGAGCCTCGGCACGGGCACGTTCGGCGGCAAGGGTGCGCTATTCAGCTCGTGGGGCCAGACTGACGTCAAAGAGGCGACCCGGCTGGTCGACATTTCGCTCGAAGCCGGCCTCAACATGTTCGACTCGGCCGACGTCTACTCGGGCGGTGCCGCCGAGGAAATCCTCGGTGCCGCGATCAAAGGCCGACGCAATCAGCTGATCATCTCCACCAAGGCCAGCTTCCGCCACGGCGACGGTCCGAACGACGTCGGCTCATCGCGCTTTGCTTTGACTCGCGCGATCGACAAAGCACTTACGCGGCTGGGTACGGATTACATCGACCTGTTCCAGTTGCACGGCTTCGACGCCACCACACCGGTCGAAGAAACCCTGCAAACGTTGGACGAGTTGGTGCGCGCAGGAAAGATTCGTTACACCGGCGTGTCGAACTTCTCCGGCTGGCACTTGATGAAATCGCTGGCCGTATCGGACCGCTACGGCTGGACGCGACACGTCGCGCATCAGGCGTATTACTCGCTGATCGGTCGCGACTACGAGTGGGAGCTGATGCCGCTCGGCATGGAGCAAAAAGTCGGCGCCATCGTGTGGAGCCCGCTCGGTTGGGGTCGCCTGACCGGCAAGATTCGTCGCGGCCAACCGATGCCTGATAGCTCTCGCCTGCAGCACAGCGCCAGCCGCGAAAGCGGTCCGCAGGTTCCGGACGAGTATCTCTACACGGTCGTCGACGCGCTCGACGAGGTCGCAAAGGAAACCGGCAAGACGGTGCCGCAGATCGCGCTCAACTGGTTGTTACAGCGCCCGACCGTATCGAGCCTCATCATCGGTGCACGTAACGAGGAGCAGCTGAAACAAAACCTCGGCGCCATCGGCTGGAATCTCACCGCCGAACAGGTGAAGAAGCTGGACGACGCGAGCGCGCAGCGACCCGCGTATCCGTATTGGCATCAGCGAGGCGTGTTCAGCGAGCGGAACCCGTTACCGGTTTGATGCCCTTGGTCGGCCCGTAGCCCGGGCCGCGAACCACTTGGCCAGGCTTCGCGCCGGTGTGCTCACCGTCGCGAAGCACTTGCACGCCGTTGACGAACACGTGCTGCACACCCGTCGCGTACTGATGCGGCTTCTCGAACGTGGCGTGATCTTTGATCGTCGCGGCATTGAAGATCACGATGTCGGCGAAACAATCCGCCTGCAAACAACCGCGGTTCTTCAACTTGAACGTCGTCGCCGGCAAGCTCGTCAGGCGACGAATCGCATCTTGCAACGTCGTCACCTTTTGATCGCGCACGTAGTGGCCGAGGAAGCGAGCAAACGTTCCGTAGGCGCGCGGATGAGGATTGCTCAGCAGGAACGGGCCTTCCGACGCAGGCGCTTCAGCGTCGGAATCGATGTTGACCCACGGCTGTGACAACCCGAGCTTCACGTTCTCTTCCGACATCAAGAAATACGCGGTACTGACACGCGTGCGATCTTCGATCACCAGATCGATCGCCGCATCTTCGGGTGACACACCTCTCATCTTCGCCACCTGGGCAAGCGTCTTACCGGTGAGCGGCTTGAGCTTTTCGGTCTTGAAGCCGATGAGCAGCACGCGATCCGCCGAGCCTGCCGCCAGCAACAGGCTCTCGAAGTCGGCCTTGGGATCGCGCATTTCCTTCAGCACGCGAGCGCGAATTTCAGGCTTCTTCAAACGTTCGATCCAAGCGTCGATGCCGCCTTCCTGCACCCATGTCGGCATCGCCGCGTCGAGGCCGGTTGCGCCGGCCGTATAGCTGTACATGTCGGCAGTGATTTTCAGACCGGACTTGCGCGCCGCTTCGATCTTGTCGATGGCCTGCTGCATCTTCGGCCAGTTCTTCTGGCCCGCCGCCTTCAAGTGATAAACCTGCGCCGGGACCTTGGCTTCCTTCGCAATCAGCAGCAACTCGTCCAGCGCTTCCAGAAAGCGATCGCCTTCGCTGCGCATGTGAGAGATGTAAGCGCCGCCAAACTCGCCGGCCGCTTTAGTGATTGCGATCAACTCGTCGGTCTTCGCATAAGACGCGGGCGCATAAATCAGCGAGCTGCCGACACCGAGCGCGCCCTCGCGCATGGCCTGACGCACCAGCTCCTGCATCCGCGTCAGCTCCTCCGGCGTGGGAGCGCGATTCTCGTAGCCCACTACATTTTCACGCACCGTCGCGGCGCCGATGAAGGATGCGACGTTCGGCGAGATACCCTTCTTGGTGATGAATTCGAGATATTCGCCGAGCGTGTTCCAGGTAACGTCGTAATGAATATCGGTCTGGGTCTTGATCATCTCCTTGCGGATCTGATCGTTCACCGGCCCCATCGACGTGCCCTCGCCGAAGATTTCCAACGTCACGCCCTGCTTGATGTCGCTCATCGCGCGGCCGTCGTGGATCAACGATTCGGTCGCCCACGAGAGCGTGTTGATGAAGCCCGGCGCGATCGCCAAGCCCTTCGCATCGAGCTTCTGCTTGGCCTGGTAATCCGTGAGCTTGCCGACCGCCACGACGCGCCCGTCACGCACAGCCACATCGCCTTTGATCGGATCGCGGCCGCTGCCGTCGTAAATCACACCATTCTGAATCAGGAGATCGACCTGCTCAGCCGCGAGCGCCGGGCTCGCGACGAAGGTGGCGGTCAGAATCAGCTTTGCGAGGACGACGCACGTAAAACGCACAGTGGCTCCTTGGCGGTCACAGACCAGCGCAGACCCTAGCGCAAACCGGTGGCTGCGGTACAGTTCCACAATGAAGTATCTCGCCGTCTGCGTAGCTGTCATCGCGCTGGTCGCCTTCACTTCCGCAGGCGCTGAAGAGGTAACTCCACAGCAGCTCCAAGCGGAGCTCGACAAGGCCGTTGCGCAAGGTGTGCCCGGCGTTTCTGCAGCCATCGCGACGCGTAACGGCGTGATCTGGACCGGAGCCGCGGGCTTTGCCGACATCAAGGGCAAGACGCCGGTCACTCAGGATCATCTGTTCGGCATCGGCAGCATCACCAAAGTATTCGTCGCGACGGTGATTCTGCAGCTGGCGCAGGAAGGCCGGCTCGATCTCAACCGCACCGCTGCCGACATTCTCGGCCCCGACATCACTCAAGGCATCGCAAACGCGGATCGCGCGACGTTGGCGCAACTACTGAATCACACCGGAGGCATTCCGAGCTGGGAAGACGATCCGCAATGGATTCGCGCCGGCCGTGGCAACAAGCTCAAGCCCGCTCACATTTGGGGCAAAACGGAAACGCTGGATTACGTGCGCGGTCCGGAGCATGCCGCACTGAACGAGCCCGGCGCCAAGTTCAACTATGCCAACACCAATTACACGCTGCTTGGGTTGGTGATCGAGAAAGTGACTGGCCACACCGCCGAGGCGGAAATTCGTCGTCGCGTGATCGAGCCGCTGCGATTGAAGAGCACATTTCTGGAAGGCTTTGAGAATTTCGATGGGAGTCGGCTGACTCGTCGCTATCATTATTTGACGCCCGCATTCGCGAACACCGCAGGCGTGGCCCGAGGATTCATTCGCGTGCGCCCCGATTTGTTCGACGCGTCCAGCTCGAATCTCTTGGTGGAATGGACCGCCGGTGGCATCGTCTCGACACCTTCGGACCTGGCGATGTTTGCATTGGCACTGCGCGACGCACGCATTGTCTCGCCCGCGAGCCACAAGTTCATGATGGAGTGGACGCCTGCTTGGAAAGGCGCGGAGGTCGGCCACGGTTTGTTTCGTATGCACGACTCGGCCAGAACCATCATCGGTCACGATGGCGGCGTGCTCGGATATACGGCGAGTCTGTTTTGGGCCGAAGCAGGCGATGCGGTTGTCGCGATCACCAGCAACGTCGGTGTGATGCACGTGGGTAGCGTGCTGCCGTCGGCAGGGACGATTGCTCATCAATCCGATTTCGCGAAGCTGGCGTTGCGCTTTGCCGAGCAACAAGCTGCACCGCCCGTCAGCTTGGCTGTCGAGAATACCTACAAAGTATTGCTCGCGAACGAACGGGTGAACGCGGCGCTCGCAGCGATCAAGGATGGTGACGAACTAACATTGCGTGAGCAAATCGATCTCGCGCAGATCCCGTCGCCGCCGTTCAAGGAACAAGTTCGTGCACGCGAATTTCAGCAGCGCCTGCGTCAGCTCGGACTACATCCCACGATTGACTCCGCCGGCAATGTCATCGCCGTGCGCAACGGAACAGGCGAAGGTCCAACTGTTGTGCTCTCGGCTCATCTCGACACGGTATTTCCGGAAGGCACGGATCTCACCGTCCAGAAACGGGGTGAACGCTACTACGGCCGCGGCCTCGCCGACGACACGCGAGGCCTGGTCGCAGTGCTTGCCATACTTCGATCCATGCAACAGGCGGACGTTCGAACCATCGGCGATGTGATGTTCGTCGGCACGGTCGGCGAGGAAGGCTTGGGTAACCTACGCGGCGCGAAAGCGTTGTTGAGCGAGAACAAAAAAATCGCGGGCTTCATCACCTTGGAGCCGGGTGCTTTCGGCGGCGACCACATCGGAGTCGGCGCAACCGGCAGTCGGCGTTGGAAAGTCACGTTCAACGGTCCCGGCGGACACAGCTCCGTGAACTTCGGCGTTGCCAGCGCGATTCATGCAATGGGCCGTGCCATCGCGCTCATCTCCGATCTGCAACCGCCGATACAACCACGCACGACATTCACAGTCGGCGTCGTTTCCGGCGGCACGTCCGTCAACACCATCGCGTCGGAAGCGACGATGGAAGTCGACATTCGCTCCGACAGCGCCGACGCACTCGCTGCGTTCGAGCAGGAAGTCCTGGCTCAAGTGGACCGCGCCGTGCAGGAAGAAAATCTGCGTTGGCACAGCCAGGAAATATCGGCCGAGAAGGTACTCGCGGGCGATCGTCCTGCAGGCACGACACCTTCGGACTCCCCTTTGGTGAGTGCAGCGAGACAGTCTTACAGCGCACTCCAGCGACCGGCACCCACACTTGCGACCGTGAGCACAGACGCGAATGTCGCTGTCGCACTTGGCATGCCTGCGCTGATGTTGTCTGCTGGCGGCATCGCGGGCGGTCTACATTCGCCCGGTGAATGGTTCGAACCCGTCGATGCGTGGCTAGGCCCGCAGATCAGCTTGCTGACAGTGCTGGGTCTCGTCGGTGTCGAAGGCACGAGCGTGCCGCTGCTGAGCAAGTAAAAAGCCCCGCCGAACGGCGGGGCTTGCTGTGGCATTCCCTTATGCTGCTTCGGGAGCCGCCGTCAGTTCAGTTTCGAATCGATCAACGCGGTCAGGTCCGCCTTGCGCGGCAGGCCGACTTTCTGGCCGACGACTTCGCCGTTCTTGAACAACATCACCGTCGGCACACCGCGCACGCCGAAGCGATACGGCACGGCATTGTTTTGATCGACGTCGATCGTCGCGACTGTGAGCCGGCCTTCATATTCGCGGGCAATGTCTTCTACCATCGGCTTCATCGCCTGGCACGGGCCGCACCAGTCGGCCTCGAACTTCAGCAGCACCGGACCCGGCGCGCTCAGCACCTGCTGCTCGAAGCTGGCATCGGTGACGGCAATAAATTTCGAATCGCTCATTCGCAGCTCCTGCCCTGTTGGTGGGCCTCAAACTCTGGTGGACGAAGATGCGCTCCTGCCCCCGAGTCGGCAATCGCCGTTCGCGATGCCGCCGATTGATGGCCTATATCGCGACTCAGTCTAAGTGCAGAAAGCACCAGTAGCTGTCACTATCTTGGGGCTCGAACCGTCATCGGAAGCTTCCGCCTTGAACTTGTGTCGTGCCGATCAATTCCTAATCGCCAGTGGCGCTGTCGTGCTGGGCTCGGCCGTGGCCTTTGGCCCTGGCGCGCTCAGTATCGGCGTGCCGTTTGGTGCGCACGCGTTGTTGATGCTCGACGGGATTTTCCGCCCTGCCTCGCCCGTCCTTTATCCGACGCTGGTACGCGGGCGTAGCGACAAACCCCAGGTGTCGCTTACGTTCGACGACGGTCCCGATCCTGAAATAACTCCGCGTTTGCTCGATATGCTCGCGGAGCATGAGGCCCGTGCCACCTTCTTCGTCATCGGGCGCCAGCTGGAGAAATCGCTGGCCATCGGCAAGCGCATGCTCGATGAAGGCCATGAGCTCGGCAACCATTCCTGGCAGCACTCTCGCCTGCAGAATTTTTATTCCACCGCGGGGCATGGGGTGCAGATCGATCGTTGCTCGCAGCTGATCAAATCGTTGACGGGCCATGAGCACGACCCGCTGTATCGGCCGCCGGTGGGATTGAAAAGTCCGGCCATGGCGCGCGCCGCCCATAAGAGAAAACTCAGGGCAGTCGCATGGTCGATTCATTCACGCGACACGATCATGCGCGACGCGAAGGCGATTGTACGAAATGTTTTGAGCCGCATCCGACCGGGCGACATCGTGCTACTGCATGACGGACACGATCTCGACAACCGTCATCGCCCCATCATTCACGAAATCGTGCCGCTGTTGCTGCAGGGAATGCGCGAGCGTGGATTGCAGTCGGTGCCGGTCAGCGAGCTGTCAGCCGATACTCTGTCGGCGGCACATGTTCCCAACGCCGCCACACTCGCCGCAGATGATGCGCGGAGCTGAAGCCGCTGCGTTCGGCGACGCGTTCTAACGCCAGATCGCTGTTCATCACCATCTCTCTCGCCAGCGCTACGCGCAGCCGCTGCACATAATCGAGTGGCGAGCAGCCCGCGTGCTCAGCAAACAAACGCGCCAGGTTACGCGCGCTCATGCAGCCAATCGTCGCGAGTTTCTTCGAGGTCCAAGCGGCGGCGGGATTGCGCGTGATCGCGTCTTGCACTTTGTGAACCGCCGGGTGAATGTGATTCCGATGCATCACCCAAGCGGACAGCTGCGGATCGGCAGTCGTGCGACGCATGTACACGACTAAATCACGCGCGACATCGACTGCGATCTGATGGCCGAGTTGCTGACCGATCATATGCAGCGCCAGATCGATGCCCGACGTGACGCCCGCGCTGGTGAATACCTGGCCATCCTCGACGAAGATGCGATTCCCGTGCACCGTCGCGGTCGGCTCCATCTTTCCCAATGTTTCGACGAACTCGTGATGAGTCGTGCATTCGCGGCCACGTAGCAGCCCCGCCTTGGCGGCGAGCAAACTCCCGGAACACACGCACATCAATGTCACGGTCTCGTTACGCGAGATCTTGGTGAGCCATTCCGTGACTCGCTTCATGGGCACCGAATTCAGATCCAGCGCTCTGGAGCTCACACCGGCGATGACGACGATGCAGTCGTCCGGCACGGACTCGGGCAACGGCTGCAACTGATTCAACTGCAGCCCCACTGCAGAGCGCGCAGACGCATGTGGCCCGACGAAATGCAGTTCGTAGCTGTCCGGCACCAGTTGGCTCGCCAGCCTGAAAGCCTCGGCCGCACCGGCGACGTCCAACAGGACGACCTCCGGCACGATGGCGAACAGCACCTGTCTCATTCGAACGCTCTCACATAGCTACCGCTTCTGCTCGCAGCACCTTCGCGAACCGCCCTTCCAGGACGATCTCGGTACGCTCCCGGATCTCAGCCGCGCTGAGGGTGCGGCCCGATCTGGACACCATCGGGAAGGTCAAGGTCGCATCCATTGCGTAGGTCACAGCATAGCCCAGATCGGACGCATGGCGCGTCGTGGTCTCGCAGCACTGCTCGGTACGGATGCCGGTCACGATCAGGCGCTCGATGCCGTTCGCACGCAGCCAGTAGTCGAGACTCTTGCCGTATGCATTGGCGGAAAACATGGCCGAATGCACCGCTTTCGTGAATGTCTCGGTCGGTTTGATTCGAAGCTGGGGCAGCGTCTTGATCAGCCCGGACTCAAAAGAAAAGGCGTTTTCGGCCCCGACCTCATCGACATGGAATACCTGCAGGATCGGAATCCCGGCGCGCTCGGCACGGTCCACGAGGCTCTGGAGGCTGTCGATAAACGCCGGTACTTCAGCGTCGTCCCAATATGGCCGGCGGGTAAAGGACTGCTGCACATCTATCACGACCAACGCGGATTTCATGGCGACTCCTCCAGGGCATGGAGTCGCATCTTGAGCCGGTCAGAGTCATCGAACGAGACCGCCGCACGACAGGCAGCGGTCAAAAACGGACAGGGCTATCAGATACCGGATTCCATCCGGTCGAGCACGAACTTGTCGTAACTCTCGCCCAGCGGCAACGCTTCGTCGCGCTTGATTCGCCTCCGCTCCGCCGTAACCGCCGCGCCGGTCAACGGGTTGACGCCGGCCTTTTCGTAATGCTCCCAATACAACCCAGTGCCACGACGCTGCCACTCAGGCAGATCATTGAAGTTGATTCCACGCTGAAACAGCAGATCGTGTAGCTCCGGCGCAGGCTTGCCGCGCAACTGCTTCGTCGAGTCCGTTTGGTCGAATCCTTCTTTACGCAGCGTCCAGTAGCACCAGCCATTCAAACAGCAGCGCGTCGCATCGGCCTGGCGCCAACGAAAGTATTCGACAACGTGTCGTGCGCTCGGGCCGAGCCACAAACGTCCATCGAAATGCGCGACCTCACCGCAGCCTTGAGTAAAGGTCGCGCTCGCGAGACCGGCGGCAACGGTGATGAGTTTTTCCAACTCGCGATCGAATAGATCGGTGTCACGAGGTAACAGCACAGAGATTTCGTCGCTCTCCGTGTACACATACAGCGCCTGCAACTCGACCAGCAGTCGCTCCGAGACGCTGCACATGATCTCGTGGAAACGAGCGTCGAACGGTTTGGCGAAGTGACCTTCGGTGAATTTGGAGAACCCCCGACCGTCGACGCGGATCACCGGCCAGGTCTCGGGCAGTGCGCGCAAGCCATGAAACCATTCCAGCTCGCGCATGCGCACTTCGAGTTCGTCAACTCTCATCCGACTCCTCCCTGTATTCCTCGACCGCGAACTCACCCGTGAGCGTCGTCCTCACATAGTAAAGCTCGTCGAATCCTTCGGCCCGCGACGGCCGTCGCAATACCTTCGCAGTCGCAAAGATACCGATGTCCGTGACTCGCTCACGCCCCACCCGAAGCGCGTTGCGCGCTTGCGATGTCTCGACCGAGCAGTGTATTGCCCCGCGACTTCGATCAAGGCGGCACGATCCTCGACACGTGGATTCGTGTTGTCGACGACAACCGATGCGCCCTGCTTCAGGGCTTCATCGATGAGCTGCAATTGCCGCCGCTGCGGACGGCGATTGTTTCTCAGCAAATCCTTCGACACGACCGTATGCGTGGCATCGAAGAATTTTCGGCGAAAAGTGCTCTTGCCCGCGCCTTGCAGGCCGATCAGTAGCACCAGTTCGAGCGGCGACGCCGCAATCGCTACGATCGATACGCCTCGCGGCCGACGCCCTGGATCGGAATGCCCTGCGACTTGAGCACTTCGTGCTGCAGGGAATACATGGCGGCAGCGGCTTCGTCGATGGCTTTGACGAAGGCGAGCGAGCCTTTGAGGATGGGCGCGAGACGCGAGCGGTCCTGGATGCGAGCGGGCGGATACTCGTGCTCGACGACCAGGTAGGTGTTCGCCGGGTCGATGGACAACAACTCACGCGCGGCGAGTTGATGATCGAGCCAGTCGACACTGCGATTCTGCAAATATGCGAGCGGATCGTGACGCGCGGTGCCCGGCAGCTCGTGCTCGCACAATACCGTTTGTTTCTTCCAGGCGTTGCCCTGATCGGCGGGGTTCGGCGACGGCTGGCCGTCGATCCAATCGCCACGCTGCATGGTCTGTCCGCCGTAACCCCATGCAGACACGCCGCGAGAATTCACGACCTGCCCTTTCACATGGAAGCCGCCAATCAAAAATCCGTAGCCCGCGTCTTTCAGATATTGGAACAGCGAACGCGTGTCCTGCCCCATCAGAATGGCATGCGACGGATCGTAGTGAATGCGGAACTGATCGCCGACGCCGTGACGCTCGCAAATACGATGTAACGCGATCCACGGCCCTGGCGCGTAGGCGATATTGTTGTGCCAGCGATCGAGCACATTCCAGCCCGGCATCGGGCACTGTTCGACTCGATACGTCAGTCCGCGAGCTTTCGCTTCCTTGAGCAAGGGAATGAACGACTCCTCGAACATGACGAGGTTCTGATCCATTTCCAGCTGCGGATTGCGACCGACGAAGCCGCACACCGCATCCGTGCCCAACAACACAGCGGCGTCGAACACGCGCAACATGAACTCGTGTTTCTTACGACGCGCAGCCGGATCGGCGACGAGCATGTTGTCGAAGTAACCGACATCGGACATCCCGACGCCAGTCTCCCGCATAGCTGCGAGCACGCGAGCTGCGCGCTGCTTCGTGAACGGCTGGCGCAAATCGAGTGTGTTCGCGACGGGGTCGAGCATGGCCTCCGCCGGCACATCGCTCTCGGTCGGATGCAGCGCCGACGACAGCTGAATATTCGGCGAGCCGATCTCCCGCGCGAACTGTAGCCACTCTTCGATGGCCAGGTCCGGATCGGCGTCCCGCTTGTCCCGCGGCGTCAGCTCCTGCAGAGCAGCCGTCAGGACGGAAAGCTTCATCGGCCGGGATGTAAACGGTTTCGTGCTCATGGGACGCGAGTCTAGTATGAAACTCGGGATCGGGCATCCTGCCACGACCCTCGTGCTCGCAACGAAAGGCGCGACTTTCGTTACTCGCTCGCCGCCTGCGGCGGCGGGGTACATCCATGTACCCGGATCACCCGCCTTGTCGGCGTTCAGCCTAAAGTGACTTGGTACGCCGCCGGGTCGAAGCCCACCAACAACTTAGCGCCGCGTTCCAGGACCGGACGTTTGATCATGGACGGCTGCGCGAGCATCAGCGCCACCGCCTTGCGCTCGTCCAGATCGGCACGGTCGGCGTCCGGCAATTTGCGAAAAGTGGTGCCGGAGCGATTCAGCAGCACTTCCCAACCGACTTTTTTACACCAGGCTTCCAGGCGCTCGCGATCGATGCCGGACGACTTGTAGTCATGAAAGCCATACTGCACGCCGTGCTGGTCGAGCCAGGTGCGCGCCTTCTTCATGGTGTCGCAATTTTTGATGCCGTAGACGGTGATATTTCCCATCTAGAAATTGTACTTCACCCCAAAGCGCAGCGTGCGCGGCTCCTCCACTCGGCTTACCCGGCCGTCGATCTGTTCGCCTTCCGGATCCAGGCCAGCAACGTTCGCGCCGTAGTAATAAACGATGTCCTTGCCGTCTTCGTCGAGCACGTTCAGCACTTCCGCATAGACGGTGAAATGCTCGGACTTCCACGCGCCTCGCAGATTCACGCAAGTCTCCGGGTCGGCGCGGAGCGAGTCGTCTTCGATCAGCGGATATTCGCCGAGATGGCGAACTCGCAAGCTCGCTTCCCAGCGATCCTGCACCATCGAGATGCCCAACTCGCCGGCATTCTCGACGGCTCCGGTGACAAACGCTTCGCCTGGGCTGTTCACATAGCGAGCGCGGCTGCCCGTCCACACCGCATCCATCGCGAGCCATTCCAGCGGACGCCAGAAGCCGACGATCTCATAACCGCGCCGACGCGTTGCAAGACCCGGCTCGACGGAATTGGAATCGCCGACGAACTTGAGCTCGCTGTCCAGTTCCAGCCACCAATACGTCGTGGTGAGACGAACCGCGCCGAGCTCGAATCGCGCGCCGACTTCGTGCCCCGAGCCCTGACTCAACCCAGCTACCGGCGTCACCGTGTTCACCACGCCTCGGCCGTCGTTCGAGTGAAAGCCCTTGCCCCAGTTGCCGTACACCTCGATGCGATCGTTGAACGCGTAAGCGATGCCGGCCTTCGGAGACACAGCCTCGTCCGACTTCGATCCCGAGTCGACACCGTCGATACGCGCGTCGACATCGAAGTCGTAATAGTCGCCGCGCAGTCCGCCAGTGACGCGCAGATGTTCCACCGGCGTCCAGGTCGCCTCGGTGTAAACACCCGCCGAGCTTTCGGTCACCGCATGCCGACTGATCGTTTCGAGCACCGCTCTCGCTTCGGTGTGTTGCAAGCCGACGTTGCCGATGTCGTCGTGACGAGCTTCGACGCCGGCGCTGAGC
>Ga0247784_1000017_pt1 | contig 64423 bp, 46 predicted proteins | sample UWRJL169409R5_FD_179909 | JGI IMG/M metagenome (GOLD analysis project Ga0247784, IMG submission 179909) | Plant litter microbial communities from Arlington Agricultural Research Station in Wisconsin, United States - UWRJ-L169-409R-5 | ecosystem: Environmental > Terrestrial > Plant litter >...
CGCTTGCGTATCCAACTGCGCCTGACGAACCAGCTGCATCGTTGCTTGACGTGCGGCCGCAGGGTCGGCGTTCGCGATGGCCTCGAACAACAGGCGATGCTGCGGCATCGGATCGCTGAACTGACGTGACGACCGATATTTGAAGAACGTGGTCCAGCGCACCGCTGCGGAGATGCTGGCCGCGAGGCTGACGATCAATTCGTTGTCGGTCGCTTCGAGAATGATGGCGTGAAACTGTTGATCGGCGCGCTGGCCGAGTTCCGACATCAGTCCGTGCTTCGCCATTTCTTCCAGTGCGTGCCCCATCCGCGAAAGCTGCTGTGTATTGCGCATCGTCGCTGCAAGCTCCGCGGCGGCGGGTTCGACGATCATGCGCAACTGAAACAGGCTGTCCACGAATTTCCGAGGCGGCACGCCTTCGAACATCCACGCCAGCAGGAGCGGGTCGAGCAGGTGCCACTCGTTACGATCGCGCACCCGAGTACCGGCCTTCTGCTTGCTTTCCACCAAACCCTTTGCGGTGAGAATCCGCATCGACTCGCGGATCGCGCTTCGTGAGACCTGGAACTGCTCGGCCAGCTCGACCTCGCTAGGCAGAATCGTGCCCGGCTGGCGTTGACCTGTGACAATGGCGATGCCCAAGTCGCGCGCGATGGTCATGTGGACGGGAGAGCGTCGCTCCGGCTTGGCTGCTTTGTTCTTCGCCATCAAGCGTCAATAATCGACGTAGTAATCCTTGGGAAAATCCTGGCCCGAGAAGGCGAGCCGCATAGTCCACGGTTGCGGGGGTGCTGTCCAGTAGCTATCGCTCGCAGGCAGCCCTAGCGCGAGCAGACTTTCCGACGCGATGTACATGCTGCCGGCATTCGAATAGACATCGCCCAGCGATGGCTGATGGCGGGTGAAGCCGATGGTCAGGAAGCTGTTCGCATCGAAGTTGCTGGGATCCGCAAACACGCGTCGTTGTGCCGCCATGGTCGCTGCTCGTGCTTGGCCTTCGGGTAATTTGGCCGGCAGCTTCTTGCGCCAGGCCAGCAGTCCCAACGGTTGATGAGCAGCGGTGCGATAAGTGAGCGAGCGGCCGATGGCCGCATATGCGCCGTCGGGGCCGATCATTCTTTCCAACTCTTCCGCGTAACGCTGCATGCGCTTGTATTGCAGCGGCAGCAGCTCCGGCGCTTTCAAGTTGTTGAAACGGGCATTGGTCGCGACCAGCACTTCCAGAATCTGCGTCAACATCGGATGGATGACGTAGCTGTTGTAAAGGTCGAAATGGAAACGCGGCCCGTCGCAGTACCAGCCGTCGCCCGCATACCATTCGGTGAACTTGCGGACGGCGAGATCAATTCGCACCGGATCCCATTGCGCGCCGACCGAGAGCAGGAACGCTTCATTCATCGCGGCGAACAGCAGCCAGTTGGTGTACGGCGGAGACACACGCCGCAGTCCCTGAATTTCCGTGGTGATCCGCTGTTTGGTCGTCGCATCGAGCGGCTTCCACAACGCATCGGGTGCGCGCAGTAAAGCGCTGGTGAAATACGCCGAGTCGACCAGCGGCTGGCCTTCGCCCGACCACAACAGATAATCGGGACTCTGCGGATCGACCGAGTGCGTGTAACTCTCCAACGCCTGCGAACGCAGCGTCGCTCGCAGCCGTCCTTCCGCGCTCGAATCATCAGGAAGTGCGAGCCACGGAGCGACGCCGTCGATGAGTCGCGCGAACGCTTCCAGATAGCCGACCTTTGGGTTGCGGCCATCCCAGGTCGGGCTCAGCTCGGGTTGCCACTCGCGTTGCAGCCGGCCCTGTGACATTCGGCTGAGCACGGGGCTCGCCATCTTTTCCAGCAGTCTGAGCGAGAAACTGCGGTCATCGGCGCCGCTCGGCAATGCCGATAAGGAAGCGAGCGACTTACTAGAGGCGGGCATCGGTGCCGCTGCCAAAGCTGCACCGCCACCCATCGCCGCGAGAAAGTTGCGTCGCTTGACACTCATTGATTCGCCTCAGGCACCGTGAAGTCGAGCTTCTCGCCGGCTGCGTAGCTGTCCCATGCGGCACGAGTGCGCAAGCCGCCCTGGCCCTTGCTCCACGCCGACCCGGAATAGTAAACAAACGGTTTGCCGGGCGTGACTTTCAACAACACCAGATGATTGTCGGCATCCTGGCGCACTTCGGAAATCATCGACGGATCGACGCGAATCGCGATGGCCATGCCGCCGTGATCGGCATCCTCGGGGCCCCACCACGACAACACACCTCGCACTTTATCGATCGTCAGCGCTCCGTCCGCCCCGGTGGTTTTCTTACCGATGCCGATACCGACAACCAGCGGTTCTTGTTTATCCGACGAGATCGTCGACACCAATCGCGTGAAATGCGTGCCGAGCGGCAACGTGAAGCGGCGTGTCTCCCAAACTTTGCGTTCGACATTCACCGGCCACGGTGCGTATTCGACGACAAAGTCCGCGGCGTTCCCGCCGGTTTGCAGAATGCGATGGCGAACATAATTGCGCGACGTCCACAATTTGTTGTCGTACCAGATGCCGAGGCCGCCGGCACCACGCGACTGGCCGACGTTATAAAAGTCCAGACCTTCGCCGTGATAGGCGTGCTGGTCGCCGGTTCGCAGCTGTCGATCGGCGAACGGCCATGCCACATTCTTGCCCCACGAATCCAGGCCCGATCCGGACGGCGGCTCGGCCGCTTCGAGCGCATGTCCATAGATACGATGCGCCGTGCGATCGTTTTCCCACAGCAAATCGTCGTAGCGATACGATGCGAGCTCGACGACGGCCGCGGCTTGCCGGCTCGTCGGAGCCGGGAGCGGACTGACGATCTGCGGTAACTTGGGTTCATCGCGCGATTCCGCGCCGACGGTGCCGAGCAGAGAGCTGCCGAGAAGCAGCCAGGCCGTACGCGCAGCCCAGCTCCGATTTTCCGTAAGCCGCATGAGCCTCAACCTCGCACTTGTATGATAACCTTGGAGCTTACGATGTCGCGGTTGGGAAAGCGACCGTGTGACCGCGACCGGTAAGTAGCAACGATGAGCAAGTCCATGTCACTCGCCGATGCTCTGTTCTCGAAATTGGAAGCCCGCATCCTGTCGGGCGAGATGCCGCCCGGCTCTCGCTTTCCGTCGCAAAAGGAAATCGCGGAGGTGGAACAGGTCAGCCGCACCGTGGTACGCGAAGCGGTCGCACGCCTGGAAGCACAGGGATTTGCAGTGTCCCGGCAAGGTTCGGGCGTGTACGTTCCGGACAATGTTCGGTATCGCGCCTTCCAGGTAACGCGCGAAGAACTGAGCGAGTTGTCGGACGTCGTCAAGCTGCTGGAAATGCGCCTGGCGATCGAAACCGAGATGGCCGCGCTGGCGGCTTCGCGACGCACCCTCGACGACATCGCCGCCATGCGCACCGCTCTGCGCCGGATGGAAGAGGTCAGTGCCGACCCCGTTGCTTCGGCGCAAGCCGACGCCGCGTTCCACATGACCATCGCCCATGCCACCAAGAATGATTATTATGTCCGACTAATGGATTTCCTGGGCATCCGCCTGGTGCCGCCGCGCAATTTGTACTTGCGCGATCATCCGCCACAGTCCCATCAAGCCTATGTGTCCAAGGTCCACGCGGAACACGAGGCAATTCTAGACTCAATCGTGCGCATGGATGCCGCTCGCGCCCGCTCCGCCGCCCGCCGTCACATGCAGGAAAGTCTGAACCGGCACACCGCCCTGAGCAATGCGCTCGACGAAGGGGCGCTGCGAAAAAAATAAGTCAGGCAATTGACGAGCCTGCAGAAGCGACTAAACTTGTACTACAACTTACAGTCAAGCGGCGGGTGCCGCAAAGCGCGTGGGGGCAGTATGAGAAATATCGCTGTATCGGCGGCCGTGTCGGCCGTGCTGTTTTCTTTATCCATGGGGGCGCATGCCCAGGAAAATTCAGTGGCCGCTTCGGAGGCGCCAGCGTCGGCACCTGCCGAGGCGCAGACCGTAGCGAATGCGGAGGGCGGTCTCGAAGAGGTCGTCGTCACCGGCTTTCGCCAGAGCCTGGCGGAAGGTATCGAGCTGAAGCGCGAAGCCGTCGGCGTGCGCGATTCGATCGTCGCCGAAGACATCGGCAAGTTTCCCGAGCAGAACGTCGCGGAATCGTTACAACGCATTCCCGGTGTATTCCTGAGTCGCGACGGCGCGAGTAACGAAGGTCAGCGCATCAGCATTCGCGGCCTCGGCTCGCAATATTCGCTCACCACGATCAACGGTGCGCCGGTTCGCACCACGTCGGCGCAGAACGTCGGCTCGTCGACGCGCGATTTCAACTTCGACGTGTTTCCTTCGGAACTGTTCGGCCGCGTCGATATTTACAAAACACCGCAGGCGAGCCTGGAAGAGGGCGGCATCGGCGGCAACGTGGACCTGCAAACGCCGCGCCCGTTCGACAGCAACAACCGCGTGATTCGCTACGGCGGTGCTTACAACTACAACAGCCAGTCCGAAGAATGGACGCCGCGCGGCTCGATGCTCGTGAGCGACACGTGGGGTAACTTCGGCGCGCTGCTCGGCGTGGCCTATGCAAAGAACATCAACGAGCGTTCTGGCTTCCAATCGACTGGCGGCTACAACTCCAACGTGCTCGGCCAGCGTCCGTACTTGGGACAGACCACTCCCAACACGACGGGACCGTTTCAGTTCCAGCTGAACTTCAACGATCCGCGCGTCAATCTCGGCGGCCTGACTCGACAGCAGGTCGAGAATGCCTTCCTGCCGCGTTTCTATCGCGTGTTCACTTCGAACAACGAGCGCGAGCGGCTGGGAAGCGTGGCCTCGTTGCAGTTCAAGACCGATCGCCTGGACGTGAGCCTCGATGGCATTTTCTCGGACCTGGAAGATTCGCCAGACGAATTCACCTTCGGCGTAGCGGTGCGTAACTCACGCACAGTGCCAGGATCGACTGCAGCACCGGGCACGGCAGGAAACAATGGCCTGGTGCCGATCGATGTGCATATCGATCAGTACAACAATCTCTACGGCACGTTCGCGAACGCCAGCTACCTGGGCGAAAGTTTCTATCGAAACTCCAAGACCAAGTTCAAGTACGGCATCCTGCGTGGCGCCTACGAGCTGACCGACACGTTGAAGCTGTCGGCACAGTTGAATGCCAGCGACAGCAATGCCTGGTATTCCGAGAATCGAATTTTCTACAACATCTACGGCGTCAACTCGACGTTCGATCCGACCGGCGATGTGAGCTATCCGAGCATCACCACACCGGTCGATGTCACCAACCCGCGCAACTATTCCGCGGCGGACCTGGGTTTTGCGTTGAATCGCGAGATCGATCGTCAAGGCACCGGCCGCATGCAGCTCGATTGGGACGCGGGCGAATGGATCGGTATCGATTGGTCGGCACTGGTCGGCGTCAGCCGCGTGGCGACGACCAAGATCGTGCAGCGTCAGGACGGCAGCAGCCTCGCCAAGTCGCGCACGCTGCCCACGGGCGGCACGTTTGCCACGCTCGATGTGTTCTCTTACATGAATCCATACATCCAGTACGGGACGTTGGAGAACGGTGGCAACCCGAACTATCCATCGACGTTTGCAACTTTCCCGCGCAGCTTCGTCATGGACTTCCTCGGCGCGAACAGTGCCAACGCGGCGGCGGCGGTGCGGCTCAATCAGGCGTTCGACGCCAAAGAGACCGTCAACGCTGGCTATTTCGAAGTGAATGGCACCACGGATATCGCCGGGCATGAGTTGCGAGGCAACGTCGGTGTGCGTTATGCGGACACCGAAGTTGAAATCGCCAATTACTACAGCATTGGCAACGGCAACTTCGCGCCCCAGTCCATCGACGGCGGTTACGACAACTGGTTGCCTTCGTTGAGCCTCGCGTTCGACATCACGCAGGATCTCGTCGTGCGTGGTTCGGCAGGTAAGACGATCACGCGCGCGGCGTTGGTGAATATCGCGAGCGGCACGGTGGTCCCGAACATCTTCAATCCGGAAATCACCGTCGGTAATCCGAACCTGGAGCCGCAAGTCGCGACTCAATACGACCTGGGCTTGGAATGGTACTTCGCTCCCGGCGGCTTGGTGAGCGGCGGCGTGTTCAAGAAGAGTTTGGATGGCACCGCGACTCCAGTCGTCGACTTGGTGACATTGGGATCGACGGGTCTGCCGGACAGCGCTTTCAACGCGCTCGCGCTCGGCTACCCGGCAGGCGACATTCCCGACGACTTCCTATTGCGCCGGACGCGTTACATCAACCAGGGCGTGGTCGACCTGAAAGGTATCGAGCTGGCATATCAGCAGACGTTCAATTTCCTGCCGGCACCGTTCGACGGGCTGGGCACGATCCTGAGCTACACCAACGTCGACACCCAAGGTTACAACTACGTGACGACCGAAGGCCGCAGCATCTCGGTGGCACTGGTACCGGAGACTGCGTACAGCCTCACGGCTTATTACGAGAAGGGACCGTTCGCGGTGCGTACGTCGTATAACTATCGCGGCAAGAGCGTTCCGAACGGTGCCCAGGTGAATAACGGCAACGACCAGATTCCATACAACTCGGAGGCGGGCTATCTCGACGCCTCGATCAGCTATCGCATCAGCGAAGCGCTGGAACTGCGCTTCGATGCGTTGAATCTGACCAACGAAAACACTTACCTCTATTACGAAGATCCCGACGGCCCGAGCGGCAACGGCAGCAGCCGTCGCGACAATTCGTTCTATAGCGGTAAGACGTACTCTTTCGGTATTCGCGGAGGGTTTTAGGGATGAAGTTTCGTTCGCTTGCAACGACCATCGCTTTGCTTGCGCTAGCTACAGTTACCTCACTGGGAGCGCAGGCTCAAACCCCGGGTAAGCCGCTCGATGCGGCGGTGAAACTCGCGGACTGGCAACTCGCCCGAGTGGGGCAGGTGATGGCCTCGCGCAAAACGAACGAAACGGAGAATCCGCGCAGCTGGGAACAAGCTGTGTTCTGGGTCGGCATGACGGCGCTGGCGGATGCGGGGGCACCTCCTCGCATCCGCCAGGCGATCGTGAAAATGGGTGAGGCCAATGCGTGGCAGCCCGGGCATCGCAGTTACTTCGCCGACGATCATGTGATCGCGCAGTCGTATCTTTGGGCGGCGGCGGGTGGTGCAGGCGAGGCGGCGCGTGCGCCGACACGAAAAGTGTTTGATACCGTGATCGACAAGCCCGCGGTGACGACGCTTGCGTTCTACGTGCCGCCGGAAGGTTACGGTGCGGCCGAATGTTTGAAACGCTGGTGCTGGTGCGACGCTCTGTTCATGGCGCCGCCGGCGTTTGTCGAGTTGTCGAAGCAGGTCGGTGACGACAAATATCGCGCGTTCGCGATCAAGGAATGGTGGGCGACCACCGACTTCCTGTTCGATCCCGCCGAGCATCTTTACTATCGCGACAGTCGCTTCTTCGAACGTCGCGACGCCAAGGGCCGCAAAATGTTTTGGAGCCGCGGCAACGGTTGGGTCTTCGGCGGTTTGGCGCGAACGATTCCGCGATTGGCTGCAGGCAGCCCGGATCGCAAACGTTTGGAAGCGCTGTTCGTCGAAATGGCCACACGCTTGCGCGAGTTGCAAAAGCCCGATGGCTACTGGCCGCCGTCGCTGCTCGCACCGGAAGATTCTCCGCCGGAAACCAGCGGCACCGGCTTTTTCACTTACGGCATGGCGTGGGGCATTCGCGCCGGCCTGTTGCCGCGTGATCAATACGAACCGGTGGTTCGTCGCGGTTGGGCAGCGTTGAACCAGGCGATTCAGCCCGATGGCCGACTGGGCTGGGTGCAGCAGGTGAGCGACCGACCCGAGTCGGTGGCAGCGACCGACACACAGTACTACGGTGTCGGCGCATTCTTGCTGGCGGCAACCGCCGTGGCTGAATTGGACAAGGCTGCGCGCTGAGGCGCCACGCGGAGAACTGTCGATGTTCGAAAAGACTTACTACGCCACTCATCCTGACATGATGAATGGCGCGTCCAACCAGGATCTGCGAGATCGGTATCTCGTTTCCAACTTGTTTCGGACCGGCGAGATCGTCCTGAATTATTCCCACGGCGAGCGGTTCATCATCGGCGGTGCCGTGCCTGCGGCGAAGACGCTTGCGCTGCCTCGTCAGACCGAGCCGGAAAGTGCCGCGGGCCATCCGATGCTCGAACGACGTGAGCTCGGCGTCGTCAACATCGGCAAGGCCGACGGAACGGTAACCGTCGACGGCAAGTCGACCACGCTCGCCAAGTACGAGGCGTTGTACATCCCGATGGGATCGAACGACGTCGAATTCGCCGGCGAAGGCGCGCGCTTTTATCTGCTCAGCGTGCCGGCCCACGCAGCTTTTGCGTTGCAGAAGATCTCGTTGGCGGACACCAAGCCGATGCAACGTGGCAGCCCGGAAACAGGTAACGAAAGAAGCATTTATCAGCTGGTGTTGCCGCACACCTGTGGTAGTGCCTCGCTGTGTCTCGGGCTCACCAAGCTGGCGTCAGGCAGCGTATGGAACACGATGCCGCCGCACGTTCATGAACGCCGGTCGGAGATTTATTTGTATTTCGACCTGGAGGGCGCCAATCATGTGTTTCATTTCATGGGCCGGCCCGACGCGCTCCGGGACATCGTGATGAAAAACGAAGACGTGGTGATCTCGCCGCCCTGGTCCGTTCACATGGGCGCGGGCACCAGCAACTACACTTTCATCTGGGCCATGGCCGGTGAAAACCTCGACTACAACGACATGAATGTCTACGACGTGTGCCAGCTCCGATGACCAATCCATTCGATCTCTCCGGTCGCGTCGCGGTCGTCACCGGTGCCAACACCGGCATCGGTCAGGCGATCGCGCTGGCATTGGCCGAGGCGGGAGCCGATATTGCCGCAGTTGGCCGTACTCCGGCTGAAGACACCGTTGCTCGCATTCGCGCGATGGGGCGTCGCGCAGTCATCGTTTCGGCGGACCTGTCGAGCATCGAGCCTATCGATCGCGTGATCGACTCGACCATCCAAGAGCTCGGCGGCCTGAACATCCTGGTGAACAATGCCGGCATCATTCGTCGCGCCGAAGCGCTCGATTTTTCCGAAGCCGATTGGGACGCGGTGCTCGACACGAATTTGAAGTCGACGTTCTTTCTGTGCCAGCGCGCCGCTCGATACATGGTCAGCCAGGGCTCGGGCAAGATCATCAACATCGCGTCGATGCTGACGTTCCAGGGAGGCATTCGCGTCGCGAGTTACACCGCTTCCAAGAGTGCCGTCGGCGGCATCACCAAGCTGCTTGCCAACGAGTTGGCCGGCAAGAACGTCAATGTGAACGCGATTGCACCCGGCTACATCGCCACCAACAACACCGCATCGTTGCAAGCTGATCCGGTGCGCAATCGTGCGATTCTCGATCGAATTCCTGCGGGACGTTGGGGTGAGCCCAGCGACATCGGCGGTACGGCCGTATTCCTAGCTTCCGATGCGGCGCGCTATGTACATGGACACATCCTTGCGGTCGATGGTGGATGGTTAGCCCGATGAGACTGATCTGCGCGACGCTGCTTGCTTTAGCTCCTTTGGCGTACTCCATGGAGGCGCCCCAGGTTCAACCGGTGCAAGTCGATGCGTCGCGCCCGGACTGGGAAAATCCCGCAGTTTTCGCGCGAGGCAAGTTGCCGGCGCGAGCGACAGGTTTCCCGTTCGAAAGTCGTGCGCGCGCACTGGTCGGTCATCGCACACAATCGTCGCGCTTCGTGCTCTTGAGCGGCGATTGGAAGTTCTCGTTCTCGCCCGATGCGGATCATCTGCCGAATGGCTTCGAAAGGCCGGACTACGATGTGTCGTCGTGGCAGTCGATCAAGGTTCCCGCGGACTGGCAGACGCAAGGTTACGACCAGCCGCGTTATAACAACATCACCTATCCGTTTCCTGCCAATCGGCCGCTGATTCCGCATGCCACGAATCCGGTCGGTTCGTATCGCCGCGATCTGGAAGTGCCGGCGAGTTGGGCCGGCCAGGATGTGATCCTGCATATCGGTGCGGCCGGCTCGGCGTATCGCGTGTGGGTGAACGGCCAGGAAGTCGGCTATTCGGAAGATTCGAAGCTGCCGTCCGAATTCGATATCACGCGTTTGGTTCGTCCCGGCAGCAACGCGGTCGCGATTCAAATCTTCCGCTGGTCGGATGGCTCATACCTCGAAGATCAGGATTTCTGGCGCGTGTCCGGCATCGAGCGCGAGGTCTTCGTCATGGGCGTGCCGAAGACGCGCGTTCGTGATTTCTTTGTGCACGCCGGGTTCGATAGTGCTCAACGTCGCGGCACGCTCAGTGTCGATATGGCGGTGACACCAGGTGCTGCCACGAGAGCGACGATCGCGGTACTCGATGGCGATCGGGAGGTTCTCACTCGCTCGATGGCTGTTGCGGCCGGCGACAAAGAGCGGACCGTGACGCTGACCAGCACTCTCGCCGACGCCCGCCCGTGGACCGCTGAAACACCGAATCTCTACCGGTTACTCGTCGAGCTGACGGATGCGAGTGGTCGCGTCGTGCAGTCGACACCGACACGCATCGGCTTCCGCACTGTGGCGATCAAAGACGGCTTGGTCACAGTCAACGGCGCGCCTATCACGATCCGCGGTGTGAATCGCCACGAGCACGATCCCGAAACGTTCCATGTCATCTCGAAGGAGTCCATGGCGCGCGACATCCAGTTGATGAAACAGAACAACATCAACGCCATTCGCACCTCGCACTATCCGAACGATCCCTACCTGTACGAGCTCGCCGATCGATACGGATTGTATGTTCTCGATGAAGCCAACATCGAGAGCCATGCGTACATGGACTATGCGAACAAGCATCCGGACGAGCGCGGCAAGCTGCAGATCGGCTTCGACGACGCATGGCGCGAGGCGCACGTCAGCCGGGTCGTAAATATGGTCGAGCGCGACAAGAATCATCCGTCGATCATTTTCTGGTCGCTCGGCAACGAAGCCGGTATCGGTCCCAACTTCGAGGCCGCGGCGGCAGCGGTGAAGCAGCGGGATCCCGATCGTTTGCTCAGCTATCTCGGTTGGGGCACGTGGGATGGTATTCACGATCATCGTCCAAACTACTACGCGGACATTTACGCGCCGATGTACGACCCGGTCGTGAAGATGGTGGACTACGCCACCAACTGGAATTTCAAGCAGCCGATGATCCAGTGCGAGTACGCGCACGTGATGGGTAACTCCGGCGGCAACTTGAAAGAATACTGGGATGCCATCTACGCGCATCCTCGCAAGCTGCAGGGCGGCTTCATCTGGGACTGGGTCGATCAGTCCATGTATCGCTACACCAAGGATGGCAAGCGGTATTGGGGCGATGGCGGCGAGTACGGTCCGAATCCGGGCGGCGACATCGAGTTCGGCGACGGCTTGTTGCAATCGGATCGCACGCCGAATCCGCACCTCTATGAATTGCACAAGGTGTACGCGCCGATTCAGTTTGACGATTTCGATCCAGAGAGCGGTCGCGTGACTGTGCGCAATCGCCATGATTTCCTCGACCTGTCGGCGTTCACGTTCGAATGGCAGGTAGAAGAGAACGGCGTGCCGGTCGCCAATGGATCGCTGCCGCCGCTTGCAACACGCGCACGCAATGCGGAGACGATCCAATTGCCGCTGAATACTGTGCGCAGACGAACCGAAGCGGAATATTTCGTCACCGTGCGAGTGAAGGCGAAGGAGGGCGCGATTCCGCTCGTGCCGGCTGGCCATGTGATCGGTTGGGAACAATTCCATCTTGCCGGCGCACCGACGTCGAAGGCGCCGCCCAGCAGCGGCAAGGTCGCCGTGCGCCAGGAGATCGGCGCGATTGTTCTATCGGCAGGCGGCGCGACGCTCACTGTAGATCGCAAGACCGGGCTGATTCGTAACTATCGCCTGGGCGATAAAATCATTGCGACCGGTGGTGCGCCTCACTTCTGGCGCGCGGTCACGGATAACGACATCGGCGTGGGCACCGAAAAGCAGCTTGCGATCTGGAAGACGATGAGCGAGACGCGTCACGTCGATTCCGTGAAAGCTCACAACCTCGACGGCGGTGCGGGTGAGCTAACTATCGAATATATGTTGGGCGAGGACGCTGCGAAGTTCGTCACGACGTACACGATGATCGGTAATGGAGCGGTGAATGTCGCCGGCGAGCTCACGCCGCTGAAGCAGGATCTGCCGCCGCCGTTCCGCGTCGGGCTCGCGTTCGCGTTGCCGACCGATATCACGACGGTCGAGTGGTATGGCCGCGGTCCCCATGAAAGTTATGTCGATCGCAAGACCAGTGCCGCAATCGGCCTGTGGCGTGGCGCGATCAGCGAGCAGAATCACGATTACATCCGGCCACAGGAAACAGGAAACAAGGTCGACGTGCGTTGGATGGAGCTGTCGGGTGCGGGCCATGGGCTGCGCGTCGATGGTAGCGAGCGGCCGCTGATGATGAATGCGCTCGCCTTTCCGTATGCCGACCTCGATCGACATCCGCCGGGTACATGGAAGTCGACCGACGTCGTGCCGAACACTCAAGTGACATTGCTGGTGGACTCGGAGCAATGGGGTGTCGGCGGCGATACGCAGTGGAGCGACTTCGGTTTACCGCTTCCGGAATATCGAACCAAGCTTGTGCCCACGCGCGTTGCATTCCGACTCTCGCCGTTCACGGGCGAGGGCACCACTCCCGATAAAGCACGCCCGGCTCGCGCGACCGAATAAGAACAAAGCTCGCTCGCGCTGGTGCCAAGGTTGATGGTCGTCGCGCAGCCGTCGCTGCTTTAGTCGGCGTGCTTTGTCTTTCGATCGTGCAACGGTTCGAATGGGACGACGGGTTCGTTTGGATGTGCGTATTGATCGGAGCCGCCAGATTGATCCGACACATGCGTAACGCCATCGACCTTGGCCCACGCAAGTGCTGACTCTTTATCTCTGGCAATGACCAGCACGCGACGGTGCCCGAGATCGTTGAACGGCTTGCCGGCATTCTTGATGTGCCATGGCGACCCTGCCTTCGGGTGTTCGAGCATGATGCCGTCTACATAGCGCTCGCCGCCGAAACCACGCGAATCGCCGCGATCCCAGAAGCCGTTGGTGACGATGATGAAGTTGGGATCGATCGCACGCCGTCGCTCGTCGAGGCGCCTCACCAGATCGACGTTGCCGTCGGTCCAAGTATCTTTCTCGTCCTGCGGCCAGCTTTCCCATTGCGCGAGTTTGTCCCACGAGCGAGCGCCCATCGCGTCGAGAAAGACGCCGTCGAATTTTCCATCGCGCATGAGCTGCTCGACATACTCGACTACGTGCAGAATCCAAGGCGAACCAGGACGCATATCGGTCATGTGAGTCTTCGGGTAGCTGACGCGCTGTCCTTCGCCCGGATACGGCCACAGCGGAACGCGACCGATGTCGTTCATATACAGCTCGTTGTCGAGCGCACAGACGCGTTTGTCCGGACGCGCGGTGGCGCTGATGTAGAGCAGGACTTCCGCACCTCCGCGACGAGCTTGCTGGAACGCGGGGTCGTTGCGATTGCAGCGGCCGGCGATGACCATGCCGGTGGGCTGGCCGTACAACGATACGTTGGTTGTGTTCTTGAAGGCGATGCCGAGAGGATTGGCTGCGCTCACCTGTGCGGCCAAGGCGAGGATGCCAATGAAGAATCTGTAATGATGGAACACACGCATCTCGGGCCCGCTCGCATGCTGCTGTCGTCGACAACATGCTAAATCCGCGACCGAGTGGTCGGTTCCTTACTCCACGATGTTCACCTGCTGTGTTCGCTTGTCGAGCGACCATAATCGCGCGCGTCCTTGCTCATCATCACCGACGAAAAGCACGTAGTCGCCCAGCGCAGTGAACAGGTGAGGGTAGGAGTTGTCTACTCCGGGCCGTACGTCGGCAATCATCTCTGCGACCAGAGCCTTCGCCTCTACGCGCCACACTTCCCATCCGTGCGATCCATCGCCCGCGGCGGCGTAGAGCGCATCGCCGATTGCCGTGAGTTGCCCTGGCGACGCGCTGTCAGCGCCGGGATTGATGTCGGCGAGCATTCGCGTTGCTTGGTTCGAGCCGTCGCTGGTCCACAGCTCGGTGCCGTGTTTCTCGTCCGTGGCCGAGAAGAACAATCGATTGCCGACCACAGCGAGGTGGCTCGGCAACGAGTTGTTTGCGCCCGGGCGGATGTCTCTAACCAGTGTCGTGCCTGCAGGTGTGCCGTCGGTTCGCCACAACTCGTAGCCATGAATGCCATCGTTGGCTTGGAAGTAAACGTGCGAGCCGAATCGAGTGAGATATCGAGGCTGCGAGGACTGCTCGCCGGCGCGAATGTCCTTGAGACGCAGCGCGCGACCTTTGGTATCGACGCGCCATGGCTCCGCTCCCAGCGCATCGTGCACGGTCAACAGAACTCCGTCCTCGAACGCCATCATCGCGTGGATCGTCCCATCGATATTTGCTAGTGGGCGGGTGCTATCTGTCGCCCAAACCTCGGCGTCGGCGGCAACAAAGAACAGGCGCTCGCCGACAGGAGTGAGATGCCGTGGCGTCGTGACATCGGCAACGAGCGTTGGAGCATACTCGGGGCCGCCAATGCGCCAAAGCCGATGACCGTGCTGCCCGTCGTCCGCGACAAAATACAGATGATCGCCAACGACAGTAAATGCATTTGGCAGTGAAGCGCCGGGGCCGGGATTCAGGTCGGCGACTAAAGCAGTACCGGCAGCTGTGCCGTCCGTGCTCCAAAGCTCGATGCCGTTCACTCCATCATCGGCGGCGAAATACACTCGGCCCTTGAATGAAGTCAGATTCGCGGGATACGAGCCGCGAAATCCGCTGCGGATATCTTTGACCTCGCGAGTCCCTGCGCGGGTGCCATCCGATACCCACAGCTCGTATCCCGTGGCAGGCTGTAACGCGCTGAAGAAAAGCCGATCGTTTGCAACGGTGAGTCCGGCCGGAGAGACGAACCTCGGCTGCGTCGGCGAGTCGGCGCCGACGCAGCTCGAACTACTCATCAATACCAGAGCTGCAAGGAACGAATGCGGAACCATTCAATAGCCACGCCCGCCGGTCGTGCAGAAGGGCACCAGGCCCATCGCCGACTTGATGCCATTCACGACCATTTGTTTGAACGCCGCTTGTCCCGGAAAACCAGACCCGTCGGTAAACGCAGCGCCGTCGTGACCCAACGTCGTGACCCAGGAGCGTCCGCCGTCGTAGTACTGGCACCAAGTGACCGGGTGGAAGTCGCCATGGCCAGGGTGCAACTCTCGCCGAGTTGCCAAGGTGTTCTCATCGACGGTCGCGAGAAATTTCACGCGCGTCGGAAACGGTTCGAGGTTGTACCACTCGTCACGGAATGGCCACGTCTTCGGCAGACCGTTGGTCGAAGAGTCGTTGCGCGAGACGATCTTCACCATGCCGTCCTGATTCGCGCCGTGATCGTAATAGTTAGCGTTGCCGAGCAAGCCTTCATACCACGGCCAGTTGTATTCGGTACCGAACGCGTTGTGAATGCCGACGAAGCCGCCACCAGCGCGAATGTACTGCCGCAGCGCTGTCTTCGCCGCGTCGAGATGAGCGCTGGTCGCGGTATTGACTGCGAAAGCCGGATCCACCGCACGAGCGTGGGCAAACATCGCGTCTCGGGTGGTGCTGGCGAAGATCACCGCCTTGTAACGATGCAAGTTGGTGATACGAGTGACGTCCTCGGTCCAGTCGACTTCGATGCCTTCCTGTTCCAGCCAACTCTTGAGCGCGTTCTGCATCACGTTGCCGGCAGCGAGCGGCGGATTGAGCCCGGCGGCGAGTCGCGGACCTAAGTTCGCATGGCGCGGTCCGGCTGTGCGCGAGTAGATAAGCACGCGATTGCCTTCGCGCTCGGCGCTGGCCCAATCGTGATAGCAGCGTGGATCGATGCCCCGGCAGACGTTATAGGCGGGGTCGTAGCTGCTGTCTTTTGAGCCGCGGTCGTGATCGTCGTCGTCATAACCGCTGCGGTTGCCAGCCATCGTTGCGAACGCGGTCAAAGTCAGTCCTGCTGCCAGCAGCGCGTGTTTGTTTGTCATGTCGATCTCCCCCAAAGCATTGTCATTGTTGAACGACTTCGACCTTGCCGGTCGGGCGCGGGCTGAAGCAGTCGTTGAAGAAATATTCGCCCGGCCGATCGAAGCGATAGGTCGCCGACTGTCCCGGCTCCAGTCGGAAATTGAACAGGCCCTCGAAGAACTGCGTGGCGCAATGGGCATTGGCATTCGTTGCGGGATTCGTGAATGTGACGACGGTTCCCGGGGCGACTCGCAGATGTGTCGGAGCCATCGCGTTCACAGCCGTCGATTCCATCGCGCCCACAGTGTTCGTCGTGGCGTTGTACGTACGAGCAAGCACGATCGTGTTCGCGACGATGGCACCGTCGACAGGCGTGCCCGAGACGGGACGTCGAACGATGGGAGCGGAAGGCGTAGCGGCTTGAGGAAGCTTGCCGCCGAGCTTGAACGCCCAGAGATTATCGCCGCGCGGTGCTGAGTTCCCGTAGGGAATGCCGGTGCCGCCAGCGTAGATCGCGATGTATTGCTCGCCATCGATCTCATAGCTGATCGGGCTGGCACTGATCGCAGCTCCGGTTTGGAAGCGCCACAACTCCTCGCCGCTGCGCGCATCGAGTGCGAGCAGATTGCCGTCGGGCTGACCGATGAACAGCAAGTCCGAGCCGGTGGTGAGGATGCCGTTGCCGTGAGCGAGCGAGTACGGCATGCGCTTCTTCCAGCGTATGCGATTGGTACTCGGATCGACCGCGACGATGCCGCCCGTCATGTACTCGCCGGGCGGCCGTAGACCATTGCTCGCTTCAGTGAGCGAGTGCGCGGCGGCGACGTAACCGAAGCCGCTGTACATCAGGCCGGTGCTGTGACTGAACGATTGATGATTCCAGTCGGCGCCACCGCCATGACCGGGAATCGAGAGCAGCGGAACATCCCAATGTGCCGCATACAAACAACCCCGCTCGTAGTTCGGTACCGCACGGTTCGGATAGCCGGGAATCGAAGTGCCGAGCGGTTGATCGACCACGCAAGTTTCCGTCCATGCACCTTGCCGAGGGAACGGCTGAGTCGGCGACGTCTTTTGTCGCGGCTCTTGCGGAACGGGAATCTCGTCGATGCCGAGCGGCGCGCTGCCGTCGCGACGGTCGAGGATGTAGTACATGCCGGTCTTGCTGCCGTAGACAATCAACTTGCGCTCGCGGCCGCGAATCCTGGTATCGACGAGCACGGGCGACATGACGTTGTCCATGTCCCAGATGTCGTGATGGACGGACTGAAAGTGCCATTTGTAAGCGCCGGTCGTCATGTCGAGCGCGACCAACGAATTCGCAAACAAATTGTCGCCGCCGCGCGCGGAACCGTTCTGTGAGGATCCGCCACGCACGTTGCCGAACGTGAAATAAACGGTGTTGAGATCGGGGTCGACGGCTGGGTGAATCCAAGGCGTGGCGCCGCCTTCCTGCCAGGTGTCGCCTTCCCAAGTGTCGTTACCGAATTCGCCGGGGCCGGGGGCGCCCCAGAAGTGCCACAATTTTTCGCCGGTGTTGGCATCGAGCGCCAAGGCCGCGCCTCTGGGGCCATCGTTGGTGCCGATGAACAGACGTCCGCCGTGATAGACGACGGCCACCTTCTCGACGTTGCCCCAACCTTCGTGCTGTTTTTCCCAAGCGAGCGCGCCGGTGTCTTTATTCAACGCGACAACGTAGTTATCGCCGGAGAGCGTGTAGACGAACCCGCCACCGACAGCTACGCCGCGACGGGTGAGCGCGCCGCGCGTTTGCGCATATTTCCACTTTGTTTGGCCCGTGCGGCCGTCGATTGCAACGACATTGCCGAGCGCCGATTCGATATAGATGACACCGTCGACGACGACGGGCGTGCCCTGGTTGGTGCCCGTGGTCATGCCGCCTTCGATCTGGTTGAGCCAGGTCGCGCCCAGGCGGCGGAGCTTATAACGATCGATTTGTTTCAGGCGTGTGTAGTTTTGATTGCCCAGATTGCCGCCCACCTTGGGGAAGTCCTGGTCGCCGGGCGTACAACAATCTTGCAATTGTGCTGCACGCGGGTGGTGGTGGTGTTCCCCGCGACTGTCGTTTGCATCGGACGTCAGCGGCACGAAAGACAAAAGGGCAACGGTCGCAGCGAGACTCAACTTCATGTTTATCCCCTCGGCGATGACCTGGACTTTTTTTAAGACGCGACTGGAGAGCGTCGCGACCGGATCGGCGCGACGACAACGTCGGTTCGTCGGACACTAAACGAACCGTTTCGTACATGTCAACGCGGGCCGAGGAGGGGATGTGTGCTTGACACAAACGTACTAGTTCGTACACTCCTGGGAAATCCCGACCTCGCCGCACGATGCGAGGCGCGCACAGAACATCGTCACGAGTGACAGGGGGAATTCGATGCGCATTAGAACAACGGCCGCCGCGGGGACCGCATCCATCATCGCCATGTTAGGCACCGGCACTGCGCTGGCGCAGGCAGCGCAGGAGACCGCGCCGAGCGAAGCTCTCGAAGAATTGGTGGTCACCGGCTCGCGCATCTCGCGCCAGGATTATTCTTCCAGCAGTCCGATCGTCACATTCGGCGAGGCGGCGATCACGCAGGCCGGCACCGTCAATATCGAAAACGCTTTGAACCAGCTGCCGCAGTTCGTGCAAGGACAAACACAGAGCACGATCGGAGCAGTCGCACTCGCGGGCCGCGCTTCGCTGAACCTGCGAGGTTTGGGCGAGACGCGCAATCTTGTGCTGCTGGATGGGCGACGTTTGCCGCTGTCCAACGCGAATGCGGTGGTCGACGTCAATTTGATCCCGCAGTTCATTCTCGAAGGGGTGGAAACGATCACTGGCGGTGCCTCCGCGGTGTACGGATCGGACGCCATGTCGGGCGTCGTCAACTTCAAGAGCAAACGCAAGCTCGAAGGTGTGCAAATCGATGCGCGCTCAGGCCTCAGCGATCGCGGCGACGCCGATACGTTGGATGTCGGCATCACCGCCGGATTTGCCATCGATGAAGGCCGCGGCAACGTGTTGTTGTCCGCTGGATATACCGATCGCGACGTGTTGTTCGGTAAAGATCGCGAGTTTTATCAGCTCGGGGTGTTGTCCTCGTTCATCGCGAACGGAACTTATATTCCGTCACCGACCAACTTACCTACGCAGGCTGCGCTCAACTCGGTATTCGCGAACTACGGTGTGGCGGCCGGCACGGTGCTCAACTCGCGTTCCCTGGGCGTCAATGACAACGGCACATTGTTCGGACAGATCGGCGCCGTGAACTATCGAGGCGATACCACGGGCTATTTCAGCACCACCGGCAACACCGTGCGCCAGCCCGTCACCTATCAGGAGTTCATCGTCAATCCGATGGAGCGTAAGTCGTTCTTCGGCAAGTTCGACTATGACGTGAGCGAGAATGTCGAAGCGTACGGGCAGTTCTTGTACAACCGCACGACTGCGACGGGGCAGGTGGGTTGGACGCCGACGTTATATGTTGTGCCGACCGTTCCAGTGACGAATCCGTTCATTCCCGCCGACCTGCGCACGATCCTGGCGTCGCGGCCGAATCCGACGGCGGATTTCACGATCAATCAGCGCTTCATGGGATTGGCTCCGCGCGAGTTCCCGTCGGACTTCACGGTCGGCCAATACATCTTCGGTGTGCGCGGCGATCTGCCATTCAAGGATTGGACTTGGGATGTATACGGTTCTTACGATTCGACCGATCTGGTCGAGACTCAGGACAAGGCGATCCTGAACTCGCGTATGCGCAATCTGCTGTACGCGGCCGATGGCGGTGCGTCGATCTGTGCCGGTGGCTTCAATCCCTTTGGCTTCTCCAACTCGACCAACATTTCACAGGCTTGCCGGGACTATCTGGAAGCGGAGAGCCACGATTACACGCAGCTGACGCAGACCATCTTCGAAGCGAGCGTCAAAGGCTCGCTGTTTGCGATGCCCGCGGGCGACCTGAAGTTTGCGTTTACATTGGACACTCGCGAGAACAAATTCGAGTTCGATCCGGATCCGTCGCGCGAGAATCTGGACATCATCGGTACGCTGCAGACGTATCCGGCGGCGGGTTCGAGCGATGTGAAGGAAGCGGCCCTCGAATTGTTGATTCCGCTGCTCCGGGACAAGCCGTTCGCACACTCGCTCGAAATGAACCTGGGCTTCCGCGTGTCCGACTACGACGTGTCGGGCCGCGTCGAGACCTACAAAGCGGATGGCATTTGGGAACCAGTGCGAGGTTTCTCGTTCCGCGGCGGTTATGAGCACGCGATCCGTGCACCGAATATTGGGGAGCTGTACAACCGGTTTGGCGCTCAAGCGCAGATCGGTTCGCCGCCGGGTCAAGGTGATCCCTGCGACGTGCGTTCATCCGCTCGCACCAGTGCGAACGCGGCCGCTCTACGAGCCTTGTGTGTAGCAACCGGCGTTCCGGCGCCGATTGCGGACACGTATCAATATACGACGGTGGCCATTGGTGTGATCCAGAGCGGTAACACGACGCTCACGCCGGAAGAAGCGGATACGATAACGTTCGGCGCAGTGTTCCGCCCGAAGTTCGATTCCGATTTGTTCTCCGATGTTTCGTTATCCATCGACTACTACGACATCGACATTGCCGACGTCATCGGGCCGGTGAGCGGCGGTACGGCGCTCAGCAAGTGTTACAACCTGGACGGCAGCAACCCGACGTACAACGCCACGAACGTGTATTGCCAGATCGTTCAACGCAACGCCACGACGGGTGGCGTCGATATTATCGCGACTCCGTACTTCAACCTGGGTGGCCTGCGTACTAGCGGCGTCGACGCGCAGGTCGACTGGCAGTTCCCCATTGGACCGGGCAGCCTCGATGTGAATCTGGTCGCGAACTTCACCAACTCGTACGAAGTGCAGTTGCTGGAGGGTTCGGCCTGGCAGGAATTCGCGGGCACTATCGACGGTACGCAGAACGGTGGCATTCCGCTGCCGGATTGGAAAACGCTGATGTCGCTAACCTATCGGCTCAGCGATTTCGAGGGCGGTGTCCGCTGGCGCCACTTGCCTTCGATGGACGACGTGACAGCAGTGACTCGGCCCGCGAGCCCAGCTGCGGGCGTGCCGGCCTATGATGTGTTCGACGCCACTGTGGCGTATCGATTGAACGGCGGCGTGCTCGTGCGCGGTGGCGTGAACAACATCGCCGATGAGGATCCGCCGATTGTTGGCGGCACCATCGGTCAGACACAGCCCGGCACGTACGACATCATCGGTCGTTATTACTATCTGGGCCTGCAGCTGAACTTCTGATCAGATTCCACAGCCGAGGGCGAGCTCCCTCGGCTGTGGAGGAACTGCTGAGCAGTACGAAGCGTGACGCGGGCGAATTCGACCAGGCCGATTTGTTTCGCCATCGCCGAATTGGGAATTTCCAGGGAATAGGGGATGTCGGGCGGCAGAGCCTGCAAAATGCCACGCACATCGAGACCGCCCGCGCCGAGAAACAACCGCTCGTTACGAGCCGCATGAATCAACTCGTCGTGCGTCGCGGGCGGCTCGGCGGGAGCGTCGCAGACCTGCACGTAGTTGAACCACGAGCGGGGCAGCTTAGCGAGTTCACCCTGATCGCAATTCGAGCGTGAGAAATGCAACGTGTCGATCAGCAGCCCGGCATTGTCTCGCCTGACGCCGCTGACGATCTGCGCGGCACGGCCCAGGTCCGAGGTTTCGGTCCAAGTCACAAACTCGATGTCTGCGGTTAGATTGCGTTTGGCAGCGGCGTCGCAGAGCTGACCGAAATGCTCGATCACGCGATCGAGCTGCGAATCCGCACCTTGGGCGATGAGATGCCGGGCACCGATCTCAGCGCTGACGTCGAGCAAGGCATCGAATTGATGAATGTCGAACGTCGGCGTGAGACGGATCAATTCGACATCGAGCACCTCCACACTGCTGTTCGCGAGCGCGCGCTTGGTTTCGCTCAGGAGTTGTGCATCTCGATGTAACGCGTACTTCGGTTCATCGGTAGTGACTGCTTCAAGCCGCAATCCGACGAACGAATAGCCGGCTCGCTCTGCCGCCGCGATCATCTCGGGCGGGGACAGGTTTAGTACCGTCAGGTGAGCAAGCGAGAATTGCGGCTGCATGGTGCGACCGGCGACCAACTATATGAACCAAATGGTACACATGTATGGACTAGTTCGTCCACAACGGAGTACTCTAACCGTCGCGCTGCTGCGGGGATTCTCGCCGCCATGGCGAGGGCAGACAGCGAAGCGACGATTGCATGCAACGTTACGATCATTACATCGGCGGCAAGCCGGCTCGGCCCGCAAGCGGCGCTTATCTCGCGAGCGACGATCCTTACAGCGGAGAGACTTGGGCGCAGATCGCGCGGGGTAATGCCGAGGATGTGGATGCTGCAGTTCGTGCCGCTAAATCCGCATTCAATGATTCTGCCTGGTCGGGAATCTCAGCGTCGAAACGCGCGGCGTTGTTACGCAAAGTTGCCGATCTGATCGTCGAGGAAGCGCCGAGGTTGGCGCAGATCGAGCAACGTGATAACGGCAAACTCGCCGCCGAGGTCAACGCGCAGGTACGTTACGTCGGCGACTACTTTCATTACTACGCCGGGTTGGCCGACAAGATCGAAGGCCAGGTCGTGCCGAACGACAAGCCGGGTCAGTTCACATTCATTCGGCATGAGCCGAAGGGCGTCATAGCGATCATCACGCCGTGGAATTCGCCGCTGACATTGACGAGCTGGAAGCTTGCGCCTGCACTGGCCGCAGGCTGCACGGCAGTCATCAAACCTTCCGAGTTCACGTCCTGCGCCATCGTCGAGTTCGCCGATTTGTTTCGACGCGCCGGATTTCCCGATGGTGTCGTGAATGTCGTGACGGGGCTTGGCGAAGAAGTCGGCGCAGCGCTGGTATCGCATCCAGACGTCGCTCACGTTGGCTTCACCGGCGGTGAAGCCGCGGGCGTTCGGGTGTACGAGCTCGCCGCGCGTGGATTGAAAACTGTGACGCTGGAGTTGGGCGGCAAGTCGCCCAATATCATTTTCGAAGACGCCGATTTCGACCAGGCATTGAACGGCGTGTTCTCCGGCATCTTCGCCGCCTCGGGTCAGAGCTGCCAGGCCGGTTCGCGCCTGCTCTTGCAAAGGTCCATCCACGATCAGTTCGTCGAGAAGCTGGTGAGGGCGACGAGCGAGATCAAGCTCGGCGATCCGACGCAGGCCGATTCGCAGATGGGGCCGATTGCCACGCGGCCGCAGTTCGAGAAGATCCTCAAGTACATCGAGATTGCCAAGGCCGAAGGCGCACGCTGCGTTGCTGGAGGACGCGCTCGCTCCGACTTGGGAGCAGGTCAATTCATCGAGCCGACGATCTTCACGCACGTGAACATGGGCATGCGCATCGCGCGTGAAGAAGTGTTCGGCCCGGTCCTGTGCGTCATGCCCTTCGACGATGAAGCGGATGCCATTCGCATCGGCAACGACGTGGCCTACGGCCTGGCCGGTGCAGTTTGGACACGCGATCTGCGTCGCGCGATGTTGATGACGGAGAAGCTCAAGGCGGGAACGCTGTGGGTCAATAACTATCGCGCCACGAGCTTCACGGCGCCGTTCGGCGGCATGAAACGTTCGGGCATCGGGCGCGAGTCGGGCATCGATGCGATTCGTGAGTATCTCGACACCAAGTGCGTCTGGATCGCCACCGACGCCAAGGTCGCCAATCCGTTCATCCGACGCTGAAGCGGGGCTCCCATGACGGCAGTGTTGTCCGGGATTCGGGTCATCGATATCACCAATGTGCTGGCGGGCCCGTTCTGCTCGTATCAGCTGGCGTTGTCGGGTGCCGAAGTCATCAAGGTCGAAGTGCCGGGAACCGGCGATCTGGCGCGACAGCTCGGCGCGGATATCGAGTTGAGTCAGCAGTTGATGGGCGCATCGTTCATCGCGCAGAACGGTGGCAAGAAATCGCTCACGCTGAATCTCAAGCTGGAAGGCGGCAAAGAGATATTCCGACGGCTGGTTCGCAGCGCCGACGTATTGGTCGAGAACTTCCGTCCGGGGGTGATGGACAGATTGGGTGTTGGTTACAACGCACTCGCCGGCATCAATCCGCGACTCATCTACTGCGCGATCAGCGGGTTCGGCCAGGATGGACCGATGCGCGAGTCGCCGGCTTACGACCAGATTGTGCAGGGTCTGTCCGGCGTGATGAGTATCACCGGTGACCGCAGCAGTGCACCGTTGCGAGTCGGCTACCCGGTGAGCGATAGCATCGGCGGACTCACTGCCGCGTTCTCGATATCGAGTGCACTCGTCGGTCGCGAGCGTACCGGCGAGGGGCGTTTCATCGATGTCTCGATGCTGGATTCGACGATTGCGAGCATGGGATGGGTAGTCTCGAACTATCTCATCGCAGGCGTCGAGCCTGAGCCGTTCGGCAACGAAAACTTCACCGCCGCACCGTCGGGCACGTTCAAGACGGGCAACGGCTTGTTGAACATCGCTGCGAACACCGACCAGCAATTCGAGTCGCTTGCCCGCCTCATCGAGCGTCCGGATCTTATCGGCGATCCGCGTTTTCTCACGCGCGAGACGCGCAAGCGGAATCGCGATGTATTGACCCTGCTGATCGAGACCGAGCTGCGCCAGCAACCCGCGACGTATTGGGAGGATCAATTCAACAAGGCCGGTGTACCGGCGGGCCGAGTGCTCAGTGTGCCCCAGGCGCTCGACTTGCCGCAGGTCGCGCATCGACAGCTCGTGAAGAAGGTCCAACCCATGCCCGGGCTGAACAAAGATCTGAGCGTCGTGCAAGGAGGCTATCGATATTCCGACGCTTCGGCGCCCGCGGACCTGCGGCCACCGACGCTAGGACAGCACACCGAAGAAATATTGCGCGATATCGGCTACGGCGCCGAGGAGATCCAGAGCTTTCGCAGCAGCGGGGCGATATGAGCGACGACCCCCAACAGCTGCTCGACGACGCGCAGGCGTGGTGGACCACGCAGATCATCGACATTCATCCGGGCGAGATCGGCATTCGCGGTTATCCGATTCAAGAGCTGATCGGGAACGTGACGTTCCCGGAGATGATCTGGTTGATGATCCGCGGCGAACTGCCTCGTCCAGCCCAGGCGCGACTGCTGGATGCGGCGTTAGTCGCATCCGTCGATCACGGCCCGCATGCGCCATCGATCTCCATCGCACGCATGGCGATCACGTGCGGTGTCGATCTGAATAACGCAGTGGCTTCCGGAGTCAATGTACTTGGCGACGTACATGGCGGGCCAGGCCAGCAGTGCATGGAGCTTTACGCGCAAATCCATGCAGCGTCGGGCGGTGAGAATCCATTCGCGGCATTGGTGGATGCGCAGCTGGAACAGTTCATCGCCCGGCACGGCAAGATCGTTCCCGGCTTCGGTCATCGCTTTCATCCAGTCGATCCGCGAGTCGCACCGCTGTTGGCGATGGTCGAGCAGGCAGCTGCGGCGGGCGAAGTTTCCGGCATCTATGCACGAATCGGTCGAGAAGTCGAAGCAGCCCTGCGTCGACGCACGGGCAAGCCCATTCCCATGAACATCGATGGTGTTACCGCGGTGATCTTCAGCGAGTTGGGCTTTCCGCCGCCGATGGGCCGCGGCTTGTTCATCTTGTCGCGCTCGGTCGGAATCCTGGCGCATGCGTGGGAACAGATGCAGCGAGGCGAGCGCATCAAGGGCCCCATGCCCAAAGAAATTCCATACACATACAGCGGGCCGAAGTCGCGCACTTTCGATCCGGACCGCTAACTCACATCTGCGAGGTTTCCATGAAACACACCGTAGCTCAGTTACTCGTGAAGTACCTGGAGGGACGTGGGGTCGAGCACATCTTCGGATTGTGCGGGCATACGAATATCGCCGTGCTCGCCGCACTGGAGAACAGCTCGATTCGCTTCGTCAACACGCGTCACGAGCAGATCGCTGCGCACGCCGCCGATGGCTATGCGAGAGCGGGCAAGAGGACCGGTGTGGTGTTGAGTCATCTGGGGCCGGGCCTGACGAACGCGGCGACCGGCGTTGCGAACGCGGCGCTCGACTCGATTCCCATGGTCGTATTCGCAGGCGATGTGCCGAGCCATTATTACGGCAAGCATCCGCATCAGGAAGTGAACCTGCATGCCGACGCCTCACAGTTCGAGATCTATCGACCGTTTGTGAAACGCGCCTGGCGTGTTGATCGGCCGCACTTGCTGCCTGAGATCGTCGACAAGGCATTTCATCTCGCCGAAAGCGGGCGGCCCGGACCTGTGCTGATTTCCGTGCCGATGGATATTTTCTCGGCCGAGGCGCCAGTGACGATGTTCGACAAGGTGAAGGCGAACGCGTTGGCCTATCAGAAGCCGTCGATCGACGACCTGACGGCGCAGCGAATCGTGAACGCGTTGCTGCGCGCACGGAAGCCGGTGTTGTATGTGGGCGGTGGCGTGATGCTCGCCGATGCGGCGGAGGAGCTACGCGCGTTTGTCGATCACCTCGGCATTCCCGTCGCGCATTCGCTGATGGGCAAAGGCGCGTTGCCGGACGATCATGCGCTCACCTTGGGCATGACGGGCTTCTGGGGCACGAAGTACATCAACGATAGCTGTCGCAACGCCGACACCATCCTCGCGCTTGGCACACGCTTCTGCGAAGCCGATTGCAGCTCGTGGGAGGGCGAGTACACCTTCAACATTCCACCGACCAGGTTGATCCACATCGATATCGATCCGTCGGAGATCGGTCGTAACTATCCCGTGGAGTTGGGCGTCGTTGCGGATTTGAAGCAGGCGTTGACGGTGCTGATTCGCGTGGCGCGCGAACTGTCACCACAACGAATCAACGAGTCTCTGCGACAAGAGATCGCTGCGTATCGAAAGCAGTTCAAGTCCGGTAACGCGGCGGCTGAGGCGAGCGCGCAGTTCCCGATGCGGCCCGAGCGTATCCTGGCGGACGTGAGAGCGGTGTTGCCAAGGAACGCATTCATTACCACCGACGTGGGTTGGAACAAGAACGGCGTCGGGCAGCAGTTTCCGATTTACGAGCCGGGCTCCATTCTCACGCCCGGTGGCTATGCGACGATGGGCTTCGGCGCACCTGCGGCGCTCGGTGCCAAGATCGCGTGTCCGGATCGCGTCGTAGTTTCATTGGTGGGCGATGGGGGTTTCGGACAAAATCCTGCCGTGCTTGCCAGTGCGGTCGAGCAGGACGCCGCGGTCGTGTGGGTCGTAATGAACAACCTTGCGTTTGGCACAATCGCTGGATTGGAGAAGGCGCATTTCGGCACGACGTTCGGCACGGTGTTCCGGCACAACGATCAGCCGTACTCGCCGAACTTCGCCGCAGTCGCCAAGGCTTACGGTGTGGACGCCGTGCGTATCGAGTCGGCCGATCAGTTCAAGCCGGCGCTCGAACATGCAGTCGCTTGCGGCAAGCCGTATCTGCTCGATGTCATCATGGAAAACGCACCGGTGCCGACGGCGGGTCATTGGAACATCATGGACATCTATTCGCCGGGCGAGAAGCGCTCTCACGTCACCACTTGAGGGGATGAGAAATTGAGATCGTCGTTGTTGCGGGCCGCGATCGCGGCGAGTCTCTTTTGGATGTCCACCGGTCAGGCGCAAATTGTCGAGATGCCGGTCCCGGGCGATCCGGTCGCGATCGATACCGGCAAGCTCAGCGGCAAGCTGCTGCCCTCCGGTGTGCGAGCGTACTTCGGTGTACCGTTCGCCGCGCCTCCGACCGGTGACTTCCGGTGGCGAGAGCCGCAACCGCGCGAATCATGGAACGGCGTTTACAACGCGGATCGATTCGCGCCCGAGTGCATTCAGATCCTCCGGCCGCACAACATCAATCATTACTTCGGCGAGGAGGCGACCGGTGAGGACTGCTTGTATCTCAACATCTGGGCGCCGCCGGCGAGCCCGAAGGCGCACAAGGTCCCCGTCATTCTTTGGTTGTATGGCGGTGGGTTGTCGATCGGATCGGCCGGCATGCCGATCTACGGCGGCGAGAGTCTGGCAAAGAAAGGCGTCGTGTATGTAACCGCCGGTTATCGCGTGGGCGCGTTGGGATTCATGGCGCATCCTGAAGCGACCGCGGCTTCGTCGCATCGTGCATCGGGAAATTATGGCCATCTGGATCAAATCGCAGCGTTGCAGTGGATCCAAAGGAACATCGAACGCTTCGGCGGCGATCCCGGGCGTGTCACGGTGATGGGGCAGTCCGCCGGCGCGAGCTCGGCCTTCAGCTTGCAGGCGAGTCCGTTGGCGAAAGGATTGTTCCATCGCATCGTCGGCATGAGCGGTGGTGGCTTGCGTGCCGGCGGCGATCCGATCTCACAAGGCGAAGCGGAACAGTCGGGGTTGGAGTTGCAGCGGGTGTTGGGTGCGAAATCGCTCGCCGACTTACGCAACGTTCCAGCGGACAAGATCCTCGCGGCGCAGGCGGAGTTTCAACTCGGCGGCACGGCGGGCACGGTACGTTTTCGTCCGAACGTCGACGCTTACTTCATGCCGCGTACGCCGCGAGAGATCTTCGCCAGTGGCGAGCAAAACGATGTGCCGTTGTTGATCGGATTCACTCGCGACGAGAGCGGCAACGAGCTGAGATTTGCGCGTTCGGTTGAGGAATTTAAAGCGGCTGCGAACAAATACTTCGGGGCACAGACCGAAGCGTTCCTGAAGCTGTATCCGGTTCGTTCGGATGCGGATGTCCCGGCGGTCGGTGCCACCGCGGTTCGCGAGGGCGGTATGGCGACGTCGATTCGGAGCTGGGCGCTCGGCCAGGTCGCGGAAGGGCAGGCGCCGGCCTACATATATATGTATAGCCATCCGCATTCGTATGAGCCCAGCGCGGTCATCGCGGACCTCAACGCAACAACGGCCGGTGCCTATCACACCAGCGAAGTGCCTTACTTCCTACTCACGCAGGACGTTTATAACCGGATACGGAAGACACGAGCGTGGACGCAGTACGACCGTCAGCTCGCGAATACGATGTCCGATGTGTTGGTCGCGTTTGCCACCAGCGGCGTCCCGGAAACGACCGAGGTGCGCGTCCCGAAGTTCACGATACGCAAGCAGGAGTATGTGGAGTTCGGCGATCGGATCGCGACCGGAAGATTCGACGTCGCTCGCATGGACTTCTTCTCGACCGTGAATATGCCTGGGGCGGTCGGTCCGAGTTCCAGGCCGCAGTCACCGAGGGACTAATCCATGTCGACCGGACGAACTTCGCCGACGATGAAAATGTAAGCGAGCGCTCCGATCACGGCGACGACGGCGATGTACGCAAGCGCGTAGAAGAACGATCCCGTCGCACCCACGATCACACCGATGACAATGGGTGTGACAATGCCGGCCAGGTTCGCGCAGAGGTTGAACACGCCGCCAGTGAGGCCGATGAGTTTCTTGGGCGCCACGTCCGTGATCAACGTCCAGCCGAGATTCACCATTCCCTGGCCAAAGAATGCGACCGACAACACTGCGATCACCACTGCATCGCTGGCGACGAAGTTTGCGATCACGATGGTGGACGCGAGCAGCAGGCCGGTGAGGATCGGTAGTTTGCGTCCGAGCGTCGCCGAGCCCGTGCGTCGGATGATCGTGTCCGAGACCCAGCCGCCGACCAACACGCCGACCGACGCCGCGATGAACGGCATCACCGCATAGAAGCCGACCTTGAGCCAGCCCATGTTGCGCTCGGTGGCGAGATAAGTCGGGAACCAGGTCAGAAAGAAGACGAGCGTCGAGTTGCCGGCGAACTGGCCGATCGACGCGCCGAGCACTTGTCGATGCTTCAACAGCCGGCCGATGTTGCGCCATTGAAAGGGGACAGCGGTGCCGCGATAACCCAAGCCGCCGCCGGCCTCGATGTAGTCGAGCTCCACCTGGTTGACGGTGGGGTGGTCCTGCGGATCGCGATACATTTTGTGCCAGATTGCCGCAAAGATCAGGCCCGCGACTCCGGCAATGACGAACAGCGCGCGCCAGCCGAGCTCACCCACGATCAGGAATAACAGCGGACTCAAGAACGCCAACCCGAAATACTGGCCCACCGAGTAAACTCCGGTGGCACGGGCGCGCTCGTGTTGAGGAAACCATGTGCTTAGCACGCGGCTGTTGGTGGGATAACATGGCGCCTCGGCGACGCCCAGCCCGAGACGAAACGTGAGCAACGAAATCAGGCCGGTCGCCAGGCCCTGTAACAGCGTGAAGATCGACCAGACACTGACCGACCAGAAATACGACAAGCGCGCCCCGACGCGATCGACGAATGCACCGCCCGGGATTTGAGCCGCCGCGTAGGTCCACGAAAATGCCGAGAACACCACACCCATGATCACCGCATCCAGGCCCAATTCCTTGGTCATGGACGGCGCCGCGACGCCGAGCACGGCGCGGTCCAGATAGTTGATCATGGTGCCGACTGTTATCAGCCCCAGCACGGCCAGGCGCGCACGACTGCGTACGGTGCCCACGTCTGCTTTCACCGCCATTGTCGCAGCGTTGTCCATTCGATCCCCCGACCGATGCTTTTTTCCACTATGTACCAGACGGTACAGAGTGTCAATGAACGAGGGAAGTCCATGAAAAAGACCCCAACCAAGAAAGCCGCGGCCGCAACGCCGGCCGTTGTGACTCGCGACCCGGAAGCTTCCGTGCAGGACATTCTCGCGGTGGCCACCGAGGAGTTCGCGACCAACGGTTTGAGCGGCGCGCGCGTCGACCAGATCGCCGAGCGCACGCGTACGTCGAAGCGAATGATTTATTACTACTTCCAGGGCAAGGAAGGCTTGTATCAAGCGGTGCTGGAAAAGGCGTACATGGATATTCGCGCCTTGGAAGAGAAGTCCAGGCTGCTCGACATGGAGCCGCGGGCCGCGATGCGTAAGCTGATCGAGCTGACGTTCGATTACGATGAAACGCATCCGCTGTTCATCAGCCTGGTCAGCGTGGAAAACATCCACCAGGCCAAGCACCTGACCAACTCGCAGTCGATCAAGGACGTGAATGCCAGCGTCATTCGCACGCTGACCTCGATTCTGGAGCGCGGCCGGAAGGAGGGCGTGTTCCGCGCCGATCTCGATCCGGTCGACGTGCATTTGCTGATCAGCGCGTTCTGTTTCTTCCGCGTATCGAATCGTCACACGTTCGGCGCGATCTTCGAGCGCGACCTGTCCGATCCCAAGCTGCGCAAACGCCATAAGAAGATGATCACCGAGACCATCGAGCGGTTGCTGGAGCCGCGCCCCGCCAAAGGTTGATCCGCATCGCTCGCGCTGCCTTGGGGGTGGTGCGGGCGTCATTCGGCGCGTACAGTGTACGAACCGGTACGGACGCTCGTGCCGGAGGAGCGCCGACATGTTCACCTCGATTGCGTCCGTATCCATCAGCGGCCGGCTCGACGCCAAGCTGCGCGCCATCGCCGAAGCCGGCTTCGACGGCGTCGAGCTGGTCGAGAACGATCTGCTGACCAGCGATGCCAGCCCGCGCGAGGTGGGGCGAACGATGCGCGAGCTCGGGCTGAAATGCACGGCCCTGCAGCCGGTGCGGGATTTCGAAGGCATGGCGGAGCCGGTGCGCTCACGCAATTTCCAGCGCATCGAGCATCGGTTCGAAATCATGGAGCAGGTGGGTGCCGAGTTGTTGATCGTCGGCTCCAATGCGTCGCCAGCTGCGCTCGGCGATCGACAGCTCATCGTCGACGATCTCGGGCAACTTGCCGAGCGCGCGCGAGCACGGGGCATGCGCATCGGCTATGAGGGGCTGTCGTGGGGTCGATATGTTTTCGATCATCGCGAGGCCTGGTCGGTCGTCAAAGATACCAATCATCCTGCGCTGGGCCTGGTGCTCAGCAGTTTTCATTCGCTGGTGCGCGACGTGCCAACCGATAGCTTGCCAAACATCGATCCGGCGCGGATTTTCCTGGTTCATCTCGCCGACGCGCCGAAGTTGCAAATGGATTTCCGTTCCTGGAGCCGGCATTTCCGGTATCTGCCCGGCCAGGGAGATCTGCCGCTCGAAGCTTATGTCGCGGCGTTGCGCGCTAGAGGATATGACGGCGTTTGGTCGTTGGAAGTCTTCAACGACCGTTATCGTGCGAGCCCGGCGACAACGACTGCCGTCGACGGCATTCGTTCGCTTCGATACATCGAAGATCAAGTCGCGCGACGTTTGTTGCTCGCGAAAGGCTCGGGGTTGCCGCCACGAGCGCAGTGTCATGGCATCGAGTTCATCGAATTCGCGGCCAACGATGAAGAAGTCGAGCCGCTCGGCCAGATGTTTCAATCGCTGGGCTTTGCGCTGGTGGGAACGCATAGGTCCAAGCGCGTCACGCGATGGAATCAAAACGGTGTCAACCTGCTCATCAATAACGAGCCGGCCAGCTTCGCGCGTACCTATGCCGAACTGCATGGCGCATCGGTGTGCGCGATCGGCATCAAAGTGGACGATGTCGAAGCAGCTATGCAACGAGCTCAAGCGCTGCAGATCCGCGGTTTCTCGCAGCCGATCGGTCCCGGTGAGTTGCGCATCCCGGCCGCGCGAGGCGTCGGTGAGAGCCTGCTGTATTTCATCCGCAAGGGTGAAGAGCAGCATGTTTGGAAGAACGATTTCGTTTCGGTTGCGGACGCAGCCGAGCGCGTGCGTGCCATCGGCCTGCTACGAATCGATCACTTGACTCAAACCATGCAGTACGAAGCCATGCTCTCCTGGCTGTTGTATTACTTGTCGCTGTTCGCCGTGGCCAAGACCGAGCAGGTGGAGATCGAAGATCCGTTCGGGCTGGTCTACAGTCAGGCAGTCGAATCGTCCGATCGGGCGTTCCGCATGGTGTTGAACAGCTCGTCGGCGGATCAGACGTTGTCGTCGCGTTTCCTGCATGGGTTCATGGGGGCCGGCGTGCAGCACATCGCACTCCAGACGGACGATATCTTCGCGACCGCAGCCGCCTTGCGCGAGCGAGGTGCGCAGGTGCTGACGATCCCGGCCAACTATTATGAAGATCTACAGGCCCGCTACGACTTGGATGGCGATCTGACCGCGCGCCTGGCGGACAACAACATCCTGTATGCGCGCGAGCCGGAAGGGGAATATTTCCAGCTGTTCCTGCGGGCATTCCAGAAACGTTTTTTTTTCGAGATCGTGCAGCGACGTCACTATCATGCCTACGGCGCCGCCAATGCGTCCGTCCGGATCGCCGCTCAGTCCCGGTATAGAGCCGATCTGGCGCAGTGCTAGACATCGGCGCGCCGTCGAGGCAGCATGTACGAACTAGTACAGACATTGCCGCCGACGGGCCGAAGAAAATGGGGCGACCTGAATATTCCAGAACCGGGGGATTGCTTGTAGCTTTCGCGCTGACGACGCTGTGGCAAGGGGCATCTGCGGAAACGCCGGTCGATGCCGCAGTGGCCGCCGAGGCGGTGCTCGACGACCGCTATCCGGCACCGAAAGTGATGTTCGGATCGGACGTGGAAAGTTATCCCGACCTGGTCTACAGCACGCTGCGTGGCTTTCGACCGTTGCGCCTGGATTTGTATCGACGCATCGGTTCCGCCCAGCCGAAGCCGCTGGTGATGTACGTTCACGGTGGCGGTTGGCAAAGCGGTCACACCCGGCAGGCCGGTGCCTTCGCGAATTGGCCCGAAGTGCTGGCGTCGCTGGCGCGGCGAGGATATGTCGTCGTTTCGGTGGAATATCGCTTGAGCAGCGAGGCGCAATTTCCCGCCGCGATTCACGACGTCAAAAATGCGATCAAGTGGCTGCGAGCCAACGCCTCGAAGTATGCGATCGATCCGCAACAAGTCGTGATCTGGGGCGGATCTGCCGGCGGTCACCTGGCGGCGCTGGCTGCAACGTCGTGTGGCGTGCAAGCGATCGAGCCGCCGGATTCGAAAACGCTGGCGGCAACCCAGTCGGATTGCGTGCAAGGGTTGGTCGCCTGGTACGGCGTATTCAACATCGATGCAGGTCAAGAGAATTCGTCTGCCCTGGGCAAGTTTCTCGGCTGCAAGCCTGGCGAATGCGCCGACACCGCGGCGCTCGCGAGTGCGATCACTCATCTCGATGCGAAGGATCCGCCGACCCTGCTGGTGCACGGCGAGGCGGACAAAGTCGTGCCGGTCAGCCAATCGCGCGAATTCGCACGGGCCTTGAAGTCGAAAGGCGTCGCTTCGGAGCTGGTCGTGATTCCAGGCGCCGATCATAGTTTCACCGGTACGTCGCTGGAGGAGACTCGCAAGGCGAGTCTGCTGGCGCTGAACAAGACGTTCGAATTCATCGACTCGCTGCGCGGAGGAAAGTCGCAGTGAGAGTGCTCGCAGGCCTGATCGGTGCGCATATTCAGCAATCGCTGACGCCGGCGTTGCACATGGAAGAAGGCGCTGCGCAGGCGTTGAACTATCGCTACGAGTTGTTCGATCTGGATCGCATCGCCGGTGGTGCCGCAGCGCTGCCGTCGTTGTTGGACATGGCACGCGAACGTGGCTTCGCAGGTTTGAATATCACCCATCCTTGCAAACAAACCATCCTACCGCTGCTCGATGAGTTGAGCGACGACGCCAAGGCACTCGGCGCGGTCAACACCGTGGTGTTCGTCAACGGCCGCAGCATCGGTCACAACACCGATTGGTGGGGCTTCGCCGAGAGTTTCAAGCAAGGGCTGCACGATGCGGCGTTGAATCGTGTGGTGCAGCTCGGCGCGGGTGGCGCTGGGGCCGCTGTCGCCTACGCGATGTTGAAGCTCGGCGCGCAGCGCCTGGATATCTTCGACATCGACGCCAGCAAGATGCGAGCGCTGGTTGCATCGCTCGGTGCGCTGTTTCCGGCTCGACAAGTAAACGCCGTGAGCGATCTTCGAGGCGTCATGTCCGAAGCCGACGGGTTGGTGCACGCCACGACCACCGGCATGGCGAAGAATCCGGGCTTGCCGTTACCCGCGGAGCTACTGCGCGCCAGGCAGTGGCTGGTCGAGATCATCTATTTCCCGTTGCAAACGCAGCTGCTCAAGACAGCGCGAAGCATCGGCTGTCGCACGCTCGATGGCGGCGGGATGGCGATTTACCAGGCAGTGGGTGCGTTCCGGTTGTTCACCGGCATCGCGCCCGATGCGCAACGCATGGCACGACATTTCGATCAGCTTGCGCGCCAGCCCAAAGCGCTGGCGACAGCGGAGTAGTACGTGCCACGAATATAAATGGTGAGTCTCGGGGGGATGAACAATGAAACATACATTGCGACGTGCCGTGGGCGGCCGTCGTTCGTCTTTCGGAATGTGGTGCCAGCTGGCCGCGGGCGTGAGTGCGGCCATCGTGAACACCGCGCAAGCTCAGGACGAGCCGGCAGCCGGCGGATTGGAAGAAGTCGTCGTCACCGGATCGCTGATCTCCGATCCGAATCACGTGGCGCCGAGTCCCATCGTCATCGCGACCGCCGAGGATTTGCAACAAACCGGCGCTGTAACCATCGAGGCGGCGTTGAATCAGTTGCCGCAGTTCTCGCCGGCCGGCACGGCCGGTAACGGCGGACAAGGAACGGGCGGCCACGCGACGGTGAACTTGCGCGGGTTGGGCTCCAATCGTAACCTGGTGTTGCTCGATGGCAGGCGACTGCCGCTCGCGGATATTTCGGGCAACGTCGATATCAACCTGATTCCGGATGCCATCCTGGCGAGCGTGCAGACCATCACTGGCGGTGCTTCGGCCGTGTATGGATCGGACGCGATGTCGGGCGTGGTCAACTTCATCACGTTGCCGCACTTCGAAGGTCTGCGCACCGACGTGCAGTATGGCAACACGGAGCGCGGCGACTACGAGCAGATCACATCGTCGGCAGCCTTCGGCACGGCGTTCGCCGACGATCGAGGCCATGCGTTGCTGTCGATCGGCTATGCGACGCGCGAAGGCTTGGCCGGAAGCAAACGCGACTTCTTCGATCTGGTGACGCCGTCATCGTTCATCGGTCAGGGAACGTTTGTGCCCGCGGCGACCAATCTGCCGAACCAGGCGGCCGTGAACACGTTGTTCGCCAGTTACGGCGTGACGGCGCCGGTCGGTAACACGCTCAATCTCGGCTTCAACGACGACGGTAGCTTGTTCGCGCAAACCGGCGCGAGAAACTATCGCGGCCCGACGGATAACGGTTACGCCATCCTCGGCGGCAATGTGCGCATGCCGGTCGGTCCGCAAACCATGATCCAGAATCCGCTGGATCGCACCTCGATCTACAGCAAGTTCGATTACGAATTCACGCCGGACCTGACGTTGTACGGCCAGTTCATGCACGTCGATTCCGAAGTGACGACCAGCAGCGGCGGCAGCCTCACGCAGTTCGGCACTCTAACGACGATTCCCGTGACCAATCCATTCATTCCGGCTTCGCTGCGCACGTTGCTGGCATCGCGGCCGAACCCGAATGCGAGCTTCACCTGGAACGGTCGCTATGTCGGCTTGCCGGCGAAGTCTTGGGACGAGCACTACGACACTTCCCAATATCTGCTCGGCATGAAGGGCTCGCTGCCGCTCAAGAGCTGGACATGGGATGTGTATGGGTCCTATGACGACACCAATCATCTGCAGTCCAACTACAACGCGGTGCTCAAGAGCCAGGTACAGAATCTGTTGAACGCACCCGACGGCGGCAATTCGCTCTGCGCGGGTGGCTTCAATCCGTTCGGATTGGTTAACAGCAGAGCGATCTCGGCGGAGTGTCGTGCGTATCTGACGACGACAGCGAAGAGCACCGAGCTGCTGACGCAAACGAACTTCCAAGGCGTCGTGCAAGGCGATGTACTGAGCCTGCCGGCCGGCGAGATCAAGCTCGCCATGCTGGCGTCCCATCGCAAGAACACCTATCGATACAGCCCCGATTCGCAACTGGCTTCGCAGAATATCGAAGCCGTCATCGCATCGTTGCCATCGCAGGGCGAGTACGATGTCACCGAATATGCGGCGCAGATCGATGTGCCCATTGTGAGCGGCGTGCCGTTGATCGAGCAGTTCAATCTCGGTGCTGCAGTCCGTCGTTCCGATTATTCGACCAGCGGCAGCGTCGACAGCTACGAGGGCGACTTCAAGTGGACGCCGGTGCGCGGACTATTGATTCGCGGCGGCTATCAGCGCGCCGTCCGTGCACCGAACATCGGCGAGTTGTTCGCCGCCGCGACCGGCTCGCAGATCGCATTCGGCACGCCGCCGGCATCGGTCGGCGATCCGTGTGACATCCGCTCTTCGGCCCGCACCGGGGGCGGTGGCGCGAACGTACGTGCGCTGTGTCTGGCGCAAGGAATTCCCAGCGCGGTGATCGACAACTACACGTTCCCGACCACTGCGACGGCCGGCCTGACGCGCGGCAATCCCGGGCTGTCTCCGGAGACTGCCGATACATATAACATCGGCTTCTCCTGGTCGTCGCGTTCGGACTCGCCGTGGTTGAATGGCACGACGCTGTCGGTCGACTATTACAAGATCGCCATCGAGGATGTGATCTCCATCGTCCCGGGCCTGACTGCGCTCAGCAAGTGCTACAACCTCGATGGTTCCAATCCGTCGTACGACCCAACCAATGCCTTCTGCTCGTTGCTCAGTCGCGATGCCAACGGCTTGTTACAAGTCATCCGCACGCCGTACCTGAATCTCGGCGGCTTGGAGACCGGCGGCATCGACGTGCAGCTGGCGTGGAGCGTCAATCTCGACGAAGTGGGGCTCGGCGCCGGCCGCGTGTTCTTCTCGACCGGGCTTGGCTACTCGAAGAATTTCTCGGTGCAGACCTTGCCGAACACGCCGTTCCAGGAATACGGCGGCACCAACACCATCGGTGCGTCCTATCCGGAGTACAAGGCGTTGACGTCGATCGGCTACGGCATCGGCGACGCTACGGTGTCCGTGCGCTGGCGCTATCAGAATGCGATGGCGGATGTGACATCGGTGACGACGCCGGCGAATCCCGGCGTCGGCGTGCCGACGTACAATCTGTACGATCTGGTCGGCGTATTCGACATCAACGATCACTGGCAAGTGCGCGCCGGCATCACCAACCTCACGGACGAAGATTCGGTGTTCGTTTCCAGCTCGCAGACCAGCACGGACACGAGCGTGTTCGACGCGGTAGGGCGTTCGTACTATGTCGGTCTCCGCTTCTCGATGTGACGTTTGGCGGGCAGGCGGATTCGTCCGCCTGTTCGCATTTTTGCTCGCGGCTCCGCTCGCACACAGCTGCGAGTCAAGCACCGATTTGCAATTCATTTGCGGTGCCGAACGCCCCGAGGACGTCGCGAGAGTGCCGAATACCCGTTGGCTGGTATTCAGCGGATTCAGCAACGGAGCAGGGCTGAAGCTGGTCGACAGCTCCGCACGCACGATGCGCAAATGGTATTCGGGCACGGTCGAACAAGTGCGACACGAGCGACGCGCCTTTCCCTCGTGTTCGTCACCACCGCCGGTCGAGTCGTTCAACGCGCAAGGCATCAGCTTGCGAACCGTTGGGCCTGGTAAGCATCGGCTGTATGTCGTCAATCACGGCGGGCGCGAGAGCATCGAGATTTTCGAGATCGACTCCATTGCCGACGAGCCGCGGCTGAGTTGGAGCGGTTGTGCGCTGCTGCCGAATGGAATCGCCGCGAACAGCGTCGCGACCTATTCGGACGGCACCATTCTCGCGAGCGTGCTGACCCATCCCGGCACGACGATCACCGATTTCGTGCGCGGTAACGTCACCGGCGGGGTTTATCAACTCAAACCGGGCGCAGCGGCGTTCGAGCTGCTCAAGGGCACCGCGTTGCCGGGCAACAACGGCTTGGAAACCATGCCCGACGACCAAGGTTTCTATGTCGTCGCCTTCGGCTGGCGCTCGGTCGTCGCGTTCTCGCGAGCCGATTCCTCGAAACCTGCGTGGCAGGTGCAAGCACCCGGATTCATGCCCGACAACATCCATTGGAGCGACGGTCGATTGTTGCTCGCGGGCATGCAGTTCGACGAGCCTGCTTGCGGCGGGTTGCGAAAGATTGTCAACGGTAAGGCGGACGAGATGCGTTGCCATCGCGGCTATACCGTCGCGGAGCTCGATCCCGTGGCGAGAGGGTTCAGAATCGTCGCGTACAGTGGCCCGGATCCGATTTTCAACGGAGTTTCGGCAGCTGTGCCGGTCGGCGCCGAGTTGTGGCTGGCGTCATATCAGTCGGATCGCATCGCGGTGAGATCGCTATCTTATTAATGGCCTCCAAGCCGGCGCAGAACAGTTTCGTGGTTTAACGATTACTGCTACGTTGATGCCCCCCGGATACCTATAAACCTGGCGGCAGCGGTGGTCGAAAGCAAAACCTCCCAGGCGGGCAGCCTGCCGGATAACCGGCTCGAACAGGAGCACAGCTCGCGCAGCGTCGCCCCGATCGTGAAAGCCTGGGGCGTCGCCGTTTTATTGCACGGATTGGTCATTGCCAGCGGGCACGTCAGCCAGCACACGGCCATCGTCGTCAACAACGTTGCCTGGACCATCGCCTCGGTACTCGCGGCCGTCAGCAGCTTTCGTGCGGCAAGGTCGTTGGCGGGTGCCGAGCGCAGCGCGTGGCTGATATTTACCGTGGCGTGCGGCTTTTGGGCGGCTGGCCAGATCGTGTGGGATTTTTATGAGTTGTATCTCGGCATCGCCGTGCCGTTTCCGAGCTACGCCGACGTCGGCTACCTGATCTATGGCCCGCTCATGATCGGCGGATTGTTCCTGCTACGTGCGACACAACAGGAGCGACGGCTGACGTGGCTGCGCGCCGCCAATCTCGGCCTGATTCTTTGCAGCCTCGCGCTTGTGCTCATCACCGTGCTCACGCAGCCGTTTGCGGAAACGCGCCGGCCGCCGCTGGTCTCGCTGATCGTGGTGGGTGAAAACGCGTCGATCACGGTGGCGTTCATCGTCGCCATGTACTTTCTATGGTCCTATCGCTGGGGCAACCGGCTGCTGCCATATTCGCTGGTGACGTTGTCGCTGGGCTCGCAGATGATCTGCGGCTTGTTATATACGCGCGAGCTGATCGTGGATAACTACGGACCTTTCAGCCTGTTCAACATCGGCTGGACGATCGCGTTCGGTTTGCAACAGCTGGCGGCGGTAACGCAAGTCGCCGTCGACACTGGCGTGAAAGAGGACGGCGCGGCGTTGCGGCGAGGCCACGCCCTGGTCGAAGCGCTGGTCCCTTCGTTTCTTTTGATTTGTGTCGCCGTGACGGCAGCGCTGCTCGCGGAAGAGATAACGACGCGCACGATTCACTTGAGTACGCTCATCCTCGTTGTATTCGCGGCGGCGCTTGCGGCTCGGGAGGCTTGGTTGTATTTGCGCGGTGAGCAGCTTAGGACCGCACTCGACAGCTCGGTGAGCGCGCTGGCGAATTCCCGAGAACGGCTCGAAGCAGTGAACGCACAACGCAGCGATCTCGAACGGCAGATCGAGGTCACGGCCCGGGCCGGCGGCGTGGGGCTCTGGGAATGGGACATACTGGCGAGCAAGGTTCGGTACTCGCACCAATGGAAACGCCAGCTCGGCCATGCGGACCACGAGATCAGCGACGACTTCAGCGAGTGGCGCAAACGGTTGCATCCGGACGACGAGGGGCGAGTGACCGCCGCGTTGGAACGATTCATCGCCAATCCGCAAGGCGAGTACATCAGCGAGCAGCGGCTCCAGCATCAGGACGGCTCGTATCGCTGGATTCTTGCGCAGGGCTGCGTGGTGTACGACGCCGCCGGTCGACCGGCACGCATGCTTGGGTCGCACGTCGATATCACCGCATTCAAACAGCTGGAACAGTCGCTACGCGAGAGCGAAGGCCGCTACCGCGGCCTGGTCGATGCGCTCGAATCGCGAGTGGACCAGCGCACCCGCGAACTCATGGATGCGTATCGAGAGTCGCAGAACTTCGCCTATGCAGTGGCGCACGATTTGAAGGCGCCGCTGCGCGCGATCAGCGGTTTCTGCTCGCTACTGGGACAAAGCGCCTCCGATCGTTTGTCGGAACAGGAGCGTACTTACGTCGATCGCGCCAACGAGGGTGCCATCCGCATGGCAGCCTTGATCGACGATCTGCTGCAGTACTCGCGCATCGAACATCGCGAACAACAGTTGGTCGCGATCGATTGTCGCGAGTTCGTCGACGGCCTGATCGGCGAGATGTCGTATGCGATCGAGCGGGAAGGCGCGCAGATCGTCGTCGACCTGGATCGCACGCCGGTGCTGGCGGATCGGGAAGGACTGCGGATCGCGCTCAGCAATCTGCTCGATAACGCGCTGAAGTTTTCCCACGAGAGCGAACATCCGCGCATCGTTATCGAGTCGTCGATCGAGTCCGGCCGCTACCTCATCAAAGTCCGGGATAACGGCATCGGCTTCAATCCCGCCTATCGCGAAAAGATTTTCGAGATCTTCAATCGTCTGCATGCCACGGGTTACGAAGGGACCGGCATCGGATTGGCGCTGGTACGCAAAGCCGTGCAACGGATGAACGGCAAAGTGTGGGCGGATTCCGTTCAAGGCGAAGGTGCAACTTTCTACATCAGCCTGCGCACCGAGTAACTTCATCGATCTTTTTAAGCACAACACCGTACAGCCCGAGATTGTGAGTTGTTGCTATCAATGCGCTGCTCACGAAGAGGCTCAAGGTTTTGTATATGGATCGTTACGACACGTGTCGCGGCATGACACTGATCGAGCTGATGGTTTCAATGGTGCTGGGTTTGGTGATCGTCGGTGGCGCGACCAGCGCAATTCTTGCCAACCGCCAGAGCTACCGTACTAACGAAGCGTTGTCGCAGCTTCAGGAAAGCCAGCGCACGGCGTTCGAGCTGCTGGCGCGCGATGTGCGCGAGGCGGGAATCAACGGCTGCAACAGCCAGGGCAAAATTGCCAACGTGCTCCAGGTTCCCGGCGCTGGAGCGAACTGGTGGCAGGCCTGGGTCGGAACGCAGGGCTTTGAAGGCGGACAGGCCGGCGGCGCAGTGAGCATCGGCACCGACGTTGCTGCCCGGGTGGCAGGCACCGACTCGCTGGTCGTGCAGGGCGTGCAAGGGGTTGGCGTTTCGGTCGATACGCATCAACCTTCGTCCGCGAACATCAAGCTTAACGCCACCACGACCGCCATCGTCGACAACGACATCCTGATGATTTGTGACTTCGATCATGCGGCGATTTTTCAGGTCAGCAACTACAACAGCAACAACGTGACCTTGGGGCACAACACGGGCAACAGCATGTCGCCGGGAAATTGTTCCAAGGGCCTGGGCTATCCCACCGTGTGCACCACCGGCGGCAACGACTACGCGTTCGGCCGCAACTCGCAGATCATGCGTTTCAGCGTGGTGAACTGGTACGTCGGCAACAACGGCCGTACCGAAGAGGGCGGGCGCTCGCTGTATCGAGTGCGCATGGGCTCGGGCGCATCGTTCGTCACCGAGGAAGTGGTGGCGGGCATCAGCAACATGCAGCTGACCTATCGAGAGCAAGGTCGCCCCGACTTTCGCGACTCGACTGCCGTCGGTAACTGGGCCAACGTGAACGCCGTGCGCATCGAGTTGACTTCGCAGAGTGCCGATCAGCGCGTGTCGTCCGACACGACCGTCAATTCCGGCCGGCTGCAACGGGTTTTCGCCAGTATCGTGACATTGCGCAATCGCGTGCCGTAACCAGCATCGGGGTGGATCCGGCCGGTTTGGGTTTGCGGCGGCGATCTTCTACACTGCCGCTCATGCAGCCCCCGTATCCCGATGACGAGGAAGACCTCACCCCGGTCGCCGTGCCCTATACGGAGATCTCGCCCGATGCGTTACAGGGCGTGATCGAATCGTTCGTGCTGCGGGAAGGGACGGAATACGGCGAGCGGGAATTCACGCTCGAAGAAAAGCGAGTGCATGTCATGCATCAGCTCGAACGCGGCGAAGCGCAGATCATGTTCGATCCACAATCTCAGTCGGTCGACATCGTCGTAACACGAACACTCGGAGTACGTTCCTGATGGCGAGCTCACGCGACTACGACTTGTTGGTGATCGGCGCTGGGTCCGGTGGCGTGCGCGCGGCTCGCGTGGCTGCCGGGTACGGAGCCAGAGTCGCCATCGCCGAGGAATATCGCATCGGCGGCACGTGTGTCATTCGCGGTTGCGTGCCGAAGAAGCTGCTCGTGTACGGCGCGCACTTTGCGGAAGACCTCGAAGACGCGCGTCGCTTCGGTTGGCATGTTGAAGGCGCGAAGTTCGATTGGCCGACGCTGCGAGATAATGTGTTGGCGGAGGTGACTCGACTCAGCGGCCTGTACACGCAGACGCTGGAGAATCACAAGGTCACGATGCTGACCGAGCGTGCGGTCGTGACTGGCCCGCACAGCGTGCGAGTCGGTAGTCGGGATATCACGGCAGGTGTGATTCTCATCGCGACCGGCGCTCGTCCCCACGTGCCCGATGCGCCCGGCTGCAAGCATGGCATCACTTCCAACGAAGCGTTTCATCTCGAACAGTTGCCGAAGCGCATGTTGATCGCGGGCGGTGGCTACATTGCCAACGAGTTTGCGGGTGTGTTCAACGAGCTCGGTGTCAAGGTCACGCTGATCAATCGCGGGGATACCATTCTGCGTGGCTACGATGCGCAGATTCGCGATCGGTTGTTGCAGATTTCGATGATCAAGGGCATCCAGTTCCTGTTCAACGCACCGATCGAGAAGGTGGTGAAAGAGTCGAGCGGGGCATTGACGGTTCATATGCCGAACGGGCCCATCGAGTGCGATGCGCTGATGTTCGCGACCGGTCGTGTGCCGAATACGACTGGTCTCGGTTTGGAGAGTGCGGGCGTGGAGGTCGATGCTCAAGGCGCAGTTCGTGTCGACGAGGAAAGTCGCTCCAGCTGTCCGTCGATCTATGCCGTCGGCGATGTCACGAATCGAGTTCAGCTCACGCCGGTTGCGATCCGTGAGGCGCAGGCGTTCGCCGATACGGTGTTCGGCAAGAAGCCGAGCAAGGTCGATTACAGCTGCATTCCCTCGGCGGTCTTCAGTCATCCGCCGTTGGCGGGTGTGGGGCTGACGGAGGGCGAAGCGCGCAACAAGCTCGGTTCAATCAAGGTTTACACCGCCGATTTCCGGCCGATGAAGAACGTGCTGGCGGCTCGCAACGAGCGGGCCTTGTACAAAATCGTGGTCGATGCGGCCAGCGACAAGATCGTCGGTGCCCACATGATCGGCCCGGACGCGCCGGAGATCCTGCAGGTTCTCGCCATTGCGGTGAAGGCCGGTCTGCGCAAGTCGCAGCTCGACGAAGTGGTCGCGATTCATCCCACTATGGCCGAGGAGCTGGTGCTGCTGAAATAGCCGGACATTTTTAGGTCACGTCGGCAGAGGCTGCCCCGTCTGCTCGTGCACCATATATTCGGCGTACCAATCCGCCCAAGCGGCATCTCGCTCCCCGGTGCGTTTCTCATGCTCGCCATGAGCAGCTTCGGCACGCTTGAGGGCGGCCTTCAGGTCGGATATGGAGGTGTATGTCGCACCGTCGACGTCGATGCGGCCAGGCAGTCGCGTAGTGACTTCCTGCAACAACCACGTGTTGCCATCCGGATCGCTGAAGGTTGCAAACGACGAATACGTGCGTCCCGCAGGATCTCGCCCACTCTTGGGCGGCTCGCCGGGAGTGCGATGAAAGACTTCGCTCACCTTGGCACCTCGCTCCAGCAGTTCGGTGCGCGCCGCTTCGATGTCAGAAACAATCAGATACAGGCCGCTGGCAGACCCAGGGGCCGCGGAAGATAGGCCAGTGCCGAAGTGAATCGAACAAGGCGAGCCCGGCGGCGTGTACTGCACGAGGTGCAGGGCGCCGATCACGAAGTTGGCATCGAGCCGCCAGCCCAAGTCGCCGTAAAATTGTTTGGCCCGCTCGACATCCGAGACCGGAATGACGACGACTTCGAGTTTCATGTCGAGTCCGCGAGATTTGGAACTGCTCATATCCGAGACTCCTTCAGTTGCCGACGAAAAGCTCAGCCGAACGTGAAAGCAAACAACTGCGCGCCCGCGTCCAGAAACTCGATCTCGATCTGCCGGTCGGCGATCGATCCGGACTGGCGGATCAATTGATACATGCGAGGTTGATCGAGAGTGCCGAAGCCTTTGGCGTCGACGTCGACACCGTGTGCCGAGCCGGGCGCTTGTCCATCGATTGTTACTCGATAACGTAGGCTCACGCCACGCGTGGCCGGTCCCATCACTACATGTACATCGCGTGCATGAAAGCGAAATATCACTTTCCCGCTGGCTTTGTTCGACGCCGAATACTCACGCGTCATCGTCCAGTCGCCGCTGAGTGCCCAGGTGTTGAGCTTCAGCTGCTCAGGCGCCGCAAACATTTGCGCGCGGTCGCGAACCTTGCCGCCAGGAGAAGCGAACCGCTCGCCGTTCGCATAACCCAAGTAAGTTTCCGGCGTCCCGAGCGTCTTCCAATCCGCTGCGACTTCAGCGCCTTGAGCATCGAGCGTCACGAGTGAGCGGTCGAACTTCGTCTGGCCGGCTTCGGTGAGCAGCTGCTGAATCACCTGTTCCAACTTGTCGTAGTCGCCTTCACCGAATTGGTGATGCCGAATGTGACCCTGCGCGTCGACGAAGTAGAGCGCTGGCCAGTAGTGATTGTCGAAGGCATTCCAGATCGCATAGTCGTTGTCGACCGCGACCGGATAATCGACGTGCAGCTCCTTCGCAGCCCGGCGCACGTTATCCAGATCTTTCTCGAAGCTGAACTCCGGCGTGTGCACACCGACGACGACCAGGCCGTTGTCCTTATATTTCTCGGCCCACGCCCGCAGGTACGGCATCGTGCGACGCCAGTTGATACAGGTGTAGGTCCAGAAATCGATCAGCACCACTTTGCCTCGCAGCTCCTGCGTACTCAGCGGTTGCGAATTGACCCAGGCATTCGCACCTCGAAGCGCGGGCATCGGCTTCTCCACCGGCAATCTCGCGGCGAGGCTGATAGGAACGATGAGGCTTGCAACGGCAGCCACGATCCAACGACGACGGATGTTCATGCGGGGGAGGAGAACGGAAGCGGACGCTCCCCGCGATTACACCAAAGTATTCCCCGAGACGCTGGTATCGCCGTGCTTTAAGGTTGCACCACGAATTGCATGCGCTTGAGCAGTTGGCCTTGGGGCGTGCGCACGTCGACGATCCAGCGTCCGGGCGCGTTGGCTGGAAAGCTTTCCTTGCGGGAATAGGTGCGCCAGCCGCTATCGTTGCCGCCGTGGATCTCGGCGGTGATGCGCTCGATCTCGCCGGCGTGCCGCCATTCGAAATTGATGGACTGTGCGACGCCGCTCGGAGCGCGAATCGCAGCGAATGCGACGACACCGGCGCCGAGCTCGGCCGAGGTCAGCGACTTCACAGCGGGACCGGGTGTTCGATCTTCGATGGACTGCGTAATAACTGCTTGGGTCACGGCGAGCCCGGCAGGTGGAACGTGTGCGCGCAACAACCACACCAGCAACGGTGCGAGCGTGGAGCACGCGATCCAGATCACCTTGTGTCGAGTCGATCGCAGCGACCGTAACGACATCGGCGACGTCAACAACAACCACACACCCACGGCGCCGAGCGCTAGCGGCAGCGCTTGTTCCAACGACAAATGCACGACCATTGGCACCACGACGACGGCCGCGATCAAGCTGCAATAGGCATGAAACAACAAACGGGTCGCTGCACGAGCCGCGATCCAGCGTTCATAAAGCGGATCGAGCGCGGTGAGCAGGGCGGCGGCAGCGGCGATGGTAATAAAGGCAATCTGGCCGATGTCGCGCTGGAGTGAACCGAACAGAAAGGGCAGGGAAAAGAACAGCACTTCCTGCTGCAACGATTGAGTCAAAAAATTGGAGACGAACTTGCCGATGCCCTGCCGGCGCCGCTCCAGGAAGCGCCGGACCAGCGGCTCGACCAACAACCACACCCAACCGACCAGCGCGGCGATGGCGATGACCCGCGCCAGATCCGCTCCGCGCTTGACCATCACGAAGCCGATCACGCCCGAAACGAAGCTGATCGTCGGGATGAGCCATGGCACACGTTCGAGCGCGTGCGCAATCCGAGTCAGGACTCGCGGCGACGGCCGATCGCCGGGCGGCGTTTCCGAGAATTTCGTCTCTAGCTCCATGGACCTGCCGGCGCCGAACGAACCAATCCGCATGGCGCAATAACCACTTGAATGGTCGATCCTAGCATCAGTGACCGATTGCTAACCAACCCGGTCTCTGATTGTTACCCACGGTTGGATACATTGACTCGCAGATAAATACAGCGGGTCTGGTTCGATGCTGAGTCGTGTAATCGCGGTGCTGGCGACGGCCTTGCTGGCATTCGTCGCGCAAGCAGCGCCGCCGAAAGTCATTCGTATCGCCGCGCCGGATCTGAGTGCCGGCGCCAAGCCGAGCTACGGCGGGCAGGTCGACTATCTGACGACTCAGCAGCTGTTGGAAAAGGAATTCGCCAAGGACGGCATCAAGATCGAGTGGAGCTTCTTTAAAGGCGCCGGCCCGGGCATCAACGAAGCTCTCGCCAACAAGCAGCTGGACTTCGCGTTCATCGGCGATCTGCCGCTCATCATCGGGCGCGCGAACGGGCTCGATACACGGTTATTGGCAGCCGGGACGCGTGGAGTCACCGTCTATCTGGCGGTGACTCCGGAGTCGGGCATCAAGTCACTCGCGGATCTCAAGGGCAAACGCGTCGGAATCTTCCGCGGCACGTCTGACCAGCTGTCGTTCGCGCGCGTGCTGGAGCGAGCGGGGCTGAAAGAGCGCGATCTCAAGATCGTGAATCTCGACTTCAATGCGGTGAACGCGGCACTGGTTGCCAAACAGATCGATGCGACCTGGGCGCCGCACAGGTTATTGGCTCTGCGTGATCGCGGCATCGTGAACATTCCAGTGAGCACTCAGCAGCTCGACGGCACGGGCTCGCTACAAGGCGGGCTGGTCGGGACGCAAACGTTTCTACAGCAGTATCCGGACATCGCGACACGGGTCGTGAAGACTGCGCTCGTGGCGTCGCACTGGTTATCGGCGGAAGAGAACCGTCAGGCGCAAGTGCAACTGGTGGCCACGCAGTCGAGCTATCCGGTCAGCGCCGTCGACGAGGCGTTACGCGGGAGCAATCTCGCGTTCGTGTACTCGCCGCTGCTCGATCGATATTTCCTCGACAACTTCAAACGTAACGTCGAGCTGGCGCGGCAGTTCGGATTGATCCGCCGCACCTTCGACGTGAATGCCTGGGTCGACGATCGTTACCTGAGCGCGGCACTGAAGCAGCTCGGTTGGCAGGACGCATGGAAGCCGTACGACCACTACGCCGGCGGTTCGGCACGTGTTTCCTCTTCTCAAGCCCTTCCTAGAACACCATGAGTCACACTGCTTCCTTGCGTTTCGCCATTGCTTTTGCGCTGCTGGGCGCCTCGACCTCGCAGGCCGCCGATACTGTCGAGGACAGCGGCACCCTGGAACAAGTCATCGTCAGCGCCACACGGCGGGACGAAGATCTGCAACGCGTTCCGCTCGCTGTATCGATCGTCAGCGGCGTCGAGCTTGAACGTGCCAATCGAACTGCGGTCGGCGCGTTGGCCACCGAAGTGCCGACGGTCAACTTCCGCACGCAGTCGTCGAACAAAGATACGTCGCTGTTCATCCGAGGCGTCGGCACGATTTCGACCTCGCCGGGCGTCGAGTCGTCCGTGTCCACGGTCATCGACGGCGTCGTGTATGGAGCGAGAGGGCAGGCCACGCTCGATCTGCTGGACCTGGAGCGCGTCGAAGTGTTGCGCGGTCCGCAAGGCACGCTGTTCGGTAAGAACGCTTCGGCCGGCGTCGTGAACATCGTCTCGCGTGCGCCGAGTGCCGAACCGTCCGGCTATGTCGATTTGAGCTACTTTGGTGGCGGCGACGAGCTGCGCGTTCGCTCCGGTTTGTCGGGCGCACTGTCCGACAGCGTGACCGCGTCGGTGACCGGCTTATACGCAACGTACGACGGCAATGTCACTAACGTCGCGAACGGCGAGACCGTCAATGGCTATCGTCACAGCGGCGCGCGCACGAAGTTCGTGATCGAGCCCAACGACGATGTGAAGATCGCGCTGGCCGCCGACTTCGTGCATGCGAACGACAACGTGCCGACGGTGATCGCGGGTACGACGCTGACGGCGTATCCGAGCGGCACAGTGACGCAGAATCCGGGTTTCGCCGCGGCGGTCGGGCCGGTCGTTGCCGGTCCCGAGAATCGTCGCATCAACAGCGACATGAATACTCACGTCGAGGACGACAACTGGGGCGTGTCGGGCCAGCTCGATTGGTCGCTCGGTGATTACACGCTCACCTCGATCACCGCGTATCGCAGCTGGCAGAACACGCAGTTCCAGGACGGCGACCGCCTGAGCCAGATCTATCAGCAGTTCCCTCGCTCGCACGATCGCGGCGACCTGGATTTCGAACAGTACTCGCAGGAGCTGCGCATCGCCTCACCGCAGGGTGAGTTCGTCGAATACGTCGCAGGTTTGTACTGGTTCCGCGGTGTCGATGAGGAAACGTATCGTCGCAATGTGACCCGATGCAGCGGCTCGACCACACCGGCAATCGCACCGGGCGCGACTCCATGCCGCACTGGATCGGCCACCTTCACCGACGACTTCGGTCGTGCGGACTACGGAACCCGCAACACCAACTACGCCGCATTCGGTGAAGCGACCTTCAACTTCACGAACACTTTCCGCACCATCGTCGGCGCCCGTTGGACGCATGACGACCTGCGATACAACCACGCCCGAGTGTCGAGTGCGACGGCGACCAATTCGCCGCCGGGCATTCGCGTGCCGTACGCCAGCTTCGGGACGCACTCCGAAGACGGTTACTCCGGACGCGCCGGTGTGCAGTTCGATTTGACGGATAGCATCACCAGCTATGCAACGTATTCGCGCGGCTACAAGGGTCCGGCCTACAACGTCTACTTCAACATGCAGGCTATCGACACGCCGGTGCTCGATCCGGAGGAGTCGGACTCGTACGAAGTGGGATTGAAGACTCGGTTGTGGGGTAACCGGGTCACCGCGAACCTGGCGTTGTTCGATACGACCTACGACAACTACCAGGCGAACTTCTTCGACCTCGTGGGCACAGCAGTGGTCACGCGACTCATTAACGCGGGCGAAGTGAACACTCGCGGCGCTGAGATCGACTTCAGTGCTCGTCCGCTGCCTCAGCTCACATTGAGCGGCGGTCTTGCTTATATCGAAGCGCGCATCGAGGAGTTCAACTGCCCGCCGGGTGCGGCGTCGAGCTGCGCCGTGAACGGCAAGCCTTTGCCGTACTCGCCGGATTGGAAGGGCAATGTGCGTGGCACATACACGATCCCGCTCAATGCGTTCGGTAATTGGGATCTGGAGCTGGGCACGGACTACAGCTGGCAGAGCGACACTCAGTACGACATCGCGCAGGCGCCGGATGCGATCCAGGATTCTTACGGGATCTGGAATGCGAGTGTGTCGCTCGCGCAGGCGGAGCAGGGCTGGCGTGCGAGCGTCGTCGTCAAGAACATCACGGACCAGTCGTACTCGACGTTCCTGGGCGCGGGCGCGACCAATATCACTCGCGTCGTGCCTCGCGACGACCAGCGCTACTTCGGCGTCAGCGTGCGCAAGGACTTCCGCTGATGTCGCAGAAACAACTGAAGCTCAACGCGTTCCTGATCGGCAACGGCCACCACGTGGCGGCCTGGCGCCATCCGGACGCGCAGCATACAAACTTGTTCGAGAACTATCGACGCGCGGCGCAAACGGCGGAACGGGCGTTGTTCGACGCCATCTTCTTCGCCGACTCGCTCGCCGTCGACGAGGGCCACTTCGCATCCGGTTTGGCACGCATCGATGGGCTTGAGCCGCTGACGTTGCTCGGTGCGCTCGCGGCCAGCACACAGCACATCGGTTTGATCGCGACGGCTACGGCGACATACAACGAGCCGTTCCATGTCGCGCGCAAATTCGCGTCGCTGGATCGGATTTCCGGTGGCCGTGCGGGATGGAACTTGGTGACGTCAGATAACGCAGCGGAGGCGGGCAACTTCCATCGCGAGGAGCACGTAGCTCACGCGGATCGATACGCCCGCGCTCGCGAGTTCTATCAAGTCGTGACTGGATTGTGGGATACGTGGGACGAGGGCGCTGTGCTTGCCGACAAGGCCAGCGGCCAGTACTTCGATCAATCGGCCGTACGCCGGCTCGATCACAAGGGCGAGCATTTCTCGGTGAAAGGGCCGCTGAACGTGGCACGCTCGGCGCAGGGCTGGCCAGTGATCGTGCAGGCGGGCAGCTCCGAAGCCGGCAAGCAACTGGCGGCGCAGACTGCGGATGTCGTATTCACCGCGCAGTCGAACCTGGCGAACGCGCAAAAGTTTTATCGCGATTTGAAGGATCGGCTGCCGGCGTTCGGGCGCAGTCGTGACGACGTGAAGATCATGCCGGGCGTGTTGCCCATCGTCGGTCGAACCAAGGAAGAAGCGCAGGCAAAGTTTCAGCAACTACAGGATCTGGTCGATCCGCGCGCCGGCGTGGCATTACTCGGTCGCATGATTGGCAACTTCGACCTGTCGAAATATCCCATCGACGGGCCGTTGCCCGAGCTGCCGGAAACTCAAAGCGGTCAGCGCAGCCGTCAGCAGCTGTTCACCGAGCTGGCGCGCGGCGAGAACTTGACCATTCGCGAGTTGTATCTGCGAATCGCCGGCGGTCGCGGTCATCTCACGGTGATCGGCACCGCCGAAGACGTGGCAGACGAGTTGCAACGCTGGCTCGAAGAGGGCGGAGCGGACGGGTTCAACGTCATGCCGGCGTTGTTGCCGACCAGCCTGGAAGATTTCGCCGAGTTAGTCGTGCCCGAACTGCAACGTCGCGGCCTGTTCCGTACTCGATATGAAGGCAGCACGTTGCGAGATCGGCTCGGACTGTCGCGCCGACGTTCGCAACAGCAATCAGCATCCGTGGCGCGCACCGGCGCGGCGTGATGTCGGCCAAGGCGATGGCGATCGGCTGGATCGTGCCGGCCGCATTGTTTGTTCTGTGGTGGCTGGCATCGCACTACGAATGGATGCCGTCGCAGATCCTGCCCACGCCGGCATTGGTGTGGCAGGCGGCGGTCGATCTGGCGACACAGGATCTGTTCGTCAATCTCTGGATCAGCCTGCGCCGACTGTTGCTGGGACTGGCCGGCGGCATCGCTGCGGGCATCGTGCTCGGCGTGCTCATGGGTGGGAGCCGAACCGCACGTCAGATCGTCTATCCGACGTTCTTTGCGTTGATCCAGATTCCCACGCTGGCGTGGCTGCCGATGTTCATGATCCTGTTCGGCATCGGCGAAGCGCTGAAGCTCGCGGTGATCATCAAGGCCGTGATCGTTCCGGTCGCGATCCATACATTGGCCGGTGTCGACGACACGCAGCCCAAACTGCGTGAAGTCGCCGCTGCCTTGCGTCTGCCATGGCACGTGCGACTGCGGACGCTGATTATTCCAGCGGGACTGCCCGCGTTCGTCACGGGCTTGCGATTGGCCTTGGCGCAAGCGTGGGTTTCATTGCTGGCCGTGGAGCTGCTCGCTTCCAGCGAGGGCATCGGTTACTTGATGGTGTGGGGCCGGCAGCTGTTCATGCTGGATATCGTCTTCGTCTGCATCATCGTCATCGCACTCACCGGGCTGATGATGGATCGCAGTATCCAAACACTCGACCGTGCATTGATTCGTTGGCCCAGGGCGGCAACGGCCGAGCTTACTGGGTCCGGCGCGGGCGGCTATGAGCGGTTGCTACCGTGGTTGTTGCCGCTCGCGTCGCTGGTGGTATGGCAGTGGGCGAGTGCAAGCGGCTATGCAGATCCAAATCTGTTGCCCGCACCGACCGTGGTGCTAACTCAGCTGCGAGTCGGGCTACTCGACGGCACCTTGATCGACGCGTTGACCCATTCGTTTGCGCGGGCGTTTGCCGGATTGCTTCTGGGCGGCGTGATCGGTGTGACGCTGGGCCTACTGCTGGGAATGTCACGCACGCTGGATGGATTGTTCGGACCGACGTTCGCGACGCTGCGACAAGTGGCCGTGTTCGCGTGGGTGCCGTTGATCACCGCCTGGGTCGGTATCGGCGAGCCGGCCAAGGTGACGTTCGTCGCGCTGGCCGCGTTCTTTCCTATGTTCGTGGCCGCCCATCACGGCGTCGTCAATCGCTCGTCGCAGCTCGACGAAGCGGCACACGGATTACGATTGAACGCGGGTCTACGCTTGCGTGTATTGATCCTGCCCGGCGCCGCCGCGGCGATCTTTGCCGGGTTGCAGCTGGGTTTGACCTACGCGTGGCTCGGTGCCATCGGTTCGGAATATTTCATGCGGTCGGGGGCGGGCATCGGCGGGTTGATGATCAACGCGCAGCAACTGGCTCGCATGGACATCGTGATTGGTGCGATGGTGCTGATCGGACTGAGCGGCGCGCTATTGCGTCGATTGGGAGAGCTCATCGAAACGCGCTCGACCCGCTGGCGCACGGCGAGTTTACCCGCATGAGCGACGCGACTCCCATCGTTGAATTCAAGCACGTCGGCAAGTCGTTCCATGTGGCGGGCGGCGAGCGCGAAGTGATCCGCGATTTCGATCTGAGCATCGAGCCGGGCGAGTTTGTTGCGATCCTGGGCGAAAGCGGCTGTGGCAAGTCCACGCTGTTGCGCCTGTTGGCGGGGCTCGATGCCGACTATCGAGGCGACATCGTCATCGATGGCCGGCGTGTCGATGGGATCGGCGCCGACCGTGGCATCGTGTTCCAGGAGCCGAGGCTGTTTCCCTGGCTGACGGTCGAGCGCAATGTGGCGCTGGGGTTGGTGAACGAACCGCTGACCGAGCGTCAACGAGTGCAGCGAGTTCGCGAGTACATCCGGCTGGTCCGGCTGGAAGGCTTCGAGCTGGCATTACCGCATCAGTTGTCGGGTGGTATGTCCCAGCGGGTCGCGATTGCGCGCGGCCTGGTCGCGAGTCCTCGTATACTCATGCTGGACGAGCCCTTCGGTGCCCTGGATGCACAAACCCGACAGCAAATGCAGAACGAACTCCTAGGTCTTCGCGAGCGCGAGCGGATCACGACGCTCCTGGTGACTCACGACGTCGAAGAAGCGGTGTTTCTTGCCGACCGCGTGGTGGTGATGGCTGCAAGGCCGGGGCGGGTCAAAAGCATTGCCACGATCACACTGCCGCGAGCTCGCGACCGATCCAGTTTCGAGTTTCACCGGCTCCGTCAGCAACTGATCGCGGAACTGGGCGCGGCCTGAGCGGCGTGTCGACCCGGACACTTCAACCGACGGCGGGTGCGCTCGTCGTTCTGGCAGTCAGCTTCGCCGGCTTCATCTGTCTTGGCCTGCCCGACGGCACGTTGGGCGTCGCCTGGCCATCGTTGCGCGATGGTTTCGGGCGCACGCAAGCGGACTTCGGCATGGTCCTGCTGGTGCACGGTGCTTCGTACTTTCTCTATGGTTTGCTCGGAGCGCGACTCACTCGTCGCTTCAAACCGCATGCGTTGCTGGTCGCCGCGTCGCTGCTCTCCACGACGGGTCTGTTGCTGGTCGCGGCGTCGCCGCGTTGGTGGATGTTTCTAGCGGCGATTTCCCTGATCGCGTGCGGCGCGGGCATTCTCAACACGACCATCAACACCTACGCGTCTCAGCATTTTTCGGCACGCCATGTGAACTGGCTGCATGCGTGTTACAGCCTCGGTGCCTCGGTAGGGCCGTTGGCGATGACAGCAGTCATGACGCGGCAGGCGAGCTGGCAATGGGGCTATGTGTTGATTGCGATGGTGCCGCTCACGATGGCCGTGGTGTATGTGATCACCGCGAAACATTGGGAATATTCGCCGCCGGAACATGAACACGGTGCGGCGAAGTCGACGGCGCGAGTGAGCTCGCTCCTGGCCCGCCAGGCGTTCCTGTTCTTTTGCTATTCCGGCCTGGAGCAAACGCTCGGCCGTTGGTGTTACACCGCGCTTACTGAGTGGAAGCACATCCCAGTGGCGACTGCCGGACTGGCCGCGAGTTGTTACTTCGGCGCCATATTCGCTGGACGATTTCTGCTCGGCGCGGCGCTCGACCGAGTGGGCGCGACACGCATGGTACGGATGGGATCGATCGTTGCTGTCGTGGGCACGACCAGTTTCGCATTCGGGCAAGGCTCCGTCGCGGCGGTGGGCCTGGTGCTGACGGGCTTCGCGCTGGCGCCGATCTTCCCAACCTTGGTGGCACAGAGTGCTAGCCGATTTCCGCGTTCAGAGCTGGCACGAGTCATTGCGACCTGCGTAGCAAGCGCGATCCTGGGCAGCGCCGTGATGCCGTACTTGGCCGGGGCGGGCACCCGCATCTTCGGGCTCGGCGCCGTGGCCATGGTCGGCGTGATCCTGGCATGCGTATTGATCACGATGCATGAGTCGGTTGTCCGCCATCGCGCTTGAGTTTTGTCACCGAAATCAAACCCGCCTGCGACTGAATTGTTGACTGGGGCAGGACTAAGCTCGCTCTGTCCCTTCATTACCGACGAGCCCGGCATGTCTGCGCTTCCTCGTGAATATCGCGCCATCGTTCCCATCGAGGGCTACGTGCACAAATTCCGTCTCGAAGCACGCGAAGAGGCCGTCGCGCGGGTGCTGACAACGGAGCCGGCCCACGTGAATCTCGGCGCTTTGCTCGGCAAATTCGTGCTCGTGGTGCTGGCGCTGGCAGGCATCGGAGCAGCCGCCGCACGAATGTTGATTTAAATACTTACAAATATCCTGACTCGAACTTCGCAGCGGCTGACGCGTTGTTGCTGCGGTTTGCTTACCCTGGAGATCGCCCATGTCACGTCGCTTGTCCCGTCGCTCGGTTACCGGCAGCCTGCTGGCTACCGCAGCCGCAACTCTGACGTTGTTTGGCGCGCCCGTGCAGGCGAAGGATGTCGAGCTGCTCAACGTTTCTTACGATCCCACGCGCGAGCTTTACGAGGAATACAACAAAGTCTTCGCCGCTTATTGGGAAAAGAAGACCGGCGACAAGGTCACGGTCAAGCAATCGCACGGCGGTTCGGGCAAGCAGGCGCGATCCGTGATCGACGGCTTGCAGGCTGACGTTGTGACATTGGCCCTGGCGGCGGACATCGACGGCATCGCGACTCACGGCAAGCTGCTGCCCGAGAACTGGGCTACTCGCTTACCTCACAACAGCTCGCCCTATACCTCCACCATCGTATTCCTGGTGCGCAAGGGCAATCCCAAGGGCATCAAGGACTGGGGCGACCTGGTGAAGCCGGGCATCTCCGTCATCACGCCGAATCCGAAGACGTCGGGCGGCGCGCGTTGGAATTATCTCGCGGCCTGGGGCTGGGCGCTGAAACAGCCGGGCGGCAGCGACGCGAAGGCGCAGGAGTTCGTGCAGAAGCTGTATCAGAACGTGCCGGTGCTGGACAGCGGCGCACGTGGTTCGACCACTACGTTCGCCCAACGCGGACTCGGCGACGTGTTGCTCGCATGGGAGAACGAAGCGTTCCTCGCGGGCAAGGAATTTGGCGCCGACAAATTCGATATCGTGGTGCCGACGGTCAGCGTGCTGGCCGAGCCGCCGGTATCGGTTGTTGATAAGAATGTGGATCGCCACGGCACGCGCGCCGTCGCGCAGGCGTACCTGGAATATCTCTACACGGATGCGGCCCAGGAAGTGGCGGCACGCAACTACTATCGCCCGGGCAAGCCGGAAATCCTGGCCAAGTACAGCAAGGTGTTTCCGAAGATTCCCACGCTGGTGACGATCGCGGACTTCGGCGGCTGGACCAAGGCCCAGGCTACTCACTTCGCCGACGGCGGCATCTTCGACAAGATCTACTCGCCCAAGAGCTGATCCCTCGCTTTAGCCGGCGACGCGGCTGGTCTCCCGGGAGACCAGCCGCAAGTCCGGAAATTCGTCGCCGGCAGCATCGCTGCTGATCAGACCCAGACGCTTGAGCAACGTCCGCAGTACATTGCGCGAGATGCCGAGCATGCGCGCCGTCTGCACCTGATTGTGACTGCAATACGAGAATGCATTGCGCACGATCATGTCTTCCAATGTTTGATACAGCTCCGCCGGCGGCGTTACGAACAATCTATCGAGCTGCGCGGCGATGCTGTCGAACGGGGACAGCGCGGCCGATGGGGTCTTCGGGGCTGTCGCGAATCGCAAGTGCTCGGGACGAATGTCGCCGTCCGCGGTGAGCAACGCGAAGTGAATGACATTTTCCAACTCGCGAATGTTGCCGGGCCATGGATAGTGCAGCAGGGCTCGCTGCGCATCCGGCGTCAGCACCGGTGGCTTCAGACGCAGCTTCTCGCTGTACTTGAACAGGAAGTGTTCGGCGATGGGCATGATGTCGCCGTGCCGGTCGCGCAACGGCGGCAGCTCGAAGGTCACGACATTCAGGCGGTAGTAGAGATCGAGACGAAAGTGGCCGGCCTTGACGGCTTCGGCCAGGTTGACGTTGGTCGCCGCCACCAATCTCACATCCAGAGGAATTGGCTTGCGCGAGCCGACACGCACCACCTCGCGTTCTTGCAAGATGCGCAACAGCTTTACTTGCATTGGCAGCGGCAGGTCGCCGATCTCATCCAGAAACAGCGTGCCGCCGTTGGCGGCTTCGAACCAACCCGCGCGTGTTTCGTTGGCGCCGGTAAACGAGCCGGCCTGGTGGCCGAATAGTTCCGCTTCGGCCAGGGCCGGCGACAACGCGCCGCAATTCACCGCGACGAAAGCTCCTTTGCGGCCACTCTGCGTGTGCAGGTGTCGCGCCACCAATTCCTTGCCGGTACCGGTTTCGCCCGTGATGAGCACGGGCGCATCGCTAGGGGCGACTCGATCCAACTGTTCGAGCAGCGCGCGCGACCTCGCGTCGGCGAAGATCGCCGCCTTGGCGCGAACCGATGCTGAATGCGCGGACGAATCGGGATGCACCAGTAATCTTCCAAGTTGATTGCTCATGGGGCCACGTAAATAAGTTACGTGGGCAGTATTGATGACGAGCAACTTCCGCACAACGAGCGCATCGGAATCGCCTCATACGCAATCGGACTGTAACTAGGTTGTGACTGCGGTGGCGGTCCGTAGCAGCAAGCGAATCGTTATCTGTAAATGCATTGTTACCTCTCACGCCCGGGCGCGGCCGACTCCTAGACTGCCTCACCTTCACACAGTCGGGAGTTGTCATGAAATTGCGATCGTTGGCGGTTGTGTTCCTGAGTCTGGTGGCGTCGCTGGCCTGGGCGCAGTCCGCGGGTACGGCGAAAGACACATCCAAGACGGCCATTCTCACCCGTGCACAATTCGATGCATTGCTCGCAAAGCCCGAGCAGTTGCTGGTCGTCGATGTGCGGCGTCCGGATGAGGTCACTGCAATCGGTGGCTTGCCGGTGTACCTGAGCGTGCAGCTCGCGGACCTGGAGAAGTACGCCGCGTGGATCCCGAAGGATCGCAAGATCGTCACGGTTTCCAATCACGCGGGCCGCGCGGGACGCGCCGGCGATCTGCTGGCGTCGAAGGGCTTCAACGTCGTCGGTCGCGTCGGCGTGCAGAATTACGAGGCCGAGGGCGGTAAGCTTACGAAGATCGCTCCCAAGCCGCCCGAGGGAGCGCAGCAAAGTGCACAGGCGAAATGACAGATCAACTTAAGCTCACGCGACGTTTTCTTCTCAGCTCTATTGGTCTAGGCGCGCCGTTCGCGCTGACATCATGGACGTCCGTGTTTGGAGCGGCGGCACCGGTCACCGGCGCCGCCCTCGACCTGCAACGTATTCCCGGCGGCAAGCCTCGTAACATTCTGTTCGTGCTCACCGACGATCATCGCTACGATGCGATGGGATTCCTGAGCAAGCGCGGCTTCCCGCACACCCCCAATCTGGATCGCCTGGCACGAGACGGCGTTTATTTTCCGAACGCGTTCGTAACGACAGCGTTGTGCTCGCCGTCGCGTGCATCGATTCTCACCGGTTTGTACGCGCATCAGCATCGGGTGGTCGATAACAACCACCCGATTCGTCCTGAGTTGGTGTTCTTCCCACAGCACTTGCAGCGGATCGGCTACGAGACCGCGCACATCGGCAAGTGGCACATGGGCGGCGAAGAGGTTGGCGACGGCCCACAGCGAGGATTCGATCACTGGGTCAGCTTCGCGGGGCAGGGCACGTATCTGCCGAGCGAAGCTGGGTTGAACGTCAATGGCGTGAAAGTGCCTCAGCGCGGCTACATCACGGACGAGTTGACCGACTATGCTTTGCAGTGGCTCGAAAAGCGCGATGCCAGGCGGCCGTTCTATTTGTGCCTGTCGCACAAGGCGGTGCATTCGGAGTTCATTCCCGCGGAACGTCACAAAGGCCGCTACTCGAAGGAGCGCTTTGAGCAACCGCAGACCTGGAATCCGGCGCCCGGCAAGGAGACGTTGCGGCCGATGTGGGTACAGAACCAGCGCAACAGCTGGCACGGCGTCGACTTTCCGTATCACAGCTCGCTCGACGTCGGCGAGTACTTCAAGCGCTATGCGGAGACCCTGCTCGCGGTCGACGAGAGTCTGGGACGAATCATCGAACATCTGCGACGTCGCGGCGAGCTCGATTCGACGCTGATCGTTTACATGGGCGACAACGGCTTTGCCTTCGGCGAGCACGGCCTCATCGACAAACGAACCGCATACGAAGAGTCGATGCGCGTGCCGCTGCTCATGCACTGCCCGCAGTTGTTTCGTGCGGGCACGAAGGTCAAGGAAGTGGTTGCGAACATCGATATCGCGCCGACCTTGCTCGAAGTCGCAGGCCTGCGTGCGCCGGAGACCATGGCCGGGCGAACTGCCTTGCCGCTGGCGCGAGGCGAGCGCATTCCGTGGCGAGATGCGTTGCTCTACGAGTATTACTGGGAGCGCAATTTCCCCCAGACGCCGACGCTGCACGCGATTCGCGGCGAGCGCTACAAATACATCCGTTACCAGGGTGTCTGGGACATCGACGAGCTGTTCGACCTGCAGGCCGATCCGCTCGAAGCCAACAACCTGATCTTCTCGCCGGGCCACGAAGGCATCGTCGAGAAACTGAATCGTCAGTTGTTCGATGTGCTCGAAGCGACCGATGGCATGTCGATGCCACTATCGCGCGATGCCGGCAGAGTGCAACGCTTGCGACGCAACGATAAAGCCAAGGCAGCAGAGTTCCCGCCGCAGTTAACTACGCCACCGCCGAAGTAGCTCCTTGACCGGCACACGCCGGCCGTTTGCCGGTAATCCCTTGCAGCGTTCGCGACAAAACGTTTCATTGCGCGCCGGCGGCGCAATGCGCCGGTTGTCACGGAAACGGAATCAGTGCTGGAGGGACCAAGGGAGATGTTGCATACGACACGTATTGGCTGGTGGCTCGTCGGGCTGGCCATCGTGGCTGGCCTTATCGCGCTGGTGGTGTTCTCGCCGCGCTATGCCGATCCGGAACGCATGGTCAAGCGGATGCAGGCGCAGGTGGCGCAGATCCGTGGCTTGAAGTTCAAGCACGACGTGGTCGTGCTCGAACAATCGCCGGAGGAGTTCAAGAAATCCACCGCGAGTCGCTTGCGACAGCTGAGTTTGCCGGAAAACGAACCGGTGCTACGCACGCTCGGCTTGCTGGCGAGCGACGAAACCCTCGACGCCGACGCGTTGAGCAAGCGGCTCGACAGCAACTCCGCTGCCGGCGAGTACGATCCGTACAGCGGCCGTCTGCTGATCGCCACGAAGCCTGGCCAGCTGCAACGGGGTGGAACGCTGGACGACATCTATGCGCGCGAGCTGCATCGCGCTTTGCTCGATCAGCACTTCGATCTGAAGACGTATCTGGAGCGGCGCCAACAGGGTGGTTCGCTCAACAGCGACGAGTGGCTGGCGCGACAGATGCTCGTGGAGGGCGAGACGTTCTATTTCACCGTGTTGCGAGAGGTGAAATTGAAGCTGGGCCGCATTCCGGACTACTTGCCGTTGGAAGATGCGTTCGCGCGGACGTTGGACACCGACGAGCTGGTCGATGCCATCAGCGATCCGCGCTTGCCGCAATCGGAAGGTTTGCCACGTGAGCAAGAGCGCAAGCCGGGCAGTTTGCCGAGATTCCTTACGCAGCTGACGAAAGGTGTGCGGAAGGACGCTCTGCTGTTCGTGCACGACGTGCGCCTTCGCGGTTGGGACGACGTGGACCGGCTCTACACGACGTCGCCACCAGTCTCGACGGAACAGATCCTGCACCCGGAGAAATGGTCCAGGAACGAACGGCCGGTGACGATTGAGTGGCCCGCGTTCGAGACCAATGCGACGTTCGCAGATTGGGAACTGCTGCAACAGGACGTGCTGGGAGAGCTGATGCTGCGCGCGGTGTTTCGAGTGCATCACTTGTCGCCAATGATGGGTAGCTCGCCGGCGGGATGGAACGGCGATCGTTTCGCGGTGTTCAAGCGGCGCGACAGCGGCGACATGTTGCTGCTGCTGTACACCGTATGGGATAGCGAATCGGACGCGAAAGCGTTCGCCGGGTCCTATGGCTATGTCGTGAAAGCGAAGTATGCGGACGCGCCGCAGCCGGTGCGCATCGTCGCAGACGGTCGCAGAGTCGTGATCGTGGAAGGCGGCGACGAGGCTTCGCTGGATGCGCTGATGACATTTGCGCAATCGGCGCAGGAAACTGCGGATATAGCAGTGGAGAAATAAAAAATAGATATGGAAGGGCGCGACGATGGTGTCGTCGCGTCCCTTCACGGCGTAGGAAAATCGAGCGTCGAACCACAGCGACAGTTTGCTCAACTGAACGAGCGCGTTTAGGGTCCCGTGCGGGAGCCAAAAGAATCGCCGGACACGCGCATATTCCAAAGAGTTGCGTCGCCCGGTTTTCAGCGGCAATCGACGAAACCAAACTCCTAGAAGGGGACTCAAGCCATGTCTCGGATGCGCGCGCTCGTTGCCGCCTGTGCCTTGTCGTTGTCATTTTTTGTCAGCGGCGCACAGGCGAATCCTCTCGGTATCGCTTTCAAGTACGTCACTAACGTTCCGCAGTACGCCAAGCCTACGTCCATGCTGATCACGGGACGTTGCAATCGTTATGACGCGGCATTTGCGGCCGCTCGGCAGAAGGGTGCCGAAGTGCTCGCTTACATCAATCCGGTCGCGCGTCCCGACCATTTCGTGTGCGGGCTCGACACTCAGTTCTACATGAATGACATCGGCCAGGTCCCGCTGTGGCCCTATCCGACGTACGGCCAGCGCAGCCCGTGGCCGAATACGCGCATGACCGATATTCGCGTCGGCTCGGAATGGTCCGATTACGTCGTGGCCTACGTGGAACGTTTGATGCGCGAGCGCAAAGTCGATGGCGTGTTCCTCGATGCCGTCGGTGTGCGTCCCTGGAGCAGCCTCGCCGAATGGAATTCGTGGCCGCAGTCGGAGAAGAACGCCTTCGCCGCGGGCAACGTCGATCTGGTGCGTCGTCTGGACGCACGCCGTCGCGCCATCAACCCGGACTTCCTGATCATCGCGAATAACGTTTGGGAATACGGCTCGACCAATGCGTTGGCAGGCGAACGTTACATCGACGGTGTGGCGATCGAGCATCCGAAGCCACTGTCGCCCTGGCACGTCAACTACGTCAAGAAGCCCTTCGGCAATCTTGGCCATCGCCGCGTGCTGGTGATCGCCAATACTCGTGCGGATGCGCAGGCCTGGTCGAGAGTGCCGGGCGTCACGCACGTTTCGGATCAGACGTCGGCGCAATACAAAAATCCGAATACGCCGGCGGTCGCGGCCAAAGCGCTGAGCGATCGATAGCAGTTCGAAATCCGGACCGCCGTCATACCCGGCGGTCCGGCCCCGGCGAACGTAGCGAAACCCTGGCGGGGTTTGCTACGTTCCGTCGGCTATGAAAAAGCCACAAGCGGCCGACGGCATCGTTAGGGTTCGCGGCGCACGCGAACACAATCTCAAGAACGTCGATGTGGACATCCCACGCGACGCGCTGGTGGTATTCACCGGCGTCTCCGGCTCCGGCAAATCTTCGCTGGCGTTCGCCACGTTGTACGCGGAAGCGCAACGGCGCTATCTGGAATCGGTTTCTCCGTACGCCCGTCGGCTGTTTCATCAAATGGGCGTGCCGCAGGTCGACGAGATCGACGGGCTGCCGCCGGCGGTAGCTCTACAGCAGCAACGCGGCTCGCCGACGACTCGCTCGTCGGTGGGCAGTGTCACGATGCTCTCCAATCTGCTGCGCATGTTGTACTCGCGTGCGGGCGACTATCCGCGCGGCCAGGCGTTGTTATATGCGGAGTCTTTTTCGCCCAATACGCCGCAGGGTGCGTGCCCGACGTGCCACGGCTTGGGAAGAATCTACGATGCCACCGAAGCATCGATGGTTCCGGATCCATCGCTCAGCATCCGCGATCGCGCCATCGCCGCCTGGCCACCCGCATGGCACGGGCAGAATCTGCGCGACATCGCGGTCACACTCGGTTTCGACATCGACAAGCCCTGGCGCGAGCTCTCCAGGAAAGATCGCGATTGGCTGCTGTTCACGGAAGAGAAGCCGACGGTGCCGGTCTACGCCGGCTATGAACCGAACGAGGTGCGTCGAGCGCTGAAGCGTAAGGAAGCGCCGAGCTATCAAGGCACGTTCACCGGCGCGCGTCGCTACGTCTTGCATACGTTCGCGAACACGGACAGCGCGCTGATGAAAAAGCGCGTCTCGCAATACCTGGTGAGCGCCGACTGCCCGACTTGCAAGGGCAAGCGTCTGAAGCGCGAAGCGCTGTCGGTGAAATTCGCGAACCTCGATATCGCGCAGATGTCGGCGCTGCCGATCAAAGAGCTCGCGAAACTACTGCAGCCGTATGCTGCCGGCACGACGCCTGGCTCGCGCAAGCTCGCTGAGGAACATCCCGAAAAGGCGCTAGTAACCGAACGTATCGTTCGCGATCTCGAAGCGCGCATGAAGGTCGTGCTCGACCTTGGGCTGGGTTATCTGTCGCTGGAGCGAAGCACGCCGACACTGTCGCCGGGAGAGTTGCAACGCTTGCGACTGGCAACGCAGGTTCGCTCGAATTTGTTTGGTGTCGTGTACGTGCTCGACGAGCCGTCCGCCGGTTTGCATCCGGCGGACACGGAAGCGCTGTTGGCCGCGCTCGATCAGTTGAAGGACGCCGGCAACTCGCTATTTGTGGTTGAGCACGAGCTGGATGTCGTTCGTCATGCCGATTGGATCGTGGACGTGGGGCCGGAGG
>Ga0247784_1000018_pt1 | contig 64240 bp, 53 predicted proteins | sample UWRJL169409R5_FD_179909 | JGI IMG/M metagenome (GOLD analysis project Ga0247784, IMG submission 179909) | Plant litter microbial communities from Arlington Agricultural Research Station in Wisconsin, United States - UWRJ-L169-409R-5 | ecosystem: Environmental > Terrestrial > Plant litter >...
AAGCCGCGTGGGTCGAACACGACGTCGCACAGTGCGGCTACTGCCAAGCGGGACAGATCATGTCGGCGACCGCGCTGCTCAAGAACAATCCCAAGCCGACCGATGCGGACATCGACGCGGCGATGGGCGGCAATCTCTGCCGCTGCGGCACTTACATCCGCATTCGCAAAGCCATCCACGCTGCCGCAGAGAAGAGCGGCGAAATGGTCAGCCAGAACTGATCGCACGTAGAGGAACACGTCATGAGCGCAGTCGAGACATCGATGGCTTCCGCCGACGCCTACGTGCAGGACATCCTTCGCGCCGCCGAGGCGCAGTCGTCCAGCAACCAGATCAGTCGTCGCACCTTTCTCAAAGTCACCGGCCTGGTCGGCGGCGGTTTGGTGCTCGCGTTCTACATGGGCGAGCAAGGCACCGCTTTGGCGAACGGCAAGGCAAAAGAATTTGCCCCCAACGCATTCCTGCGCATCACGCCCGAAGGCGTGATCACGCTCTACTCCAAGGCACCGGAAATCGGTCAAGGCATCAAGACCGCGTTTCCGATGATCATCGCCGAAGAGCTCGATGCGGATTGGGCGCACGTGCACGTCGAACAAGCGCCGATCAATCCCGCTGTTTACGGTCGACAGAGCGCCGGTGGTTCGCGTTCGATTCCGACGTCGTGGGATCAATTGCGACGCGCCGGTGCGACGGGTCGCGCGATGTTGGTGAGCGCAGCGGCCAGGCAATGGAATGTTCCCGAGTCGGAATGCACGACCGACAAGAGCGCGGTGTTTCATAAGACGAGCAATCGTCAGTTGAGCTACGCCAAGCTCGCGAGCGCGGCGGCCACCGTGCCGGTGCCGGACGAAAAGTCACTGACGTTGAAGGAGCGCAGCGAGTACAAGCTGCTCGGCAAGCGAGTGACCGGCGTCGACAATCAGGCCATCGTGACCGGCAAGCCGCTGTTCGGTATCGATCAAGTCGTGCCGGGCATGTTGTACGCTGCGTTCGAGAAATGCCCGGCCGTCGGCGGCAAGGTGCGCGAAGCGAATCTCGACGAGATTCGCAAACTGCCGGGCGTGAAGCAGGCATTCATCGTGACGGGCACCGGCAAGCCGACCGAAGTGATGCCGGGCGTCGCGATTCTCGCCAACTCGACCTGGGCCGCGTTCAGCGCACGTAGCAAACTCAAAGTCACTTGGGACGAATCGACGGCATCGAAGGACAGCTGGACCAACTACGTCGAGCAAGCGAACAAGCTCGCGGCGCAATCCGGTCCGGACGTGCTGCGAAACACCGGCGATGTCGACAAGGTGTTCGCCGATATCAAACCGGTCGAAGCGTTCTATCAATATCCGTTCGTCGCGCACGCGCCGCTCGAACCGCAAAACACCACGGCTTCGTTCAAGGACGGCGCAGTGGAAATCTGGTCGCCGACGCAGACGCCTGAAGCCGGCGTAAAGCTGGTTGCCGAAGTGCTGGGCATTGCGCCGGACAAAGTGACATTGCATCAGACGCGCGTCGGCGGCGGCTTCGGCCGTCGTTTGATGAACGATTACATGTGCGAGGCCGCTGCGATCTCCAAGCAGGCCGGCGTGCCGGTGAAGCTGCAGTGGACGCGCGAAGACGACATGCATCACGACTTCTTCCGCGTCGGTGGCTTTCATTCGTTCAAAGGCGGGCTTGACAAGTCGGGGAAGCTGGTTGCGTGGCAGGATCATTTCATCACCTTCACGCAGGACGGCGAGAAGCCCACCAGCGGTGGCGACATGAGCCCGGATGAATTTCCGGCGCAGGTGCTGCCGAATGCGCGACTGACGCAAACCAAACTGAAGTTACAAATTCCCACCGGCCCGTGGCGCGCGCCGCGCTCGTGCTCCATCGCGTTCGCGACGCAATCGTTCATCCACGAGTGCGCCGTGAGCGCCAAGCGCGATCACCTCGAATTCCTGCTGGAAATCATGGGCGAGCCGCGTTGGCTGCAACAAGGCAATGAGTTCTCGCTCAACACTGCTCGTGCCGCTGCTGTCATCAAACTCGCGGCCGAGAAAGCAGGCTGGGGCAAAGCGCTGCCGAAGGGTCGAGGACTGGGCCTCGCGTTTCATTTCAGCCATGCGGGTCACTTCGCCGAAGTGGCGGAAGTCAGCGTCGACGACAATCGCAAGCTCACTCTGCATCGCGTGGTCGTCGCCGGCGACATCGGACCGATCATCAATATGAGCGGCTGTGAGAATCAGACCGAAGGCGCGGTGATCGACGGCTTCAGCACCGCCATGGGCCAGGAGATCGGCTTCGAAAACGGCCGCATCACCCAAAACAACTTCGACAGCTACCCAATCCTGCGCATCGCGAATGCGCCGAAGGTGGAGTCGTATTTCATACAAAGCGACTTCACGCCGACAGGCGTGGGCGAACCGGCACTACCGCCGGTCGCTCCCGCGATTGCGAATGCGATCTTCGCAGCAACCGGACATCGCGTGCGCACGCTGCCGCTGACGAAGGAAGGTTATACGGTCTAAGCCGACAGGCCGGGCCGGATCAAACCGGCTCGGCCTGCGTGCTCAATTCGATTGCGTATCCCTGGTTGCCGGTGATCACCGTGCTGCCACCCCCTACCCCTCGATTTTCTTTGCTGACAATACCCATCTGCCCGCCCTCGCCAATCAGGCGCCGGCCGCCGCGACTATCCGGCTCGTAATAAAGGGTGCGCACATCGAATGAATTGTCGTCGTAGACCGTGGGACGAACTTCCACGATCAACCCGGCGGAGCTCTTGAAGGTCACCGACTCGCCGTTGCGAACAGTGTCGGTGTAGTGCGTGGCTTCTCCGCCATTGACGGTGAGCTTGACGGCAATTTTGACTTTACCGGCCAGCGGCGTCGGCCTCGGCTGCTTCTCCTCTGGCTCCTCCGGAATCTGTGGGCTCAAGCCCACCTCCGCGCGCGCGCCCTCGATCCACTTCTTCAAGTTGTTGGCTCGTTCCGTATTCATTTGTGACAACGCATCGAGCTGCGGCAGCGTGAGGAACTCCGAGGCTTGCTTCCTGAGTTGCGCGTCGGCCTTCGGCATGCGCCGCCAGCTTTCTTCGTTGTCCTGAATCGTCATCAGCTGCGAATTGCGTTGCAACTCTTCCCGCGACGGCATCCGGCCCAGCGAGTTGAGATTCCCAAACGGCCGCAAGCGCATGGAGAAAGGATTGCCGTAGATTTCGTTGTGAACCTGCTTGTGCCAGAGCTCCGCCAGCCGTTGCTTCTGATCGAGACTCAACTGATCGCCGGGAGTCAGGCGCTCATTCAGTTTGTCGACTTGCCGGTAGTCGTTAACCAGCGGAGCGAATGCCTGATAGCGTTCCAGCTTCTCTTGACCGATCAGATCGCGTATCGCCTGCACCTTCGCAGTTTCCCGTTCGGCGCGCTCGACCATCTGCGTGAACGGATTGCCCGGCGGCGCCGCGGATCGGGCGGCAGCCTGGGTAAAGAACTGCTCCTGATCGCTCGTTTGCTGTTCGGCCAGCAGATCGAGGAGCTTGCTGGCCGTCGCCGCGTCCAGCTCCAGAATCTCTTCGATGTCCCGGTGCGACTCCGATAGTTGCTTGCGCTGCTCGGCTTTGATGAGCGCGCGCTGCTTGGGATCGCGAAAACGTTCGGCCTGGTCCTGGAATGTTTTCGAGCCCTCGCCGAATGACTGGAGCACGTTCGTCCCCGGCGTGGCCTGAAACTGAATGGACGGGACCGGTTCGAGCGGGGTACGTCCCGGAGCCGTTTCTTGCGCACCGGCGATGCCGGTGGCCGCGATTGCAACCATCGATACGCCCGCTGCGACTCGCTCTGGAATCTTGCTCATTGCGATCTCCCGCTGGCCATGTCCGTGCCATTACGCGAACGACTGTATGTCACGTACCCGACGCGGACAAGCGGTGCACCGGAGCGTCAGTTGCCTGACTGCAGCTCGACCAATACGTTGTATCGTCGACTTTACCTTTTGCCCAACCCTCGCTGAACGGCGAACAGCGCCGCCTGGGTTCGATCTTCCAATTTGAGCTTGGCGAGAATCGTGCTCACGTAACCTTTCACGGTGCCTTCGGTGAGATGCAGCTCGTCGCCGATCTGCCGATTGCTCATACCGCGAGCGATTAGATCGAGCACGCTGCGTTCACGCTGAGTTAACAGCGCGAGCGGGTCGGCCTGCCGATTGCGCAATTGTTCGACGAGTGAGCGTTGCGCGAGTGGATGCAGCCAGGTCTGTCCGCCTGCAACGGTGCGCAGGGCGGTGACGAAATCGGACTTAGTGACATCCTTGAGAATATAGCCGGCCGCGCCCGCCGACATGATCTCTCGCACCTGTCCATCCTCGGCGTAGCTGGTGAGCGCGATCACTTTCACACTCGGCGACGACGCGCGAATCACTCGGATCGCATCGCTCGCGGCCATACCGGGCATTTTCAGATCCATCAGCACGATGTCGGGCTGCAAACGGCGCACCGCTTCGCAGGCTTCGTCGCCGTTGCCGGCTTCGCCGACGATGACGAACTCTTCGCCGTCGTCGAGCAATGCCCGCAAGCCTTCACGCACGATGCCGTGATCGTCCACCAGCAGCAGCTTGATGATGGGCACCGTCGTGGTCATGGAGTCATCGCCAGCAATGGAATGCGAATACATACTGTGGTCCCTCGTCCTGGCTGCGATTGAACTTCGCAGACACCGCCGAGCACGGCGGCGCGCTCGCTCATGGTCTGCAGGCCTATTCCTTGATCGACATCCTCGACGGATGTCCCCGCGCGGGCCGCGACATCGAAGCCGTGGCCGTTGTCTTGAACGCTCAATGTGAGAATGTCTTCGCTCACTGCCGCGCTCACGTCGATTCGATCCGCTCCGGAATGGCGGACTGCGTTCGACAACGCCTCGCGACAGATCAAATACAAACGCTCCTCCAGCGACGGCGACTGCGGCCGGTACGCGGAGAAATCCAAACGGATGCTGGGTGTCTGCGGCGCGAGGATGATTGCAAAGCGCTGCAATGCTGCCGCGAGACCCATCTTCTTCACGTCGGCAACACCAGGGGCGTCGGCCGGATTCGGGCTGAGCTCTACGGAAGGATCGGGCCGCAACTCTCGTAGCAACGCACGCATTTCAGCAAACGCCAGACGCGCCAACTCTTCTATGCGACGGGCCCGACGCTCGCCTTCCGCCGGATCGCGACGCCATGCAGTCACGATAGATTGCGACATCAAACTGATCGACGACAGCGCCTGGCTCACTGCGTCGTGAAGATCGCGAGCGAGCCGCTGTCGTTCACGCATCACTGCAGCTTGCCGAGCCTCGCGCGACAAACTCACGTTCTTGATGGCGACCGCCAGGGTGTCGGCGATGATTTGTATGCTCGCCACATCGTCTTCATCGAACAGATTCAGGCCTTCGATGTTGATGCAGCCGAATACTTCCTCGCCGAGCACGATCGGCACCGCCAACTCAGTTCTCACATTCACTGGCACTGGCGGCGCGACGTAGCGCGGATCTTCACGCACGTCGTTGACGATCTGCACGGTGCGCGATGTCACAGCTGCGCCGGTGACGCCCTGACTCACCGGCATCCGGTGCGGCCGATCGAGCACATCGCCGTACGAGCCGGCATGACCGTCGAACAATAAATAGTCTTCGTCGTCCCGATACAGCAAAGGAATGACCACGTTGGGATAGCCCAAGTGTTCGTGAATCACTTGCGCGGCGGTGGCGGCCAACTCGTTTGCGTCCAGGCCCGCCGAGATGACGCGTGAGATGTGCGCGATCAACGTCATTCGCTCGGTGCGTCGTTTTTCTCGCTCGTAACGCATCGCGTTTTGAATCGCGACCGCGGCGTGACGCGCAAACAACTTCAGCACATTGAGATCGGCGCTCTTGAACTTGCGTGGTGGACGAGCGCCGATGCCGAAGACGCCGAGCAGCCCGCCGTTCGGCCCGGGAATCGGCACACCGATCACGGCGTTCTCTCGCAGATCCGGCAGGGACAGCCGATCGAGCTGGTCGTATCGCTCGACGATTACAGGTTGACCTGTCGCGAGCACACGGCCGATCAAACCTTCACCCGGTTCGAACTCCAGGCCCATCTCGCTCACCGGCAACTGATGAATAGCTTCGATCTGCACCGTGTGCCGGCGAGGAACATACAAACCGATCGCGCCATCGTCCGCCCCCAGCAAATCGCAGGCGCGCGTGATGATGCTGGTCAACAACGGACGCAGCTCCAGCTCGCGCGCGATCTCCTCCAGAATGGCACTGAACGGCTCGCTCATGGCGGGCGGATCGCGACGTTCGAACGAGAGGATTCCGGGGTTCACGGCAACTTCTGCGCAATGGATGAGACCGAGTATTTGCCCCGCGCAAGTTCCGTTCAAGCGGCCTTCGGGAGCACTCACTTTGGTCAGGAAAGGCCGCTGCCCTTGGGCCTAGTCGCGCTGCGGATCGAGCACCAGCGGCAATAACGAACCGATAAGGGTACGGAGAGTCTCGCGATCGCGGCCGACCATCTTGCGCAACAGGTTGCCGACGATGGCATCGCCGAGCGCGGCCACGACGACGAACAGCGTCGCCGATGTGATGCGTTCGTGGACACTGACCGCCTTGTTGGCATCGGCACCGCGCTCGACGCTGTCGATGTGATCGCGCACCACTTCCTCGATCGGCGCAAGCTGCATGGACTCGCCCGACAACACCATCCACGCGGCGAGCCGGGCCGCGCCACCCTGGTCGAACGCATCGAATACGATATCGACGAAGTCCTTCACCTCGCCCTTGCCGGCCCGTAGCCGCATCACCGCCGACTCGACCGTCGCCGTCAGCTCGCGGACGATCTGACGCATCAACTCGGATTGCAGTCCACCCGCCGAACCGAAGTGATGGATCAGGTTGGTGTGGCTCATGCCCAGGTCGGCCGCGACCGCCTGCAGAGTGATCGCGTTCGGCCCTTCCGCAAGGAGTAACCGGCGCGCCGACGCCAATGCCAGGGTGCGGGCCTCCTCGGGAGTGCGCCGGATCCGAGGCGTTCCGCTCTTTGGAGCGAGTCGATGCGAGGTGGTTTTCTTGGCCTGGGCCACTATTGACAACACTCTCAATAAGAACTTTTAATAGCCGCCATGAGCACAGCCTCCACCGGCACGCCGACCGATCTCACGATCACCCCGCGCGATTTGCGATTGAATCGCAATGCTAGCAATGCGCGATGGTGGCACGGCGGCGACCCGGTGGCGACCGCGTATTTCAACGCGCTGTCCGTGTCCTTTCCCCAGGGCGAAACGTTTTTCATCGACGCCGTGCGCCGCTACTGGAACCGCACCGAGGGCCAGTTACAGCAACAGATCGATGCGTTCATTCAGCAAGAGGCCGCGCACACGCGCGAGCACGTGGCGTTCAATCGGCTGGTCAAAACCGCCGGGTACGACACGTCAACGATGGATTTGGAAACGCGGCGTCGCCTGGATATCGCGCGCTCACGTCATCCGGTCGTGCAGTTGGCGATCACCGTCGCGCTGGAACATTTCACCGCGATCATGGCGCACTGTTTGCTGACGGAGAAAGATCCTTTGCCCGGCGCGCCTGCCGAGGTACTGCGTTTGTGGCAATGGCATGCGATCGAAGAAGTGGAACACAAGGCCGTTGCGTACGACACGTTTCTCGCGGTCACGCGCGAGATGTCGTCGTTCAAACGTTGGGCCCTGCGCTGTCACGTGATGGTGCTGATCAGCCTGCAGTTCTGGTATTCGAACTTCGAGCGCATGGCCGACTTCTTTCGCCAGGACGGCATCAACACGCCGCGCACCTGGTGGCGCGTGTTCAAGTATCTATGGTTCAAGCCCGGCATGATGCGCCGGATCTTCCTGCCCTACATGAGCTTCTTCCGCCCCGGCTTTCATCCCTGGGATCACAACGATCGCGAGTTGATCCGCGAGTTCGAGCAACGCTTGCGTCTGCTTGGTTGACTCGGGGTCGGGGCACGTACCCTGACTCGGCGGTCAACTAAATAAACATCGCTCAAGCAAATTTCGACCGCGCTCAAAACAAATAATTCCGTGCGCGGGCAACCGGAAACTGCTTACTTCGACATTCCTTTGCACAGGCGCAGATTGATGTCGCGGGTGCGGCGCCGATCGTCGTCCGGCGCAACTTTCGGATGAGAGATTCCCTTGGGGGCTAACGGAATGGCCGTCGTCGCGGCCCCGCGTTACGTCAAGAAACAACCTGGGAGAAAACGTAGATGACTGCGACGACGATCAACACTTTCCCATCGCTGCACAGTTGGAGCTCGCCCCGCGGCTGGGCGATGGCCATCATCGTGCTGCTGCATGTGGGATTTTTTTGGCTACTGACGCACGGAATGTCAGTGCCCATTCCGCGCTGGTTCGAGCCGGAGCCACCGGAGCTGCTTCCGCAGACTCCGACGCAACCGACACCGCCGAGGCCCATCAAGCCGATCGACAGCGTGACGCTGACGACCCAGCAACAAGTCACTGTGGTCGAACCGGTGCTTAACATTCCGGCGTCGGAGGACACCACCACTGCGTTCGTGGTCGATCCGAAGCCACCTGGCGACTTCACGGACACCGGCGATGTCAGCCCGCCGGCGCCGGTGGTCGTCGCGCCACGCATCGACTCAAGACGCGCATTGAGCGAGCCGTACTACCCGTCGAGCGAAATCCGTCTGGGTCATGAAGGCACCGTGGTGCTGTCGCTTCACATCCTGGCCGACGGCCGGGTCGGCGAAGTGAAGCTGGTGACCTCCAGCGGCTTCGAGAAGCTGGACGACTCCGCGATGCGCGAAGCGAAGCGGTGGCGCTTCATTCCCGGCACCAGCGACGGCTCACCGCTGGCGATGTGGAAGCAGGTGCCGATCACCTTCCGTTTGAACCAGGTCACTCGCTGATGCAATCGAGTGCCGGCGCATTTGCGCCGGCACTCACCTGTCTGTAAATCCCAATAATCCAACGACTGTCACCGCGATTTATAAAATAATTTGTCCGGCACGGACCCGAGTCGTTGCCGAGAAATCGCACCGCAGCTCGTTCAGCAATGCGCGCGGCTGTCATTGAAATCCCATTTTTGCATGGGCACGGTCAGCACGCACCGGGCAATTCATCCGTATTGTTCGACGTGCACTCAGCAGGAGAGGGCAATGAACACCGATCCCATCGACTTGATCGACCTCGGCGATGCCACAGAAGAAACCAAGCAATTGCTGAATGTTCCCGTGTTTCTCGACAGCCAGTTCTTCCTGGGTCTGTTGCCCGACATTGGTTGAATGAAGACGTCCGGGTGCATGTGGCCACATGCACCCGGATGTTTGGAGAAATATATGTTCCGCTATGTCGCGTTGACCTGGAACGTCCAGAGCGAAAGTCAGTGCGCGGCTGCGCGAGTGCTCGCCGATCGATTGCAGGCGCGGCCGAAACAGTGGGGTCAAGCCGGCGATAAAAACGGTCTATGCGTCTTCCATAAAATCTTGCGGCACGGATCGCTGCGGGCCTGCGCGCTCCCGAACGAAAACGGCGTGTTGCTGGGCGCCGCTTTTCATCGCAATCCAACGCTCGACGACGCGACACCATCGACTCGCTTTGTTCCAACCCGCGATAACAGCGAATCCATCGTCACTAGCAAAGGCCGGTGGTTGATCGAGCATGTGTGGGGCAACTACGTCGCGCTGATGCGCGACCCAATCGCACGACGCGTGTGGGTTTTGAAAGATCCCTGCGGCGATCTGCCCTGCTTTCTCACCTCGTTTCGCGGCGTTCGTGTCGTGTTCGCGCACATCGCTGATTTGCTTGTGACGGGCTTGTTCGAATTCACCATCAACCCGCGCTATCTCAGCAATCGCGTGTTACATGGCGGTGTTCTCGACGACGATGCCTTGAATGAAGTGCGGCGAGTATATCGCGGCGAATGCGTCGACCTTGGCGACGAATCTCCATCGGAACATCGCGTGTTCCATTGGCATCCGCTGCGCTTCGCGGACGCGAACGAAGTTATCGAAGACGCCACCTATGCGGCTCGCGCCATGCGCGCGACAGTTCGTTCGTGCACACACACACTCCTGCGCGAGCACCAGAGTGTGTTGCTGCGACTCTCAGGCGGGCTGGATTCATCGATCGTCGCGGGATGTCTCGGTAACGTAATCGATAAACCGGAGCTGCACAGTTACACCTACTACACTCCCGGCGGACGCTCGGATGCACGACCGTGGGCTCGACTCGCAGCGGCGCGCAACGGACTGAAACACGAAGAGCACGCTGTCACCGCCGAGAGTGTTCCTTTGCCATCGATGCTCGATGCGCCACCGCTCGTCGAGCCGACTGCTGTGATGGGATACATCCATCGCAGCACTCTCGAACACCAAATTGCTCGCGACCACCACGCCACCGCCGTGTTTTGTGGCGACGGTGGTGACTCGGGCTTCTGCGGCGATACGTTTGCATATGCCGTCTCCGAACATTTGCGGCGCCGAGGGCTCACGCTGCAAGCGTGGCGCTTGGCTGCAAGGGTTGCGTCGCTCACCGAAGAGTCGACGTGGACGGTGCTGATGAAATCGCTGCGACGATGGCGTCGCGGCGCCGGCATGGAGCATCAGTTCAAGATGATGTTGCCAGCTTCGCGATTGCTCAGCGAAGAATTGCGCGCTGGTTATGCAAGCACAGTCGACTTCCCTCACCCTTGGCTCAGCAATCTGCATCCCATTCCCTGGGCGCTGGTTCGCCGCCTCGGCGCGCTGCTGGGACCACCGGAGTTCTACAACGTAGCGAAGGGCGTGCGAGCACCGGAAGTGATCGCCCCGCTCTACTCGCAACCTGCGATGGAATTGTTTCTACGCATTCCGCTGGACGTGCACTTTCGGGACGGGCGCGAACGTGGCTTGGCACGCAGCGCCTTCGCCGAAGATGTGCCGCCGGAAATCCTGCGTCGAATTTGGAAAGACCGCGCGCCCGGATTTCTCGACGACCTGGTGCAACGGCATCGGAAATTTCTGCGCGAGCTGCTGCTCGATGGCGTGCTCGTGACCGAGCGCTTGCTGAATCGCGCCGTGGTGGAAGACGCGCTGAGCGATCGCATCTCCACCAGTCTGGTCTATCCGGGCGAGTTGCTACGCCATCTGGATGTGGAACTTTGGGCGCGGCATTGGAGCCCGCGTTATCGGATGACGAAGCTCTTTTCCAGTCGCATGTAATACGAGCGTTGCTTCAAATCGCCTTGTGACATATCGAATCCGGCCGCGTCGCCGACCAGAGCGAAGCTGGGCTCCTCGTTGAACACATTGGTCGCGCCGATCGCGAGCTTGAAGCCCGACCAAGGCGACGATCCGCCGAACCACCGGCCGAAGTCGACCGAGCCCTGCAAGTCCACCAAGGTTTGCGAAGCGACTTTGCGCCCGGCCCGCACGCCTGCGACCGCATCGTTATAAGAAGGCGTGTATCGCGCAAAGGAGGTAATGCCGAACGGGCCTCGATGCCAGCCCAGCGACAGGATCGCGCGCCAATCGAGAATAGTGCCGACCTCGCTGGCGAGATTGACGCGATCCATCGCTGGCCGGCCGGGAATGTCGGTCGCGAGATAATTGTCGAACCAGGTCGCGAGCAGCTCGGGGGTGAAGCGGCCGGCAAACGTCTGAAAGTCCGAACGAATCGCGAAGTCCACGCCGCTCGCTTTCACGTTACCCACGTTGACACGCGAGCTGTCGACGCGCAGCAGTCGTCCCGGCAGGTTGGCGAGCCGATCGGCGTCTGTCTGCTCCGCTCGCACGATGCGGTCCGGGAACAAAGGTTCGTGGGCGAGCAGCAAGATCGGCGACAGCAACAACACGCGATTGTCCATCTCAACGCGCCAGTACTCGGCCGAGAGACTCCAGTTCATCGCCGTATCGGGACTGAACTCGATACCGGCGGTGCGCGTCTGCGCCGTGACGGGTTCGAGATCGAGATTGCCGCCGGCGCTGATGAACACATTCGCCTGCTCGTTGCGCCGTGCCGGATCGCTGATGCGAGAAATCGTCTCGATGTCCGGAAGATACAACTCATATAACGACGGCGGCCGGAAGCTTCGGCCCCGCGCAGCCCGCACTGTGATCGATGAATGCGGCTTCCACAGCAAGCCGTACTGAGAACGCAGGCTGGTGCCGATGTCTTCGTAGTCGTCCCAGCGAGTGCCCACACTCACCGACAGCTCGTTAACCATCGGCACGTCCATGGCCAGATCGACGAGCGGCATATGCAACTGAGCGAAGGCCGCGGCGATATCTCTTCCTTTGTCGAACCCTCCCGTGCGACTGCCGAAGACCGCTGACTCTTCTCGCCACTCGCCACCCACCAGGGCACGGATCGGCCCGGCCGACAGCGGCGACCACAACGGCCCTTCCAGATAACCCGCGAACTGCGTGCCGGTGGATGCGAATTCGTCGACGTGGCGGGGGGCTCGCAAGTCGTTCAACAGCTCGGCACTGCCGACCGGACCGCTCTGAAACAGATTGAGCGCACGACTCGGATCGCGGCTCGACAACGCCGCCATCAACTGCGTGGCATTGAGCTCGTTATACAACCAGGTGGCGGCATCCTCGTCCGAGTACATCGCCGACAGCTCCCAATTCCATGCGGCCCAGCGGCCGTTCAAGGCCAGCACCGCACGAAACAATTCCGATTCGACCGTCTGATGCTGCGGCCCCATGTCCGCCAGCATGCGCGTCGCCAGCACCGGCACGCCGAAGGGGTTGTATGCATTGGTCACCGGCACGCCGGGCAACAGCGGCGGCGAGAAATAAAACGTCGCATCGCGATTCACATAGAGGAGTTCGGCCGACGCGGCGAGCTTTTCGGTGAAATCGTAGGAACCGGTGCCAACGACACTGGCGCGCGTCGCCTCCGGAATCACCGACCAGTAACTAAACATGCTCTCCAGATTGCTGGTGCCAGCGGTGGCACGGAAATCGTCGACGCTGACGCCGGGGGTGTTATCCACCAGCGGCACTGCAGCGCTGGACGCTGTCAATCCGGGAAGATTGCCGGGCAACAGCGAGCTGATGTTGCCCGCGGTACTTATGCGCGAGCGTTGATCGCGACCGCCGAAGCGTCGAAAGTCCTGGTCGCGCCACAACGCTCGATCGGCGCCGAGCAAGCCGTCGAGATCGAAGTAGTCGAAGATCAGCGCACTGTGAAATCGCTCCGTATCGACGCCGCCGCTGAGCGTCACGCGCTTCTGCTCACCGCCGCCGTCCGCACTGCCGTAACGAATCTCGACCGTCGGCTCGGGGATGTTCTTGCGCAAGACGATGTTGATGATGCCGCCGATCGCGTCGGTCCCGTACGCCGCCGCGCCCGAGTCGAGCAGGAATTCGATGCGCTCGACCGCGGTGATCGGCACGGTGTTCAGATCGAACGCGCTGGAGGTGATGCTGTTCGCGCTTGGCAACGCGCGTCGACCGTTGATGAGAATCAGGGCCGTGTCCGGCCCCAAGCCTCGCATCTCCGCGTATTGAGCCCCGCTGATCCGATAGCCCTCGGGACGCGTATAAGCACTTTGTGAGATGTAACGCAGCGCCTCCGCTAAGGTCGGTGCGCCGATCGCATCCAGCCGCTCGCGCTCCACGATCACGGCCGGCGCGACCGATAACTTCAGATCGCGCGCCGCCCAGGCGATCACCATGATTTCCTCGCGCCAGCGCGCATCCGACCAGGCCAGCAGCTCGTCCTCGACCTCGGCGTTTTGCTTGAGCTTGATCGGCTCGATCGACAGGATGTCGTTCTCGACCCAGCGGAACGTCAGCATCGCCGAGCGCAGGATCACGCGCAGGGCATCCTCGATCGTCTGCTTGCCCTTCACCGGCCCGACCAGTGCGTCGTCCTCGGCAGCGTCGTTGGAGAGATAGCCGAGCAGCAACCCGCCGGCCTGGCGGCTCAATTCCTGGATGGCCTGGAGGCGACTGGTGCGGGGGATGTCGAAGTCGTAGATCTGTTCGGCGGGCGTCTGCGTCTGCGTCTGCGCACGCACCGGTAAAACGAAGTCGGCAAAGCACACCACCATCAGAACGGCGAACAACGCCCGCGCTTGGGCACCCCTGTTGTATCGACCCGATGTGTTCGACAGGCGAAAGCTATACGTTGGCGTCATTGGCTACGTTGAACCCGGCCCCTACCCTGGACCGCGCGGGCGCCGCGAAGTCGAAACTTCACGACAAGCTGTTCGCGAAGCTGTTATCGATTGTCGGCCACCGCTCCGGCCTCGACACTCCGTCATTCCCACAACTGGCTTTTCGGTGTGTTCTTGCTCGTAGTAGACCGGGTCACACGTGAGTTAGCGCCCACATGCGCGAACCTGAACGAGCCCCACGCAAACGCTTGCGGGGTTTCCCTGAACACCCCGCACACTCGTTTGTATGCAAGCTCCCAGAGCGAATGAGTCTTATGTGATATTGCCCTCAACAGAAGTTCGCTCATCGAGTTCAATACCCGCCATGCGCCGTGAGGCACAGCTCGATCGGTTGCTGCCGATGCTGAGAATCAGCATCGCACTGGTTTGGATCTGGACCGGCATCGTGTCGCTCGGTCTCTATCCAACGCGCGACAGCTACCAGTTACTGGCTCGGGTCGGCATCGACGCCGCGCTCGCACCGTTGATGCTCTATGGCGCTGCCATGCTCGATCTCCTCGTCGGCTTCGCCACCTTGGTGATGCGCCGGCTTGGACGACTGTGGTTGCTGCAGCTCGCGGTCATTCTCGGTTACACGATCATCATCACATTCAAGCTGCCCGAGTTCTGGCTGCATCCGTACGGACCGTTGAGCAAGAACGTGGTGATGCTGGCGGCGATCTATCTGCTGTACACGCTGGAACCGCGTCGATGGAATACCTCGTCGTAAAGTGGCTGCACATCCTGTCGTCCACGTTGTTGTTCGGCACCGGTCTCGGCTCGGCGTTTTATATGTTCTTCGCCAGCCTGACGCGGGATGCGCGCGTGGTCGCCGCCGTCGTACGTTACGTCGTGATTGCCGATTACGCGTTCACAACGCCGACCATCGTCATCCAACCGGTGACCGGCCTGTACCTGATTCACCTGGCTGGCTTTCCTCTGAGCAGCACCTGGATTGTGGCCTCGATCGCACTCTATTTTCTGGCCGGCGCGTGCTGGCTGCCAGTGGTGTGGATGCAAATCAAAATGCGCGACATGGCAATTGTCGCCAAGGCCAGCGGTGCCGAGCTTCCACCGCGATATTGGACGTTTCTCAAGTGGTGGGTCGCCCTGGGAATCGTCGCGTTCCTGGCGCTGGTGGTCGTGTTCTATTTGATGGTCGCCAAGCCGGCTTGAATAATCGCCGGCTCCCGCGAGCAACCACGCGGGAACCGAGGCGCGACCGAAGTACTTCTGCATTGACCGAGGCAAAAGCCTGCAGTCCATGCCGAGTAAATCCCGCCAATCCGGCACCGCCCTGTTGATCGTCGACATGGTGTCCGAATACGACTTTCCCGACGCGGAGCGCATCCTCAAAGGCGCGCTCAAGGCTGCGAACAACATCGCGCGATTGAAACAGCGGGCGCATAGGGCCAAGGTGCCGGTCATCTACGTCAACGATACCGCCGGCAAGTGGGAGTCCGATCAACGCGCGTTCGTGCAGCGCTGCCTGCAGCCCACAGCCCGAGGGCACAAGGTAGTCGAACTGATCGCGCCTTCGGAGCACGACTACTTCATGTTCAAGCCGAAACATTCGGCATTCTTTGACACGCCGCTGCACACCTTACTGGAGCAGCTGAAGATCTCGACGCTGATCTTGACCGGAGTGACCAGTCACCAGTGTGTTTTGTTCACAGCCATGGACGCACACGTGCGCGACTACCCTCTGATCATTCCACCGGATTGTATCGGCGCTCCGAGCGCCGCCGATACCAAACATGCCTTGTACGTTTTTTCGCACGCATTGAACGCGAAGATCACGGCCTCGGGCCGGCTGCGTTTCTAGCGTAACAGGATTAAATGCATGACCGCCGCGTTCTATGACATTCACTCGCAAGGCCTGGTGCGTGTCGCGAGCTGCACGCCAAGAGTGGAGGTGGCCAACCCCACGCCGAACTGCCAGCATACATTGGAGCTTGCGCGGCGAGGCCACGAGCAGCATGTCGACCTGATGCTGTTTCCCGAGCTGGGACTCTCGGCGTATGCCATCGACGATCTGCTGCTGCAGGATGCATTGCTCGCTCGCGTCGAGGCTGATATCAGATCGCTGGCGCAGGCATCGAAGTCGTTGCGACCGGTGCTCGTCGTCGGCGCTCCCGTGCGCCGGAACGGACGAGTTTATAACTGTGCCGTCGTCATCCATCGCGGACAGTTGTTGGGCATCGTGCCCAAGTCGTTCCTGCCCAACTATCGCGAGTACTACGAGAAGCGCTGGTTCGCGCCAGGTATCGGCACCGAAGGACTCGATATCGAATGCGCCGGACAAAAAACGGCGTTCGGCACCGACCTGATATTCTGTTGCCGGGATGTATGCGATTTCTCGTTTCATGTGGAGATCTGCGAGGACTTCTGGGCCGCGTCGCCACCCTCCACCATGGGCGCGTTGGCAGGCGCGCTGATCCTTTGCAACCTATCCGCGTCGAATATCGTTGTCGGCAAAGCGGACGAGCGCGCAATGCTGTGCGCGTCGCAATCGGTTCGTTGCCAGGCTGCGTACATCTATTCCGCCGCCGGTCCGGGCGAGAGCACGACTGACCTCGCGTGGGACGGCCAAGCATCGATTCATGAGCTGGGCGTGCAGCTTGCGTGCACCGAGCGATTCCCACTGCAAAGTCAGATGGCAATCGCCGATGTCGACGTCGAGCGGCTGCGGTTGGAGCGGATGCGTACGCCGACATTCAACGACGCCGCAATCGCCGCCAATCATCCGGAGCGGCGCTTTCGTCGCATCGCCTTCAGTCACGCCCGCCCGCCGGTAGACGTTGGCCTGCGACGGCAGATCGATCGGTTTCCTTTCGTTCCCGACGATGCGGCTCGCTTGGATCGGGACTGCTACGAAACATTCAACATCCAGGCGCAAGGGCTGATCAAACGGCTGCAGGCCACCGGCATCGAACGCATCACCATCGGCGTGTCCGGCGGACTCGACTCCACGCATGCCTCGCTGGTCGCGGCCAAAGCTTTCGACCTGATCGGCCTGCCCCGCTCGCAAATCCTCGGCTTCACATTCCCCGGCTTCGCAACCAGCGAGCACACCAAGAAAAACGCGTGGGGCTTGATGCGAGCGCTCGGCATTACCGCGGAAGAGATCGACATCACGCCGATGGCTAGACAGATGCTGGCGGACTTGAAACATCCGTATGCCGCGGGCGAGCAAGTGTTCGATGTGACGTTCGAGAATGTGCAGGCGGGTTTACGTACCGACTACTTATTCCGACTTGCCAATCAACGCCAGGCGCTGGTATTGGGCACGAGCGATCTGTCGGAGCTGGCGTTGGGCTGGTGCACTTATGGCGTCGGCGATCACATGAGCCATTACAACGTGAACGGCTCGCTGGCAAAGACGCTGATTCAACACCTGGTGCGCTGGGTGATCGGCAGCGGCCAGTTCGACGAGTCCACCTCGTCGACTCTGCGTTCGATTCTGGAGACCAGGATCTCACCGGAGCTGGTGCCGAGCAAAGGCGCGGCGCTACAAAGCACGGAGGCGAAGATCGGTCCGTACGAGCTGCAGGATTTCAATCTCTACTACATCACTCGCTACGGCCTGCGCCCGTCGAAGGTTGCATTCCTCGCATGGCATGCCTGGAAGGATGTCGGCCAGGGCCTGTGGCCGGAAGGCATGGCGGAGAACGCGCGACGCTCATACGAGCTGCACGAAATCAAACATTGGCTGCAGGTGTTCCTGCATCGTTTCTTCGCCTTGAGCCAGTTCAAGCGCTCGGCGCTGCCGAACGGACCCAAAGTCATGTCCGGCGGCAATCTTTCTCCTCGCGGCGATTGGCGGGCGCCTTCGGACGCCAGCGCCGCAGTGTGGCTCGAAGAGCTGGAGAAAGGCGTTCCCTAGGAACGCTGCAACCTTTTAAGACATCCGCTCGTCCCAACGCATAATCGTTACCAGGAGCCGACGATGCGCTTGACTGCGAGCATGGGATTCGTCTGCGGTTTGTTGTTTGGCGCCTGCCTGTCAGCACAGGACCTGCGCATCGAGAACGTCACCGTCGTTTCTCCCGAGCGGGATGCACCGCTGCAGCAAGCTTCGGTGCAGATTCGCAACGATCGCATCGTTGCCGTCGGCAAAGCCTCGTCTCGTCATTCCGGCCAGGTCATCGACGGCACCGGCCTGTATCTCGCGCCAGGACTGATCGACTCGCACGTCCACCTCGCCGATGTGCCGGGCATGACCCCCGAGCAGCAGCAGGCGAACGCAGCTACCGCCGACGCGATGTTTGCGCAAATGCCACGGAGCTATCTGTATTTCGGCTTTACGACGCTGATCGAGCTACTCGGCAACCCGTTGCGCACCAAAGACTGGAATGCGCAATCGCTGCGGCCGGATCTGTATTTCTGCGGCGGGGCCGCGGTAATCGATGGCTATCCGATGAACTGGACGCCGAAACCGCAACGTTACCAGCTGTGGCCATATCTGATCGTGCAGCCGACTGACGTCAAATCCGTTCCCGAAGGAATGGATCCGGCGGCTCACACACCCGACGCCGTTGTGAAACGCATGCGAGCCGACGGTGCGATCTGCGTGAAAAGTTTCTTCGAGCGCGGCTTCGGCAACGTGAATCAACTGCCCGTGCCCACGCCGGAAACTATCGACGCGTTGATACGAGCTGCTCACAAAGAACACATGCCAGTATTTCTGCATGCCAACAGCTCGGAAGCCCAGGCCTTTGCGGCCCGGGCCGGCGTGGACGCCATCGTGCACGGCATGTGGCATTGGACCGGCGAGGACAAGGAAACATCGACGATCACGCCTTCGATCCAGCAGACGCTCGACACTATCGTCAAGCGAAACATCGGTTGGCAACCGACACTGCAAGTCCTGTATGGCGAGCTCGACTCGCTCGATCCCGCCTATCTTTCCAATCCGCTGCTGGCGCACGTCGTGTCAGCCGACCTGCTCCGATGGTACGGAACCGCCGACGGCCAACAGTATCGTAACGGCATCGTTTCGTGGCTATTAAAGCAGCCCGCGTCCACGACGCCCGAGACGACATGGAAAGCCGGGCAGGATTTCTATGCGTCGTTCCTGACTCGCAATCGAAATGTCACCGCCTATCTCGCTCAACACAGGGCACACTTCCTGTTCGGCAGCGATACGCCCAGCTCGCCTACTTACGCCAATCCGCCAGGTCTGAATGGCTGGCTGGAGATGCGCAAGCTGGCAGACGCCGGACTCACGCCGATGCAGATCTTTAAAGCCGCGACGCTGGTCAATGCCAAGGCGATCGGACTCGATCGCCAAATCGGTTCCGTCGAGCCGGGCAAACGCGCGAACCTGCTTCTGCTGCGCAAGGATCCGACGCAGAGCGTCGATGCTTACAACGAGATCGTGAAGGTCATCGTCGGCGGAAAAGTCGCGGACCGCGAGGAACTGGCTGCGGATCGAAAGCAACGTTAGTTGTTGACGGTGCCGTCGTTGTTCATGTGCTCGCGGTCCTTCACCGGCCCGCGCATGCGAGACAAATAGTCGGCCACCGAAGTCGCCTCTTCGGTATCGAGGCTATCGAGATATCGCACCAGATCCTCGTCGACATTGAGCCGATGCCAGGCCGCGATGCTCCGCAGCTGTCGCACGAGATATGAGTAGTGCTGATCGCGCAGGGACGGAACGAACCCGTCGTCGTCGCCTCGCGCATCTTCTTCGTGGCAGGAGGCACATTGGTCCTGGAAAATCGCTTCGCCCAACTCCACGCCTCGACCGTCACCGGTTTGAGGGAAGCTGGCACGCGGCAATGAATTCAGATAACCCGTGAGATCCGCCCACGCCTGTTCGTTCGTCAATCCCGGCTGCGATACAACTCCATGCATCGTTCGGCTTGCGCGCTCCATCTCGCTGAAATCGGCAAGCTGTTTCACCAGGTATGCGCGGCGCTGACCGGCTAGCGACGGAATGAGGTTCGTGGCACTACCAAGCGCCTGCGGCCCGTGGCAGCTGGTGCAGTAGGTTGCGTAGAGCTTCTCGCCACGCTGCGGACTCTGGTCCAGCTGCAACGTATTCCGAATCTTTTCGTCGACACTTGTCGGCGACGCGTGGACGCTGCCGATCATCAGCAGGCCAGTCACAGCAAGCGTCGATACCAGACAGCGCATTTTCATACATCCATGACGAGGAACTGCAGGCGGCCCAGTCTCGACCACAGCGACATATTTCGGTACCGCCGAATCTCCGTAATCGATCCGCGAAACCCGCAGCCGGGAGTTGCTAACCGCCCGCCTAGGTGTTACAACTCGTCACATGTTACGAGTGATAACACCATGAGTCGCACACCCTTGCCCCCGCTGGGCGATCTGGAACACGAGCTGCTGGCGATCCTGTGGGGACACGGCGAGATGACAGCATTCGCCGTACGCCAGCAGATCGCCCGCGACCTGAAGGACGCGACCATTCGCACCGTGCTTCGGCGACTCGAAGAAAAAGGCTATGTCGTTCATTCCACAGTGAACGGCACCTTCGTCTACCGAGCGAAAGAATCGCCGGAGCAAGCGGCGGCCGGCGCCGTGCAAGACATCGTTCATCGCTATTGCGGCGGATCGCTGGAACGAGTGTTGCTGGGGTTGGTGGATTCCGGTTTCGTGAGTCCGGAGCAGCTCAAAACACTGGCCGTCAAGCTCAAACGCAAGGCGCGTTGATCCGAACAGTGAATGACGATGGCCGCGCACGCACCTCAATCCGCGATAGCCGGTCCTGCCATGGACCGTCGCATCGAGCGTTCCGCGTGGTCGCCGAAACGTTTACCGCTCGCTGTCAGAATTGGCGCAGTCGCAGTTTTGGTCGCGGCGATCATACTGCTCGTCGTGCGATTGGTTGCCGGCCCTGGCGGTCACACCTTGCGAATGCCGTTGGCTCAAGTCTCCGTCGCGACGGTGTCGTCTGGGTTGTTCCGTGATTTGATTCCGGTGAGCGCGAGAGTCGTGCCGCGCGAAACGCTTTACATCGACGCGATCGACGGCGGCCGAGTGGATCGCATCTACGTCGAGGCGGGAGATCTGGTCGAAGCAGGCCAACCGCTCATCGAGCTCAGCAACACCAACCTCGCGTTGCAAGTCATTCAGCAGGAATCGCAGCTGAACCAGGCCATCTCACAACTGCAACAGAACGAGATCGCGCTGGAGCAGAATCATTTGTCGAACGAACGCGGGCTGGCCGAGATCGACTACGAGATCCTGCGTCTAGCACGTGCCGTGGATCGCCGTGAGGATCTCAGCGGCAAGGGCCTCGTCGCTCGCGAACAACGTGACGAGCTTGCCGACCAGCTCGCGTATTACGAAAAGCTCAAGCCGATCCAGGCGGACAGCAATCGCCGCCAATCCGAATTGCGCGCTCGCCTGTTACCCGACATCCATCGCCAATTACAGAATCTGCGAGGCAGCCTCACAGTCGTGCACGACAAGCTCGACGGTCTCGTCGTGCGCGCGCCGGTGTCCGGACGCGTCACCTCGCTCGATCTCAAAGTTGGTGAGAATCGTGCGGCTGGCGAGCGCCTGGCGGAAGTCACGCCGGACGCAGGCATGAAACTCGTCGCCGATATCGACGAGTTCTATTTATCTCGTGTACGTATCGCGCAGACAGCGAGTGTCGACCTGAACGGTCAGCCTGTAGAGCTCACCGTGCGACGCGTTTCTCCGCAGGTCCACAATGGACGATTCCAGATCGATTTGGATCTCGGTGAGACACGATCCGACGCGCTGGTCGCCGGTGCAACTGCGCAAGGCCGGCTGCGACTCGGCGGAGACAGCGACGCCGTCATCGTTCCCAACGGTCCTTTCATCGAGCGTACCGGTGGCGATTGGATATTCGTCATGAGTCCCGACGGCCGCTCGGCACAACGCCGCACGATTCGGCTCGGCCGACGTTCGGTCGAACAGATCGAGGTGCTGAGCGGGCTCGCGCCGGGCGAACGCGTCGTCACGTCGGATTACACCGGTTTCGATCAGGTGCAACGCATCGTTCTCACTCGCTAGCGCCCGATCGCGCGAGTCGTTTGTTTCTCCAATGCCTGGGGTAAGGAATGCTCAAGCTCGAACGTATCTGCAAAACCTATCGCGCCAGCGAGGTCGAGACGGCCGCGCTCGACGACGTTTCGCTCGATGTTCCCGCGGGAGAATTTCTCGCCATCATGGGTCCTTCCGGCTGCGGCAAGTCGACGCTGCTCAATGTGCTGGGCCTCATCGACAGCCCGAGCTCCGGCGCGTACCTGTTCATGGGTGAGAATATTACTCGGTGTTCGGAGGAGGAACTGACCATGCGTCGTCGCGCCCGCGTCGGCTTCGTGTTTCAGAACTTCAATCTCATCGACGATCTCAACGTCGCCGAGAACGTCGAAGTGGCGCTGCTCTATCTGGGCATCTCGCGTACCGAGCGGCGGGACCGAGTTGCAGCAGCACTGGAATGCGTCGGGCTCGCGCATCGAGCCAGCCACATGCCAAAACAATTGTCGGGAGGCCAGCAGCAACGCGTCGCCGTCGCGCGAGCACTGGTAACACGACCCAAGCTGCTACTCGCCGACGAGCCCACCGGCAATCTCGACACCGCGAATGGCGACGCGGTTCTGGACTTGCTCGCGGAGATCAATCGTTCCGGCACCACCATCGTCATGGTTACCCACTCTGCCGAGCATGCACGCAGAGCAAGCCGCATCGTGCGCATGCTCGACGGTCGAATTGTCGAGGACGAAGAGATCGCATTGGCATGTTAGGAAACTACTTCGCCGCGGCGATCCGCAATCTCCTGCGCAATCGCGCGTACACGCTCATCAACCTTTTCGGGCTGTCGCTCGGCTTCACGGCTGCGATCCTGATCGCCCTGTATGCGCGCGACGAGCTCAGCTACGACCGCTTCATTCCGGATCACGATCGCACCTATTTGGTCGGTGTGCTCATTCAGCCGCCGGGTCGAAGCCTGATACGACTGAGCGTGTCGTCGAGCGTGGATGCGAAGGCGATGCAGCTGGCGTTTCCCGAAGTCGAGCTTGCTACTCGGCTCGCGCCCGCCAGCCTGCGCTTGTACGGCAAGAACGACAGTGAAGGCATGACGCTGGCCTCTTATTGGGCCGATCCGAATTTCTTCGCCCTGTTTCCGGTTAGAACCGTGGCCGGCAATCTCGGTGATGCGTTGAGCCAGCCCGATGGAGTGGTGCTGACACGCAAGGCTGCGCGGCAACTGTTGGGCCGAGAAGATGTGATTGGCGAAACCATCCGCCTCGGCGGTCAAAAATCCGCTATGCGAGTCGCGGCTGTCATCGAAGACTGGCCGTCGAACAGTCATCTCAACTGCGAGGTATTCCTGCCGGGCATCGCCAGCTTCTCCGCGCTGACGATACGAGACATCGAACAGAACAAACCCGAAGCCCTCCGCAGCGAGAACAGCTACACATATATCAGACTGCGCGACGGAGCGAGTATCGAGGCGGTGCAGGCAAGGCTACGCGCATTCACGGACTCTCACATTCCGGGCGTGATCAACGGCATGCCGATTGCGAAAGCCTATACGTTCGTGCTGACACCGATTGCCGATTTGCATTTCCAACCCAGAAGCGTCGGCTCGATCAAACCGGCGGCAAACATTCGCGTACTACATGCATTGATCGGTGTTGCGCTCCTCATCCTGGCCGTGGCGTGCGGAAACTTCATCAGCATGATGACGGCACGCGCCGCACGTCGTGCAATCGAGGTCGGCGTGCGCAAGGCGGTGGGAGCGACTCGACGCCAGATCGTGATCCAGTTCCTGGGCGAATGTCTGTTCTACGCCGCGCTCGCGCTGCTACCGGCCATCGTTGCCGTGCACCTGTTGCTCCCAGCGTTCAACGGCTTTCTACAGCGCGATATTGTCTTCGACTATCAGACGAACCCGATGCTCGCTCTAGGAATCGTCGGCTGCGCGGCGCTCGCGGGAGTTGCGGCAGGAGCCTACCCAGCACTCTATCTATCTCGCTTCAAACCCAGCGCGGTGCTTCGAGGTACGACACTTCTCGCGCAATCGAGTCGCTTGCGACAGGCGCTGGTCGTGTTCCAGTTTGCGATCCTGATTGCACTGCTGGTTGCGACGTTCACAGTCCAGCGCCAAACGCGATATGCGATCGAGGAGCGGCTGCGCTTGCCCACCGAGCAGATCTACCTTGGGGCGGGCGGTTGTCCGCCCGCGATGCTCGACGCAGTTACAACGCTCGATGGTGTGAAAGCAGCGAGCTGCGTATCGTCCGCGACGCTCGGCTCCGACTACTTCACCGCCATCTTCACGCCGTCGCAAGGTCGCAACTTGGTCGCTGCCGCCGCATCGCCAATCGACTACGCATTCTTCGATGTGTTCGATATCAAACCCCTCGCGGGCCGCTTGCTCTCGACGAAGTACGGGCAAGACGACTTGCTTCGCCGGGACGCCAGCACCCTGGAGAATCCGTCGATCGTGATCAACGAATCGGCGGCGCGAGCGCTCGGATACATTTCGCCCACCGATGCCATCGGCAAGTTCCATCCCTGGAAGCGGCTGCGATTGGTCGAGGGCCAGCCGCAGCAACTGGAAGCGGCCAGCTCGGAGATCGTGGGAGTCATTACCGATTTCTCGATCGGCTCGGTCCGGGACGCCATCCCGCCGACTGCCTATTACGTCGATCCCAGCAGGTTCTATCACCTGGTGTTGCGATTCAAGGGTGGCGCGCTACCGCAGGCTCTGGAATCGGTGCGAAGTCTCTGGACGAGACAGCCTTCCGCAGGCCGCTTCGACGGGATATTTCTCGATCAGTTCGTGAACGATTTATATGTGGACGTGACCACGCAATCGGCAATCTTCTCGCTGTTCTCCAGTGTCGCCGTGGTGCTTGCAGCACTTGGTCTGCTGGGACTTGCCATCTTCACTGCCGAACGGCGTACCAAAGAGATCGGCTTACGCAAAGTCATGGGCGCACGCCGTCGCGATATCTTGATGTTTCTCGGCTGGCAGTTCACACGACCCGTGTTATGGGCGAACTTGATTGCCTGGCCTTGTGTTTACTTGGTGATGCAACGTTGGCTGGAAGGGTTTGCGTATCACACCAACATTGGATTGTTGACGTTCGTCGCCGCCGGGGCGCTCGCGCTCGTTATCGCACTGGCAACCGTTGCTAGTCACGCTCTGCTGGTGGCGCGCGCGAAGCCCGTCGAAGCGTTGCGTTATGAGTGATCCAGCGCCGGCACGATGAGTCGATAGCCGATGCCCGCCTCGGTGATGAGATAGCGCGGCCGCGATGGATCCGGCTCGATTTTCTGGCGAATGTTCTTGATGAAGACACGCAGGCTGCGCGTATCGGCTTCGCGGTTCGGCCCCCAGACTTCGCGGATGAGTTGATTCTGAGTGACGATCAGTCCCGCCTGTCGGGCGAGGCTCTCTAGAACGCGATATTCCATCGGAGTGAAGCGCACTTCGCCGGCGGCCGTCACAACGGTACGTTGGCCCAGATCGATCGTCACCTCGCCCAGCTTGAGTAACGATGTTTGTTCGGCCCCGCGCGCGTTGCGACGAAGCGCCGCCCGAACTCGTGCCAGCAATTCCGGGGCGCTGAACGGCTTGGTGACATAGTCGTCCGCGCCCGCATCCAACGCGGCGATTTTTTGTTCTTCGAGAGATCGCGCCGATAGCACCAGAATCGGCACCGGTGACCACTGCCGCACATTCCGAATCAGCTGTCCGCCGTCAGCGTCCGGCAGTCCCAAATCCACGATCAGCAAATCCGGTTGATGACTGCGCGCTTCGATCTCAGCTCGCGCAACCGTCTCGGCTTCGACGACGCGGTAATTCGCTGTCTGAAGCAGCGTGCGGAGGATATCGCGAATGTTCGGCTCATCCTCCACGACCAAGATGCGATACTGCGCTTGAGTCATGGGGCCGACTCATTCACAGGCAAAGTGAAAACGAAACGAGCTCCCCCTCCTGGTCGCTCGTCGGTGCGAATCTCGCCTCCGTGTGCACGAACGATGGCCCGACAGATCGCCAAGCCGAGGCCGGCACCAATAGTCGCACCCTCGTCATCGCCGCGCTGAAACTTGTCGAACAGTCGCGCTCGATCCTTCGGCGGCAACCCCGGCCCGTTATCGTCGAATGTGATTTGGACCACATCGTTACTCGCAGTCGCCGAGATCGTCACCTGCGTTTGCGGCCCGGTGTATTTGGCGACGTTGTCGAACAGATTGGCGAACACCTGCACGATGAGGCTGGCATCGACATGGACCGGCGGCAGATCGCCCGGAATGCGCAGGTCTACATTTCTCGAACCCAGCCTTTCCTGCACACGACTCAACGCAGTGCCGACCAGATCGTCGAGCGTCTGCCAGTCCCGGCGCAACGTGAGTCGGCCGGATTCGAAGTGCATCAGATCAAGCACGTTCGACACCAGCTCCGTCATATCGCGTGCCTTGCTCTCGACCGAATGCGCCAGACGTCTGCGTTCCGCGGCGTCGAGATCGTCGGAATGCTCGGCAAGCGTGCTGGCCGCACCGGCAATCACCGAAAGCGGCGTCCGCAGATCGTGAGATATCGACGCGAGCAGCGTGTTACGCAGGCTCTCCGTTTCCGCCTCGACGCGCGACGCCTCGGCGCTTTCCGCCAATCTCGCTCGCTCCACCGCGATACCGATCTGACTGGCGAATGTTTCCAACAGGTGCCGCTGCTCGGGCAGTAACACACGCCGGGGATTGGTCGGCAACACCCCTAGGACGCCCAATCGATGGCTCTCGCTACCCAGTGGCAAATACAACCCCGGCGCGGCAGGCAAAGTGTCGGAACCCAGCCCGGCGCGACGGGCGTGGTCCAACACCCACTGTGCAATCGACAGGTCGGCGCCGACGAACGAGCCGGTATCTGGATGGAGTCGAGGCAAATGCAACTTGCCAGCTTCGTCAGGCAACAGCACGACGGCTTTGCATTGAAACACCTCCGCGACGTGCCGAACGGCCACTCGCGCCATCGTGTCGGTGCCACGAGTCGCTGCAAGCTCGCGACTCATCGCGTACAGCAGAAATGTACGGCGCTCTCTGGCGCCAGCAACGCGCGTTTGTTGCCGGACGCTCGCCATCAAGTTCGCGATCACCAAAGTCACGATCACCATGATCGCGAACGTCACCAGATACTGAGCGTCCTCGACCGAGAATGCGTAAAGCGGCGGGACGAAACAAAAGTCGAACGTGAAGACATTCACGACCGCCGACATCACCGCCGGCCCACGCCCGAAGCGCAGGCCGGTGATGGCCGAGCCAAGCATGTACACCATGATCAGGTTGGCCCGCTCGAACTGGTTGTACATGGCGTAGGCAACGAGCGTGCAGATCAAGCTGACCGCCAACGCCCAGCCATAACGATCCCAGTGAATGGGACGCGAATCATCCACGTCCTCGTCGTGCACGGGACGCGGGGCTTCGGAGCGCTGCTCCATCTCGCCGATGGTGATCACATCAAAGCCACGGGCTTTGCGAGCCAGCTCGGTTGTAGTCGACGCGCGCAGCCACGCACGCCATCCTCGTCGCTTCGGCGCTCCGACGACCAACTTCGTAGCGTTACGAGTGCTCGCATATTCGAGCAATGCACTCGCTGCTGTCGGACCGTCTAACGTGACGGTCTCGGCGCCGAGCGACTCACCGAGTCTCAGCAAATCGATGCGTCGATTGCGCTCTTGCTGCGAGAGACGCAGCAGCTCCGGCGTTTCTACATATACAACGGACCACGGCGCATCCAATGCATCTGCCAAACGTTTGCCAGCACGCACGACTTGCTCTGCCTGCTCGTCAGGGCCGATAGCGACGAGCACTCGGTCTCGTGCCATCCAGGCACGCGAGGCACGATCGATTGTCGCCGACGCGCACGCCGATGCATCGACCCGGTCTGCCATACGTCGCAACGCCAGCTCGCGAAGCGCAATCAGGTTCGACTTACGAAAGAAACGATCGACAGCCGTGCGCGCCTGCTCTTCGACATAGATCTTGCCGGCCTTGAGGCGTGTGAGCAGATCATCGGGCGGCAGATCGATCAGCTCGATTTCATCGGCCTCGTCGAAGATGCGATCAGGAATGGTCTCACGCTGGCGCACGCCGGTGATCTGCGCGACCAGATCGTTGAGACTTTCCAGATGTTGAACGTTGACGGTCGTCCACACGTCGATGCCGGCATCCAACAGTTCCTCGATGTCTTGCCAGCGCTTGGCGTGACGCGGCGGCGGATCGCCTTCGATGAGATTGGAATGTGCCAGCTCGTCGACGAGGACGATTGCAGGGCGACGGCGAAGTGCGGCGTCGAGATCGAACTCGCGTCGAACGATGCCGCGATATGCCACCGGCAGAGTCGGCAGCTGTTCGAGATCGTCCATCAAACGTTCGGTCTCGATGCGTCCATGCGGCTCGACGTAGCCGACCACCAGATCGGTGCCGGAGGCACGCGTCGAACGTGCAGCCTCAAGCATCGAATATGTCTTGCCGACGCCGGCGGCGCCGCCAAAGAAAATACGCAGCTTGCCACGCCGGGCCTTGGCCTCCGCTTCCTGCACCGAGGCGAGCAGCTGGTCCGGATCGGGCCGCGATTCAACCATCGCACGCCTCGATTCGGTGAGCAGTCATAGCAGCATGATGCATCAGCCCGCCGTTTTGCCGTCCAACGCCAGGTTCAACATCAACACATTAACACGGGGCTCGCCCAGGATGCCGAACGTGCGGCCTTCGGTGGCCCGCTTCACCAACGCTCGAATCTCACTCTCGGGTCGATTGCGCGAGCGCGCCACGCGAGCGACCTGATACTCCGCAGCCGCCGGTGAGATGTGAGGATCGAGGCCGCTGCCCGATGCGGTCACCAGGTCTACCGGCACGGGCGCTTTGTTCTCGGGATCGAGCGCTCGCAACGCCGCGACCCGCTCGCCGATTGCTTCGATCAGTGCTGGGTTGGTCGGGCCGAGATTGGAACCGCTCGATGCGGCACCGTTGTAAGGCTGTGGCGCAGTGGCCGACGGCCGGCCAAAAAAATGTTTCGGATCCGTAAACGACTGGCCGATCAATCTCGATCCGATCAGTTTGTCGCCGGATTGGATCAGGCTGCCGTTCGCCGCGTCGGCAAACGCAGCCTGGCCGATACCCGTGACCACCAATGGATAAATCACACCGGTGAGGATCGTAAGCAGAAGGAACGACACCAAGGCAGGACGAAGCTCGCTCATATATATGTACCTCAGACCAAGCCACCGGCAACCAGCAGCAGATCGATGATCTTGATGCCGATGAAGGGCACGATCAGACCGCCCACGCCGTAGATCAATAGATTCCGTCGTAGCAATAGAGCCGCCGATGCGGCACGCGTCTTCACGCCACGCAGCGCCAGCGGCACCAGGAACACAATGATGATGGCGTTGAATATCACCGCCGACAGGATTGCGCTCTCCGGGCTCTCCAGCCCCATGATGTTGAGCGCATTCAGCGCCGGATACGTCGCGGCAAACGCCGCCGGGATGATGGCAAAGTACTTCGCCACATCATTGGCGATGGAAAAGGTCGTCAGCGCACCGCGCGTCACCAACATTTGTTTGCCGACGTCGACGATTTCGATGAGCTTGGTCGGATTCGAATCGAGATCGACCATGTTGCCGGCTTCCTTCGCGGCCTGGGTACCGGTGTTCATGGCAACGGCTACGTCGGCCTGCGCGAGTGCCGGCGCGTCGTTGGTGCCGTCACCGCACATTGCAACCAGTCGCCCTTCGCTTTGATTGCTACGAATCAGCGCGAGTTTCTTCTCTGGGGTCGCTTCGGCGAGGAAGTCGTCGACACCTGCTTCAGCAGCAATCGCAGCGGCAGTGAGCCGGTTGTCGCCGGTCACCATGATGGTTTTGATGCCCATCTGCCGCAGCTCCGCAAACCGTTCGCGAATGCCGCCTTTGACGACGTCGCGCAACTCGATGACACCGAGTACTCGACGACCGTCGGCCACGACGATGGGAGTGGCGCCGCGACGTGCAATCGAGTCGATGGATTCGCCCAGCTTTGCCGGCCATACGCCGTTTTGTTCTTCGACGAACTTGCGGATCGCGTCCGCCGCGCCCTTACGCAGGCGTCGCCCTTCCAAGTCGACGCCGCTCATGCGGGATTGGGCTGAGAATTTATGGAATGTGTGTGATGTGGTCGCAAGATCCCGACCACGCAACTGAAACTTCTGCTTGGCCAGCACAACGATCGAGCGGCCCTCGGGCGTTTCGTCCGCGAGCGAGGCCAGTTGCGCGACGTCCGCCAGTTCCTGTTCTGTGATGCCCGGCGCCGGCACGAATGCCGACGCTTGACGGTCGCCTAGAGTGATCGTGCCAGTCTTATCTAACAACAGCACATCGACGTCGCCCGCCGCTTCGACGGCGCGACCCGAAGTCGCAATCACATTCGCGCGCACCATGCGATCCATGCCAGCAATGCCGATAGCGGAGAGCAACGCGCCGATGGTCGTCGGGATCAGACAAACGAGCAGCGCGACCAGCACGGTGAGCGTAACTACGGAGCCCTGCCCGGCTGCGTTCACCGCAAACTGCGAGAACGGTGCGAGCGTCGCCGTGGCAAGTAGAAATACCAACGTCAGCATTGCGAGCAGAATCGACAGCGCGATTTCGTTTGGCGTCTTGCCACGCTTCGCGCCTTCCACCATCGCGATCATGCGGTCCAGGAAGCCCTCGCCCTCGCGCGCTGTGACGCGCACGACGATCCAATCGGACAGCACGCGCGTGCCGCCGGTCACTGAAGAGAAATCACCGCCGGCTTCGCGAAGCACAGGTGCGGACTCGCCGGTCACCGCGCTTTCGTTGACGGACGCGACGCCTTCGATGATTTCACCGTCGGCTGGGATCGTGTCGCCCGTCTCCACCAACACCAAGTCGCCGCGCCGAAGCGTGCTTGCCTCGACGCTCTTGTAGTCGGTGCGATTGCTGGCGGTGATCTTCTTTGCGTAAGTATTTCGGCGCATCGAGCGCAATGTCGCGGCCTGCGCTTTACCTCGTCCTTCCGCCAGCGCTTCGGCGAAGTTTGCAAACAGCACGGTGAGCCACAGCCAAACCGAGATGGCGAGCACGAAACCCGGATGGCCCGCGCCTTCGATCTGACCGGCGGCGGCGCCGATGCCGATGATGGTTGTGAAGATGCTGCCGATGAAGACGACGAACATCACCGGATTGCGCACCTGGATACGAGGGTCCAGTTTGCGAAACGAATCGATGATCGCCGAGCGCAGGATAGGCCCTGTCACATACTTCGTCGTCGGCCGCGGCGGGACGACGTCCCCGACCGGTTGCGGAATTGGATCGGTTTTACTCTCGACCACTTTTGCTTGCGTAACCATTGCGATCAACCTTTGCCGATCATCTGCAGGTGCTCGACGATAGGACCGAGCGCGAGCGAAGGCAGGAATGTCAGTGCGCCCACCATCAACACCACACCGATGAGCATCGCTACAAACAGCGGCGTGTGCGTGGGCAACGTGCCCGCTGTGGTCGCAACGCTTCGCTTGGCCGCGAGACTGCCCGCAATCGCGAGCACGGGAATCATCAGCCAGTAGCGCGAGATCCACATCGCGACACCGAGTGCGATGTTGTAGAAAGGCGTGTTCGCCGACAGGCCGCCGAACGCGCTGCCGTTGTTATTACCCGCCGACGAGAACGCGTAGAGAATTTCCGAGAAGCCGTGCGCGCCTGGGTTGGCGACGCTCGATGTGCCAGCTGGAATCGCGCTCGCTATTGCCGTGCCGACCAGCACGACCACACAGGGAATGAGCAGCACGAGCGAAGCCATCTTCACTTCGTATGCTTCGATCTTCTTTCCCAGATATTCGGGCGTGCGTCCGACCATCAGGCCGGCGATGAACACGGCGACGATGGCAAACATCAACATGCCGTAGAGACCGCTGCCGGCGCCGCCGAATATGACTTCGCCCAATTGCATGAGCCACAGCGGCACCAAGCCACCGAGCGGCGTGTAGGAGTCATGCATCGAGTTTACGGAACCGTTCGACGCGGCGGTCGTCGCTGAAGCCCAGAGAGCGGAGTTGGCGATGCCGAAGCGCACTTCCTTGCCTTCCATGTTGCCGCCGGAGTGCAGCTGCGAGCTGGCTTGGTCCACGCTCAATGTTTCCAAGCGCGGATTTCCGGATTGCTCGGCGGTGAAGACGCCAAACGTTAACGGCAGGAAGATGATCATCATCGCAGCGAAGAGTGCCCAGCCCTGGCGCGTGTCGTTCACCATGCGACCAAACGTGTAACACAGCGCGGCGGGGATCAGCAGGATCGCCAGGACTTCCAGGAAGTTCGCCAACGGCGTGGGGTTCTCGAACGGATGCGCCGAGTTCACGTTGAAGAACCCACCGCCGTTGGTGCCCAGCTGCTTGATCGCGATCTGACTCGCCGCTGGACCCAGAGGAATCGTTTGCTGGGAGACCCGCTCGGCCTGAGTGACCGCGTTCCCCGCGGCATCGACGACCGCCGCGCCAGCGGCATCTTTCACCGGCGTTTGAATCGTGACCGGCTCGACCAGGTCGACCGCCTGATACGCGGCAAAGTTCTGCACCACGCCTTGCGAGATCAGAATCAATGCCAGCAACGTGGACAACGGCAGCAACACATACAGCGTACTGCGCGTCATATCGACATAGAAATTGCCGATCGCTTGTGACTGCCGGCGCGCGAAGCCACGGATCAACGCGATCAACACCGCCATGCCCGACGCGGCGGAGACAAAGTTTTGAACCCCAAGCCCGAGCATCTGGGTGAAATAGCTCATCGTCGACTCGCCGGCGTACCCCTGCCAGTTCGTGTTACTGGCAAAACTCACAGCCGTATTGAACGCCGACTCCGCACCGACGCCCGCGAATTCCTGCGGGTTGAGTGGCAACGCTCCCTGCCATCGCTGCAGTAAATAAACGACGACGAATCCGACGAAGTTGAACAACAACATCGCCGCCGCGTACCGCTTCCATGACGACTCTGCATTTGCATCGATGCCGCACAATCGATAGATCGCTCGTTCCAGCGGCCCCAGCACGGGCGACAGGAGCGTGCGCTCGCCCTGGTAAACCTTGGCCATGTAACTTCCCAACGGCTTGACCAACGCCGTGAGCACGATCGCGAATATCGCGATCTGCACCACACCGAACGCGCTCATTCGAATTTCTCCGGGAACAACAACGCCACGATCAAATACACGCCCAGCGCCGCCGCCAGCCCCAATCCGATCCAGTTCATGACGCTCATGTACGATCTCGCTTGTCGGAGGACGGCGGCTCCATCAGCACGGTCAGCTTGTAGAGCAGCCACGTCAGCGCGACGAGCAGCAGCACGGCAATGACGATGTGTCGATCCATATGAGCCTTCCGGAGTGCCTCCAGGTTGAGCGCAATGGTGCGCAAACCCGGCCGCCGCGGGCAGACCGAAACGTGTGAAGAAATTCGTCCATGTAGGCAACCGGGCCGACGGCGCGTACCATGCGCCGCGCCAGCCGATTTCCGAGGTCATGATGCTCGTCAACTGCGTCGCTTACCGTAACGGCGAGAAACTCGCCGACATCGAGCCGCAAGAAATCCACAACTACATCGTCAAACCGGATTGTTTCGTGTGGGTGGCGCTGTTCGAGCCTGACGCGCGCACGCTGGAGCTGATGCAAGCTGAGTTCGATCTGCACCCGCTGGCGGTCGAAGACGCGCGCCACGGCCATCAACGTCCGAAGATCGAGGAATACAGCAACTCGCTGTTCGCCGTGCTTCACATGATCGAATCGGTCGACGGCGAGCTGCGCAACGGCGAGGTCGCGATTTTCGTCGGCCGGAATTACATCCTGACCGTGCGCACTCGCGCCCAGAAAGGTTTCGCCGAAGTACGGGCCCGCTGCGAGAACGAGCCCGATCTGCTCAAACGCGGCCCGGGTTACGTGCTGTACGCGGTGATGGACGCGGTCGTCGACCGATACTTTCCGTTGCTACACGAGTTGGAAACCGAGTTGGAGCGCATCGAAGAGCAGATCTTCGCCAACGTCTCGCCGCGCGCGAATATCGAAGCGCTGTACGCGATGAAACAGCGCTTGATGGTGTTCCGCCACGCCGTGGCGCCGTTGCTCGAAGCGCTGGGCAACATCACCGGCGCACGCGTGCACCTCATCTGCGCAGGCATGCAGGAATATTTTCGAGATATCTCCGACCACCTGATGCGCCTCAACCAGACGATCGAATCCGAGCGCGACACGATTTCGACCGCGATCTCGGTGAACCTGTCGATGATCAATCTGCAGGAAAGCGAGACGATGAAGCGCCTCGCCGCCTATGCCGCATTGATCGCCGTGCCGACGCTGGTCGCCGGCGTATACGGCATGAACTTCGACGTCATGCCGGAGTTGCGCTGGCGTTATGGATACCCAGTGGCAATTGGACTGATGGCGATAGCGGATTGCTATCTGTTCTATCGCTTCAGGAAAGCCAAATGGCTGTAGTCCGCAGCACAAATCGCGGACAATCGCGGCATGCCCGATACAACTCGCATCCTGCTCGTCGAGGACGATATCCCGCTCGCATCGCTGATCAGCGAATATCTGCGCGGTCACGACTTCCACGTCGACGTCGAATTGCGCGGCGATTCCGGCGCCCAACGCATTCTTCGCGATCCGCCGGACCTGGCGATCCTCGACGTGCTGCTGCCCGGACTCAACGGCATGGATGTGTGTCGCCAGGTGCGCGAGCAATTCTCCGGGCGAATCTTGATGCTCACTGCTCGCGACGACGACATCGACCAGATCATCGCCCTGGAACTGGGCGCCGACGACTACGTTAAAAAGCCGGTCGAACCTCGCTTGCTCCTGGCGCGCATCCGCGCGCTCCTGCGTCGTGCCGATCAGCCTACGGTTAGCGAATCCAAACGTTTGACGTTCGGTGCATTCAGCATCGATCAAGCCGCACGACGCGTGACACTCAACGGTGCATCGATTGATTTGACCACGCTTGAATTCGACCTGCTGTGGACATTGGCCAGCGCGGCCGGCACGGTGCTGACTCGCGAAGTCATCTTCGCCAACTTACGCGGCATCGAATACGACGGACTGGACCGCTCCATCGATCTCGCTATCTCACGATTACGCGGCAAGCTGAACGATACCTGTACTCCGCCGACGAAAATCAAAACAGTCCGGGGCAAAGGTTATTTATTCGTTCGCGACGCCTGGTAGTCGCGCTACAAACCGTTACACACGGATACCAAGAGCCGACTGATCCGGCCGCCGCAGTTCTCTAAGCTCTCGCGCCTTCTTGCCGTTGGAGCATCGTGATGCGTGGAGCCGTCAGATCGTTCGTTGTGACCGTGTGTGCATTCGGAGCCGGTACATCCGCGCTCGCGGCGGATCAGGATGAGGCGCTCGAAGAAGTCACAGTCACTTCCCGGCGCATCACCGAACGAACCGAGCCCACGTCGCAGACTCGCAAACTGCTTGAAGTGCCCGGCAGCTTCGGCGATCCATTGCAGGCCATCTACAGCTTGCCCGGCGTCGTGCCGACCGAAGAAGCCGGCGGAGCTCCGGCAGTTCGCGGCTCCGGCCTGGAAGACAATGCGTTCCTGGTCGACTTCCTGCCGGCGAGCTACATCTTCCACGACTTCGGCCACAGCATCTTCAACGAGAACTTGATTCGCGAGTTCGGGTTGAAAGCGGCAGGCTTCGGCTCGCGTTACGGCCGAGCGACCGGCGCGGTGTTCGATGTGAGTTTGCGCGATCCACGCGCGGAGCGGCTCACGACCACCATCGATGCCAGCTTCCTTCGAACCGGCGCCCTGCTGGAAGGTGGCATCGGCGAGACACAGTCGTTCTATATTGGCGGTCGCTTCAGTGTGATCGATAAATTGCTCGACGCAGCCGGCTTCCAACCCGACGATGAAGACGATCTCACCTTCGATCAATTTCCGAAGGACCACGACTATCAAGCGAAGTATCTGTGGCGGCTCGGCTCGCATCATCGCGTCGAGGTCGCCGCCATCGGTGCTCGCGACGAGGCCGCCGCAACTTTCGGCGCACGCTCCGACGACGCACTGCTCGATCCAGGCATGACCGGCCGCGCATCGGTCGAACGCGAGTTTGCAAGCGAGTCGCTTCGCTGGATCTTTGAGGACGACCGCCAGCGATTGCAAACAGCCGTCGGCCATTTGCACGAGTCGCGATTGAACAAGCAGGGTGACGGCGCCGAGTTCCTGGACATCGACACCGACGAATGGACGTTCCGTTCGCAGTACGACTACCGCATCTCCAACGCCCACACGGTCGGCACCGGCGTCGAATATCAAAGTTCCAACTACGACTATGGCATTCGCGTGCGGTATCGCAGCTGTTCGATCTTCTCGCCTGACTGTGAGACGGACAAGGGCGAGCTCACCGTGGCGAACGACGAGCAGCGGATCGAAACAGCGGATGCTTTCCTCGAAGACATCTGGACGCTCACGCCGGGTCTCGTGCTGACGAGCGGCGTGCACTTTGCTCGCAACGAATATTTGCAGGAGTCGCACGCCGAGCCGCGCATCGCGGCCCAGTGGCAGTTGAATCCGGCGTTGGAGCTGCGCGCCTCATGGGGCAAATATCACCAGTTGCCGGAAATCGACCAGATCGTGCCAATCTTCGGCAACGTGGCGTTGAGCTCGCCCGAGGCGACGCACTACGTGCTCGGCGCCACTTACAAGGCCTCGGCACTGTGGTCGATCACGACCGATGTCTATTACAAGGAACTGGACAAAGTCGTCGTCGACATGCCCGAGCCCACGTTGTATGTAAACGCAGCCACAGGCAAAGCGTATGGCGCCGAGCTGCTGGTGAATCGCGATCGCGGCAATCGCTGGTACGGCTGGCTGTCGCTTAGCGCCTCCAAGACCGAGCGTCGCAACGAGCTCACCGGCGAATCGATTCCGTTCGATTACGATGTGCCGGTGGTCGCCAACCTGGTGCTGAACTATCGCATCAACGCCACTTGGGAAGCGGGCCTGCGTTGGAACTTGCGCAGCGGCATGCCGTACACGCCCATCGTCGGCAACAAACCGAATCCCGACTATCCAGGCTATTACCTGCCCGTGTACGGCGCACTCAACAGCGAACGCGCCAAGCCGTATCATCGCCTGGACCTGCGCATCGAGCGCAAATTCGACTACGGTCGCGTCAGCGGCAGCTACTATCTGGACATCGTCAACGCATATGCGCGCAAGAACGGCGGCTCTGTGGAGTACGAGGCTATTGAAGGTTCGTCGGACTATCGGCTGGTCGAGGACGACAGCCTGCCGTTCTTTCCTTCGTTCGGCGTGAAGATCACGTTCTGATGCGCCGGCTGTTGCTGTCTCTGTACGTCGTCATCACCGTCGCGATCGTCGGCTCGGTGCTGGCGGTCCTTTGGTTGTGGGATCACGGCCTGCGAACCGAATTGGTTCGCAGCGCCGAGCACACGTCGCTCAGCGCGCAATACTTGTTCGAAAACGAATTGCGCGACACGCCGGTTGCGCAGTGGCCGGATCGAATCGAACAACTGCAAAAGCACTTCGGCTACGAAGTAACGCTGCTGACGCTACCGGAGGTGCAAGCCTCCGAACGTAATATCGATCGCTTGCGTCAAGGCCTGCCGGCGTTGGATGAATCGAACGAAGACATCAGGTACATGCTTCTGCCATTGCGTGGCTCGCAGTACATCGTCCGTGTGTATCTGGTGCAGCCGGAGTCGGAGGATGGGTCACGGAGCACCGAGGGCTTCTACTATCTGGTCGAGCGGCAACTGGCGGGCGCGTCGCCGCTGGAGCGCGTCGTCAAGTTGCAGGCACTAGAGCAGCGCTTCGGCTATCCGATACGCAGCGTGCCGCTGAGCGAGATTCCCGACGAGCAGGATCGTGCACGAGTTCGAGCGGGTGCAATCGTCGTAATCGATTTCGACGGGCGCAGGGAACGATACTTCAAGCTGCTGCCGGGCGAGGAGCGCGCTCTGCAACTCGGTCCGTTCCCGCGCTTCTTTCTGGAGAGCGTGATCGAGTATGTGCTGCTCGGCTCGTTCGGGTGTGCCCTCGCCTTCGCCATCTATTTGTGGGCTCGGCCGTTGTGGCGAGACATGCGAGGGTTGGAGCAAGGAGCTGCCTCCATTGCGCAAGGGCAGCTGGACACTCGCGTTCGCGTATCGCCGAGATCGTCGATCCGCGGTGTCGCCGACACGTTCAACACCATGGCGCAGCGCGTCCAGGAGTTATTGAGGGCTCAGAAAGAATCAACCGACGCCATCTCGCACGAGCTGAAGACGCCGATCTCGCGCCTGCGCTTCGGCGTCGAAATGATCAAGGAAACGACGAGCACCGACGATCGCGCGCGATATCTCACAACGATGCGAGGCGCGCTCGACGAGCTGGAAGCGTTGGTGGACGAATCGCTCACATATTCACGACTCACCGGCGCCGCTCGCCGGCTGTCGCCAGAGACGGTCGACTTGAAGGACTGGGTCGCCACCATTGTCGAGGATGCCCGACGATCTCCTGGAAGTGCACAGCTCATGTGCGATGTGGAGCCGTTGGATGCGACCGCGCACTTCGATGCAAAGTTGGTCGCTCGCGCGTTCAAGAACGTCATTCACAACGCACAGCGTTATGCGCGCACTACAGTGAGAGTCGCGATTCGGCAAGACGCCGTTCATACCGATTTCATTGTCGAGGACGACGGCCCGGGTATTCCCGTCGATCAGCGCGCGGCGATTTTCGAACCGTTCTATCGCATCGACAACAGTCGTCAACGAGATTCCGGCGGCCACGGCCTGGGGCTCGCCATCGTCCGACGCATCTGCGAATGGACTCAAGGGCAAGTGAGTGTCGAGGACTCCGCACTCGGTGGAGCGTTGTTTCGGATGCGGTGGGTGACCAGCGAGATCACCTGAAGCACGCTAGTCGGGAGAAAACAGCGAGGTCATGACTGCCGTCGCCATCAACACCGCGCAGATCAGCAAGTATTCGATAGCAACGGTGCGTTGAAACGCCTCGTTGCCGTCGGCCTGCGCAAGCGCTGGACCGTACCGCCACTTGTTGAGCGCTGCGAGGCCCATCAACGCTGCAAAGCCGCCGATCTTCCCTAACAAGAGCAATCCATAGCCTTCGCCAAACGTGGCCCATCGCTCGATGAGCACGAGGGTCATGAGCAATCCTGCAACAAAGATTACCGGCACCAGCCGAAGGGCGATGCGCGAGAAATCGCTAACGATCCCTGTCGCAACTGGCGCGCCTTCGAATTTGCTCGCCGCGTAGAGCGGCAAGAGCGATCCAAACCAGAAGGCAACGACGGCCAGGTGGAGCACGAGCAGCGGCCAGAGTGCTCCGCGATCCGGATGAATCTTGCTGTGGCCGACCAACAAGAACGCAACGACTATCGCGCCTGCACCGATCAAGCTGACCAAGTTCGCCACTTTGCCTCGTCGCCGGATGGTGCCGGCGATCAGCACCAGTCCGATCGTTCTGCCTATCCAGGCGGCGCTGATCGAGGACTGGAATACGAGCTGTTGTAACGATCTATCCAGGATGCCCGAGAAAGCTCCAGCCATTCGCGCCGCTTCCAACGCGTAGTGAATGGCGACCAGAACGATCGCTGCAATCGCTGACGCGAAGCCCAGACCACGCACGCGATGAAGCGTGGTCACAAGACGATGGCCGAACACAGCGATGAAGATCGCCGCGCCGGCTGCCTGGAACAGGGCGATGAAGCTCAGTCCACGAATCAGCGCTGAAATGGCGTCGACTACCATGTCGCTCGCGCCCGGCCCGAATTGCCGTTATTTGACGGTGAATCGAATGGCGCCCGACATGACGTGATTGTCCGGACCGATGGCGCGCCAGTTCAACTTGTACGTGCCGGGCGCCGCGATCTCGACCGGCAACGTCACCTCGGCGGCTGCGTCTTTCGGCAGACCCGACAGCTTCGTTTCATTTTGGTCGCCGTCTTTCTGAACCGTCACTGCGGTGAGTCGAGTGGGCTCGGAGAAATGCAGCACTACTTGTTTGGGGGCGGCCGTCAGCACCGCTTGATCCGCGGGAGTCGAGGACTTCAGGTGCGTGTGTGCCTGCGCCACGCCGAGGGTCAAGAACAAGGCCAAAGCCGAGAGCAGATGCTTCATGACAGAACTCCAGATCGCCTATCCAACCATGATGATCAAAACCACGCGTGCAGGCCGGCGACGAAGACTATATCGCTGGCGTCTTCACCTTCGTCGCGCGCCAACGTCGCCGTGCGTCCAAATTTACGCTCCCAATGCACGCCGATATAGGGTGCGAACTCTCGCCGGATTTCGTAGCGCAGTCGCAGCCCGACTTCGATGTTGGACAAACCTGAACCGATCCCGTTCTCCGGATCGTCCTTGCCGAACGCTCGCGCTTCGAGTTCGGGCTGCAGAATCAAGCGCTGAGTGATGAGCATGTCGTACTCAGCCGAGAAGCGCGCCGACGTTCGGCCTTGCTCGCCGACGTACAACGCAGCGTCGATCTCGAAGAAGTACGGGGCCAGCCCTTGAATGCCGAAGTCGAGCCAGTTACGCGTCGGCCCTTGGCCGAAGTCCTGACGTAGGCCGGTTTGCACGCTCCACCAAGTGCTGAAGATGCGGTCCCACATCACCTCGATGCGACCTTCGTCGTCGCCATCGATACGTTCGCCTTCGGTTTCGAACCAGATCTTGTTGTAGTCGTCGCCATACCAGGCGTCGAGCTCCCACACCAGCGCGTCGGCGCCGTTCAGCTGCTGCCATTCGAGCTGATCGAGCAGGATCATGCCGTACTCGCCATCGTCCTCCATTTGCATGAGCTCGATCATGCGCTCGCTCGACATGTCGCCCATGACGTGTTGTGGAGGGTCCGGGGGGATGTGAGCACGCTCGCTCTCGGTGGGCTCGTCAGCCGCGGGCGCCTCGTGGTAGCCATGCTGATGCTGAGCATGCGGGCTCGTCGGCTGCTCTTCAGCGCGCGTTGGCGCAGCCAACAAACTCATCGTGGCCGCGATAAGAAACATAGCGGGAGCCTTCATTCGTGCTGCCCTCCATGCTCGCCGGCCGGCATCACATGCACCTCGCGGAACATCCCCGCCTCCATGTGATACAGCAAATGACAGTGATACGCCCACCGTCCGATCGCATCCGCAGTCACCGCGTAGCTGATGCGCTGAGCGGGATTCACGATGATCGTATGCTTACGCACCTGAAACTCACCCTGCGGCGTCTCGATTTCGCTCCACATGCCGTGCAGATGAATGGGATGCGTCATCATCGTGTCGTTCACCAGCGTGATGCGCAGTCGCTCGCCCAGGTTGAAAAGCAATGGCTTCGCCTCGGAGAACTTCTGGCCATTGAACGACCAGATGAAACGCTCCATGTGCCCCGTGAGATGCAACTCGATCTCTCGCCCCGGATCGCGGCGATCGATCGGTCCGCCAACAGTGTGCAAGTCCGCGTAGCTGAGCACTCGACGTCCGTTATCACGCAGGCCGACGCCGGGATCGTCCAAGCGCGTCGATGCCTGGTCGATGCGCATATCGACGGTGGGACCCGACTCGGCGGGCGAGTGATTGAGAGATGGAGTCGTGCCATGCCCCATGGCAGCGTGATCCATGGCGCCGTGGTCCATCCCGCCCATGTCATGCGACATACCCATGTCACCCATCGTGAGCAGCGGTCTCGGATCGAGCGCTGGAATCTCAGCACTCATGCCGGCACTCGGCGTCAACGTTCCTCGCGCATACCCCGACCGATCCATCGCCTGCGCAAAGATCGTATAAGCACGATCGTCCTTCGGCTCGACGATCACGTCGTACGTCTCCGCGGCCGCGATGCGAAACTCATCCACGCTGACCGGCTCGACATCCTGCCCGTCGGCCGCGACGACTGTGAGCTTCAGCCCCGGGATACGCACATCGAAAATGCTCATCGCCGAGCCGTTGATAAAGCGCAGTCGCACGCGCTCGCCGCGATTGAACAGACCCGTCCAATTGCTAGCCGGCGTAACGCCGTTCATCAAGTAGGTGTACGCGTAGCTGGATACGTCGAGTAAATCAGTGGGGTTCATGCGCATCTGCCCCCACATGCGACGCTCGGCCAACGTCTGGCTCCACCCCTTCTCGCGCGCGTCGTCGAACAAATCTCCGACCGTACGCTTGCCGAAGTTGTAATACGCGCTTTGTTTTTTCAGCGTCGCGAAGATGCGTTCGGGATCGAGGTCGGTCCAGTCGGACAGCAAGATCACATACTCGCGGTCGGCATGCTGCCGCTCGCCGCCACGACGCTCGATGACAATCGGGCCGTAGAGACCGGTCTGTTCCTGAAAGCGCGAGTGCGCGTGATACCAATACGTACCGTATTGATTCACTTTGAACCGATAGACGTACGCGCCACCGCTGGGAATGCCGTCGAAGCTCAGCCCCGGCACACCATCCATGTCGGCCGGCACGATCATGCCGTGCCAATGAATCGAGCTGCGCACCGGCAGTCGATTGGAAACTCGCAACGTGACGATGTCGCCTTCGCGCCAACGTAACAGCGGCGCGGGAACTTGCCCGTTGACGACCGTGCCTCGGCGACGATTGCCCGTGAAATTCACGTCGATCTCGCCGATCTCCAGATTGAACTCGGTGCCCGTCAGCACGCTCTGCGTCGAGCTTTGTGCCCACGACAAGTTGCGTACGGCACCGAGTGCGAACAGCCCGCTACCTGCGCTCGCCAGAAAGCGACGACGCGTCAGCGCGGACGATGGATCGAAATCCTGCATGTGAACCCTCATCGAACTCGCAGTTCCAGGCAGAACTGCAATGGACTCAGATGGCGTCAGCGAACGAACACCGACAGCCGAAGCAACGAACTAACGAGGGTTAAATCAGGCGGGCGGACGGAATAGCGCGGACAAACGATGCCAGGCGGCACCGTCGACGAGGACGGCGAACTGGTCGTCATGCCCACTTTGCACGACGAAAGAAACGGCGGCAGTCGCGGCTGGACTATGCAAACAAGGACAAGCGCACTCGCCGCCCTTGCAACAGTTCTTGGCAGCGTGATCGCCGGTAGTTTGATCGTGGCTGCCGCAAGGCGGGCTGTCGTGCCCCGCCGCCGCGGCACTTTCGCTCATCGTCGCGGGCTCAGCCAGGTGAGGCATCGCATGAACGAATTCCCCGAGGATGAGCTTGCTCACCAACAGGAAAATCACGGCCCAGCGATGGAATTGAAGTCGAGACACCGGCGCAGCGTAACTGTGACCTGCGGGGCATGCAATCAAGAATTCTCGCGCCGGACCTGCACCCGCATCTTGCTCGAATTCTTCACTTCCTCCATTACAAAATACGTATGCGTCTGCTGTACGCCGCGGATGCATGCAATGTGACTGGCCAGCACATTGCGATACTCCTTCATGTCGCGCACGCGGATCTTGAGCAGGTAATCGAACCCGCCCGCGACCATGTGCGCTTCCTGCACGAATTCCAGCACCTCCACAGCAGTACGAAAGCGGTCGAACACTTCGGGCGTGGTGCGATCGAGCGAGACCTGCACGTAGGCCAGCAGGTTTTGGCCGAGGTGCGAAGGCGACAGGTCGGCGCGATAGCCGGTGATGTAGCCGTGTTTTTCCAGACGCCGCACACGCTCGACACAGGGCGTAACGCTGATGTGCAGCTCACGCGCAAGTTGCGCCATCGAGATGCGGCCGTCTTCCTGAAGGCGCGTGAGAATGCGCTGATCGACCTTGTCCAGGACAAAACCGGCGCTTGCGGTAGTCGATTTCACGGAATAGGGCTCGCTTATAAGTCGTTTCGACGGGTCAGGGACGCCTACGCTAGTGCTTTCGTCCGCAGAAACACAACCCCCTGAGATCTCATGGTCGCCCAATCCTCCGCAATCCCGACCGTCCCATCCCTCGAAGAGCTGCGCGAGCAGATCCGCAGCACCACGCTCCAGGACGAGCTCACGTGCGTCAAATCGCTGCTCAAAAGTGTGAGCTTGTCCACGAACGCCCGGATGCGAGCCAAGGCTCGCGCCACTGCGCTCGTTGCCGGCGCTCGCGCCCGATCCAAGGAACGGCCGCTGCTGGATTCGTTCCTGCAGGAATTTGCGCTGTCGAACGAGGAAGGCGTGGCGCTGATGTGCCTGGCGGAGGGGCTGCTGCGCATTCCCGACGACGAGACTGCAGATCGCCTGATCGCGGACAAGATCGCCGCCGGCAACTGGTCTGCGCATGCGGGTGCGTCGTCTTCGACGTTCGTGAATGCTTCCACTTGGGGCTTGATGCTGACGGGTCGCCTGATCGATCCGCCGAGCCAGGCTCGTGACGCGACCGACTCTTGGTTGCAAGGCCTGTCTCGCCGGCTCAGTGCGCCTGTGCTCAGAGCGGCGTTTCGGCGGGCGATGCGCATCATCGGCGGGGAATTCGTCGTCGGTCGCACGATTGAAGAAGCGCTGGCGCGTTCGGCGAAGACGCCCGAGCTCACGCTTTGTTCTTACGACATGCTAGGCGAAGGCGCTCGCACCTGGGCCGATGCGGAGCGTTACCGCATCTCTTATGAGAAGGCGCTCGAAGCGATTGGCTCACAGCGCAAAGGCACGCCGATTCACGAGCGTTCCAGTTTGTCTGTGAAGCTGTCGGCGCTGGAGCCGCGTTACGACCTTATGCATGACGGCTTGGTCATGCAGCGACTCGTACCGACGGCGATCGATCTCGCTCGCCAGGCTGCGACCGCGGACGTGGGCTTTACCATCGATGCGGAAGAAGCGGACCGGCTCGACCTGTCTTTGAATGTATTCGAAGCGCTCGCGCGCGATGCGGCTACTCAGTCGTGGGCCGGCCTCGGCATCGTTGTGCAGGCGTACGGCAAACGAGCGCCGTTGGTGATCGAGTGGCTCGCGTCGCTGGCACGCGCTACTCAACGTCGCATCTGTGTGCGTTTAGTGAAGGGCGCGTATTGGGATGCCGAGATCAAGCGTGCTCAGGAACGCGGCCTATCGTCTTATCCGGTGTACACACGCAAGGTGACTACAGACGTCGCGTACTTGGCGTGCGCCGAGCGGCTGTTCAGACACACCGATGCGATCTATCCGCAGTTCGCCACTCATAACGCCTTCACTGTCGCTGCCGTGCTGGAAATCAGCCCGACCGGCGCGAAGTTCGAGTTCCAACGTCTGCACGGCATGGGCGCGCTGTTGCACGACGAGGCGAAGAGACAAATCGAGAATTTCCCCCGCGTGCGCACCTATGCGCCTGTCGGTCATCACGAAGAGTTGCTGTCGTATCTGGTGCGACGACTGTTGGAGAACGGTGCGAACAGCTCGTTCGTCAATCGTTTCATGAACGAGAATGTGCCGGTCGAGGCGGTCGTCGAAGATCCGGTGGCAGCGTTGCAATCGGGCGAGCCGGTGAATCCTCACATTCCGTTGCCGGTTAATTTGTATGGCGCCTCGCGCGAGAATTCGTCGGGCGTGGACTGGGGCAATCCGCAGCAACTGGCGGCGCAGGTTGCGTTCGTGCAGCTTGAGCCTATGACGGCAGGCGCTCTCGCGCTTGCGCAGAGCATGCGAGGACCGGCGACCGAAGTGAGAAATCCGGCGAATCAGAGCGAGATCGTCGGTCATGTGAATGCGGCGACGGCCGAAGACGTTACTCAAGCGTTTGATCGTGCTGGTAAGGCGTATCGCGCTTGGGATGAAGCGGGTGCGACTCACCGCGCGGTTTGTTTGATTGCAGCGGCCGACGCGTTACGTGCGAATCGTGCGGAGCTGGTTCGACTGCTGGTGAAGGAAGCTGGCAAGACACTGCCGGACGCGATTGCAGAAGTACGCGAGGCGGAGGATTTTTGTCGCTACTACGCTGCGCAGGCGCGTTCGCAGTTTGCCGATCCAGTGGTGCTGCCTGGCCCGACCGGCGAGGACAACAAACTGAGCCTGCGAGGCCGCGGCGTGTTCGCGTGCATCAGCCCTTGGAATTTCCCGCTCGCGATCTTCATGGGCCAGGTCACGGCTGCACTCGTCGCCGGCAACAGTGTCGTCGCCAAACCCGCGGAATTCACGCCGCTCATCGCAGCCTATGCTGTTCGGCTGTTGCATAAGGCTGGTGTGCCTGAGGATGTGTTGCACTTCGTGCCGGCGAAGGGACGGCTGTTCGGCGAAGTCGCGTTCAAACATCCTGCCCTCGCGGGTGTTTGTTTCACCGGCTCGACCTCGACTGCGCAGTTCATCAATCGCGCGCTCGCCGCACGCGATGGCGCGATCGTGCCGCTGATCGCGGAGACGGGTGGCATCAATGCGATGATCGTGGATTCGTCGGCGCTGCTGGAACAGGTTGCCGACGATGTGCTCACGTCGGCCTTCACGTCGGCCGGTCAGCGCTGCTCGGCGTTGCGGTTGCTATTCGTGCAGGAGGATGTTGCGGATCGTTTGGTGGAGTTGATCGGCGGGGGCATGGATGAGCTGCTCATCGGCGATCCTTCGCAGCCTGCCACGGATGTGGGTCCGGTGATCAGTGCGTCTGCGGCTGAGAAACTCGATGAATATAGTCAGGGCGCCCAGAGCAAGGGCGTTCGTTTGCTCAAGCAATGCAAGCTCGACGGCCTGCAGGCCCAAGGCAATTTCTTCGCCCCTCGCTTGCTGGAGCTTGCAAATGCTGGCCAGCTCACCAGCGAAGAGTTCGGGCCCATCCTGCATTTGGTCCGCTATCGTCGCGATCAACTCGATGGGGTTGTGGAAGCGATTCGAGATGCGGGTTATGGATTGACGCTGGGCATTCACACGCGCATCGAGAGCGTGTGGCAACAGATCGTTACCAACGCCGCCGTCGGCAACATCTACGTCAACCGCAACATGATCGGCGCTGTCGTCGGCGTCCAACCCTTCGGCGGCGAAGGCCTCTCCGGCACCGGCCCCAAGGCCGGCGGCCCTCACTACCTGCTCCGCTTCGCGACGGAACGTACGTTGACGGTGAATACGGTGGCGACGGGGGGGAATGCGAAGTTGTTGTCGTTGGGGTCGTGAGACGCTTTTGAGATCACAGATTGTGATCTCAAAGTGGGCACTCACGGCAACTGGCTTTGGGCTCGTTTGAGATCACAATCTGTGATCTCAAACTGGTCCATTCCGCCACCGTCAGTTGCAACAGAAAGTCATTAGGAAACCGGTCGCGGTTTCGCTTCACAGCCTGGAGTAACACTCTGGTCTCGACTCCATAGAGTGCCGCCAGGTCTGCATCAAGCAGCACCTTGTACCCGCGCAGGAGAATGATCGACTGAGCGATGCGCTCCATCGGTATGAGCGCCCCTGCCCTACCACTTGCCGTACTTTTACGCGCTCGCTGTTTCAAGGTCCCGTCCTCAATAAGACGCGGTTGCCAGCATGGCCCGGAAACCGAGCGAGCAAATGCGGAATAACTGGGCGTTTGCATAGAAATGCACGGAAACTGCGTCCCGTCCGTTTGTGTCCTCCACCATCCACTCCTGCCCACCCACGCAGAACACCGACAGCGTACTGAGGGCAACAGCCACAAACCGAGGCTACGCGGGCCGCCGCATGCGACATAGTCTCAGCTGTTGCTCGACCGCGACGGGAGATGGCTTGCGATTGACCGCCGAATCGGGTGGGACGCGCTTTCTTTTCTTGCTGTGCAAGGACTACTCTATCCGGGCGCATAGATCGGGGAGGCATCATGGGGATTCCTGTCCGCTTCGAGCCGACGAGAGATATGCCGCGAGCGCTGGCAGCGCTTGCGTCGGTAGCGCTTCACCTGATGATTTTCATTTCCGTCGTTTTCTTCGGCGGACGGCACGATGGCGGCGGGACCACCGACACGCGCGCCATGCAGATGGTGATGATCGAGGCCGAGAACGTCGACCCGACGGAAGGCGTCGAGCTGCCGCCGGTCGATATCCCACCCGCACCCGCCCCGGCAATCCCTGCAAAACAGCTGCACTTCGACGCTGAGCCACCGATGGCAGCGACGGGCGCCGAGAGCGCCGAGCAGGCGGAACAAGAACAGCAGTTCGCAAAGGTTGACGTGCCAACCGAAGCACCGGCGCCAATCGAGGCACCCGCAGACGTAGCCCAAACATTCGCGGCTTCGCCGGAAGAACTGGCCTCTCTGCCGGAGAAACTCGCCCGCCTCGCCGAGCAACTGAAGGACTCACAGCGAACCCAGCTGGAATGGGAAGAGAACGGCAAGCAATACAGTGCCGAACTCGTCCGCGAGCGAGCGAAGGACGGCACAGGCCTGGAGCGAGTCATCGCGCAAGTGAGCGCTTCGGACCGCGGAAAAATCCTAGCCACGCGCATCATGCTCAAGCGCCTGTCGTTCTCGCAGTTCACGCAGGTCGTGGATCGTTGGGACCCGATGGTGCAACTTCACGACGACGTGATCGTCGGCCGCTTCCACAGCAACTCGCAATTCAACGTGATGCACGACTCGCGCGTCGGCCCGAAATTTCTAGGCAAAGTCACGACCGCCGCACGCTCGTTCGAAATGTATGCAAGCGGCCGCAAGCGCCAGGCGGAAATCTTCACGGGCGGTATCGAAACACGCACCAGCCGCATCGACCTGCCGGTCGCGTTGCAGCCCTCGGTCTGGGCACCGGACGACTCCGAAGCTCGCATTCACGAAGTCTCCGAAGACACACACATCCGATTCTTCCCCGACGGCAGCTACATGTGGCGCACCCAGCGCGCGCAGGAATCGGAATATCTCAACTCGCCGTCCGAGCATCCCGTGTACTTCATTGCCCGCCCAGGCATGACGCTCTACGTGCAGGGCGCGGTCGCCGGGAAAGTGCTGGTTTACTCGCCGCAAAAGATCGTGATCGAAGACGATCTCATCTACGCGCACGATCCGCGCAAACAACCGGACTCGCACGACTATCTCGGACTGGTCAGCGACAAATACGTCGAAGTGGCACCGCCAGGAACCACCGGACCGGGCGATCTGGAAATTCACGCCGCCATTTTCGCGGGTCGGCGCTTTGTCGTTAGAGATATCGACCACCCGCGCTCGGCGACGTTACGGATCTATGGGAGCCTCTCGGCTGGCAGCATTTCGGCCAGCGAGCCGAGATATGCGACGGAGATCGAGTACGACGAACGGTTCGAGCAACGGCGGCCGCCGGGCTTTCCGTTGACCAGCCGTTACGAGGCCGAGCACTGGGACGGCCAGTGGGCGGAATCGTCGGAACGAATGGTCGAGGAAGCGTTCTAAACGCTTAAGCGCAGATGACGGATTCTTAGAACTACGGGAGCTCGGCGACGGTGTCGAGGAACATATGATTCCGCGTCAGTGGGTAATCGCATTCGCAACGTGGGTGCCGCTTGCGAGTCTGGGGAACGACGTCGACACACCGATGCCGGCCGAGTCGGCGATCAATCCCGTGGAGGAAGTCATCGTCGACGCGCCGGAGCCGCGATACGTCGCGCCGACATTGCGCGATCGCATCGGCCGCGTCTGGGCACCGGTGTATATCAATGGCCAGGGGCCGTTCCGGCTCGTGCTCGACACCGGCGCCAATCGCACGGCAATCATTCCGGCACTCGCCAACCGCCTCGGCATGCCGGTCGAATCCAATCCCGTGAAACTGCTCGGTGCGACCGGCTCCTCGATGGTGCCGATCATTCGCGTCAGTAGCATCGAGGTCGGCGATTTGTGGCTGGGCGATCGCAAAGTCGCAGTCGTGCCCGATGTATTCGGCGGCGCCGAGGGCGTGTTGGGTGCCGACGGCTTGAGCGACAAGCGAGTTCACATCGACTTCCGCAACGATCAGATCTCCATCCTGCGCTCGACCGGCAAACCACCGCAGTCGCTAGGCACAACTCGCGTACCGGTGAAGATTCAGCACGGTCATCTGCTGATGTTCGATATGAAGATCTCGGGCATTCGCACTCGTGCAATGCTGGACACGGGCGCGCAAACGACCATCGGCAATCGCAGCCTGCGCACCGCTCTCTCCAGGAAACGCGAGGGTGTCACCAACGAAATCATCGGTGTGACACTCGACGTGCAGAAGGGCGAAACGTTCTTCGCGCCCGCCGTCGACATCGGTGGCCTCACCGTCCGCGGCATGCGCGTGACGTTCGGCGATATTTATATCTTCGACGCATGGAAGATGACCGAAGAGCCGGCGATCCTCATCGGCATGGACATCATCGGCCTGCTCGACACGCTGATCATCGATTACAAACGCAAAGAGTTGCATCTGCGGCCGCGCCGCTGATTACGTCCTCGTCGTAGCACCCATGTCCACGACGACCTTGCCGCGAGTGTGCCCGGCAATGTTGTGTTGCTGAGCCTCGGCAATCTTTTCGAGCGGATAGGTTTTCTCGATATGGATACGCACTTTGCCGGCGGCGATCAGCGGCTCCATCGACTCCAAGCCTGACTTCACATTCCATGGCGGAGTCGTCGGGCAAACAATGCGGCCACGACCCAATCCGCAGACCTCGGGTGGCACGGAGCCGATGTACTTCGGCACGGAACCGACGAGCGTCACGAGGCGACCGCCATCGCGCAGGACGCCGATCGAGCGAGTGAGCGTGTCGCCGCCGACCGTATCGATCACCACATCGACGTTGCGAACCACATCCTCGAAGCGCGTCGTACGATAGTCGATCACTTCGTCGGCCCCGATCTCTTGCAGGAATTTGTGATTCTGCGCGGACGCCGTCGCAATCACATACGCACCTCGCGCCTTCGCGAGTTGCACGATGGCCGAGCCGCTTCCTCCAGCACCGCCATGCACGAGCACTTGCTCACCGGAGGAAACAGCAGCAGCTTGCACGACGTAGCGCCACGCAGCGACGGCAACGGTTGGATACGCAGCAGCTTCTGCTAATGAGTAAGAGGCAGGTTTGCGCACGATCTCGCCGACGGGCGCAGTCAGATACTCAGCGTAACTGCCGGCACGCTCGCGCTGATTCATCACACCGGCGACAAGGTCGCCGCACTTGAAGCCAATGACGCCGGAACCCAGACCGATGACCTGGCCCGCAAAGTCGGAGCCGGGAATGCCAGGCAGTGGCATCCGGCCCGCCTTCTGCAGTTTCCAGTCGATCGGATTGATGCTCGCGTAATGCACGCGAACGAGCACCTCGCCTGCGGCAGGTGCCGGCGTGGGAACTTGCTCGACGCGCAGAGCTTCCGGCCCACCCGCTGCATGGACACGCGCAGCTCGCATTTGAGCGGGCGCTTTGACGCATACCCCGGACGCACCAGCTGCCTCGCTGTGCGCGGAGCAAGCGAACAAAGCGATGAGGGGTAACAATCTTAAGGTAGGAGATGTCATGTCGGACCAGTTCGTCGCCCCTTCAGACACCGGATGCACGTCGGCGGATGCAGACGCTCTGCTATCATCGCGGCGTGCTCGACGATCCAATCTTCTACGCTGTCGCGATTCCCGCGGTCATTCTCTTAGGCTTGGCAAAAGGTGGTTTTGCCGGTGTCGGCGCCATCGCCATGCCGCTGCTTGCGCTGGTGATCTCGCCAGTGCAGGCCGCTGCCATCGTACTGCCGGTGTTGATCGTGCAGGACGTGGTTGGCGTATCCGCCTTCCGACGCAACCTCGACCGTGACGTGTTGAAGCTGATGATTCCCTGGGCCGCAGTGGGAATCATCGCAGGCTATTTGCTAGCAGCGAAGGTGTCGGCCACAGCCGTGCTCGGTGTATTGGGCGCAATCTCGATTTTGTTTGCAGTGTATCGTTTGTGGATCTCGCGAGGCGGGCGCGTGCCGACGCCGAGCAATGCACCGACGGCGCTGGGCGCAGCTCTTGGCGTCGCTGCAGGGTTCACTTCACAAGTCGCTCACGCGGGCCAGCCGCCGTTCCAAATGTGGGTACTGCCCCGCCGATTGTCACCCGAGGTCGTTGCCGGAACGACGGCCGTGTTTTTTGGTGTCGTCAATCTGTTGAAGGTGCCGGCGTATCTCGCGTTGGGACAATTCACTCGCCAAAACCTGATGACGTCCGCGGCACTCACGCCGCTCGCAATCGCATCGACGCTTGCAGGCGTGTGGCTGGTCCGACGCGTCAACCCCGAGCGCTTCTACACGCTCATCTATGTTTTGATGATCCTCGTCGGCATCGAGCTGCTGTTCAAGGCGCTGCCCGGATAATCTCGATCGCAAGCGGCCGGGCCGGTGCTCCGCCATTGCACGTCGACGAAGGACACGACGACACCGCGATCACAAGATCCATCTCCGCTCGGAAGACTGTGCCCTCTCCCGCTCGCGACTTGGGCGGCGAGAACACGAGCTTGCCATCGGCGGCCACATCGACGCGCATGAATAGATTGAACGGCGATGGCAACGGCTCCGGCGCGATACCCAGATCGCGCAACGCCGAGCTGAGACTGTCGTGACAGTTTGCGTGATAGCCAGTCACGCCATACTGAATGCGATACATCTCGGCACTGCAGGGGGCGTAGAGAAAATCGTGTCGGCCGACCTCGTCCGCGACGATCGTCAACATCGGACGGCTGCGATCGGACCACAACACATCGCCCGTGGAAATATAGACCTTGCCGGCGTAGTCGAAGGTACGGCCATTCGACAATCGCTCGCGCCCGTCCGCAGAAAATGCCACGAGATCGCCGCTCTGCCCGCCCTCCGGGTCGATCACACGCAGTTGTTCGCCTTGCTGGAGCCGAAACCCGACGGCGCTGCCGGCGGGGATGAGTTGTGGTGCAGCCATTCGCCTCCCTCCCTGTCAATTTGACGAATATCTCGCATAATTCATGGCAGCGGTAAGGTAAATTTCACGCTCGTTATCGGGCTGGGAACTGCGTTTGACGCGTAAAACCTATCTGACGGTGCTGGCAGTCGCTTTGGCGGTCCTATGGGTAGCATTGGCTATCGCGCCATTGCATCGTTCCGACTGGATACTCGAAAACGTGCTGCTGCTCGCCGGCGTCGGCGTGCTCGTCGGTACGTATCGTATCTTCCCATTGTCGAACGTGTCCTATACGACGCTGTTCCTGTTCCTCAGCCTGCACACCATCGGCGCCCACTACACCTATTCCGAAGTGCCGTACGAAGCAGCGGCGCGCGAGTTGCTCGGCATCTCGATCAACGGGCTGTTCGGCTGGGAACGCAACAACTTCGATCGCTTGGTGCATTTTAGCTATGGCCTGCTGCTGGCCTATCCCATTCGCGAAGTGTTCCTGCGTGTCGCATCGGTCCGCGGCTTCTGGGGATATTTTCTGCCGCTGGACCTGACGATGTCCACGTCGATGCTGTACGAGCTCATCGAATGGGGTGCGGCCGTCGGCTTCGGTGGCGATCTCGGCACCGCGTTCCTCGGCTCGCAAGGCGATGTTTGGGATGCGCAGAAGGACATGGCGCTCGCGTCTTTGGGCGCGCTGATCACGATGTCCGTGACCGCATGCGTGAACATTTATTATCAACGCGACTTCGCTCGCGAGTGGGCGGACAGCTTCCGCATCCGTAGTCATGAGCCACTCGGCGAAGTTGCCATCGCCAAAATGCGCGCGGAGTCGTCCGCTCAGTAACGCTGCTACTTGCGCCCCCGGCGCAGCTTACTGAACTCGGAAAACTCCCAAGACCGTAGCGAAAGGATCGCGCTACAGCTGTCGCGCTCGGCGAGCGGCCGCCTCGCGTCGTTGTGAGCCAACTCCTCGAACTCCATTGCCAGGCGGTCGATGCCTGCTTTGAACTTCATCAGCGATTCGGCGGTGAGCAACCCGCCGAAGAAACGCAGCTCGTCGCCTGGACCATCGAACTTTCCGCCGAAAAACTCCGGCACGACCCGCTTCAAGAAGAACTCGTGCACCGGGCCGTCCTTGCGCCAGGAAAAGTTACGCGCGGTGAGCTTGCGAATGCGATTTGGCGGCTTGAACTCGGCAATGCCGAGCCGTTCGAGCTTGAGCAGAATGTCGATGAGCTCGCTCTCGCCGATTTGAAACGTCGAGACGATTTCGGGGAAGCGCCAGTCGTTGGCAGTTAGATAAGCGACCAGCAGCAATTTCGGACGACTGACGATCGCGCGCTCTTGCTCGTCGCTTAGTTGTGTCAGCGGCGCGCCTGGAGTCGACGGGTGCACCAACTCCTCCAGGTCGATCCCAACGGCCACACAAATCTGATCCAACCGCTGTAGCGTAAAAACGCCGCGACTCAAGTCGCGCTTCACCGTGGGCTCGCTGACCTTCAAACGTTTGGCCAGCTCGCGATATGTCATACCGCGGCTTTTCAGCGCCGCTTTCAAATTATTGATGAGTGTTTTCGAGTTCGCCATTCGTCCGCACTCCGGCGCGCGCCGAAAGTTCGCTTCGAGGTTCCGAGTATAACAATACGATACCCGGCGTATCGCCGAGTGTCACGCGGACGGCAGTATTTGCCCGCCGAAATGGCCGCCTTCAGGCTCGAATCGTGGATACATAGGAGGCAGTCATGCCGATGCGATTCGACAGTGTGTATGTGACCTCGACGGGTTCGTTTCTGCCGGGCGCTCCGGTGAGCAACGACGACATCGACCAGTTCATTGCGCCCATCAACGCGACCTCGCCACGCGTCAAGCGGCGCATTCTCGCGGAGAACGGCATCGTAACCCGGCACTACGCAATCGACGCCGAAGGTACAACGCTGCATTCGAACGCGGAAATGGCAGCAACCGCTATCAGCAATTGCCTGGCCGACGCGGAAGTCACATTGCAGGATGTAACTGTCCTGTGCACCGGCTCGTCCGGTGGCGACTACGCGATGCCCGGCTTTGCCAACATGGTTCAAGGCGAACTGCATGCGCCGCCGATGATCACGAGCACGCATCAAGGTGTGTGCGCTGCCGGCATGGCAGCGTTGCAACACGCCGCGAGCGCATTGGAACTCAGCGACTCTGGTCACGCGCTGGTGGCAGCGAGCGAAATGCCATCGCGAATGTTCAAGCGATCGCGCTTTGCGCCGCGAGCCTATGAGACCGATTTCGACGCGCACTTCTTGCGTTGGATGTTATCGGACGGCGCTGGCGCATGCCTGCTCAGCACCCAGCCTCGCAAGACCGGGTTGTCTCTCAAGCTGCAGTGGATTCACAACCGATCCTTCAGCGGCGACTTGCCGGTGTGCATGCAAATCGGCCAGACCGCCGAGCGTGACGGCAAGTCGTATCTCGACTACGCGTCGCTTGCCGAGGCGGAGGCTGCCGGCGCGTTTCTCTTGCGACAGGACATTCGCTTGTTGCCGCACTTGTTCGATCTGGGCATTCACGAGTACGTGGATCTCGTGCGTCAGGACGTGTTTCGTCCCGAGGAGATCGATCACTTCCTCTGCCACTACTCCTCACAAAAGTTCGCAGGCGTCGTCGAGGACTTGATGCAACGTGCGGGGCTCGCAATCCCGCGCGATCGTTGGTACAGCAATCTCACGAACCGCGGCAACACTGGCGCGGCTTCTATCTTCATCATGCTCGCCGACTTCGTTCGCAAGCGCGAGATCAAGCCGGGTCAGCGAATTCTATGTTTCGTGCCGGAGTCGGGCCGGTTCAGCATTTCGTTCATGCTGCTGGAAGTGGTGCAGTCCGAAGCCGATGGGCAGACCTTCTCCATCGCGCCTCCTCACGAAGCGTCTACGGCCTCCTCAACCGGCGCTCAGCAGCTGATCAAAGAGCTGGCGTCTGTGTGGCACGAGTATCGCTCGCGTGCGTGGCGCACCCGACTGATCCAAAAGATCACCAGCGGTGAATTCACCAGCGCCGACTACGTGCGATGGATGTCTTGCTGGATTCCGCAAGTACGCGAGGGCAGTAAGTGGATGACAGCCGGCGCCGAGAATTTGGGCGCGCCGCTCGGTTCGTTGGCCTCGCTCGTTCGCAAACACGCGGGCGAGGAGCGGAACGACTTCAAGATCCTGTTCGACGACTATCGATTGGCGGGCGGCACCGCTAACGCGATCGAGGACCTGCGTCGCAATCCCGGCGGCGAGGCGCTGAATGCCTACATGCACTCGCTGGCGAACCAACCCAATCCGCTCGGATTGCTCGGCGCCATCTACATCATCGAAGGCACCGGGCAGCGGATCATTCCTGCGTTGCTGCCGCTCCTTCAACAGCAGCTCGATCTGCCGCCGCAAGCGTTTCGCTTCCTGAGCTATCACGGCGAAAACGACGTTTCGCACCTGGCTCGCTGGCTCAACGCGGTGGAGATGGCCATCGAGCTCAGTCCTGGCTGCGAGCGGAAGATCATCGACGTCGCACGCTCGACGGCTGCGCTTTACGTCCTGCAGATGGAGCATGTGCTGTGAACACGCAACCCAAGTTCCTGCACGAGCCGCACGACCCGAAGGACCCCAGCCCATGGCGCGCGTTGTACCTCGATCAGAGCCTGCCTCTCGCCGAGGAATGCAAGCGCGCGTGGCTGGAGGATCTCAGCTCACGTTCCCGGCAGTTCCTGCTGCCGGTCGTGCGGCCGCTGGCACGACTGACGATTGTGATGTTTCAGCTGCTGAAAATCGTGATGCCGAAACGACTCACCTCCTCGGCGGTGCTGCATCGACTGCTGGAATGGAACATGCGCACGTGGCTGTCGCCGAATGCGAACTTGCTGATCTTTCGTCATTTCCATCTGGGCTCGCAGATCCTGGAGTTCATCGCTCGCAACACGCGGGGCGTCGACGTTAAGACGAGCCCGCTCACACCCAGGCGCTTGGAGGAGGTGCGCAATCACCTGTACTTGCAGCACGACATCAATTTGTTCAACTTTGTGATCGCGCTCAACGAGCAGCTCCGCGAACGCGGCCTCGGATTGGCGCCGGTCGAGGAGCTGGATTTCAGTTGCATCACCGAGGGGCTGTTGCCGATCCAGCCCATGCCGGATCGCTGGAGCAACTTCATCGACCTGCAGACCGCAATCGAGATCTACACGCCCATCTATCAACTGTTGCTGACGGACAATGACTTCTGGCGTGCGTCCAATTCGCTGCAATTGGACGAGACGATCGGTTTGTATGTGGCGCGCTTGCTAGGCACGTCGTGGACGCCGGCGCTGATCAACAATCGCCACCCGTTGGTACCGATGTCGACGATGGGTGCCGGTTTCCGTCTGGTGCTACACGGATTGGCGACCGAAACGCAGCACGCGTTGCTGGTTCGATGCAAGCACGAACAAGCTCAGCGCCTCTCGCCAAACAGGCGCGATGTGCCGTGATTCAGGCTCGCTCGTCCTGGCCGACAAAGCGCTCGTACAGCTTCTTGGCCCGGAACGGCATCCAGGTCTGCGCCCATAAGCCGCGCGGCACCGTTTCAAGCTTCATGACGCCGTATTCCTTCGGCCACTCCGCTGGCGGCGGACGTTTGAATGTACCCATCAACATATCGATGAGCGGCATGTGGATGGCGTAATTCACGTCGACATAGTCCGCTTCGCGCGCGTGATGCCAATGGTGATAGCGCGGTGTGACGATCAGATATTCGAGCCAGCCGAAGTTGAGGCGCAGATTTGCGTGCGCCAGCACAGCTTGGAGGCCAACGAGAATCACATACGCATTTACAGCCGGAGCGGAGAAACCGAGCAGCACCAGCGGCAGCAGAACAGCACTGCGCGTAAGCAGGATCTCAACGATGTGGACGCGCGAGCCGGCGAGCCAATCCATGTTTCGACTGGAGTGATGCACGGCATGGAAGCGCCAGAGCCACGGCACGTTGTGATAAAGCCGATGCAACGACGCCTGCGCGACGTCAGCGAGGAACACGGCCAGGAGGAACTGCACCCACAGCGGCATTGACTGAATCGTTCCTTGCAACGATGGGGACGCGGCGAAGCCCGCCACTGTGCTGGTGGACGCAGTCACCGCGATGAGAATGAACTGCACCAGCACGTGACTCAAAAAGAAATACGCGAGGTCCGTGCGCCACTCCGGCCGCAGCGGCGACAATGCCCGCACACCCATCGCCTTCTCGATGGGAATGAACACCAGTGCTGAAAAGAACAGCGCGATCACGAACCAGTCGAGACCTAACGAGAACGGCGTCGAGTCGATGGGATCGAAATGAACCGTCGCACCACCCAACAGTACAGCTAAACCGGCGCTCACCACGCCGAACAGCGCCACTCTGCGATCTCGATCTCGCAGGATCGCGGTCGTACCGAGAATAAAGGCGGCGATGATTCCGATTAATAGCAGCCGGCGTGCGAACTGCTCCGTATAAACGCCCCGGAAGTCGCGACTCGTCAACAGCTCTGGAAAGTGAAAGCACAACACACCAAGCACGGCTGACAGCCCGAGGGCAGCCGATATATGCGCGGTCCAGGAACGTTTGGCGACTGCCAGCTCGGACGACATGAAGATCTCCTACAATCGCCGGATCTTACCGTCCCGGTGTGCCGCCAGATAGCACGCAACTCACGCTCCATGACCGACCTGTTTCAGAAACAGCTGGCCGCTGAGAACGCCATGATCCTCGTCATGTATTGGTTCATGGTGGGCATGCTGCCCTTCGTGATCCTCGCCGGCGGCCTGCGAGAGCCCGGTATATGGGGGCTATATGGAGCCTCCCTCGGCTATTTTACTTTCACCGGGGTGCGAGCCTACCGACGCAAATGGAAAGCCCGATTCATCCTGCGCATCGTCGTCCCGGGCGCATTGCTCTGCGCCTCATCGATAGCAATCGGGGTGCTTGCGTCGATCCGGGTCTAGATCGCACCAGCACCCCGCTGCTGCTTCGCGCTGGTCTCACTCAACCCTGATCTTTCTCCCAGTACCGAGTCGCATCCTTCTTCCAGGTCCCTTCCGACTTACTGCGCCACTCGCCCTGCTTCATCTTCGGCGCTGACTGCAAACGCGACTCGTCAATGACGATTTTGTTTGCTGACATGTTGGCGTTCGCGACAGAATACGGCACGGCGACGGTTTTGCCGGCGCTCTCGATCACCACGAACTCCGGCTGATTCGATGCGCTGAAGACCACGTCGACGACCCGTCCGACCGGCGCTTGTTTCTTCTCAGAAATCACGGATGCGCCGACCATATCGCGACCCGTAGTCTTGTCGCCCATCTGGCCGCGCTCCGCTTTCGGATCCGCGGTGGTAGGTGTTCTTCCCGGCGGGGACCGGTCGGCGGCCGTGCCTTCCGTTTCACTCGTTGACGGCTGTGTATCGATGGCCGGCGTAGGGTCCTGCATCTGCTGGGTCGGTGTTTTTCCGGGCTCGACTTGTCCTGATCCCGTCGAGGGTTGCCGTGGCTGCGGTTGCTGTGCGCCGACCGATGCTGCGCCAAGGACTCCCAAGGCCAGCGCGACGCTAAAGATATGTTTGCTCATAGAACCTCCTGGGTTGCTTGTCTGAATCCGTCAACCGGGGAACTCGTTCCGTTTTTTCGGGGCGGGCAACACCCCGTTGCCGGAAGTGCGAACGAGTTTGACAACCCATAGGTAGCTGTAACTATGATAGCGGTATCATGAGCGCTTATAGTCGCTGACCTTCACCGCCGATGGCGGCCAATCCTATTGGCCTGCATCATCGGGATGGACATAACACCGATTCTGAGTCGATGGGGGATTTGATGTATCTGGGAATCGATATCGGCACGTCGAGTGTCAAGGTGGTCGCCCTCGACGATCGCGACGTCGTGGTGGAACAAGCCTCCGCGCCGTTGACTGTTTCGCGACCCTACGACGGCTGGTCGGAACAGAATCCGTCGGATTGGTGGCGCGCAACTCAGGACGCGGTGTCCGGCATTTCCGCTCGCGTCCGGCGCAGCGTGCAAGCCATCGGCTTGAGCGGACAGATGCACGGCGCAACCCTCCTCGACGCCACCGATCGACCGTTGCGTCCCGCGATCCTCTGGAACGACGGTCGCAGTGCTCCGCAATGCGCGACGCTTGAAAAGCAACAACCGGCGAGTCGCAAAATCACAGGCAACATCGCGATGCCCGGCTTCACTGCGCCGAAGCTTTTGTGGGTGCGCGAGCATGAACCCGCGATCTTCGAAGCGACGCGCTCGGTGCTATTGCCGAAAGATTATGTTCGTTTGTTGATGACCGGCGAGAAAGCCAGCGACGCTTCCGACGCCGCCGGCACCTTGTGGCTCGATGTCGAACGACGTCGCTGGTCGCCGGAAATGCTCGCGGCGACAGGCCTGAGCAAATCTCACATGCCGCGACTCGTCGAAGGCAGCGAAGTCACAGGAAAATTATCCGCCGACGTCGCGCAAGCCTGGGGTATGTCACAAGTGCCCGTCGCGGGCGGTGGCGGCGACAACGCAGCTGGTGCCATCGGTATCGGCGTGATCGCGCCTGGCGAGGCATTCCTCTCGCTCGGCACCTCTGGCGTGTTGTTCCTAGTGACACCGAAGTTCCTGCCGAATCCCGCGCGCGCCGTACACGCCTTCTGTCATTGCTTGCCCGGACTGTGGCATCAGATGAGTGTGATGTTGAGTGCCGCAAGCTGCGTCGATTGGGCTGCCAAGCTCACCGGCTCGCCCAGCGCCGCCGAGTTACTCACAAAGGTCGAGGCGCGCAGTCGTCTCGACGGATCAGAAATATTTCTGCCGTATCTCTCCGGCGAACGCACTCCGCATAACGATCCGCATGCGCGCGGCGCGCTGTTCGGTCTCACTCACGATTCCGACGCGGCAGCGATCGGCCAGGCCGTGCTCGAAGGCGTTGCCTTTGCGTTCGCCGACGGTTTCGATGTGTTGGTCGAAGCAGGCGCCAGCATCGGCAGTATTTCCGTGATCGGCGGCGGTGCGCGATCGATGTGGTGGGGCCGCGTGCTTGCCGCAGCTTTGAAACAACCGTTGACCTATCGAGAAGGTTCGGAGGTCGGGCCTGCGTACGGCGCGGCCCGCCTCGCTCGACTTGCTAAAACCGGCGAAGCGCCCACGGATGTGTGCAAACCGCCGGCCGTACGCACAGTGATCGAACCCAACAGTCGAGACATCGAGCAGCTCGCGCCCAAGCGCCAGCTGTTCTCCCAGCTTTATCAGGACATCCGCGCGCGTTATCGAGGAGACTAAACCATGTCCAGTGCAGCCCCAGTGCAACAACCCACGTCGTTTTTTGGCGGCGTCGAACCCGTCCGCTATGAAGGCCCGAAGAGCGACAACCCGCTCGCCTTCCGGCACTACGATAAGAACCGCATCGTGCTCGGCAAGCGCATGGAAGATCACCTGCGCCCGGCGATTTGTTATTGGCATTCGTTCTGTTGGGACGGCACCGACGTGTTCGGCGGTGGTACCTTCGGCCGACCGTGGCTGCAAGGGCCGATGACTCAAGAAGCTGCGTCCGCGAAGATGGATGCGGCGTTCGACTTCTTCTCGCGCATGGGCGTGCCTTACTACACGTTTCACGACGTCGACGTCATGGCGACGGCGGCGAATCCGAAGGAACATGTGAACAGCATGTCCGCGGCAGTCGCAGGCCTTGAGCGCAAGCAGGCCGAGACCGGAATGAAGCTGCTGTGGGGCACGGCGAATCTGTTCTCGCATCCGCGTTACCTGGCCGGTGCTTCGACCAATCCCGATCCGGATGTTTTCTCGTTCGCAGCCCTGCAAGTTCGTCACGCGCTCGATGCGACCAAGCGCCTCGGCGGCGAGAACTACGTGCTGTGGGGCGGCCGCGAAGGTTACGACACGCTGCTGAATACCAACCTGTCGCGCGAGCTCGACCAACTCGGCCGCTTCCTGTCGCTGGTCGTCGATCACAAGCACAAGATCGGCTTCAAGGGCACGATCCTGATCGAGCCCAAGCCGCACGAGCCGACCAAACATCAATATGACTTCGACTCCGCCACGGTGTACGGCTTCTTGAAGCGCTACGGCCTGGAGAAGGAAGTGAAGCTGAACATCGAGGCGAACCATGCCACCCTCGCCGGGCACAGCTTCGATCACGAGATCGCGATGGCAACGGCGCTCGGCGTATTTGGCTCCATCGACATCAACCGCGGCGATCCGCAGAACGGCTGGGACACGGATCAATTCCACAACGATCCGCTGGACCTGATTCTCGCCATGTATCGCGTGTTGAAGGCCGGCGGCTTCACCACCGGCGGTTTCAACTTCGATGCGAAGGTGCGCCGGCAGAGCATCGAAGCAGTCGACATGTTCCATGGCCATATCGGCGGATTGGATCATCTCGCACGCGCGCTCGTGGCCGCTGCCGCGATGATCGAAGACGGCAAGCTGGATAAATTCGTCGAGCAGCGTTATGCGCGCTGGAGCGAAGCAGCCGGCCAGAAAATTTTCGCGAAGGATGCTTCGCTGGCTTCGATCGCCGACGCGGCGGTGGCAGCAAATATTCAACCGAAGCCGGTCTCCGGCCGCCAGGAATATCTGGAGAATCTGGTCTCTCGTTTCGTATAAAACAAACGTCGCGGCCACGAAGCAGTTGCTACAAAACGGCAACATGCTTCGTGGCGGTGCGGCGAAGCTCCCGCCTTAGACTGCCTCGGTGGATGTGGTCATCCACAATTTCTTCACCCGTGCTACGTGTGTAGAAAACGCCTCGCACTGACGGCCTCGAATCTCACAAACTCACTTGCCGTCGTTTGCAAACGGTTGGCGGTAGCGTCAGTACGAACAAGCTCGACAGGCGGTAAATGCAATCTCGGGACACGGCCCAAGCCCCGAAAGCGAAGTTCAACCATCCGCAGCTGGTGCGCGTATGTTTCGAATCGCTCGCTCCCGTGCATATGTTGTTGAGCTTGATTCGCAGCAGCGACGTGGCGCGCGGCGACAAAGCCTCGTTGCGCAGCGACGAATTTCAGGAAGGTCGCTCGTATTGCCTGGTCGATGCAAACATCGACGACGAGATGCGCTGCGCGACCATCTTCCAGATGTGGCCGAAATACCGACTGATCCTCGGTGGTGTCTATCTGGCGCGTAGTCTCGAAAGCGGCAGCGGCGTCACTTATCTCGAATTCCTGCGCAATCCCAAGCTCGCCAGCGGTTGTGAAGTCCCCGCACCGCGCCCGAGCACGACGAGCAACGGCAGCAATCAACAAAGCATCGATGCCGCACTCTCGATGCTGCTGCTCACCGACGGCGCCGTGTTGCGAAGCGCGACGCTACAAGATCTCACGCACCTTACTGCCGAACAAAACTATGTGCGCGTGCATCTAGCCAACGGCGAGAACGTCGTGGTGCGCGGCCCCCTACAGAAATACGAGGACGTGCTGCCGAAAGATTTCATTCGTGCGAGCCGCCACGTGATCATCAACGTGCGCAAGGTGCAACGGCTGCGACGCGTCTCCCGCGACCTGGGTATCGTCTACTTCGCTGACGACAACGAGCAGACGATACGCCTGGGTCGCAAAGCATCCATCGTGATGCGCACCGCGCTGCTCACCCGCAGCGGACTGCCGATGACTCGCGGCAATCTCACTCCTGATGAACCCACTGATTGATCGACATCGCCGAGGTCGTGTTATCACCTCCCGGTAGATCGTCGTCGACATTCTTGCGCCACAAATATCCCTGGCTCCAGGTCGCCTCGTCATCGGCGCTCTTGCGCCACAGGTAACCCTGATCCCAGGCGTAGCCCTGGTCCCAGCTCTCGTTCGGATTCGTGGTCAGGTAGTAGCCGCCGTCCGTATTCTGTTCCGCCGGACCGCGATAGTGCTCTGTGCCGTCGAGGTCTTTCTGGATATCCAAACCACGATTGGCACAGTCGCGACGCGTTTCGTAGCGAGCGTCATAAGCATTGATGAGACCCGCACCTTGCTGAAACACGCTGTATGCATAGTGCCCAGCAGGATCGACGGCCCGACGCGCCGACGACATCAGCTTGCACTTCACTTCGTCGGGCGTGAGACCGGGTTCAGCTTGTAACAACAGTGCCACAGCACCACTCACGACAGCCGCCGCTTGTGACGTTCCGGACATCGTGAAGTAATCACCATCGTTCTGATACGTCGGATGCTCCTGCGCGATGCGCGCCTGAGTCGACATGAGCGACCAGATGTGGCCACCTGGCGCCACGACTTCGGGCTTCACGAAGCCTTCGTACGTCGGCCCGGCAGACGAGAACGATGCGAGCCGATCGTCCGACGCATCCGCCGGCGTGTAGTTGTCCGTCATCGCGCCAACCGTGATGATGTAGGGAACATTGCCCGGCACGGTGATGGTCTGCGCCGTCGGCCCGTCGTT
>Ga0247784_1000019_pt1 | contig 63218 bp, 58 predicted proteins | sample UWRJL169409R5_FD_179909 | JGI IMG/M metagenome (GOLD analysis project Ga0247784, IMG submission 179909) | Plant litter microbial communities from Arlington Agricultural Research Station in Wisconsin, United States - UWRJ-L169-409R-5 | ecosystem: Environmental > Terrestrial > Plant litter >...
CTGTTGCGTTCCGCCTTGAGCCCCAAGGGCTTCGACACGGCCAAGGGCATCGTGCAACACGAGTCGATTCTTGCCGAGATCGAAAACAACCCGCGTCAGCGCGATCCGGGCTTGTATTACACCGTCGTGTTCGGCGATCCCGGCCCGCGGGCGCCGTGGGCCTGGCGATTCGAGGGCCATCATCTGTCGGTCAATGCGACCAACATCGAAGGTCAGAACCAAGTGGTTGCGCCGTTGTTCATGGGCTCGAATCCCGCTCGCGTCCCGTCCGGTCCCAAGGCTGGTCTTCGCCTGCTCGCAGCCGAGGAAGACGTGGCACGCGCATTGATACAAATGTTGACCAGCGAGCGACGTGCCCGCGCGATGCTGTCTGCGCAAGCGTTCTCGGACATTGTGACCCGCAACGACCCGAAGGTTCGCTCGCTGGAAGTGGAAGGGCTTGCGGCTGGCGACATGAATCCCGCCGAGCAAGCGCAGCTGCGCAAGCTGTTGCATGTCTATTCGGATCGCCTGACCGAGTCCGCCGCGCGCGATCAAATCGAGCGCATCGAGCGAGCGGGCTTTGCGAAGTTACATTTCGGCTGGGCCGGCAGTATCGAGGCTGGCAAGCCTCACTACTATCGCCTGCATGGCCCGACGGTGCTCATCGAGTACGACAACACTCAGAACAACGCCAATCACATTCACACAGTGTGGCGCGACCTGGAGCGGGACTTCGGCGGCGATCTGCTTCGCTCGCACTACGAACATCATCAGCGCGCCGGCACCGCCGAACACAACCACTGAGCTAGTCGCTGAGTAGCGCCGGGTAGCCGGCGTCGCTGGTCGCCTTCTTCAGGGCGGCGATGGTTGCGATGGAATCATCGAACGTGACGTGGGCTTCTCGCCGCTCGTAGCTTACGTCTGCGCGCGAGACACCTTTTACTTTGAGCAATGCCATTTTGATCGTGAGCGGGCAGGTCGCGCAGTCCATGGTTGGAATGTTCAGGACGACCGTCTGCTCGGCCGCTTGCACATCCGACAAGCTGCACATTGCGAGAACCAGGGTGCTGACGAGCAATTTCACCGTTGTGCTCTCGTCGTTAGTAAAACAGAGGCGCAACCAGGGGCACGAGCGCGGTCGCACCTGTCCACATCACAATCGCCCAAAAGACGAATGTATGCGAGCCTGCACTCTTCGAATCGCAGATCGCACGTTCACAGGCAATCCGGCGCTTGGCCGTGAGGAGCGCGACAATCGCGCCGGCGATGAAGACCGGCCAATACTTCGTGAGCGGATGCACCGGCATGAGCCAGGCTGCGGACAAACCGAGCGCGACCAGCAACAGCGGTAGCACACAGCAAGCCGAGGCCAGCAGCGACAATGCCGCCGCGAATGCGAGCAGCCAGGCCGGTGTGGGCGCCTGGGCACTGTCAGGCAGTGATCTCTCGCGCATGGATTTTATAAGTGAAGTTCTGCGCATCCAACGGATCGCGACGACGACCGTCGCTCTCGGCCTGCGGATACATCAAGAACGGTAACGCCTTACCGGATGACCCGGGGAGTTGCACATCGCTCGCCGCGTTGTATGCGATCCAGTTGCCTTCCCAGCTCCCGAACAACGCTTTGCGCACGGGTGCAACAAGCGCATGATCGGCGTCTTTGATCCACTCGGATGTTTCCTGTCGCATGACCTTGGCGACATCCGCCGGATCCGCAGCAACCCAGCCGTGCTCTCGCAGATATACCTCTGCCCTGCAGTGCTGCGCGCCTTCGAGCTTCGTTGGATTGCCCCCCAGCTCGCGATAGCCGAATGCGCTCGGCGCCACACGCAAACCGAAGTTGTCACGTGCGGGGATGCCAGCGGCTCGACACAATCCGACGAACAGGCCGTTAAGGTCTGCGCACTTGCCGCCGAGATCGCCGGATTCGAGCATGAACCTGATATCGCCCAACCCGCAGCCTCGCACTTTCGGCTCGCGATAGGTGTTCACGATGATCCAGTCGTAAATGCGCTTGGCCTTTTCTTTATCTGTCCGTGCGCCTTCGACGATCTGCTCGGCGATCTTCAGCACGATACCGTCGGTCGGCTTCAACGCCGTCGGCGCCAACCACTTCCGCAGCGACACCTCATCCTCTGCCGGCACTTTCGTCGACCAATCCACCGCGCGATTCCGCGCCTGCACGCGACTTGTCAAACGTATCGAGGGATCGGTTTGATCAGTCGGAAACTCAGCAACAAAACATTGCGCCCCACCCGACATCGCCAGCCGCATATTCCGTGCGTCACCGGTCCACACGCTCTGCGTAGAGCGCTGCCAGTCTGAATTCACAATCGGCGTGGGAACCCACAACGTCGCCGTCGTGCCCGACGGTTTGCGCAACGTAACTACGGTTTCGATTTCAAAAGTGCGCCAGGGCCCCGGCAACGGCTCAAACCGCCGCTCGCTCGCGGCCTGCGCCATGGTCATCTCTGGCCAAGCCGCCACGATCAGCGACCCCGACATCCCTTTCAAAACATCGCGCCGCGTAAAGCTCGTGCTCATGTGAGATCCCCGCACGGAGAGCAAGGAGTTGCGTCCACCCAAGGGCGTCTTCTTTGGTGATCGGACCGAGCTTATCCCTTAGCGAATCGCCGGCATAGTACGACGCGGCATCCGCAAAGGCTTAAATCTCGCGGCGACTACGAGTGTCCGGCTGTTTCAGCAACCATCGCCTGCTGCACCTGTGCTTCGAGTTGTGCAATCTCGGCATCGGTCAATTCAGAAAATTGCGCTCGCTTGCCAGCGGCTAAATGCCCGCCGTTCTGCATGCACAATCGCACGAACAGGGTTGCACGGCGGTCCGGCATATCGACGATCTCGCGCACACCGGCCAGCGCCCGGTCAAAAACTGCAACAAACCCCAACTCTTCCTTCAAGTCGCGGCGAACCGTGTCGGCCACACGAGCATAAAGATATTCGGCAAACACGGTCGCATCGAAATAGCGATACAGGTCGGCTGTATCGTTGTTCACGACGATTTCCTGCTCCAGCGTCCAGCGCCAGTCGACGAATTGCGCGAGCGGCTTCGAGAATGTTTCCAACGCCTGATCGTAGCCACGACGATCGCGCATGATCGAAGCCGAGATCGGAAAGATGACGTCGGCAGGACTGTAACCCCGCTTGGCTAAAGCGTGGTGAATCAGAAAACGATGGATGCGACCATTGCCGTCCGAGAACGGGTGCAAAAAGACAAACGAGAACGAACCCACGGCGGCCGCGACCACTGGATCGACAGAATCGCTCGCCAAGCGCTCCATCAATACGAACCAAGCATCCATTAATCCAGGAACGTCTTGGGGACGCGGACAGACGAAATGAACTTCTTCCTTGTATCCGCCGACCGCTTCGCCGACGAAGTTCTGGAAATCGCGCCAATCCTGAGCCGCATAGCGTGGATCGACGATCTTTCCTTGCAAGTCGATCAACGATTGCTTGTCGGGTGCAAAAACCGGCGCGGCTTTGAGCGCCATGACGAATCGATCCGTCCGGCTGACGCTCGGCGTCTCGCCTTCTATGGCAAACGAAGACCGTGTTTCTTTTGTGTATAGATAATTGACGGCGCGAGATAACGTCACGGAATCGTAACTTTCGATGAGCGCTCGCGCCTCCGCATCGATGCGAACACGCATTTGCTCTCTGAGTCGATCTGTCCGGCGCACGGTTGGACAAAGACCTGGGCCTCCGAGCAGATTGTCGACGACGCGATGACGAACGCTATTGCGCCGCTCAGCGACAAACAGCAAGGTCGGTCGGCTCGTAACGTAGAGCAAACCAGAGATGTGAAGCGACCGTGCCGTCGACTTCGTATCGAGGGGGGTAGAATTCGAAGGTCCGCGATTCCTGAACAGTGGTCCGGCGAGCACCCTGGATGATGTAGCTCTCGACGGCAGGCGATGGCGCAGCGACGCCGAATTCCCGTCGAAGCCACTCGTGGCCGATGGCAGTTCCCTCATTAGAACCGGCACTAGCCATGGTAAATCGATTACCTCAGTGGTAAAACTATTAGATTACACCCACTCGCTTGTAAATCAATTAGAAATTGAGCCGGCCAACGGGCCTTTTACCCCACCCAAACCCGCGCATTCCTGAAAATCCGCATCCACGGACTATCCTCGGCCCAGCCATCCGGGTGCCACGAGTTCTGCAGCGTGCGGTAGACCCGCTCCGGATGGGGCATCAGCAAAGTCACCCGGCCATCTGGGGTGGTGATGCCCGTGAGGCCGCGGGGGGAGCCGTTGGGGTTGGAGGGGTAGTGTTCGGTGGCGTTGCCGTGGTTGTCGACGAAGCGCAGCGACATGAGGTTCCCGGCGACGAGGGAGTCGATGTTTCCTTGGCTGGAGAACTCCGCGAGACCTTCGCCGTGGGCGACGGCGACGGGCATGCGCGAGCCGGTCATGCCGGCGAAGAAGATCGATGGCGACTGTACGACTTCGACCAGGCTCAAGCGACCTTCGAACTGCTCCGAGCGATTGCGCACGAAGCGCGGCCAGGTCTCCGCGCCGGGAACGATCTCGTGTAGAGCCGCCATCATCTGGCAGCCGTTGCACACGCCCAGCGAGAATGTTTCCTGACGATTGAAGAAACGAGTGAACGAATCGCGCAGCTGCGAATGGAACAGAATCGATTTCGCCCACCCCTCGCCGGCGCCGAGCACGTCGCCGTAGGAGAAGCCGCCGCAGATGACCATGCCGCGGAAGTCGTTTAGATCGAAGCGACCCGCGACCAAATCGGTCATGTGCACGTCGAACGGAGAGAAGCCGGCGCGATGAAACGCCGCAGCCATTTCGACGTGGCTGTTCACACCCTGCTCGCGCAGGATCGCAACCTTAGGCCGTGCACCCTTGGAAACATACGGCGCGGCGATGTCTTGCGCCGGATCGAAGCTCAGACGCGCACTCAAGCCAGGATTGGCAGGATCCGTCACCGTTGCGAGCTGTTCCTGCGCGCACGCAGGATTGTCGCGCAGTTGGGTCATGCGGAAGCTGGTCTCGAACCACGCACGATGCAAATTGGTGCGCGACTCATCCAGCAATGCCTGACGGCCGGCGCGAATGCGAACGCGATCCGACGTATTCACCGTGCCGATGACGCGACAAAGATCGATCAAGCTATAGCGACTCAGCACATCACGCACGCCCTTGGTGTCGCCCGAGCGAATCTGCAGCACCGCGCCCAACTCTTCGCTGAACAGCGCCGCCGCCGAGTCACGCACTTCCGTGCCGAGATCGATGTCGATGCCGCAGTGACCAGCGAACGCCATCTCGGCAAGAGTCGCAAACAATCCGCCATCGGAACGATCGTGATAAGCAACGATCAAGCCCGCCGCGCGCAACTCTGAAACAGCAGCGAAGAACTTGGCGAGCACCTGCGGATCGTCACAATCCGGCGCCTCGCGGCCCAGCTTGCCGAACACCTGCGCCAGGCACGAACCGCCGAGGCGGTCCCGGCCAGCACCCAGATCGATCAGCAACAACGAGCTGTCGAATTCCGGCCGCAGCTGCGGTGTCAGCGTGCGACGCGCATCGCGCACCGGCGCGAAAGCGGAAACGATCAACGACAGCGGCGACACCATGCGGCGCGCGCCCTTCTCGCTGTTCCACGTCGTCTTCATCGACAACGAATCTTTGCCGACCGGAATCGTGATCCCGAGCGCCGGACAGAACTCCTCGCCGACCGCCTTCACGGTCGCATACAAATCCGCATCCTCGCCCGGCTCGCCGCAAGCGGCCATCCAGTTCGCCGACAAGCGCACTTGATCCAACGACGCGATATCTGCAGCCGCAATGTTTGTAACGGCCTCGGCAACAGCCATGCGTCCGGACGCCGGCGCATTCAACAGCGCGAGCGGCGTACGCTCACCCATCGCCATCGCTTCGCCCGTGGCGGAGGTGTAATCGCTGAGGGTCACAGCAACGTCGCTCACCGGCACCTGCCAAGGACCCACCATCGGATCCCGGCTGATCATGCCGCCGACGGTGCGATCGCCGATTGTGATGAGAAAGGTTTTGTCCGCAACCGCCGGGAAGCGCAGCAACCGATAAGCGGCCTCGCGAACATCCAACCGAGCAGTGCTGAAATCGTCGCCGAGCGGCGGTAGACGCTTCACATCGCGCGTCATCTTCGGCGGCTTGCCGAGCAGCACGTCGAGCGGCATTTCCACCGGCGGCGCTTTCAACAACGGATCGCCGACTTTCAACCAACCGTCGTCGGTCGTATCGCCGACGACAGAGAAAGGACAACGCTCACGCTCGCACAGCGCTTTGAAACGTTCGACATCCTTGGCAGCGATGATCAGCACGTAGCGCTCTTGCGCTTCGTTACACCAGATCTCGACCGGCGACATGCCCGGCTCGACCGAAGGCACCGTGCGCAGATCGATGCGCCCGCCACGATTGCTGTGGGCGACCGACTCCGGAATCGCATTCGACAAACCACCGGCACCGACGTCGTGAATCAGCAGGATGGGATTGCTCTCACCCATCGCCCAGCACTGATCGATCACTTCCTGCGCGCGCCGCTGAATCTCAGGGTTGCCACGCTGCACGGACGCGAAATCCAAATCTTCCGCGCTCGCGCCGCTACCGACCGACGAAGCAGCACCGCCGCCGAGGCCGATCAACATCGCCGGACCGCCAAGCACAACGATCTTCGCGCCCGCCGGCACATCGGACTTCTCGACGTGCATGCGACGCACGTTGCCGACGCCACCAGCGATCATGATGGGCTTGTGATAGCCACGCAGCGTCGCACGCGACTGCGATTCAGCCTGCGTCTCGAACGTGCGGAAGTAACCGAGAATGTTTGGTCGACCGAACTCGTTGTTGAACGCGGCAGCGCCGAGCGGACCCTCGATCATGATGTCGAGCGCGGAAGCGATGCGACCCGGACGCCCGAAGTCCTGTTCCCACGGCTGTTCGAAACCGGGAATGCGCAGATGCGAAACAGAGAATCCCGCCAGCCCGGCTTTCGGCTTGCCGCCGCGGCCGGTCGCACCTTCATCGCGAATCTCGCCGCCCGAGCCGGTCGCCGCTCCGGGGAACGGCGAAATCGCCGTCGGGTGATTGTGAGTTTCGACCTTCATGAGAATGTCGATGGGCTCGTCCTTGAACTCGTAGCCGTGATGGTTCACGTCCGCGAACCAGCGACGCCCTTGCGGCCCTTCGATCACAGCCGCATTGTCACGATATGCCGAGAGCACGCCGCGAGAATTGTTCGCGTAGGTGTTCTTGATCATGCCGAATAGAGATTTCGGCTGACGCTCGCCGTCGATGATCCAGTCGGCGTTGAAGATCTTGTGACGGCAGTGCTCGGAGTTCGCCTGCGCGAACATCATCAACTCGACGTCCGTCGGATCGCGCCCAAGCTTGTTGAAGTTGTCGACGAGATAATCGATTTCGTCCGCCGACAATGCGAGACCGAGCGACTCGTTGGCTTCGACCAACGCGCTCTTGCCGCGAGCAAGCAACGGCACGGTGTTGAGCGAACGCGGTGCTTCGTGATCGAACAAACGAGCTGCGTCGTCGTACGAGAATACGGCCGCTTCGGTCATGCGATCGAACAGCGCCGGCGCGAGTGCCTGCAACTGTTCCTGAGACAACGGCGACTTCGCTCGAACGAAATAAGCGATGCCGCGCTCGATGCGCTCGATGGCCTTCAGGCCGCACACCTGCGCGATGTCGGTGGCCTTGCTGGACCACGGCGAGATCGTGCCCGGTCGCGGAATCACCGCGATCAGTTGATCGGAAGGCTGAATCGCATCGCTCGCCAGGGCCGGCCCGTAGGTCAGCAAAGCATCCAGAACGCGTCGCTCGTCGGCCGTAAGTGCGCGCGCTGTCTGCACAAAGTGCGTGTAGCGCGTGGTGATCGACTCGACGGCGGGAACGCGCGAGCGTAGAGCGGTCAGGAGGCGGGTGGTACGAAACTCGGAAAGTGCAGGCGCGCCGGACAGTGTCAGCATCGGTGCGGGGAGCGGCAGAAACGGGCGCGAATCATACTCGAAAACCCGCCGCTCCGCGCGCCTGCGGGCCCCGCGCTATTTCTTATCGCCCGGCGTGTACATCGGGATCGGGAACGGCGTGACGTTCGAGCCTTCCAGGGTGCTGATCTTGCTGACGCCCTGCTGCCGGACTTCGTCCACGCGCAGCACCGAATGCATGGGCAAATAGGTGCGTTTCACGCCTTCGAACTCGGCTTTGACCTTCTCCTCGGTGGGATCGACGACCACCGCCGAGCGTTCCCCGAACACCAGTTCCTCGACTTCGATAAAGCCGAACAGCGAACCGTGGCTGACTTTGCGGGCATAGATCTCGTAGACCTTGCCTTGGTTCACGAATATGACCTTGAAAATGTGACTGGCTGCCATCTTAAGCGGTGACCTTGGTTGTAGGCTGCGATCCCAGGCTATGTAACATCGAGGCCGTTTTCACGCCTCGGCCACGGACTGCGACTGCCTCGCAACGTCAGCAATCTCCTCAAGTTTTTGGGTCAATGGCACTGAAACTCCGCATCATCAGCGATCACTATAAAGCGCTCGGCAAGCGCAGCTCGCGCCTGTTCGGCGTGACTGGTGGAAAGATCGGCCGCGCGGCGGACAACGACTGGATCCTGCCGGACCCGGAGCGTTACATCTCCAGTCACCATTGCAAAGTCGAATTCCGCGCCGGCCACTGGATCCTGGAGGATACCAGCACCAACGGCGTCTTCATCAACGGCTCCGACGTGCCCGCCTCGGTCGACGGCGTGTACAAGATGAAAGACGGCGATCGGCTGCGCCTGGGCGATTATGAAATCCTGGTCAGCATCGACGAGCGCCAGGATTTTCCGCCCGATGCCAGCGGCCAGATGCCCGCCCCGGCGCGGGCCGCGGCCCGCCATGCCCCCGAGCCTATCGAGGATCTAGGCGAAGAGCTGGACCTGACGGATCTGCTAAGCGACGCAACCGTGAAGCCGGCGCCGAAAGCGCCGCAGCCGCAGACGACCAGCACCTTGGACCTGGGCAAAGCCTTAGGCATCGACTTGCAACCGAGTCGCCTGAGCTCGCCGCCGCCGCAGAACAGTCTCACAAACACCATTCCCGGCAGATCGCATCGCAGTAGCTTCCAGTCCTTGCTCGATCCGCCGGAGGAAGGCCGCAAGAGCGAAGATTGGCAGATGCAAACGCAGCCGTACGACCGCAAGTCGCTGCAAGCACTCACCAATCCGAACTCGATCAACAAGCCTGCACCGACGCCGGCCGCGCCACCGCCGCCTGTGGAGCGTCGTCGCGAAGGCAGTACGCTGGAACCGACAAACGGCGTCGAAGCCTTCTGTCGAGGCGCCGGTGTCGATCCGAGTGCACTGCCGCTCGAAGCACAGCACGCGTTGTTACAACTCGCGGGTCAGATGATGCGCGAGGTCGTGCTCGGGCTGATGGATACGCTCAAAGGTCGCACCGATCAGAAGACTCGCTTGCGCCTGAGCCAGACGACGATTCAGCCCGCTGAAAACAATCCGCTGAAGTTCTCGGCGAGCGTCGACGAGGCATTGCTGAAGCTGCTCGATGCGCACAGCACTCGCTATCTCGGGCCGGTCGAAGCAATTCGCGATTCGTTCGCCGATCTGCGCACGCATCAGATCGCGTTGTCCGCCGCGGTCGGGGCAGCCATCGACGAAGTGATGAATCGCATCGAGCCGGGCGAGCTGCAGGAAAAATTCGATCGCGGCTTGAAACGTGGCGCGCTGCTCGGCGCCGCCAACAAGATGAAGTACTGGGATCTGTACACCGAGTTCTATCAAGTCCTGAATCAGCGCAACGAGCAAAATCTGCCGACGCTGTTCGCCGAAGAACTGGCGCGCACCTACGCAGAGAAAGCGGCGGCGAAAAAACGCTAAGCCGACGACTTTGCAGCAGACGCGTTCGCGGAATGCCCGGATTATCTAGTTCGCGGCGACGCTTCTGATTGCCGTGGCGGCGCCGGCAGCGTGTCGGAAGCCGTGGCTGCGGTCGTAAGTGCAGGTGGCGCAGCTTCTCGCTGCGCCGGCGGGCCTGAATCCGTCGCGACCCAATCGAGAATATCGATGTAGCCGCGGATGTTCTCGACGAACCGCACCGGCTCCCACCCTCGCGCGTAACCTCGCTTCACACGCGTGTACCACTTCTCTTGCGTGAGCAGCGGCAAGTGTTCCTTCACATCGGCCCATGAGTCCGGGTTCTTGTCATGCATCTGCGTGAGGATGCGCGCGTCCTCCAAATGGCCAACGCCGACGTTGTATGCGGCCAGCGTGAACCACGTGCGATCCGGTTCCAGAATACGTTTGGGAATCTGGTCGCGCAGCCAGACAAAGTAACGCGCGCCGCCATAAATGCTATCGCGCGGATCCAAACGATCGGCGATGCTCAGCGACCGCGCTGTCTCTTCCGTCAACATCATCAGGCCGCGCACGCCCGTGTGCGAAGTCGCCGTCGGATCCCAATGCGACTCTTGATATCCCACCGCCGCGAGCAAACGCCAGTCGACACCCACTTCGGACGCGGCCTCGCGAAACCAATGCCGATACTGCGGCAAGCGCGTTTCGATGTGCTCCATGAACACGCGCGCTTGAATGTAATCGAAACGGTCGGTGCCGCCGTAGTACGTGTCGAGAATCGAAGCGAGTCGCCCTTCCGCACGCGCCGACGAGAAAAACGCGGTGACGCGCTTGAGCAAACTCGCGTCGCGAGCATCGACGGCCCAGGCGAGCGCCTTGCCCCCGGATAGATCGAACGCGACGCGGATTTCCGGATGGAACGCGCGGCCGATGGCGAATTCGTTGGAATCGGCGACGGTGTAGTCGAACTCACGCCGCGACAATCGATACAACAACTCTTCGGTTTCGGCGCTGGGATTTTCCACCCAGCTGAGATTGGGAAAACTCACCCGCAGCTGTTCGAGGGTTTGCGCGTGCGCCGTGCCGGCGACCACTTCGATGTGACTTCCTTCCAACTGCCGGACGTCGCGCGGCTTGCCGTCGCCCTGGCGGAAGATCAAATGTTCGCGCACTTGTTGATACGGCGGACCGAAACCTGTCTGCGTCGGTAACCGCACACCACGCGTCAAACCTGCTGCCGCGATATGCGCCCGTCGCGACGCCAGCTCGCGCATCGCATCGGCGACGTTCGGCACGGAATAGATGAACAGCTTGACGCCCAGCTCCGCCGCGAACCGTGCCGCCAAGTCGAACTCCGGCCCCTGCGGACCATTGGCCCCAAGGTAATACGCGCTAGGCAGATTGCGTGTGACGACACGCAGCTCGCCACTGCGCATGATCTGCTCCAGGACGCTCGGCGGCTGGGAGCACGTGCCCAGCAACAGCATGGCGATGATGGCAAGAGTGATCTTCAAACCGACTCCGACCCGCTGACCGGGAGGTGCGGCATTGGACCCGAAAGCCCCGCCCGGGGCAATGTACCCAAGCGTCTACTGTGAGCGACTACTGCATACTGTCAGACTTCAGGGCATGACAACTCTAAACGAACTTGTTCAGCAGTTGGGTTCCGGTGCCCTTCAGGCCAGGGCCTTGGTCGACGCCGCGCTGGACCGAATCGCCGATCCCGCGGGCGAGGGCTCGCGTGCCTTCATCACCGTGAACGCGGACTCTGCTCGGACACAAGCCGACGAAGTCGATCGTGCGCGCGCATCTGGTCAGAAAGTCCCTGCTTTTGCCGGCATTCCAATCGCCCTCAAAGATTTGTTCGATGTGGCTGGGGAAGTCACATCCGCCGGCTCTCGCCTGTTGCAGGATTCGCCGCCCGCGCTACGCGATGCGCCTGTGGTGGCACGCCTGCGCGCCGCCGGATTCATCTTCATCGGGCGCAACAACATGACTGAGTTCGCCTACTCGGGCCTGGGCTTGAATCCGCACTACGGCACACCGCTCAGCCCGTTCGAACGCGCGACGCGCCGTATCCCGGGCGGATCGAGTTCGGGCGGCGCCGTCGCCGTTGCGGACGACATGGCCGCAGCCAGCCTCGGCACCGACACCGGCGGCTCGTGTCGAATTCCCGCAGCGTTTTGCGGCATCGTGGGATTCAAACCGACCGCTCGTCGCGTGCCGCGAGATGGCGTGGCGCCGTTGTCACATTCGCTTGATTCGATCGGACCGCTCGCGAATTCGGTGGGCTGCTGCGCGACGTTGGACGCGATCCTTCGCGGTGTAACGCCGCGACCTTGTTCCGCTCCGCCGATTAAAAACATTCGACTGTTGTTACCAACGACACTGGTGCTCGACGGCATCGACAATCATGTCGCGAACACCTTCGAGCGCGCCATCGACCAGCTCGGTCTCGCGGGAGCAAACATCGAGCGACGAGCGCTTCCAGAGCTGTTGGACGTTCGAGATACCTATTCGCGTGGCGGAATTCCCGCGGCGGAGGCGTATGCCTGGCATCGTCCCCTGCTCGAACAACACTTTGACCGCTACGATCCGCGCGTCGCGAAACGCATCCTCAAAGGACGCGAGCTGAGCGATCAGGACGTTCGGGAGTTGTACGAAGCTCGAACGAGCTTGATTGCAACCGTCGAACGCAACACTAACGATTTCGACGCGCTGGTTCTGCCCACGACACCGATCGTTCCTCCGCCCGTCGCCGCTTTCGAACAGGACGCGGACTACGTGAAGCTGAATGCGCTCGTCCTGCGCAATCCGTGCCTCGCGAATTTCCTCGACCGCTGCTCGATCTCGCTGCCGATCCATCGCGAAGGCGAAGCGCCGGTCGGCTTGATGCTCTTCGGCCGGCGCGACGACGACGCGCGCCTGTTTGCAGTCGCGCGGGCGATCGAATCGCAACTGTCGAATCGGCGGGCAGCGACAGCGTCTACGGGATGAGCCACCGGTTCCGGCAATAACCCATCTCGTCCTGCGCATCGGGTCGCGACCTCGGCTCGAACTGCCTCGTGCAACAGAATGTCTACAATAGGCCCATGCAATCCGATGCTCCGCCGGTGTTCCGCCTCGCTGGCCTCCGCAAAACGTACGGCGAAGGTGAAGCTGCGGTTCATGCCTTGCGAGGCGTGGACCTGACAATCGGCGACGGCGAGTTGCTGGTGCTGCTCGGACCGTCCGGGTCGGGCAAATCCACCCTGCTCAACGTGCTCGGCGGACTGGACCGTCCGACCGACGGCAACTGCTTCTTTCGCGATTCCGACCTCGCGACCGCATCGGACGCGCAGATCACGCGTTATCGCCGCATGCACATCGGCTTCGTGTTCCAGTTCTACAACCTGATCGCGAGCCTCACCGCCGAAGAGAACGTCGAGCTGGTGACGGAAGTCGCCGAAAAGCCCATGCCGGCCAGCGAAGCGCTCGGACTCGTTGGGCTCGGCGCGAGACTTCATCACTTTCCCGCTCAGCTGTCCGGCGGCGAGCAACAGCGAGTCGCCATTGCGCGTGCCATCGCCAAGCGTCCAACCGTTCTGCTTTGTGACGAGCCGACCGGTGCGTTGGACGTAGCGACAGGCGTACACGTACTCGATGCCATCGTGACTGCGAACGAACAACTGGGCACGACGACATTGCTGATCACACACAACGCCGACATCGCACGCGTCGGCGATCGCGTCGTGCGCTTCGCCGACGGCAACATTCGCTCGATCGAAACCAACGACCGCCGGGTGCCGCCCAAAGAGTTGAACTGGTGATCAAGCTGCGGCCACTGGACCGCAAGTTGCTGCGTGACTTGCGACGATTACGCATGCAGGCGCTCGCCGTTTCCGGCGTGCTTGCGTGCGGAATCGCGCTGTTCGTCATGGCCACCGGCATGTACGACTCGCTCGAACGGGCACGCGATCATTATTACGATTCGGCGCGCATGGCCGATGTCGCAGTCTCCGTCGTGCGGGCACCGGATCCCGTTGCCAACCAACTCGCCGACTTGCGCGGCATCAACGCACTCGAATCCCGGGTCACTGGCGTCGGGTTGTTGGATCTCGAAGGCAAGTCCGATCCCGTGTCCGCCCGGCTCGTATCGCTGCCACCGGATCGAAGACCGCGAGTCAACGATGTGATCATTCGTGCGGGTCGCTGGCCGGACCCGGCCCGCGACAACGAAGTGTTGATCAACGAAGCCTTCGCCGAAGCAAATCTGCTGGCGCCAGGCATGCAGTTGCGTGCGCTGATCTATGGCCGTCAACGCGTGCTCGAAGTGGTCGGCATCGCCAGCAGCCCCGAGTTCGTATTCGCCGTCGCGCCGGGTGCATTGCTGCCAGAGCCGGAACGCTTCGGTGTCGTGTGGATGGGACGCGAAGCATTGGGCCGCGCGTTCGATGTCGACGGCGCGTTCAACGATGTCGTGTTTCGACTCGCACCTCATGCAGACGTGCGCGACACGCTCTTCGCTATCGACAAGATTCTGGCACGCCACGGCGGACGCGGTGCTTATGCACGCGACCGAATGCTCTCCGCACAGTTCCTTCAGGACGAGCTGACTTCGCTTAGAACCATGGCGTCCATCCTGCCGCCGATCTTCATGCTGGTCGCGGTGTTTCTGCTCAACGTGTCGCTGTCCCGACTGGTCGCGACCGAGCGCTCCAACATCGGTTTGCTCAAATCGTTCGGCTACGGCAACGGCACCATCGCCTGGCACTACGGCAAGTTCGCCATCGCGTTCGCTTTGCTCGGTGCAGTCATCGGCGTGATCGTCGGCCGCTATATCGGCGGACTGATGGCCGACCTGTACGCCAAGGTGTACCGCATCCCCGACCTGAGATTCGATGCCGAGCTCGATGTTTATTTGTGGGCCGTCGTCGTTGCGTTGATCGCTGCGATCCTGGGTGCGGCCCAAGCCGTGTTACGTGCTACACGATTGCCGCCGGCCGCAGCGCTCGCTCCGCCCGCACCGGTGAGCTTCGGCAGACTCGGCAAGAGCATCGAAGATGCAGCTCGCAAGCTCGACGGCAAGAGCCGCATGGTCGCACGACGCATCGCTCGCTTCCCGCGCCGCTCGGCGACGACGGTGATCGGCGTTTCGCTCGCGCTGGCGTTGCTCATCACCTCGCAACACTTCCCGATCTCCATGAATCATATCGTCGACGTCACGTTCGGCGTCGCGCAGCGCATGGACGCCACGCTGTCGTTCGCCGAAACTGCGGATGATCGCATTCTCGCCGAGGTCAAACGTCTGCCGGGTGTGTTTGCTGTCGAGCCGCTGCGCGCAGCGGAAGTCATCCTGACCGCCGGAAGTCGGCAACGTCGCGAGACGCTCATGGGATTGCCCGATGGCGCGTACTTGTATCGTCTGCTCGATCAAAACATGCATCCCGTCGCGATGCGGGACGACGGCATTACCTTGTCGCAAAACGTCGCGAAGAAGCTCGGGGTCGCAGTCGGCGATCGCGTCACCGTGCAAGCGACCGACGGTCACCGTGCGACGGCGGAGCTCACGGTCGCTGCAGTCGTTAAACCGTACCTCGCCGGCGTCGCCTACATGCAGATGAACGCATTGGGTCGAGCACTGCGAGAACCCGGGCGTGTCACGGCAGCGTACGTTCTGATGGATCGTGGCGAGCGCGATGCGCTGAATCGCGAGGTCAAGGAGCTGCCGATGATCGCGGGCGTTTCGTTCCTCGACAACGCGTCCGCCTCGATGCGCAAGATGCTGAACGAAGGCAGCGGCTTCTTTGCCTACATGTTCGTCGTGTTCTCGTGCCTGATGGCCGCTGGCGTCGCGTATTCGTCCGCGCGCGTTACGTTCGCCGAGCAAGAACGTGACCTGGCGACGTTGCGTGTGCTCGGCTTCAGTCGCCGCGAAGTCTCCTATGTACTGCTCGCCGAGATCGGCGCGTTGCTGCTGATCGCGCTGCCGACCGGAGTGGTGCTCGGTGCGATCCTGTCGCGCTGGCTGATGTCTCAATTTCAGACCGAGCTGTTTACGTTTCCATACATCACGGAATCGGCCGCCTATGGCCGTTCGGCGTTGTTTGTTGCCGCTGCCGTGATCGGCGCGGCGCTGGCGGTCCGGCGCAGCGTAGACCGCCTGGATATGGTGAGCGTGCTTAAATCGAGAGAATAAATGGCGAACGAAGAACTTCAGCGGCGCTCGCGTCGAGTGCGCATATTCTGGATCGCCGCCGGCGTGCTGGCCATCGTTGCAATCGGCGTTTCGATGTTGCCCGATCCCATCGCCGTCGATGTGGCGCAGGCGGATCGCGGTGACGTTCGCGTCGAAGTCGTCGACGAAGGACGCACTCGGATGCACGACGTCTATGTCATCAGCGCACCCGTGACGGGCCGAGTGCTGCGCGTTACCGTCGAACCGGGCGATCAAGTGAATGCGAACGCAGTCGTCGCCCGCATGTCACGAGCAGCGGCAGGATTTCTCGACACGCGTAGCGCGATGCAGGCGAGAGCCGCGGTAACGGCCGCGGAGGCGCAACTTCGCTCTGCGACATCCGAGCAAGCACTCGCGGAGCGAGAGCATCGTCGCAACATGGAGCTGGTGGAAAAGAAACTCATCTCCACGTCGGCCGCGGATCAAAGCGAAGCACGGCTCAATGCGGCTCGTGCCTCACGCGATGCTGCGAAAGCCGAAGTCGAGCGAGCGCGAAGTGCTTTGCTCGAAGCGGATCGCATCGGCGGCAGCATGGTCGATGTGACGAGCCCTAGCGCCGGGCGCGTGCTTCGCGTTCCACAGGAAAGCGAAGCGGTGATCACCGCCGGTACGCCAATTGTCGAAGTCGGCGATCCGGATCACGTCGAAGTCGTCGCGGAATTCTTATCGCAGGATGCAGTGCGCATGCGGCCGGGTGCTCGCGGTCAAATCGAAAATTGGGGCGGAACTGCCGTGCCAGCGGTCGTCGAGCGCGTCGAGCCGGTCGCACGCACCAAGATTTCGGCGCTAGGCGTCGAAGAACAGCGCACCAACGTGATCCTGCAATTCGACCCGCACGCTCCCGAGCAATTGCAAGCACACGACTTTCGCGTCGACGCACGCGTCATCATCGACGAAGCAGAGAATGCGATCCGCGTGCCGCTCGGCGCATTGTTCCGAAACGGCAATGGCTGGGCCGTGTACAAAGTCGTCGACGACAAGGCCGTGCTCACGACCGTCGAGCCCACGCAATCGGATGGACGCTTTCGTGCGATCGCATCCGGCGTGAGTGAAGGCGAGAAAGTGATCGTGTTCCCCAGCAGCGCGATCACCGACGGCGTACGTGTCACGCAGAGATGAATTCCCGGGGCGGGTATGCAACAAAGTTGGCGGTTCTGCGGTCATAGCTGAACCTGTTCGGGAAGGCTCGTATGAAGCTCAGTTGCGTCCTGTTGCTTGGATTGCTCGCTGCGAGTACCTCGCTTGCAGAACCGTGGTCACCCGAGCCCTGGCTTGCCGACCTGGAACAGATGCGCCAGGCCTTCGACACCAAATATGCGAATCGCGATTGGTTGATTCGCGAGCGCGAGTTCGATCTCGCGGCGATGTTCGAACGCAATGCCACGCGGCTGCGCGACGCTGGCTCGGATGCGGAAGCGAGAGTCATCTTGGATCGCATGGTCCAACGCATCGGCGATGGTCATGTGGCGCTCGTCTGGCCCAGCGTCAAAGCAACGACGGCCACTGCACCCAGCGATCTTTGCACCCGGCTCGGCTATGACGCGAACCAAAGCTCGCAGGGTCTCGGTCCTGCACTCTCAGGCTTTCGACGCGTAGGAAACGAAAGCGATCCGTTCCCCGCCGGCACCATCGATGTGCAAGGAACGCGCGTTGGCGTGCTTCGCATCAGCATCTTTTTACCTCACGGCACGCCGCAGCTGTGCCGCTCCGCTCTAACCGAGTTGAACATCCGTACCGATCAATCGTGCGACGAGCACTGCGCGGATTCGATCCTCACGCGTGCGTACGACAAACTCACAAACTCGCTGCAGGATCAGGTTCGCGCGCTGCAAGCAGCGGGAGCAAAACAACTGCTCGTGGATATCACCAGCAACGGTGGCGGTAGCGAGTGGGCAGAAGCCGCCGCGCGCGTCATATCGCCCCGACCGTTGCAATCGGCTCGATGGGGTTTCGTGCGCGGTGAGCATTGGGCCAAGCAATGGCGCGACTTAGCAAACGAACTGCGCAATGCTGCTGAAACGGCATCTGCTTCAGAGCGAGCTCAGCTACTGGCGTGGGCCAGCGAAGCCGACACAGCCCGGCAGCAAGCCGAGAAATCATGCACTGGTCAGCCGGACTGCGAATGGCTGGGTCGCGCCGGCTTCGCCACAGGTTTGGTCGGCAACGCTCGGGCCGGCTCGTTCGACGGCAAACCCTGGGGCGTGCATGTTTTCTCGCCCGCGCAATATCCGTATCGCGACAGTGTCTGGCGTGGTCCGGTCATGGTGTTAGTCGATGACCGTACCGGCTCGGCAGCGGAGGAATTTGCAAGCCTTCTCCAAGACAATCACACCGCCATCGTCGTTGGCGGGCGCACCGCAGGCGCCGGATGCGGATATACGAACGGCGGCATGCCGACGACCCTCCCCAACAGTCGCGTCACGCTTCGATTGCCGGATTGTGTGCGCTTCAACGTTGATGGCTCGAATGCCGTGAACGGCGTAATCCCCGACGTGGTCGTGGGCATGCGCGCTCAGGACGGCACGAAGTTCAAAGCAAAGTTGGTGGAAACGAAGCTGCCGGACGCGTCGCGGCTTGCAGAGAAACAGATGGCAACTCGCTAGTCGCCCTATTTGCACTCTCCGCCGAGCAAGCCCTGCTTCAGTTCCGGATTCGGCGGGTTATCGCCGAGCCATATGGAGAGCAGCGCGCGGGCGAAATCGTCGCCTTCGACGGCGCCCTTCTCGGCGCCGTCCACACTGACTTCGATACCCGCGCCGGGGCGGCGAATGAACGAGAGCCGCTGGCCGGTTTTCATATCCGACATCCAGCTGTTGAGCTTCGCGATGCGCTCTTTGAACGCCGGGAGCTGCGCCTTGGCGTTGCGCTCGAAACCTTCATTCCACGCCTTGGTGAGATCGTCGACACCGACGTTGCGCACGAAATGCAGGACCAATTCGTCCGGGCCGCTCGCCGCGATCAGCGCCTTGGGATCGCGCGACGGCTTGGCGACATACAGCGCCGCGACGTAGACATTCACCTTCAGAAACGTCGCCTTTCTCGCGCCTAGCCCGTTGAGTACGAGATCGCTGGTATCTACTCGTGCGCGCTCGGCAACGGTAACGCCGAGGCATTCTTTACTGTGCGCCGTGCTTGCGGCGGCCAATGTCAGCAGGCTGACGAAAACGAGATTGCGTGTCATGGCCGCAGAGTACCGCAAGAGACCGGCTGTTGCGAAATTGCGGCTATTTCACGCGTCGCTTGCCGGTGCGCGTCTCGCTCCGTAATATCTGTACGGACATAGCGACCTCCGATCGCGTCCGAGAGATAAGGAGCTTCCTTTGCGTTTCACACTCGCGCTCGCCGCTGGCTCGGCGTGGTTGTCCGCTGCTGCAATCGCTTCCGCCCAGGAGCCACCCGCATCCGGCGCACAAGTCGATAGCGGAATTCTCGGCGAAGTGCTGGTGACCGCTCGCCGCCGCGAGGAGAACCTGCAGTCCGTTCCGGCTGCGATCTCCGCAATCGGTGGCGACTTGCTGGACAGTTCATACACCGTCAACACGCAGTCGCTGGCGCAACTCGTGCCGTCGCTCTACTACAACTCTGCGAATCCGCGGAACACGGCGTACACGATTCGTGGACTGGGCTCGAACACCCTCTCCATCAGTTCCGCGAACGACGGCATCGAACCGGGCGTCGGCTTTTACGTCGATCAGGTCTATCACGGCCGCCCGGCAACCGCGTCGTTCGACTTCACCGACGTCGAACGTGTGGAAGTTCTGCGTGGCCCGCAGGGCACGCTGTTCGGCAAGAACACCACGGCGGGCGCGATTCATGTCGTCAGTCGCGAGCCCAGCTTCGAACCCGAAGCGAATGGCGAAGTTTCTTTCGGCGACTACGATTTCATGCAAACCAAAGGTGCGGTCTCAGGCCCGCTGTTCGGCGATGTCGTCGCGGGCCGCATCTCGGCGCAGCTCACAAAACGTGACGGTTTGATTCGTAACGTTCGCACCGGCGAGGATCTTAACGAGCTGAACAACTATGCGGTGCGCGGACAACTGCTGTTCGTGCCGAGCGAGAATCTCAAGGTGCGTCTCATCGCGGATGTGTCCGATCTCGACTCCGCTTGTTGCACACAAAATTTCCTGCGTGTCGGCCGCAGTAGTCGCAGCGCTGCGCGCCAGTTTCCCGCGCTGGCTGCTGGCCTTGGCTATGCGCCGCCCAGTCTCGATGTTTTCGATCGCCTGAGCGATATCGATGCCGATCTGCAGGTCGACACTCAGGACGGCGGTATTTCGCTCATCGCCGATTGGAGCCTGGGCGCGACGACCCTGACGTCGGTGACGGCGTGGCGTTACTGGGATTGGGACGTAGCGAACGATCGCGACTACACCGGCGTTCCGATTCAGATGACCCAGCGCATTCCTTCGCGCCAGGATCAATACAGCCAGGAGTTTCGTCTCGCGTCGAACACCGATGGGCCGCTGAGCTACGTGGGCGGGCTGTATTTCTTCCGGCAGGAAATCTCCGGCACGCCGACCAGCATCTACGGCCCCGAAGCTGCGTACTGGCTGCTCAGCCAGGCGAACTTCACTGTACCGATTCCACGCAACTTGCTGGACGGCTACGGACAGATCGGCCGTTCGAGCTTCGAGATGAAAAGTTACGCGGCGTTCGGCGAGGTGAATTACGCGTTCACCAACCGGCTCACTGCGACGTTAGGTCTGCGTTACACACAGGAAGACAAGCAAGGCACTTACGCGACGCAAGTGTTTGGCGGCGCCAATCTCACAGGCCTCGCGCCAGCGGTTGCGGCCGAGCTCAATCGCGCCAAGCTTTCGATCTTCCGTCCGCAGAACTATCGCGCCGAAAACGACGACGGCAACCTGTCCGGTCGCACCAACGTCGCCTATCAACTGACGGACGGCATGCTCGCGTACGCGAGCTTTGCCTACGGGTATAAATCCGGCGGCTTGAACATGTCCGGACTTCCGCTGGATGCGCAGAATCAGCCGGCGCTCGCGACCGCTGTCATCGAAGACGAAAAGAACATCACTTACGAGCTGGGCCTCAAGTCCAGCCTGATCGATGGCCGCGCTATATTGAATCTGGCCGCGTACAGGACGGTGGTCGAGGACTATCAAGCGAACATCGTCTCCAGTTTGGAAACGGCGGCGATTCGTTCCTATCCTGCAAACGTTCCCGAAGTTCGTGTGCAAGGTGTCGAAGCAGATGCGACCGCGCTGATCTTCAAGGGTTTCACGGTCCGTGCCTCCGTCGCTTACGCCCACGGCGAGAACACAGACTATCCCGCTGGCCCCTGTCCGCTCGAAGTACAGACTGCTGCGACAGTTGCGTGCGATCTCACCGGCGTGAAGTTGGCGGGCTTGTCGGAATGGGTGGGAACGCTCGGTGTCGACTATCAAATTCCCGTGGGCACCGGCGATGCCTTGATCCATGTCGATTCGAGCACTCGCTCCGGTTACAACAGCGACACATCCTCCTCTCAATACACGCGCATCGGCGGCTACAACGTCACCAACGCCAGCGTCGGCTATCGATTCGCCAGCGGTTGGGAAGTCGACGTGTTCGCTCGCAACCTGTTCGACAAGGACTACATCACCGCGCTCACAATTCAAACCGGCAACTCCGGCCTGATCCTGGGCCAGCCGAGCGATCCGCGTATTGTGGGCGTGACGGTGCGGGCGTCGTTCTGACGTTGCTCCCGGACAGCGTCAATCGGCTCCCGTCAGTTGCAACCAACTTCCCGCATGCCAGTACCAAACAATCGACGCCTTCTCCAGGAAAGATTCTTCGACCCCGTCATGGTCGAGTGGGGGTAGCTCCGGCCCACCATAGCTCGCGTCATAGCGTCGAATGCGCTCCGGAGGCGCGACTTCCAGCAAACGAGAAAATCCGATTCGCCCGTTACCGACGTCCTGAAGATAGTTTTTATCGGGCGCTTCCGCCAACTCCGCAATCGGTTTCTCTGCCTGGCCGAACACCAGAATCGAAGAGATCCTGTTACGCGAGCAGAGCACCGCGATGTCCTCGCGGCTCGATGAAGAGAATCGCCCGGTGACAAAATTCCCCGGCTTATCGACTGCCCACACTTGCGGGACAGTACATCCAAGCCGCGCGAGCTCCCGCCGCACCCCGAGCGGCAACGCGCCGATCTTCTCGGGCGCCAACCGCACCGTCTGAGCATCAGCGAGATCCCAGTTTAGAACGGGCGGACTCTGCCCCGAGGCTGCGGTTGCTATCAGAAACGTCGCGATGCTGGCGCGAGTGAGGATTGCGATTGAAAGTGTATGCATAGAATCAATGTAAGCGGACTGAAACAACCTCGTCGCGCTCCTCGCAAGAAAACAGTGGCATCTCCATAACCTGCGTCAAGCCCGCTCAAAGCTGAAGTAAATCCCGCACCAACTTGGTCTGCCGTTCGCTGACCTGAATTTCGGTGCCCTGAGCGTCTTTCATCGTGAGTAGCAAAGTGCCTTTGAACATGGGGCTGACGGACGCAATCATATTCAGGTTGGCGATGACGGAACGGTGCGCCCGAAAGAACGGCGGGCTCGGGAGTCTGGATTCGAGATCGCCGATGGCGTAGTTCGTACGATACAGCGCGGTGGACGTTTTCGCCTTGGTGACCCCGTCTTCGACACGGAAGAAGCAAACCTCCGCCGGAGGAATCAGCATGAAACGATCGCGCTGAATTGCGAGCACGTGGTGCAGCGGCATCACACGTGAGCGAGCGACGATCTGCGCACGACCCGCCTCTTTAGATGCTTCGTCCGGAGCGTGTGCAATCTTCTCCAGCCGCTGCACGACAGCCTCAAGGCGAGCAGGCGCGACGGGCTTGAGCAGATAGGCCACTGCGTTGGCTTCGAAAGCAGCTAGCGCGTACTCGTCGTATGCGGTCACGAAGACAATCAGTGGCAGTTCCTCTGGCGGCAGTGCCTGTATGACCTCGAAGCCATTCAGGCCCGGCATCTGCACGTCGAGAAACACCACGTCGGGTCGGTAGCGTTGGATTGCTTCGAGCGCGGCGACGCCATCCTCGGCGTCGGCTTCGATGACTACGCTTGGATACGGATCGAGCAGCTTGCGCAAGCGCGATCGCGCCGAGGCTTCGTCATCGATGACTAACGCTCTAAGTGACATTCAACGGCACCAAAATAGTCACAGATGTGCCGCGTCCATCGGCACGGCGGGCGATCGCCAGGCTGGCCGCACGAGAATACAACGTCGCAAGGCGTTCTTTGACATTCTGCAATCCGACGCCCGATTGTTTACCGCAGTCCGACAGCCCGACCCCATCGTCGTCGACTTGCAGTCGCAGATACTCGCCTTCCCGTTTTGCGACGACCCGGACGCAGCCACCTTCGCGAAGCGGCGCGAGCCCATGTCTAATCGCATTTTCTAATAATGGCTGGAGCAGCAGCGACGGCAGAGGCTCATTTCCACTCGCGTCCCCGCGCGACAGATGAACACGCAGGCGCTCGCCGAAGCGTACCTGCTCGATCTCTAAATAGTGGCGTGCGAATTCCAGCTCGTCGTTCAACGTCGACAGCGTTCTGGAATGACTCGCCAAGGCATATCGGAAACACTCCGCCAAGCGCTCCGTCATCCGTTCCGCCTGGCTCGGATTGGAGCCGATGAGATCGGCAATGGTGTTGAGGGTATTGAACAAGAAATGCGGATCGACCTGGGTGCGAAGCGCCTTCAACTCCGCCTCGATCAACAACCGCTTGAGTCGCTCCTCTCGCATCAGCAGCACACGTTGTTCTTGCTCGAAGTACGCGGCTTCCAGTCTGCGGCTGACTTGCGTGACGATCGCATTCAAGAACGTGACTTCTTCATGCATCAACGTCCTGCCCTGATGGGTGCCTGTGATTTCGAGCTGAAGAGTGGGCCGTCCTTCGGACTGGATAGGAATGCTCGCGAGCGCACGTGCCGACGCCGTCCCATCGGGCACGAGCCGCGCCTCCACGCGCAGAGTAGATTTAATCGTGCGCAAAGCCATGTCGAAGAGCCGCTCTTGGTCGTAGATCTTCCTTACCGACTCCTCGAACGCCGTCGCCGTAGCGACATAGTCACCCCGCCGCAGGAGCATCCGATCCACTACAAAGTTCACCGCGCGTACCAGTGACGGCGCGACCAGGATCAAACATGCAACGCCCAGTGTCGAGATAAGCATGGGCAATCCAGGCGCTACGTCGAGCACGAAGACGCTGATCACCGCTGACACCAGAACACTTGCGATCAACCAAAGGCTGCGCTTCAACACCAGGTCGGCGAAATGCGCCTGCGCCAGCGAGACGGCGATGAGAATGGACCACGGAATGGCCCAATGCGCACTAATTAGAATCGCAGCCATGCGCAGATCGGCCGGCAACCACGAGTTCGGCCCTGACAGCAGCGCAGCCGTCACCTGGAAGACACACAGCCACAGCGCCGTACGCCCCAACCAGCGTGGCGTCGATTGTTCCGGTTTACGAGCGAGACCGCCGCGATTGACGGCATACAAGATCATTGCAATCGCGGTAACAACCAGCGCCACATATAACGACGCCTCCGGGTACCAGCTGTTGTTGATATCGAATCCGTGAGTGACTCCGGCCGTCACCAGCAGGGCGCAGTTCAAGACCGAGACTGCGGCGGTAAACATCAGAAACCTGCGGGACACTCGATTAGCGCCGATGCCCGCCTGCAGGAAACGTCCGATCGCGAACGGGCCGAGGATCGTGCAACTCCACGCCAACGTCGCGGCAAAACGTTCGGTCGTCACATCCACGCTCGCGTCGGCAAGCGGCAGCGATTGCAGAAAATTTCCAACCGTCCAGATGAAGCCGACGATCCAGAGAATTTGAAATCCGCTGGCACCGCCGGCTCGATCGACTCTGCGCTGCATGCTCCACAGCAGACCGCTGAGCGCCGCGCCCGTCGCGAATCCGATGGCATGCAGCGCGGAGTAGTCCATGTCAGTTATCGCTGCCAGGCTGGTGACATACAACGCATCGCGCGCCCGTACTCGCGCGCACAAGAGCAATCGCTGCCGGTGATATTGCACCAGTCTTCAGCTCACTCAAGCGTGATCGAGACTGCTCGGCCGCGAACTTCGAAGCACCCGTCACCTGCCCGTACTCTGCTTTCGCCGCGTCCAGCTGACCGACTTCCGCATAAACATCACCGAGCAGAACATGCAGAACATCTTCCGGGCGTCCGCCGGGCGCGGTTTGCATCACGAAGTTCAGATCGTCCGTTACTGCCTTTGTGTCGCGTACGCCAACCGGGAGGTGAACGATTGTGAAGCCGCGCGTGAGTCGCACCGGCGTCGAATTGGGCGCCTGGCGAACCGCGGAATTCATTTCCTCGACCGACGCCATTAGCTTCGCTGAATCCTGTTTGAGCAACGACGATGACACTCCCGCCATTCCGTGACTGGCAAGGAGCAATGCATTCTTCTTATCCATATCCAGCGCCCGCGCATAAGCACTCTGGGCGCGCTCACCGATGGCGATGATCGCACGCGGATCAGGTTGCGACTGGAACAACGCGGCTTGTTTCAACATATAAGCATTGCCGAGTGCTTCCCACAGATCACTATTGTCGGGAGCCTTCGCCACCGCGGCTTCCAAGCCTTCGACCAGTGGATCGACAACTGTGAGGTTGCCTTGCCGGAACTCCAGCTGCAACTGCCGCGCGCGCGCAAGCGCTTGGGCGTCCCGATCGGCGGCCTCGCCGGTACTGGCAATCGCAAGACAAACAAGCGTCAAGAACAGAGTCGATCTGCACATGGGCTGCTCCGAAGTGGGTTGCTACGACGGCTCCCACGTTAGAGTGAAGGCCCGATACGTCCGACGCATTTCGGACGAGCGCAGCCGTTCGCCACCCGAGCGCGGCGTGATGGTCGCGAACGCACCGTGCTCGCGACGGTCTAGGGATCTCTCCGCTTGAATCGGCAGAATGAATATGGGTCGACCGGCCCTACTCCAAGCGCTTGAATCGCGAGAACTCAGTCGCAACTGTGCACGAAACCGGGGAGTCAGAATGAGAAGAATACTTCTCTGACTCGCCGTACCGAGGCGCATCCCCATCGAGGGTTCGCAGTGATTCCTTGAATGGACCCGATGTCACGTCTCTACTTGCTCTCGCAAGGCGGGACGCATCCTAGGACCAAAACCTCGACTGTGGTTTCTGGCGTGGGTTTGCAAATGAGCGCCGAAGTTTTCTACTACGCACTGCGTGACTATATGCTGTCGAACGACGGCTACTCCGCAGCGCGCGATAAAACTGCAAGGGTTGCTCAGGAACGGTATGGGATAGGCTCGGCCGTGCATGTTTCCACGTGCGCAGCCTGGGATGCGGTCGGGGTTCCGGACGCGGGCAGCTACTGCCCCGTGCCCTTCGATTGGAGTGCGATCTATCCCGCAGTCGCGGCCATCATCTTTCAATAGAGCATCATGAGCTGACGAGTGCTTGGATAGCGAACCTGTTCCGCACCCGTCAGATCGGATAATCGCACTTGAAGGGGCGTGCGAACTCCTCGATCTGCAGACCCAGTGCCCGAATCCTTGTACGCAGATCCTCTTCTCCAAAAGCAAAGTAACTATGCTCGTTCAGCATTTCTTGCTCAGAGAAATGAACATCGGCATCGATGAGCGTTCTGGGTACTTCGAACGTCCTGATGTGATATGCCGATGTAACTCCGGGCATGACCGTCAGACCGTGATTACGCAGAAATTCCACTGTGGTCTGGTGCGACAGATTCAATGGATAGATCCCGATCCAGGCAAGGTGGTCCGGACAGCTGGTGGGATACGCAGCTGCCACGACTTCTCCTCGACGGAGCAAATCCATCGGCCAACTTTCATGCATAGGATCCAGGTCCAGAATGACCCACCGCCAAAGTAGTCCCTGATCGAAAAACCAGCAACAGAAAACGCATGCGAACGATGCGGCAAACGCGCCTGAGTAGGCACGGCGCCTCATCGGCGCTACTCTCCCCTCATGCAACCACTTCGATATGCCATCAACGTCACGCTGGACGGCTGCTGCCATCACAATGCAGCCACCACCGACGAGGAATTGCATCGCTTCTGGGCCGAGACCCTCGCGAGGGCCGATGCGCTGCTTTTTGGCAGGGTTACTTACGGAATGATGGAGGCAGCGTGGCGGCTGCGGGCGGGAGTGATGCCCGAGTGGATGGCGGAATGGACGGAGCCTTTCGCCCGGACCATCGACGCCGCGAAGAAGTACGTGGTGTCGAGCACGTTGAAGCAGGTCGATTGGAACTCGGAGCTCTTGAGCGGAGATCTGCGAGCCTCGGTTCAGCAACTCAAACAACATCCCGGCAAGGGGCTGTTTGTGGGAGGCCTGCAGCTACCGCTGGCGTTGGCGGAGCTGGGATTGATCGATGAGTACGAGTTCGTGGTGCATCCCAGGCTCGCGGGCCACGGGCCGACGTTGTTTGCAGGACTATCGAAATATGTCGATCTGAAGCTCGTGGGCCGGCGCGAGTTCGGCTCGGGAGCGGTGGCGCTTCGTTATGAGCCGAGACGGTAGCCGGTAACGAAAAAACTTCGGTGCGTTGTCGGATCCCGCTTGCCCGCTCGTCCTTATCAAAAGCGGTATGGGACCATCATGAAGTATCTACTGACCTCGGCGGGCATCAAGAACGGCAGCATTCACAATGCGCTGCTCGATCTGCTGGGCAAGCCGATCGCCGATTGCAACGCCCTGTGCATTCCGACCGCAGGCTATGGTCATCCGATGTGCGGCCCCGACCGTGCGTGGAATTTCATCAGCGGCAAAGAGCCCGAATGCCCGATGGCCGAATTGGGTTGGAAATCTTTGGGCGTGCTGGAGCTCACCGCGCTGCCCAGCATCGACCGGCAGCGTTGGGTTGGCTGGGTTAGTGAGGCAGATGCCTTACTAGTGAATGGCGGCGACGCCGTGTATCTGGCTTATTGGATGCGGCAGTCCGGCCTCGCGGACCTTCTGCCGTCGTTGAACAAAACTGTTTGGGTAGGACTGAGCGCCGGGAGCATGGTGATGACGCCCCGAGTCGGAAACGAATTCGTCGAGTCGAAGCCGCGCATCACCGGCGACGACATCACGCTCGGTGTCGTCGACTTCTCGATCTTTCCGCACCTGGATCACCCGGCTTTGCCGGAGAACACCCTGGCCACCGCAGAAAAATGGGCGGCCAATCTCGGAATTCCAGCCTACGCAATCGACGATCAAACCGCCATCAAGGTCGTGGATGGCGTTGTCGAGGTCGTCTCCGAAGGACATTGGAAACGATTTACTCCGGCTGCAAACATCTGAATCTCACTAGCGAGCAGTGACTGCCACCACATGCTTGAGCGGACCCAGCTGGCAGGCGCTCACCCTGTCCGGCGCGTCCCGTAACGTGACGCGCACTGCCAGACCATCGACGTAAAAGCGTTCGGGCAGATCGATGGGCTGCACGCGTCCCTGCGCAGTCTCGATGATCCAGCAGCCGCCTTCCACGTCGACCTTGCGCACCGTGCCCTCCATTTCCGCCGTCTCGCCGGAGCGCGCCGATGTCGGCGCGCCCGGCTGACTAGCAGTGCAAGCGGCGATAGCGATCAATATCGGTAGTACCGCCACGTGCGCTCGATTCACTTCACTCTCCGGAAGCCTTTCTTCTCCGGCGGCGGAGGCGGTGTGTCGCTCGCCGCTTGCGCACCAGGGCTGCTACGGAATCCGGTGAGCATGTTCAACCCGGTGCGGTCGCCGCTGCTCGCATCGATCGGCGCTGCTTCGCCAACCAGCGGATATTCGGTGCAAGCCTCGGCTTCGTCGCAAATGAACCGGTCGTTGTTCATATCGGTTCCCGCCGCCAACTCATAAATGCCCGGCGGCACATCGGTGAACGTGTAGTCCACAGAGGCGCCGCGCGCTTCCACTCCCACTTCCCGAAGCGACTCGCCGCTCGCGGAATCGATCAGCAGTACATAGTGATAACCGGCGTTCGGCACGGTAGGCACAGTCACGACCTGCATCAACACCGCTGTACGCACGGCATTGCCGACGCTGCCACGGAATTCGACCCAGCCGTTATATGTTCCGTTGGCGAGCCCGCTGCGATTGACCTGGATACGATACGTTCCCAAACCATTCGTGCCGGCCTGGACCGGTGCGACCGTCAACCACGTCGCTGACGTGGATGTGCCGGCGACGCTGATCGTGCCGCTGCCGGAGTTGGTGAGAGTGACTTCGTTCACTGTGCCGACATCGCCGAAGTTCACGGTCGACGGCGACACGCTCAATTGCGGAGCTGCCGGCGGCGGTGTTGCCGACGCAGCTCGTACTGCCTTCGCTGCATTGATGAGCCCAACCCCGAGCGCGTCCGGGCCCGCCGTGCCGATGTCGTCGGTCAACGCGCCACTCGCGAGCAGGTTGTCGAAGCTCAACGGTGTGAGCGATGGATTGACGCTCTTCATCAGCGCAGCGACGCCAGCTACGTGCGGCGAGGCCATCGACGTACCCTGTAACAGCGCGAAGGACGAGTAATACGTCGTTCCCTCACGAATCGAATACGTGCTGAAGATGCCGTCATATGCGCCGTCGCCATTGCGATCGACGCTCATGTCGCCGCCCGGCGCTGCGACGTCGACGCCGGTGCCGTAGTTCGAATACGGGGCACGCGTGCGATCGACGCCGACAGAAGAAACGGTGACCACTCCACGGCAACCGGCCGGAGTGAAGTTACCGTCTGCATTGTCGTTGCCGGCGGCGGCGATAACGATGACACCAGCGACGCGCGCTCGACTGATAGCGTCCTGCCACGCACTCGAACATATCCCCGGCCCACCGAGACTCATATTAATGATGTCGGCGCGCTGCGCTGGGATCGAGCCAGATCGATTCGGCAAACCGGCGGCGGCCAGGATGGCTTGAATGATATCTTCGGTCGATCCGGAGCCGTTCGCGCCCAACACACGCAGCGGCATGATGCTAACGTTCCATGCCACACCGGTTGCGCCTTGCCCGTCGTTGCCGGTGGCCGCGATCGTTCCAGCGACGTGTGTGCCGTGAAAACTATAAGTGCCTCCGCTTGGAGAACCCGGATCACGCGGATCCGTGTCGTCGTCGTCACCGTCGCCCGAGTTCGAGCCGCGGACAAAGTCATAACCTGCAACCAGGCGCGGCACGAGATCGGTATGCGGGCGCACGCCCGTATCGATCACCGCGACGATGACGCTGGCTTTTCCTGTCGTCGTATCCCACGCGGCCGGCAGATTGATCTGTTCGTAGTGCCAGCGTTGCCGGGCATATTCCGGATCGTTGGGAATCGCGAACGCACGATAGATATAGTTCGGTTCGGCCCACGCGACGTTCGGATCCTCGGACAACAGCTGCACCATCTGCAGCGTTTGCCACTTGAGCCGCGCCTCCTCGCTCTCGAATTGGATCTTGTTGTCGTTGGCCAGGACCTGCGGCTTGTTCGATGCCGCCACTTGTATGCTCTGGCCGGACAACTTCAGCAACGCGTGCGAGCCGGGAACGTTGTACGGCTGCTGCAACCCGTAGGCACTCGCAACTCGACGCTGCTTCTGCGCGCCGACGGCGGCTACCGACTCGGTCTTCATTTGCACTAGCACTTCGCCGGGAACGAACTCGCGACTCAGGACCAACTGGCTCGGCAGCGCGGTGGAGCCGCTTCGACCGATCGCCAGGTTGTAGTTCGATGCGCCGGAGAGTGGAGTGACAGCGATGAAATAGACACCGGAAGTCCGCACCGTCAGCTGATGAACTTTTTCGTTGCCGACCGATGAGTCCACGAGCGTCTGGCTGCTCGTGTACAAATCGAGGTTCAGATAGCCTGCCGTTGTGTCCGCGGATACCAGCTCGATTACCTGGCCCGCGAGCAGACTTACACGATAGACGTCGCTCGGGTCGCCCGGTACGAACGATGGGCCGTCCTCGCCGCTGTTGGGAACATTCACGTAACCACCGACGACAACTGGGTTGGGTAACGTCTGTGCCCGCGCGAATGAATCATTCGAGGCACGCGGGCTGCCGGGATCGTTGGTGTCGCTGTCGGTCTGCGTGGTCGTCGGCACGGTGATCGTGCCGCTCAATGTCACCGACGCCGGCGGCACAGTGAGTGCGACGGTCGCGCTCGCCGATGCCGGCGTGCCGCCATTATTGCTACAAGCGAGCGCAAACGTCGTGGCGGCAGAAATCGGCCCGACCTGCTCGGTCCCCGAAGTCTCGCGCGAGCCGCTCCATCCGTTCGATGCCGTGCAACTGGTCGCGTTGGTCGCAGTCCAGGTGAGAGTCGCCATGCCTCCTTGCGCCACACTGGAAGGCGTCGAGGACAAGTTGACAGTCGGAGTCATTGTGGGCGGAGGACTGCCGCCACCGCCTCCTCCACCACCACAACTCGCCAGCAAAATCGCGCCCGCAACTATAGGGAGTCGCGCTTTCGTTCGGGTCATGATCGATCAGATCCTCGCTAGAGTTATTCCCGCGATCTGTACAAGCGCAAACCCGTTGCCGAAAACGACAGGGGCGCCAAAAAAATCCATCGATGCGCCGTTCAGGAAGCGGCGCGCAGGTTGCTTGCGGCCGAATAGATCGGGCATGCTCCGCCGCCTCCGATGCGTAACAAGTTAGATATCGATCGCCCGCGGTGGCTTGCAGCCAGTCCGTTTCTTGAACAAGCGCTCGATCTGCCGCCGGGCGACCGTTCCCTCTGGCTTCGCCAGCTCGAATCTCAGTCGCCCGAGATCGCCGCCGATGTTTCGCAGTTGCTGGCCGCCGAGACCACCGAAGGATTCGGTTCATTCCTGAACGTGACTTCCGCCGCCGAGTCGGCGGGCATCGCGCCGTTTCCACAGCGCGGCGAGTCGATCGGCAACTATCGAGTCCTGGAAGAGATCGGTCGCGGCGGTATGGCTGTCGTCTATCTCGCGGAACGTGCGGACGGACTGTTCCAACAGCGCGTGGCTCTGAAACTGCTGCGGTTCGGTGCCGTTGCAAATCTCGGCAGACATCACTTCGATCAAGAGCGACAGATCCTCGCATCGCTCAACCATCCCGGCATCGCCCGGCTGATCGACGGCGGCGTGACACCGACGGGGGTGCCTTATCTAACGATGGAGTACGTCCGAGGTGTAACGTTAGATCGTCATTGCGACAACCATCGACTCTCGTTGGAACAGCGGCTGCGATTGTTCCTGCAAGTGACCGAGGCGGTTCACTACGCGCATCGCCACCTGATCGTGCACCGGGATTTAAAGCCTTCGAACATCGTGGTCGATGCGGAAGGCACGGTGAAGCTGCTCGATTTTGGCATCGCCAAACTGTTGAGTCCTGACGCCCTGCCAAACGCCGCTCCAGCGACACGCGACATCGGGACGCTCATGACGCCGGAGTACGCAAGTCCAGAGCAGGCGCGCGGCGAGCCGGTGACCACGGCGACGGACGTCTATCAATTGGGTCTGCTTTTATATGAGTTGCTCACCGGCCACGCGCCTTTCGATCTGAAAGGCCGCAGTCCAGTCGACACGCTGCGAATGGTTTGCGAGGTCGAGCCCCCTGCTCCCAGCGCTGCTGTCGGTTCAGTCGCATCGGAATCACTCGCGACCATCGCAGCGGAGCGCGCAACGACACCGCATCGGCTCTCGCAATCGCTGCGCCGAGATCTGGACGCGATCGTTCTCATGACGTTGCGCAAAGAGCCGGAGCGGCGCTACAGCTCCGTGGCTGCGCTTCGCGATGACATTCTTCGGCATCTGCAGGGCCGGCCGGTCAGCGCGTACAAAGGAATATGGATGTATCGCATCGGCAAGTTCGTGCGTCGACATGCGGTGAGCGTCGCGATCAGCGCGATCTCCGCTTGCGCACTGGTTGCCGTCGTTTTCTGGTACACGGTTCAACTCGCACACGAGCGAGACAATGCTGCGATGGAAGCGACACGCGCGCATCAGGAAGCAGCTTTCGCTCGTCAAATCTCAGACTTTCTAACCAGCGTCTTTCGCGGCTCGAACTCGCGAGTCGCCCAAAGCGACACTACCGCTCGTGAATTGTTAGACCGCGGCGCCGCCAGGATCGAGACGGAACTGGCCGCACAACCGGCACTGCAAGGCCGGTTGTTGACCGTCATCGGCGACGCCTACGCGCAGTACGATCTCAACGATAAAGCGCAGCCGCTGCTCGAACGCGCGCTGCTGCAGAACACGCGATCGTTCGGAGCGGACAGCAATGAGGTGGCGGATACCAAGCTGGGATTAGCAAGGATTGCGCGCAATCGCGGCGAAATGGAGAAAGCTCAGCAGCTGCTGCAAGAGGTGCTGGTCGTCCGCGAACGGACGCATGGGCCACGGCATATCACGAACGCCGACGCTTTGCATGAGCTGGCCTATATCTACTATCGCTTGGGAGACGCGAAACAAGCGGTACAAAGCTCCGAGCGCGCCATCGATATCTTCAACGATTCTCTGCCCGAGAACGACGAGCGAATCCTCAGCGCCATGAACACGCACGCCCTGGCGTTGAGCAATGCCGGCGAATACAAGCGCGCCATCGCGGCCTTCGAAGATCTGGTTCCGAGGATGGAGCGCACGCTCGGTCCCAACAGCGCCCGTCTCGCATCCGCGCTGTCCAACCTCGCGAATATGAAGCTGGAGCTGGACGATTTCGACGGCGTCGAAGCGTTGATGTTGCGGACCATGGCGATCGAAGAACGCTTGTATGGCCCACACCATAACAATCTGACGATCAGCCGGCTCAATCTGGCGCTGCTGTACTACGAGATGGGCCGCTTTCGCGACGCCATTCCGGTGCTCGATACGATCATCAGCTATCAGCGGCGCAACCCGGGCCCGCGGCACGAATTCGAGGCTGCTGCCCAGAATCAGCTTGGACACCTGCTGCATACACGCGGGGATCTGAAAGAGGCGATGGCTCCGCAGCGAGCCGCAGTTGATATCTTTCGAGAAACCGTCGGGACGTCGCATTGGCGTTACGGACAAGCGCTGCGGGAGTATGGTGAGTTGCAAATGGAACTGGGCGAACTACGTCCTGCCGAGGCCCGGTTGAGCGAAGCGCTCGCCATTGCCCGGAATGATCCAGAGGTAGAGCAAGTTCACATCGCTGCGGCACTGGTCTCACTGGGACAGCTGTACGCGCGCACGAACCAGGGCGACCGATGCGAATCTCACGCGCGTGAAGCACTCAAGCTGTATCGAAATGTTTTTTCGGGGACCGATTTGCTGATCGTCACTGCGCAGGGAACTCTTGGCGAATGTCTGCTGGCACAACGCAGACTGGCGGATGCCGAACCTCTGCTTCGCAACAGTATCGAGCGGCTGGGCAATCGCTACAGCGTGCAACGGCGGCTGTTTTTCGCAAGCCTGATCAAACTCTATAACGACAAGCAGGATTCGGCAGCGGCACGCGACACGCAGGCGCGCCTGCTGGCATTCTCGGGGCAATTACGGAGCCAATGATCGGCCAACGATACAGCGAGCATGTCAAACGATTTCAGCATCAAATGGGCGGACGACCTCGACGACACACTGTCGCCGGAGCAACTGTTTTCCAGCCTCTACGCCCAGCTGCACCAGATGGCGCATCGTGAGCTGACGCGCAACGGCGCGCGGTTTTCCATCAGCACCACTGCCCTGCTGCACGAGGCGTATCTGAGTGTGACCAATCGGAAGGACCTCCGCTTTGCCGATTCGAGATCGTTGCTCGCCTACGCCGGACGAGCGATGCGCAACCTTGTCGTGGACGCTGCGCGTCGACGGCGAGCGCTCAAACGCGGCGGCGAATTTATCATCACGCAGCTGGATACCAATCATGAGCAGGACGTTCCGGATGCGCAGGAGCTCAGTCGCATCGACGAAGCGTTGCAGGCGCTGGAGGTGATCGATCCGCAGCTGGCCGAGCTCGTCGACCTGCGCTATTTCTGCGGCCTGTCCTTTGCCGAGATCGGCGCTCTACAAGAACTGGCGGAGCGCACCGTGCAGCGTCACTGGGAAAAGGCACGCTTGCTTCTTTTCAGCCTGCTGACCAAAGACCCCTTTGCTTGATGCCCGCACGGGCATGCAGCGAATCGCTATTCCGTTGCAGTAAGCGGTCTGGGTCTGCACTGACCCTCGCACCTACACTGGCTTCCCAATTTCAGTAACAGGACTACTGATATGAAGAAGCACTATGTGTGGTTGATGGCCGCGGGATTGTTGTCGTCGCTCAGTGCCGCCAGCGACCCGCATCCCAGCTTGGCGACCCAGATCAATGCCACGAACCCCAATGCCTCCTTGGGCGATCAAGCGGAAGTTGTCGGCCGCCTCGTCGGCACATGGAACGTCGAATACACCGACTTCGCGAAAGACGGCAAAGCCACTCACCGCACGGGTGAGTTCATCGTCGGCTGGGTCATGGATGGACGAGCCCTGCAGGATCTGTGGATCGTCGACCCTTCCGGGACCCGCAAGGATCGAGAGGTTTACACCGACCTGCATTGGTTCGATTCGAAGTCGCGAACCTGGCGCTCGGCGTTTGTCGATCCGGAGCACGGCGCCGCCACCCGATTCACCGGTGGCCCGGTGGGCAACGATCGGTTCGTGCTCGAAACGCAGGATCTGGACAGCAAGCAGACGCGCTGGTCGTTCAACGATATCCGCCCCGATTCCTTCGTCTGGCGCGACGAGGTGTCCAACGATGGCGGCAAAACCTGGAAGTTACAGTCGGAATATCAGATGAAGCGGCGTGGTGCAGCCGTAGCCGCGCAGTAACAACATATGAACGCAGCCCTCGTCTCCCGAGTGCGGAGCCACCCATCATGGGTGAGGATTTGTCACTGGCTGGTCGTTGTGAGTTACCTCACGCTCGCGACCAGTGGCTTCCTCATCCTGATGGTTCATCCACGCTTGTATCTTGGAGAAGTTGGCAATGACCTCACGCCGGCATTGTTGACGCTGCCCATCAGTAACAATTATCGCCCGAACGAGCTGCGCCCGATGGTGACCTTCTCGGAGTTGCCGAGCAAGCCGATCAGCGCCGACCGCAACTACCACCTCTTCAACAAGAATGGCTGGGCACGCAGCCTGCACTTCCTGGCCGCATGGGTTTTCGTGGTCGTGGGGGTTCTTTACTTTGCAATTGGAATCGTCACGCGCCACATCGTGCGCGACCTCCTTCCACGCATTTGTGAGCTTACGCCATCCGCCATCTGGCGGGACCTGAAGGATCACTTGCGAATCAACGTCGAGCCGGCACGCGCTCGACCAGGTTATAACCTGCTGCAGAAGCTCGCCTACACGAGCGTGCTGTTCATCGTTCTGCCCCTGATTATCGTGACCGGCTTCACGATGTCTCCAGCAATCACGAATGCGTACCCTGTGCTCCTCGATGTTTTCGGCGGCTACCAGTCCGCTCGGAGCGTGCACTTCTTCGGTTTCGCCGCTCTGGTTCTATTCTTCATCGTTCACGTCGCGATGGTCATTGCCACCGGCTTCCGCCAGCAGCTGCGCGGCATGACGTGGGGGAAATAACATGAACAAGCGAAACCCGATATCACGTCGCACCTTCGTCAAGGGTGTGGCCACCTCCGCTGGATTGGTACTGAGTGGCTGCACGCAGACAGACCCTCCGACCTACGGCAACGTCCTGCGCATGGGTGACGTGCTGACTTACAAAGCGCATCGCTTGCTGCTGCCCTCGCAGTCCCTCGCCAAGGAATACGACTACCGCGATATTTCTTCAGTACCGGCGATCGGCACAACAAATCCCGCAGATCCGAGCAAGTCCTGGTTCAACAAGGAGTACGGGCCGGTCTACGACCGCCTGCTGTCAACTCAATTCTCTGATTGGAAGCTGATCGTCGAAGGCAGTGTCGCGCGGCCACGCACGTTTTCGCTACAAGACTTGAAGCGCATGCCTTCGCGAACCCAGATCACACGACACACCTGCGAGGAAGGCTGGTCAGCGATAGCACAATGGACGGGAGTGCCACTGCGCGAGGTTCTGCAATCTGTCGGGACTCGCCCAACAGCGCGATTCGTGCAGTTTCACGCTTACGATAGTTATGCCGATGGCATAGACATGCTGGACGCGCTGCATCCGCAGACCATCCTGGCGTACGGGATGAACGGCCGTGATCTACCGATCGGTCACGGCGCTCCGTTGCGCGCCAGAGTGGAGACCCAGCTGGGTTACAAAAGCCTGAAATTCCTCCGGCGCATCGTCGTGACGGATCACTTCGACGACCTGGGCCGCAATGGAAACATTCAGAACGGCTGGTCCTGGTACGCTGGCATCTAAATTTCGCCCGCCTTCAAAGGAGCTTCCAGCGAAGCAAGAGCATGGCGGCCGTGGGGAGGCTGAAGATCAATACAAAGATCGGCAACTCCTCGGCGACCGTGTAACCTGCGTGAGTTACACCGGCGATCATGTTGGTCGCGGAGAGCGCGAACCACATCACAACGAACAGGCCCGCCGCCCAGGTGCTCGCGGTAGGATAAGTTTCTAGAAACAGTTTGCCGAGAATGCCGGCCGCTCCGACAAGCATGAATCCGGCCAGGATGAACAATGGTGTGCGCACGATTGCACCTTTGTTAAATTGCGGAGTACTCGTCGCCGCATTCTACCGACTGAAGGCGGCCACTCGCTAACAGCTTGTACTATCGTTGTCACAACAATAGTGACCAAAACTCGATCCGCCCGCCTGCGCAATCATTGACAATGTCGTTCTGCGCTGCCTAGGCTGCCGTACAAATCGCACGACGGTCGCAGGGGGATCTGCTCATGCTTTCAGGACGAAAGAACCGTGTATTCGGGATTGCCGCGTTCATTGTCGCGTGCGCTCTGAACCTCTCGGCATGCAGTAACCCCGAAGGTTCGAGCAACGCTCCCGCCTCGGCACACGCGCTTACCGCTGCGATACCCGATGCCGTATCGCCATCGACCTCGCCCAAGGGCTCTCATCGACCGGAGCTGCCACTTCTGCAGACACGCGGAACACAGTGGGTCGATCAAAGCGGTAACCCCGTCGTACTCAAAGGAACCAACCTCGGAAATTGGTTGCTGCAAGAATTCTGGATGATGGGCCAGAACGCCGTGAGCGATCAGTGCACGCTCGAACAGACGCTGACCACGCGGTTCGGTGCGGCGGAGAACGAGCGGCTCATGGATCTCTTCCGCGACAGCTGGATTACCCAGCGCGACTGGGACCTGATGAAGGACTTCGGGCTCAACGTCGTCCGGCTGCCGTTCATCTACAGCCTCCTTGAAGACGACACCAATCCCTATCACATGCGCGACGACGCATGGGAATACCTCGACAACGCCATCGATCAAGCCGAAGCGCGCGGCATGTATGTAATTCTCGATCTGCACGGTGCCGCCGGCAGTCAGGGCCGCGAACAGCATAGCGGCTGTGCGAATCGCAACTGGTTCTGGGACGGCGGCAACGGACAACCGGCCACGTACTATCAGGACCGGACGGTGTGGTTGTGGCAGAAGATCGCGAAGCGCTACAAGGATCGCAAGGCGGTCGCTGCGTACGGTTTGTTGAACGAGCCGTGGGGCACGGATGCGGCGACCCTCGCGACATTTATCGATCGGCTGTACAACGCCATTCGCGAGTTCGATAGCAAACATATCATCGTTCTGCCCGGCCACAACTCCGGCATCGATGCTTACGGCGATCCCGCCGCGCGCGGCATGACCAACGTCGCGTTCGAGATGCACTTCTACCCAGGGTTGTTCGGCTGGGGACAGATCGGCTACGGCGTGCAGCGCGACTGGCTCAAGTGCGGCCCTCAAGGAACAACGGGCGTTTGCGAATGGGATCAGCGGCTGCGAAATTTGCGAACGCCGTTCCTGATCGGCGAAATGCAACCCTGGGTCGGCCAGGGAGATCTTGGCGGCAAGATCACGCGTGCGACCTACGATACATATGGCGGTTTCGGCTGGGCCACGACGAACTGGGCCTACAAAGTCTTCACCAATGGCGGCGGCCAGGGCGCGGGCACCTGGGGCATGGTGACAAACCTCAGCACGCAGGAAGTGCTGGTCAAAGCGAACACCTGGGATTGTGACAACTGGGATTCGACGTTCGCGACTGCGTGCAACACCAGCGCAAACTCGATCACGGTCGGCGGGACTGGCTCGTCGCGCACGATGTATCTAGTGATCAAGTCAGGCGCGTGCTGTGGTGGCGCGCTCGACGTCGTGTACGACCGCGTCAGTCTCGTCAACGATGCGACCGGCGAAGAAATGATCGTCAATGGCGACTTCGGCTCAGGCGCCGGGTGGACCGAATGGAATATCAACGGCGCGCAGGCAATCGACTATGCCTACACCGCCAATACTCCCACCGGCGGCAACGGTGCAGCGTTGCGCGTCAGCGGCGCCGCTGACAACAACGGCGGCATCTATCAAGCGGTGCAACTCGTACCCGGACAGAGCTACACCTTCACCGGCGTATTCAAAGATGTCGGCAGTCCCGCCGCGTCCGCTTGGGCTGAAATCTATCTGGTGGAGAACGCACCGACACCCGGCATCGACATCGTTGGCACCGCCATTCCGAATGTGAACTTCGCGACGGCAAGCGTATCGGAAATCGAGGATTTGTTCGAGTCGTTCGCGACACTTGATTACGACGTGCATCGCGACGTGGAGTACTGGCTGACCACTGACCAGAAGCCGACGATCTTCTCGCTGCCAGCGAGACCCGACGGCCTCACGCTGACGCACGATGGCGCGAGCGCTCGGCTTCAGTGGAATGCGAACAGCGAAGCAGACCTCACCGGCTACAACGTGTACCGCGGCTCGATTCAAGGCAACTACACACGCATCGCCACTGTGACTGAGCCGACGTACACGGACAACACGATCGTCGCGGGCCGACCATACTTCTATGTCGTCGCCGCGACCGATCCTGAAGACGAGAGCTTCCTGAGCGAAGCTGTCAGCATCGCAGGCGAACCCGCTCGTATTCCAGGCGTCATCGAAGCGGAAAGTTTCATCGACATGCTGGGTGTGCAAACAGAAAGCACCACGGACGCGGGTGGCGGCTTCAACGTGGGTTTTCTCGAACCCGGCGACTGGTTCGAGTACTCGGTCAATGTGCAAACCCCCGGGACCTACACCGTCCAATATCGAGTCGCGAGCCTCGGCGGCAGCAACGGCTTTCAGCTAACCAGCGGTGTAACAGTGCTCGACACGCAATCGATTCCAAACACCGGCGGGTGGCAGTCGTGGCAGACGGTCACGGATACGGTCACGTTGAGCGCCGGCGAACAGACACTGCGCGTGAACGTGACCGGCGGCGGCTGGAACATCAACTGGATTGCTTTCTCACTCGCTGTGACTGAATGACAAGGAGGTCGATCATGCGTAGCCGATTGCCCACAGCACTTCTCTGGATCACATCGCTGTTGTTGATATCGACAAACGCCAGCGCGCAGAGCGTCAGCTGTGCCGGTGTGCCTGTATGGAACGCCACTACGACTTACGTTTTGGGCAACAAAGTCGTGTTCAACAACACGCTCTATCAGGTGAACGGCACGCTTGCGAATGTGCCGCCCGACTATTGCCCTGCGTGCGGTTGGTACACCAACCTCGGCACGTGCGGCACGAGCCCGCCGCCGCCCCCTCCTCCGCCACCGCCTCCATCGGGCGACGGCTTGAGCGCGATACTGTCACGCACTGTGTACGAAGAGATGTTCCCTCGTCATCACGCGATCTTCTCGTATGACGCGTTGATCAGCGCAGCGGCGAGCTTCCCCTCGTTCGCGACACAAGGCACGACCACACAGCGCAAACAAGAATTGGCGGCGTTCCTTGGAAACATTGGGCACGAAACGACCGGCGGATGGCCGACCGCACCCGGCGGCCCGCAAGCGTGGGGCTTGTACTTCGCACAGGAAGTCGGCTGCGAAAACGGCCAATGCACGGGCTACTGCGTCGCTGTTCCAGAATGGCCCTGCGCGCCCGGCAAGACCTATCACGGACGCGGACCGATCCAGTTGAGCTACAACTACAACTATGGCCCGGCAGGACGTGCGCTCGGCATCGATTTGCTCAATAACCCGGAGCGGGTTGCGACCGACGGTGTTGTTTCTTTCAAAACCGCACTCTGGTTCTGGATGACTGCACAGTCACCGAAGCCCTCGGCGCATGCAGTGATGACCGGCGGCTGGACCCCAAGCTCGCAAGACGTCTCGCTCGGACGTCAACCGGGTTTCGGCATGACCATCAACATCATCAACGGCGGACTCGAATGCCAACGCCCGACAGATGCACGCGTGAACGACCGCGTCGCCTTTTACCAGCGCTTCACTGGCATGCTGGGCGTCGGAATGGGCAGTAACGTGTACTGCGATACGATGGCGCACTATTGATAGCGCAGCGGGGTTTCGCCTCGTGACGGGATTGGCGATGGAAACATCGCCAGTCCCGGTTGTGGCATTACTCTAGTTACGGACCGGGGCCGGTCGAGTCCATACCTAAGCAGCAACGAGCCGGCCCACAACTATGAGTTCATTCATATGTGTGTCAAAGACGGCCCAGCCAGCATCGGGAGCGGCCACGGCATACTCGAAGAATCGGCATTGGCGTATGACTTCAACGATCGCCTCGGGCGCTCCTTCGTAAAGCGCTAAGGGTGGATGAGTGTCCTCAGTCACCACCAACACCGCGGAGTTTTCCGCTTTGATCAAGTCAAACAAAATCGCAATTCCATCGCCGGAGCCATATTCGATTCTCCTGCTGGGCACACGCAGGACTTGCCACCACCACTGGGACGCATCATTCGTCACGAACGCCTCGGACAAGTTCGCCACTAGAGCTTCGGCAAGCTGCGCCGGCAAACGAACGACGCGGCCGACGGCGGTAGCAGCGGCGTTCAACTCTTCGAGTAGTTCTACATCGGCCATATCGATAACCCTCATTGATCCTTGCGATCCGGTCTGATGGATGGCGAGGCCCAGAGTAAGGCTCATTACCGCGGCGAGTGCCCCCCTGACTGAGGATGTTGGTGGCGATTGTCCTTCTGCCTTCGTCGCTGGCAGCTGGTGCAACTCCGTCGACACGCGTGGCGAGGGAACGATGTCCATTTGTTCCTTCGTGTCGGCGGCGGACGCGGTGTCCAGCGCTTGTGTCTCAGCCTGTGCCGAGGCCGGTGACTTCTCTTTCGGCAGCGCCTTCCATGCCCAAGTATCCGCCAGCGAGCACGACGGCGAGAATGATTAATATGAGCTTGATGTATTTCACGCGCGTCTCCCTACGCTACTGTGGATGTCGACAGAATAGTGGGCGCGCCCGGGGAAGCACGCTTGACACTTAAGCCGCAACAGGAGGGGGAGTGGCGGAGAGGAAGGGATTCGAACCCTTGTAGGGACGTAATGCCCTCAACCGATTTCGAATCGGTGCCGTTATGACCGCTTCGGTACCTCTCCGTGCGGGGGCCGGCATTCTAATGGAGTCGTTCACGGCGAGGAAGGGGGTTGTGCCGGATCGGTCAGCTCGGCCTGCAGCCAGGCGCGGAAGCCCTGGGCGGCGGGGCCAGCGGCGGCGGGATTTAGCAGTAAATAGTGCCATTTGGGGCCGGCCACGACCTCGGGGAACGGCTGAACCAGCTTGCCATCCCGGAGCGTAGACGCGAACAGAGTGGGCGACAGCAGCGCGACGCCGGCGCCTTCGATGGCCGCCGCGGCATCAAGCTCGTGGGTGGGGTACTCGTCGGCACAGAATCGCGGGCGCGAAACGCGAACGCCGGCGTGATGGAACCACCGGGGCCAATCGTCATGCGCCAGCAGCGGCAGCTTCGCGAGATCTGCGGGTGACGACAGCTTCACCGTCGAGGCCAGCGACGGGCTAAGCATGGGCGTCGACTCGACAGGCAACAGCCGGGTCACGGTGAAGTCGGGCCACGCACCCAGGCCGGTACGAATCGCGACATCGAAGTCGCCGGACGAGCGTTGCTCAGCTGAACAATCGATCTGGACCGGCACGGCGTCCGCGCGTTGGTGATATCGCGCGAGTCGGGGCGCAAGCCAGCGTGACGCGAATGAAGGGGTGGCCGTCACTCGCAATGCCTGCGTTCCGCCACGGCAGGCAGCGACAGCGGAGTGCATGACGCGTAACGCGTCGTCGATTTGCCCCGCGAGAGTGACAGCAACAGCTGTTGCTTGCAGACGCGGGCCCGAGCGCTCGAACAAGCGAATCCCCAGCTCGGCTTCGAGATTGCGAATACGCAGACTGACCGCAGCGGCAGTCACGCCGAGCTCGTCGGCTGCGCGAGTAAAGCTTCCGTGTCGTACGCAGGACTCCAGAATTCGCAGCGATTCCAGCGGCGGCAGACGTTTGCGCATGACGATTTCAACCTCGGCTTGTGCTCGACCACGACAATGCTCGTGCTCTCGCGAACGCGGACCGATCAAACTTGCGCGACACCTGGGGAGGACGGCAATGAGCCCGCTAGCATCGCGTCATTTACTCACACTCAGCATCGAACTCCATCCGATCTACGATCTGGGCGTCACCCCCGTCGGTCACCGCCGGATCGTGCCGGTGTCCGGCGGAAAATTTCAGGGCGAGCGATTGCGTGGAGACATTCTGCCGCACGCGGGCTCGGATCTGTTGATCACGCGTGCCGACGGCGCGTTTCAACAGGACGTGCGGCTGGCATTACAAACGGATGACCGCGCGTTGATCCTGATGACGTACCGCGGCGTTCGACACAGCTCGCCCGAAGTTGCAGCCCGCATCGCCCGAGGCGAGTCCGTCGGACCGAATGAATACTATCTGCGCACCTCGCCGTTTTTCGAAACCGCGGCGCCCCAGTACAACTGGCTGAACCGCATCGTGGCCGTCGGCGTCGGCGAACGACTACCCAACGGCGCGCGTTACGAAATTTTCGAAATCCTGTGACTGGACGCTGACCGGCCCGCGCGGTTGCTCGCAATCGATGTTCATCACCGACAGCGTCATTGGGACATCCACCCAATAGTAGAAAACGACGGCGGGAGTTCGTGGCTGCACACGACGCGTCACCGAACCGCTGTTGCAATTCGCCATCGACGTGCCGGTCTGCACTCCATACTGATTGCCCGGCAGCGTGCTCAAAACATCCTGGCCCGGCGCGAACACGTGGACGGTGTGATCGCCGACGAACGAAGTGAACGCCATCCGATCGTTGCGAGTGCTATTGCCGACGCAGATCACATTCGGTAGCGGGTACGCGCATGGAAACATCGAGCCCGCTTCGAACAAATGCGTTTCGTCGATCTGACAGGTCTGCTCGCCAACGGCATTGCCCGCCGATCCGTTGGCGTCGTCGTCGCTGCCGTCGGCGTCGCAATCGGCGCTGTTGGAAAATATATTGGCCGCGAGATCGTCATGGTTATAGTCGATGCCGGTGTCGAGCACGGCGACCACGACATCTGGGTTGCCCGTCGTGATATCCCACGCTTCGGCAGCGTCGATGTCGGCGTCCGCGACGCCGTTATTCTGCCCGGTGTTGTTCAACGGCCATTGTCCCGTGAAGCTGGGATCGTTCAGCACGGTGTTGATATGGAAGATGACTTGACGAGAAATTCGTCCGGCACGGTTTCAGGCAACCGCGGGCTGTCGGATGCCGCGACCGACGGATCGATCGCTACCTGGCGCTCCGACCTGGGGCGTTTGCACTCCCGTTGCATTCGGTCCACCCGACGAGCACGCAGCTATACCCAGCGCGGCCAAAAGCAGCGCCAGCCCCACAATCCGCCCCACCATGAGCGCTCTCCCTGATCTTGTTGTCGCGAGCGGCGGACAGGAAGCCATCGCGGCGCGCGAAAGCAATGTTCCTACAGGCCGCGCGGCAGATACGACAGAATCCGGTCGTCGCGTCGGGCGCGAATATCCCGCCGTGCGAGCCGCAAGTACCCACTTCTATTGTTCTGCACGAGCCGACGGCGCCGGCTCTGAACGTACAGCGGCGGTTAAGGTCCAAATCGTGACGCTTTACAGCCCCCTCGCCTCGCACCACACTGAACGCCGTGAACATCCGCTCCTTTTCCGTCGTCAAGGCCCTGCTCAGCGCCCTCGTCGCGTCGCTGGTGTTGGTGGGTGGGGTGAGCCAGGCCGATCCGGACGATTTGCCCGATATCGGCAGCCCGGCACAGGCCATGCTGACGCTGGAAGACGAGTACCAGATCGGCCGCATGATCGTCCGCGGCCTGCGCGATCAGGACCAGATTCTCGAAGATCCCGAGGTCACCGAGTACATCCGCTCGCTCGGTTATCGGCTGTCCAGCCAGGCGCACGACGGCTCGCAGCGCTTCAACTTCTTCATGGTTCGGGACAACACCATCAATGCGTTCGCCTTGCCGGGCGGGTTCATCGGGGTGAACACCGGGCTGCTGCTCAAGACCCAGGACGAAAGCGAGCTGGCGGGCGTGCTGGCGCACGAAATCTCCCACGTTACACAGCGACACATTGCTCGCAGCATCGCGGCTCAAAGCCGTTCGAGCCTGGTCTCGACGGCGGCCATGCTCGCCGCGATTCTGGTGGGTGCGGCGGCGGGTGGCGGAGACGCGGCGATGGCTGGCGTGGCCGCGGCCCAGAGTCTCGCGATTCAACAGCAGATCAGCTTCACGCGATCGAACGAGGCGGAAGCCGATCGCGTCGGCTTGGGATTGCTGGCGCGTTCGGGCTTCGATCCAAACGGCATGCCGCGATTCTTCGAAACCATGAGCCGTCTTGCGGGCAGCAGCGAATTGAATATTCCCGAAATGCTCCGCACACATCCGGTGAGCGGCAATCGTATCGCCGAGACGAAAGAACGTGCCGCGCAGCTGGATGTGACGCCGGCGCCGCCAAGCGCGAGCTATGCGCTCACACGCGAGCGGTTACGCGTTCTATCGACGCCTGCGGGCGAAGATCCTCGCGAGTACTACGCGGCGTTGATCGACAACGAACCCGATGTGACGTCGGCGCAGATGTACGGCAAAGCGCTGGCATTGATGATGGCGGGTCAACCGGCGAAGGCTGTGCCCATTTTCGAGCGGCTGCGCGCTGCCGATCCGACCATGCTCCAGTATCACACCGCGCTGGGCCAGGCGCAGCTGCAGGCGGGCGAAGGCAAAACGTCGCTGCAAACGTTGGCGCGGGCTCGCGAGCTGTTCCCTCGCAATGTCGCGGTCACAGTTCGGTATGCCGAATCGTTGATGCAGCAAGGCGACGCGAAGAAGGCACACGAGATTCTGCTCGACCTGTTCAACACCGTGCCGCCGACGCCCGAGCAAGCGAAGCTCACCGCGTTGGCCGCGAATGCCGCCGGCGACGTGGCCGATTCGTACTTTTACATGTCCGAATACCACCTCATGAGCGGCGATCTGTTGCTGGCCATCAATCAGCTGCAGCTGGCGCTGGCCGTGCCGAAGATTACCGAAGTGCAACGCGCGCGGTTCGAAGCCCGGCTGGACGAGATTCAGCAAGCTTTGCCCAAGCGCGCCGCACGTCGGGCCATGGAAGCAAGCAACGACGGCGGCAGCCGCAGACGCATGAATTGATAGAATCGTCCGGGCTCCTGTTCCGGACGACTGACGGTGCTGGCTTGCACCGTCCAACCGCCCGTACTCGTTTGTTGAAGGATTTCGACGCATGTCTAAGCTAATGCGCACCCTGCCGCTGGTACTTTTATCGCTCCTCGCCGCTGGCTGCGCCAGTTCGCCCGGGCGCACCACCAACGCCGACCCTTACGAGGGCTTCAATCGCGGCGTCTACAAATTCAACGACACGCTCGACCGCGCGGCATTGAAGCCGATCGCGAAGGGCTATCGCAAAGTCACGCCGGGCTTCGTGCGCGCCGGCATCGGCAACGTGCTCGCCAATCTGGAATATCCCGGCACGTTCGTGAATCAATTCCTGCAGGGCAAATGGGCACTGGGCTTCCGCGACACCGGCCGCTTCCTGCTCAACAGCACGCTGGGCGTCGCCGGCATTTTCGACGTCGCCACGCCCCTGGGCCTGGAAAAGAACGACGAGGACTTCGGCCAGACGCTCGCGTTCTGGGGTGTTTCCTCCGGTCCGTTCCTGAACCTGCCGCTGCTCGGCCCTTCCTCGGTGCGAGACGCACCGACGCGAGCGCTGGATTTCCTTACCAATCCCCTGCAGTACACCGATCTGCCGTGGGAAGCGGAATGGGGCAATCGCGTGATCGATGTCGTGCACTCGCGCTCCGAGCTGCTGCCGTTGGATGAAACACTCCAGCGCACCTACGATCCGTATGCCTTCATTCGCGACGCCTGGGCCCAACAGCGCGAATTCAACGTGTTCGACGGTAATCCGCCGCCGGAAACGCTCGAAGACGTGATGGAAGAGGAAGGCGCCGAAGAAGCGCAGCCTCAGCAGTAATCAACGCAGCGGGAAACGCAATCTCGCGATCAAACCGGCAGGTCGATTGGCGTCGAGGATGAGCTCGCCGCCGTGGCCTGCCGCGATGGCCTGAGCCACTGCCAGCCCCAGGCCGAAACCTACCCGATCGGTTTGTGACAAGCGCTCGAACGGGCGCACAGCTCGCTCACGCAGCTCCGGCGCAATGCCGGGGCCATTGTCGGCCACTGATATTTCTATCCACTCATCGTCCGCGCGAACTGAAACATTCGCGCCGTCTGCGTATTTGATGGCGTTATCGATCAGATTGCGCACCGCTCGCGCGAGTGCATCGGGTCGGCAATTGCATCGGATGCCATATGCGCCGGTGAACGACGCCGGCTGACCCAGCTCGGCAAACTCCTGGCATTCGCTTTCCAACAGCTCGCTCAAATCGACGCAGCGCATGGGCTCGGCGTGTGCCCCGCCCCGCAGGAACTCCAGCGCCGAGCCGGTGATCGTTTCCATCCGGTTGATACTCGCGACCATGTCTTCGCGCAGCTCGGCATCGTCGATCAATTCCGTCTTGATTCGTAACGCGGTGAGCGGCGTGCGCACGTCGTGGCTGATCGCGGCCAGCGTGCTCGTTCGTCTCGCCAGCTCGTCCGCCACCTGTCGTTGCATTTCATTGAACGCGCGAATGGCTCGTTGCAAATCGAGCGGGCCGTCTTCGGGCACCGGCGCGACCTGCAGTCCCGCACCGAAGCGTTGCGCGGCGTCGGTCAGTCGATTCAGTGGCCGGTTCAAACGTCGCATGAAGAAGATCGCGATGCCGCCGACGAACACGAACACGACGGCGGCACGAATCATCCAATCGAGCTTCTCGCGCCAGTGCCACTCGTGCGCGTGTACTTCGGCGTTGAGCCAGGCACCCGAGTCGAGCCGGAGGCTGACGACGACTGCCTCAACCGGCAGATCGATTTCGGAGTGGCGACATTTCCAATAGGAAAAGTCGTCGCGCGTGAGTCGAGCCTGTGTAATGTTGAGCCGTGGCGCGGCGAGCGAGAATTGCTGCGTAAGTTGTGATTGCAGTTGTCGCGTTTCGGTCGTCGATTGACCGCGAGCGAACGGCTGCGGCGAAACCGTGTATCCGAAGTGACACGACGAAGCGATTTGCAACACGCCGGCGACGCTGTCGCTCTCGATTCCGTTCAACACTTTGTACAAACTCTGCAGCCGTTCGAGCGGAGCGCCCGAGGACGCCGTTTCCACAGCGGTGTCGTGCTGGAGCATCTCCATGATTGCGAGCGACGCGAACAGAGCGAGCAGCGAGAGCGCCAGCACGGCGATCATCCGACCTTCCATGCTTCTCACGATGCCCACTCCACTGCGGCCGCGAACACGTAACCGCCGCCCCACTTGGTAAGAATGATGCTGGGATTTTTCTGATCGAGCTCCAGCTTGCGACGCAGCCGGCTGATTTGATTGTCGATACTGCGATCGAAGACGCGCGCCTCGCGACCTTTGGTGAGATCCAGCAACTGATCGCGCGTCAACGTCAGACCAGCATGTTCGATGAGCGACACCAGCAACAAATGCTCACCTGAGCTGAGACGCACGATGACACCATCGGAACCGACCACTTCCTTGCGTGCGAAATCGAATCGCCAGCCGGCAAACGTGACGCGTCCACTCGACTGTTGCTGACGCCTTGGCAGCATGCGGCTGCGCCGAAGCACCGACTTCGCGCGCGCCAGCAGCTCACGAGGATCGAAAGGTTTGGTGACGTAATCGTCCGCGCCCAGTTCGAGACCAACGATTCGATCCGTGCTCTCCGCCAACGCAGTCAGCAGGATCACGGGAATGCGCTCGGTCTCCTGCAAGCGCCGGCAAATGCTCAAGCCATCTTCGCCGGGCATCACCACGTCGAGCACCAGCAGATCGACGTGCGACGCCCCGAGCACTCGATCCATTTCTTTGCCATCGGCCGCGACGCTGACGCGAAACCCATGCCGGCGAAAATACTCCGCCAGCGGTTTGCGAATGTCGCGATCGTCGTCGATGACCAGAATGTGAGGTTGCTCGTCCATCGCCCGCCTATTGTCGAGACCGACTCGCCCTCCCGCCCGACTATTTTGTATCAATGTGTGTCAGGCCTGCGCGCTCGTCACGTGCCGACATAGTTGCCCCGCGTCGGCCGTTATTGTCTTCGCACCCGACGGTCACAGGCATCCCCATGCTGACATTGCAGCGGTTGAGCAAACGATTCGGCACCCATTGGGCACTGCAGGAGCTGGACTTGCGCGTCGGTCCGGGCGAGATCCAATGCCTGCTGGGCGCGAACGGCGCTGGCAAGACAACCACGCTGAACCTGGTGCTGGGCTTCCTGTCCCCGACAACGGGAGCCGCTTACGTCAATGGCATCGAAGTCGCCGGCAACGCAGTTCGGGCTCGCGCGCAATTGGCGTTCGTTCCGGAGCAAGTCAGCCTGTACCCGTTGCTCACGGGGCTGGAAAACCTCGTTTATTTTACGCAGCTCAGCGGCAAGTACGACATCTCCGGTGCGCAGCTCCATCAGTATCTCGATCGCGTCGGACTCGAACGCGACGCGGTCCACGCACGAGTCGAGCGCTATTCCAAAGGGATGCGTCAGAAGGTCGCGCTCGCCATCGCGTTGGCTAAGGACGCGCGAGCGTTGTTACTCGACGAGCCCCTGTCTGGGCTCGATCCCAAAGCTGCGAATGAATTTTGTGCACTGGTGAGAAGTCTCGCCAAAGGCGGGGCTGCCGTATTGATGGCGACTCACGATCTGTTTCGTGCCAAGGAGCTCGGCGGTCGGCTCGGCATCATGCGCGCGGGGCGCTTGCTCAAGAATCTGGATGCGGCCAGCGTCAGCCACGCGCAGCTCGATCAGATCTATCTCGACTGTATGAACGTCGGAGTCACGCAATGATCGGCGTGATTGCGAGCAAGGAGATGACTGAGTATGGGCGTGATGGCCGTATTCTTTCGCTACTGGGTTTGATCGCGGCGTTACTGATGATTGCGCTGCTCACAGGCTGGGCAACGCAGACCGAGCGTCAGCGTCAAGCGCAGCTGTTACAAGGCAACGATCAGGCCACTTTCGTCAAGCAGGGCGACAAGCCAACGCACTCGGCGGCGCACTTCGGACGCATGGCCTACAAGCCAGTGCCGGCACTCGCCGCGTTCGATCCGGGCTCGTCACCGTATCTCGGGCAGGTGATCTGGCTCGAAGCACACCGTCAGGGACCCGCGATGTTTCGTCCTGCCGAGGATGCGCCGGAGCTGCGCCGGCTATCGGATCTGAGCGTCGCCGGCATTCTCACCTTGCTGCTGCCACTGGTGATATTTCTGGTGGGGCACAGCTCGGTCGTGGGCGAACGAGAACGCGACACGTGGCATCACGCGCTCAGTAGCGGAGCGACGTACGATCAACTGTTCTTCGGCAAGCTCGCGGCAGTCGCGGTGATTGGCGTTGGGATCGCGCTGGTCGCTGTGGCGACTTCGACCGGAATCGCGGTCGTCAGTTCGTCGCCTGATGCCTCTGCCGACTCGGCGATCCGAGGCGCTGGTCTCACCGGGTTGTATGTTGTTTACTCGCTGATGCTGAGTGCGATTGCACTCGCCGTGTCGGCTCGCGCCCGAAGCACAACGTCAGCGCTGCTCATCTTGCTGAGTGTTTGGGCACTGTGCGCAGTGATCGCACCGCGCGTGGCGGCAGACGTCGCGGATCGCTTTCACCCGACGCCCAACAGTGCCAGCTTCTGGAAACAAACCTCGGATGACATTCGCAATTCCAGGCCGAAGCGCGGCAGCGAGGAGTATCGAGCCATCGAGCGCGATGTTCTAAGTCGCGCGCTGGGCCGTGACGTCGCTGCTGATGAAATCGCGACGCTGTCACTGAACCGCCAGGGCCTCAGCCTGGAAATCGGTGAAATCGCCGGCACCAGAACTTTCGACGCCGCATATGACCGACTGTACGAAACGTACGAAGCGCAGCGACGCGTGCGCCAGTGGTTCGCGCTACTCGCGCCGACGATTTCGTTGCAACACATCTCCAGCGCGCTCGCCGGCACGGACATCGAAGCGCATCGTGATTTCACCGGCGCGGCTGAGCAGCAGCGGCGGCTCATCATTCGGCTCATGAATGAGGATTTGATGCTGAGGGGCGCTCCAGCAGGCGATGCCTATCTGTCGAGCCGTGAGCTGTGGGAAAAGATTCCGAACTTTGCGTATCACGCACCCTTGATCTCGCAAGCCATCCGCTACGTGGCGTGGGACATCGTCGTTCTATCTCTGTGGACTGTGGCCGCGCTGTGGATGGCCCGGCGTGCAGTCGCGCAATCGCGCGCTCAATGAGAAGCACCAAACGATGCCGCAAACGAGACGTCGAAAATTGCGCGCCTCCAGGTTCTGCATCGTCAAAACGAGATGCCACAAGTTCAGCACTTCCGTATTCCGAGCCGTTCAAAATGACACGTAGGCTGATTGCGTCGTCCGGGGGCGACCTATGTCCCTCCGGCAGCTTGAATAAAACAGGACGTTTTTTCGAGCAGCAGTGCGACCTCACAGAGGACCAATGCGGGTTATACACCGCAGCCGAGGATTGCCCAACGCCGTAGTTGATGACGGTGGAGGGATGGACGGAATACGGTCCACGCGTCTGCGTGGACAAGGCCCGTGCGCGGTGCCGGAGGGACATAGGTCGCCCCCGGACGACGCGAGCCACCACGCCTCTTAAATTCTTAGAAACACAACAACCATGCTCGACCCACGAACATGCAAACACGCGACTTGATCGTGCATGAATGGAAAACCCGGCTCGCGCGTCCCGCGGCAATCACGAGCCTGCTGCTATTCGCGCTGGCACTCGTCTACGGCGCATTCAACGGCGCTGCGTACCGAAACGCACAAGCTCGGATCATCGCCGCGCACGAAACGGAAGTCGCAGACGCGATGAACCACTGGCGAACAGACCTGCAGGTGCTTGAGCAGGGCAAGCCAGATTCGAAGGTGCCGCCGTGGGCAGGATCGCCGATGGATGCCATGTTCGCTTCATCACTACCGCCTGCCGCACTCGCAGACTTCGCTATTGGCCAGGGTGATTTGCTCCCGTACTTCGGCTCGTTGTCGCTGTGGGACCCCGACATCCGCCTGTTCTCGAAATATGAGCTGGCCGATCCAGTCGCGCTGGCACTCGGCGGCTTCGATATGAGCAAGGCGGTCCTGCTGTTATCGCCGCTGTTGCTGATCATCCTGACGTTCGATGTGCTGTCCGCCGAGAGAGATGCAAAACGTTTGACGCTAACCTTGGTACAAGGCCCGAGCATCGAGTCGCTGTTCTGGCGCCGACTGCTGATCCGATCCGGCGTCGTGCTGGCCCCGATACTTCTGGTGTCCGCGACGGCCGCGGTAATGAACTCAGCCGATGGCCGATTCATTCACTATCTGCTGTGGCTGCTCGGCACCTGCTGTTACTTCGTTTTCTGGATCGCACTCATTGGTTCGGTCGCGAGCCGAAACGCCCGAGGTGTCAGCAACGTATTGGTACTCCTGCTTGCATGGGCAGGGCTGACGCTCGTGTTACCTGCGGTCGTTAGCGCGGTGAGCGAAACGGCGTATCCGCTGCCATCCCGTCTCGCCTATCTCGCGCACGGTCGCGAAGTCGAGATCGATACCGAGCTGGCGGAGCCAGCGATCACACAACAGCTCGTGCAAGACCATCCAGAACTGTTCGTGGCCGACGCCAGTGCAATCCCCCCTTACGTGCGCACAGCGTATCTCGTGACATCCATGGTGGACAAAGCCACTCGTAAGATCCTCGCCGAGTTTGAGCAAGCCGCGCAAAGGCGCGAACGAGCGCTCGCCATGCTCCGCTATGTCTCACCGACAGTGATCATGCACGGCTTTTTCAACGACGTTGCCGGCTCATCGACCGCACGACAGCGCCGCTACGTCGCACAGGCTCGCGCGTTCAAGAGCGCTTATGCGAAACAAGCCGCGGGGTACATTCTGATGGGAGAGCGGTTGCCGTCCGCCGCAGCTGCCGAGTTGCCGAAGTTTCAATTCGCAGATACACGTTGGCCGAGCATCGTGAGATCGCATGTATCCGCGTTGCTCGTTCTCGTAGTGATGACGAGCCTGCTGTTGCTGCTCGCCCGTCGACGCGTCAGCCGGGTCGGGATGCTCGATGCTTGAACCACGTGGACATGCGCTCGATTGCCTGCTCGACCTCGGCCGTGGAGACGGCAAAGCTCATGCGCATGAAGCGATGACCTTCGACCGGATCGAAATCGACGCCCGGTGCCGTGGCGACACCCGTCTCTCGCAACAAGGTCTGGCACAGGTCGAGACTGTCATTGGTCAGGTGCCCGACATTCGCGTAGATGTAAAACGCGCCGTCGGGAGGAGCGATATTGGTGAGCCCCATGCCCGGCAGTGCTTTCAGCAGCAACTCTCGATTGCGTGCATACGTCGCAAGATAACCTTCCAGCTCTTCGCGACAGTCCATCGCCACCAGCCCCGCATGCTGACTTAGCGACGGCGGCGTTAGAAACAGGTTGCTCATGAACGCCCGCGCCCGCACTCGCAACTCTTGTGGCACGAGCAGCCAGCCGAGCCGCCAGCCGACCATGCTGAAATATTTGGAGAAGCTGTTCACGATCAGTGCGTTTGGATCGAACTCCAGCATGGAGCGCGCCGGGCCGACGTAGCTCAAGCCGTGATAGATCTCGTCCGACACGATGGTGATATTGCGCTCACGACACACCTTGGCAATCGCCGCCAGTTCCGCTGCCGGAATGATCGTGCCCGTGGGATTCGCAGGACTCGCAACGATCACGCCCTGAGGCACAGGATCGAGCGCAGCCAAGCTCGCCGCGGTGAGTTGAAAGCGCGACTCTGCACCGCAAGCGATTTCAATCGGCGTGAGATTCAACGCCCGCAATGTATTTCGATATGCAACGTATCCCGGCCGGGCGAGTGCAATCCGATCGCCCGGCGAGAACGTACAGCTCAATCCGAGCGTGAGCGCGGGCGACGCGCCACACATGAGGATGAATTGCTCGGGCTCGACGTGCACGCCATACGAGTCCAGATAGTGACGCACCAGTCGCGCCTTGAGCGCGGTGCTCTCCCAATAACCCATCGGGTCGGAGTCGAGCACTTGATGGGCCCGCTCGATTGCGGCCCGCGGTGCGCCCGTGGACGGCTGCCCGAACTCCATGTGAATGATCGAACGCCCTTCGGACTTCAGCGCGTGCGCGAGCCTGCTGATGGTGAGCGCTTGGAACGGGTCGACTTGGGATTTCATAAGGGCCACCGGTGGGGTGGCCCTCATTATGGACGCTTAACGGCTGGCGAGTAACTCGTCGACTTGGCTGATGCGCGCCAGTGCGGCGACCTGCGTCGGGATGTTTTTGAACTGCAGCTGCTGTTTCTGCTTACGCGCGCGGCGGATCCATTCGATCAGCAACGCCAGCCCGGCGCTGTCGCCCTCGGGCACGCCGCCGAGATCGACCTCGAGGCTCTTCTCGCCACGGAACGCCTGTTCGCTGCGGTCGAGCAACTCGGTGACGGTTTCCGCATCCAGGGGGCCGCGCACCTTGAAGCGCCCGTTGCCGAGCACTTCAAGAGAGGCCGGTCCCTGGTTGGAGGGTTTGGCGTTCATTCGGTGCAGCGATCAGCCTGTGGAAGCCGTCGGCTTCTTGATCTGGCCGCTCGCGACCTGCTGTTCCAGGCGCTGAATCACCGCTTCCAGGCCCTTCTGTTCGATCTCCGAACCGAAGTCGGTACGGAACGACTTCACGTACGACACGCCTTCGATCTGCACGTCGTAGGCCCTCCAGCCGCCGTCGTCCAACTTACGCAGCGAGTAGTTCACCGGCACGCGGCTGCCGTTGTCGCGACGGATTTCGGTGCGCACGGTCGCGACCTTGTCGGTGGGGTTGCCCTGGAACGGCAGCACCTTCAAACGGTCCGGCGTGAAGTCGAGCAGCGCCTCGCCGTAGTTCTGCAGCAGCGACTGATAGAACGCCTCGACGAAGCGCTTGCGCTGCTCCGGCGTGGCCGTGCGCCAGTGCTTCGCCAGCACCAGCTGAGCCGAGTACGCGGTGTCGAAGTACGGCAGCATGTTCTTGTCGACCAGCTCGCGCACCTTGCCCTTGTTCTTGGCGTACTCGGCGCGGTTGGCGTCGAGATCCTTGAGCGTGTCGTTCGCGACCTTGTTGACCAGCTCCTGCGGGCCGAGCTTGGAAATGTCCTCGGCCGCGCTGGCCGCGCCGGCACCGAACGTCAAGGCCAGGGCCGACAGACCCAATGCCAGCAATACACGACGAGACTGTTTCATAACGTTCATCCCAAAGTTCATGGCTTCGCTTCCTCCGCCTTGGTCGCAGCGTCCGCCGGCTTGCCTTCGCCGCCAGACTGCGATTCGTTCGAATCGTCACCCTTCTTCATGAAACCGGCGACCAGCTGATTGATCAGGTTTTCCAGCACCAGCGCATCCTGCACCAGGGCGATCCGGTCGCCGCTCTTCAAAAAGTCCTCGGCGCCGCCGGCGGTGATGCCGACGTACTGCCCGCCCAGCAGGCCCGAGGTCATGATCGCGGCGTCGCTATCCGAAGGAATCCGGTTGTATTCGGACGCGATCTTCATGCGCACCACCGCCTTGTAGACAGTTTGGTCGAAAGTGATGGTATCAACCCGCCCCACCGTGACGCCGGCCATGGAGACTGCCGCGCCGGGCTTCAGGCTGCCGATGTTTTCGAACTGCGCCGTCACTTCGTAGCTGCCGGTGCCGTTGACCGTGAGCTCGCGATTGGTGATTTGCGTCACCATGAAGAACAGCGACGCGAACCCCAGCAGCACGAACAACCCGGTGGAAATTTCAACTGTACGTGTGGTCGAACTCATATTCGCTCCGCAATCACAGCATCACAGCTGTGAGCATGTAATCCAGCATCAAGGTCAGCACCGCGGAAATCACCACCGTGCGAGTGGTCGCTCGGCCCACGCCTTCGGCGGTCGGGGTGGCGGTATAACCCTCGTACACCGCGACCAGGCTGCAAGCGAAGCCGAACACACAACCCTTGATCGCGCCTTCGGTGATGTCGTCGATGCTGACGCTCGATCGCATCTGCGACCAGAAGTTCGCCTGGTCGACGCCAAACAGCTGCACCCCGACGACCTGCACACCGTAAATGCCGATGGCTACGAAAATCAGCGTCAGCAGCGGCATCGCGATCAATCCGCCGAGGAAGCGCGGCGCAATCACTCGACGAATCGGATCGACCGCCATCATCTCCATCGCAGTGAGCTGATCGGTGGCGCGCATCAAGCCGATTTCGGAGGCGAGCGAGGTACCGGCACGGCCGGCAAACAACAGCGCCGTTACCACCGGGCCCAGCTCTCTGATCAAAGCCAGCGCCGCGGCCGTGCCGAGCGCGTCTTCCGAACCGAACCGCAGCAGCAGGTTATAACCTTGCAGGCCGAGCACGGCGCCGACGAAGAAGCCGCAGATCATGATGATGACCAGCGACAACGCACCGGTGTTGTGGACCTGCTCGATGATCAACGACGGCCGCAGCAAGGCGCGAGGTGCTTGCCCCAGCGTACGGCCGAGAAACAACGTCACGCCGCCGACGGTCGAGGCGAAATCGGCCGCGTTGTCCGCCAGCTCTCGCAGTAGCTTCATGCGGAATCCGCCAGCAACTGTTGATTGTAATCCGGCGCCGGATAGTGGAACGGCACCGGGCCGTCGGCCAGGCCGTTGATGAATTGATTCACGATCTCGGACGGATGCTCTTTGAGCACATCGAACGTGCCCGCCGCAGCGACCTTGCCGCTGGCGATGATGTAGCTGGTGTCCGCGAGAATGGAGAGCTCCTCGACGTCGTGCGATACGACGATGCTCGTGATGCCGAGCGCCTGATTCATTTGCCGCACCAGTCGCACGATCATGCCCATCGAGATCGGATCGAGGCCGGTGAACGGCTCATCATAGATCAACACTTCGGGATCCGTCGCCATGGTGCGCGCGAGCGCGACTCGACGTGCCATGCCGCCGGACAATTCCGAAGGCATCAACTTCGCCGCGCCCCTGAGACCCACGGCCTGCAATTTCGTGAGCACGATGTTGCGAATCAAGGTCTCGGGAAGGTCGGTGTGTTCGCGCAACGGGAACGCCACGTTCTCGAACACATCGATGTCGGTGAGCAATGCACCGTTTTGAAACAGCAGCCCCATGCGACGGCGCAGCGCGTACAGCTCGCTGGTGTTGAGCGACGACACGTCGATGCCGTCGAACAGGATCTGTCCGCGAGTGGGTTTGATCTGCCCGGTAATCAGCCGCAGCAGAGTGGTTTTGCCGGTGCCGCTCGGTCCCATGAGGGCCGTAATTCGGCCCCGTGGAATCGACAGATTCAGTCCAGTGAAGATCGCACGGCTGCCCACCGAGTAGTGAACGTCGCGAATTTCGACGATCGGTGATGAGTCAGCGGCGGATTGGACGGACGATGCATCGGTGCTAATCGCAGACACCATTCATGACCCCGATGTGATGAAGCAGCCGGTGCATCGTCGCAGTTTCCACTTAGCCGTGACTTAGTTTCTAAGAGAGGCGGCTTACGCCGCCTGCTCCGCTTGCGCCGTGTAGCTGCCGTTGCGCGCCAGACCATTCAAATGCGCACGGCGAGCGAATGCCTTCTGACCCGCTGCAAACGTTTCGGGCTTGCCGCCCCACGCCTTCAGCGCTTCGTCCTGCAACGCGCGGCCGTACGAGAATGTGAGCTCCCAAGGCAGCGAACCGAGCTTGTTCATCAAGCTCAAATGTTCGGTGGCTTCCGCCGCGCTCTGTCCGCCCGACAGGAAAGCGATGCCCGGTACCGCGCTCGGCACATAACGCTTGAGAGTGCGCACCGTCGCTTCGGCGACTTGCTGGCGGCTCGCGCGAGCTGTGTTCTTCTTTCCGGAGATGACCATGTTGGGCTTCAGGATCATGCCTTCCAGATGAATGCGGTGTGAATACAACTGTTCGAACACGGCGGCGAGCGTGGCGCTCGTGACCTCTTCGCAGCGCTCGATGGAATGATCGCCGTCCATCAACACTTCCGGTTCGACGATCGGCACAATGCCCGCTTCCTGGCAGAGCGCCGCGTAACGCGCGAGCGCGTGAGCATTCGCGTCGATCGCGAACTGCGAGGGGATGTCTTTAGCGATGTCGATCACCGCGCGCCACTTCGCAAAGCGCGCGCCGAGCTTGTGATATTCGGCCAAACGTTCGCGCAGACCGTCGAGACCTTCGGTGATGGTCTCGTTCGGAAAACCGGCGAGCGGCTTCGCGCCCGTGTCGACCTTGATGCCCGGCACGATGCCGAGCTTGGTCAGATGCTGCGGGAACGGCGTGCCATCCTTGGTTTTCTGGCGGATGGTTTCGTCATAGAGGATCACGCCGCTGATGTACTTGGCGACGTCCGGCGCCGTGAACAGCAGCTCGCGATACGTGCGGCGCGCTTCCTCGGTCGATTCGAGCTGGATGCTATCGAAGCGCTTCTTGATCGTACCGCTGGATTCGTCGGCAGCCAGAATGCCCCGGCCCTTGGCGACCATTGCGCGCGCAATCGACTCAAGCTCACTGCGATTCATAGTTTCCTCCGCTCCCGGCGTAAGACCCGGGCAACGCCGTCCACGGCGCCGGCCCGAGTGAGATGTTTAGATATTGGGGCTGCGTAGGATAGCAAATCGCCTCTGGCAGCTGCGGCCACCCTTGTTGTAGGTAAGCGACAGCGGTCGTCAATGCATCCGGAGTGGCTCCGGCCTTGTATTGGGACTAGAATGGTCCCATTTCCTCCTCCCATGATCAAACCTTCAACATGCTCCGCATCAGCAAGTTGACCGACTACGGCACGGTGATCCTTGCCTGCCTGGCAGGGCAACCGGACCGGCTGTGGACCGCCGCCGAGGTGGCCGAAGCCACGCGCGTCGGCCTGCCCACCGTCAGCAAACTGCTGAAAAAACTGCAGCGAAGCGGATTGGTGATTTCGACTCGCGGCAGTCACGGGGGTTATCAGCTGGCGCAGCCGCCCGCCGAAATCACCGCGGCCACGATTCTGGATGCGCTCGAAGGACCGTTCGCCATCACCGAGTGCAGCGGTGCGCACAGCACCTGCGGCCTGGAGTCGAAATGCGCTGTCGGCCATACCTGGCAGCGCGTGAACGCCGCCATCCGGCGTGCGCTGACGGACATTTCGCTCGCGCAATTGGCGGGTACCGATCGCAGCACCACGGCCACCGTGCCGCTGAGCCGCTTGCGCGCGCCCTCGCACGAGTAACCCGATCATTTGATCCGACTGTTCCAATGGCAAGCAACCCGCAAACTGATCCAACCCTAGAGGCGCTCGTCGGCCAGAAGTACCGGCATGGCTTCGTTACCGATATCGAATCGGATACGGTGCCGCCGGGCTTGGACGAGGACGTCATCCGGCTCATTTCGCGCAAAAAAGCCGAGCCGCAGTTCATGCTCGACTGGCGCCTCAAGGCGTACCGTCATTGGCTGACCATGGCGGAACCGCACTGGGCGCACCTGCGCATCGCGCCGATCGACTACCAATCGATTTCCTACTATTCGGCCCCCAAGCCTAAGGCGGATGCGCCCAAGAGCCTGGAGGAAGTCGACCCGAAGCTGCTGGAGACCTACGACAAGCTGGGTATCCCGCTGCACGAACGCGCTCGTCTGGCCGGTGTCGCCGTCGATGCCGTGTTCGATAGCGTCTCCGTCGCCACCACTTTCAAAGAGCGCTTGAGCAAGGCCGGCGTGATCTTCTGCTCCTTCTCCGAAGCCGTGCAGAAGCATCCCGAGCTGATCGAGAAATATCTCGGCAGCGTCGTGCCCTACACGGACAATTACTTTGCGACCTTGAACTCCGCGGTGTTCTCCGACGGCTCGTTCGTGTTCGTGCCGAAGGGCGTGCGCTGCCCGATGGAGCTGTCCACGTACTTCCGTATCAATGCGGCGAAGACCGGTCAGTTCGAACGCACGCTCATCGTCGCCGAGGAAGGCTCGCATGTGAGCTACCTCGAAGGCTGCACGGCGCCGATGCGCGACGAGAACCAGCTGCACGCAGCAGTCGTCGAGCTGATCGCGCTGGAAGGCGCGCAGATCAAATATTCGACGGTGCAGAACTGGTATCCGGGCGACGAGAACGGCCGCGGCGGTATTTATAACTTCGTCACCAAGCGTGGCGAATGCCGGGGCGCGAACTCGAAGATCAGCTGGACGCAAGTGGAAACCGGCTCGGCGATCACCTGGAAATATCCCAGCTGCATTCTCACCGGCGACAACTCGGTCGGCGAGTTCTACTCGGTGGCCGTGGCCAACAATTATCAGCAGGCCGACACCGGCACCAAGATGATTCACATCGGCCGCAACACTCGCAGCACGATCGTGAGCAAAGGCATCTCGGCCGGCCATGGTCAGAATGCGTATCGCGGCCTGGTGAAAGTGCTGCCGAGCGCGACCAATGCTCGCAACTTCACTCAATGCGATTCGCTGCTGATGGGCGACCAATGCGGCGCCCACACCTTTCCTTATATGGAAGTACGCAATCCGTCCGCGAGCGTCGAGCACGAGGCCACGACGTCGAAGATCGGCGACGATCAGTTGTTCTATTGCCTGAGCCGCGGCATCTCCGAAGAAGACGCCGTGAACATGATCGTCAACGGCTTTTGCAAGGCCGTGTTCAAAGAGCTGCCGATGGAGTTCGCCGTCGAAGCGCAGAATCTTCTGGCCGTGAGCTTGGAAGGCAGTGTCGGGTGAGCGCGGCTGTCTTTTCGAAGACACTTAACGTGTCTTCGAACCGCGCGAACGCCAGGACACGGACGTGCTGGCTGGGCAAGGCTCCAGGGACGGCTGCTTGAGATGACTTGTTAAAGGGCCGATTAGAAATGTTGAGCATCAAGAACCTTCACGCACTCGCGGGCGAAAAGCAGGTGCTGCACGGAATCGACCTGCAAGTGAATGCCGGCGAAGTGCACGCCATCATGGGCCCGAACGGCTCGGGCAAGAGCACGCTCGCGCAAGTTCTCGCCGGTCGCGAGGGCTATACCGTCACCAGCGGCAGCGTCACTTATAAAGGCAAGGACCTGCTGGCACTCGCTCCCGAAGAACGCGCGCGCGAAGGTGTGTTCCTCGCATTCCAATACCCGGTCGAGATCCCGGGCGTAAACAACGTTTATTTGTTGAAGGCCGGCTTGAACGCGATCCGTAAGCATCATGGCCAGCCCGAGATGGACGCGTTCGAATTCCTGACCCTGATACGCGAGAAAATGAAGCTCGTGCAAATGGACGAGAGCTTCTTGAATCGCGGCGTCAACGAAGGCTTCTCCGGCGGCGAAAAGAAGCGTAACGAGATTCTGCAAATGTCGGTGCTGGAGCCTGCGCTCGCGCTGCTCGATGAAACCGACTCAGGCTTGGACATCGACGCCCTGCGCGTCGTCGCGAACGGCGTGAACAGCCTGCGCCGCCCCGAGCGCGCCATCGTCATGGTCACGCACTATCAGCGCTTGCTCGATTACATCGAGCCCGACTACGTGCACGTGCTCTCCGCCGGCAAGATCATCAAGAGCGGCGACAAGTCGCTGGCGCTGGAACTGGAAAAGCGCGGCTACGACTGGGTGAAGCAGGAGGCCGCAGCGTGAGTGCAGTCGGCGCAAAAAGCACTGCTGCTCCGCTGGACCGCTATCGAACAGCGTTCGATGCGCGCTGGAGCGGCGATGACGAGTTGATCGCTCTGCGACGCACGGCGCTCGAACAGTTTTTGTCCGCCGGCTTCCCGACGCACCGGCAGGAGAATTGGAAATACACCAACCTGCGTCGCCTGGAAACGCGCGCCTTTAGCGTCGCGGAACCGACGGCGCTCGACGCCAAACAACCCGAGTGGTTGCCGCACACGGGCACGCGCATCGTTTTTGTGAACGGTCACTATATGCCGGCCTTGTCGTCGCAGCATGCTCAGCCGCCCGGTGTCACCGTCCTTACCTTGAATCAGTGGCTGCGGCGAGACCCGGCCGGACTCGCCGCCTATCTGCGCGATCATGGTCACATCGAAGGCTCGACGCTGGAGCAACTGAACCTCGCGTTCTTCGAAGACGGCGTCGTCGTGAATCTCGCCGACAACGCGACGCTCGATGAGCCGCTTTACATCGTGCATCACTGCACGGCGGCAGCTGCGCAACGCATGAGCCATCCGCGCGTGATGATTCGCGCCGGCCGGAATAGCCGCGGCACGGTCATCGAACATTATCTCGGTGCCCACGACACTGAATATTTCACCAACGCGGTGACTCGCGTTGAAGTCGCCGCCGGTGGCGCGATTCGTCACTTCCGCGTCCAGCAGGAATCGACCAAGGCGTTTCACATCGCGCACGTGCAGGCGAAGCTTGCTAACGACAGCCGCTATTCGATTCACGACATCGCGCTGGGTGCGAGCCTGGGACGAAGCGACATCACGACGCTGCTCGAAGGTCGCGGCGCGCACGCGGGACTCTTCGGCTTGTTCACGCCGATGGGCACTCAGCATCTGGATGCGCACACTCGCATCGATCACGTCGCGCCGAACACGACCAGCGAAGAAGATTATCGCGGCATCGCCGGCGGCCGTGGACGCGGCATATTCAATGGCAAGATCATCGTGCGACCCGACGCGCAGAAGGTCGATTCGCGCCAATCGAGCCGCAACCTGCTGCTCTCGCCGACCGCCGAGATCGACACCAAGCCCGAGTTGGA